>Ga0102924_1006480_pt1 | contig 10966 bp, 10 predicted proteins | sample PaiPotPPM11metaG_FD_80116 | JGI IMG/M metagenome (GOLD analysis project Ga0102924, IMG submission 80116) | Iron sulfur acid spring bacterial and archeal communities from Banff, Canada, to study Microbial Dark Matter (Phase II) - Paint Pots PPM... ...
CGATTGCTGATGCGCTGCTGGCGCATCAGCTCGTCGTCCGTCCCGGACAGGCGTTGACCCGCGAACGGCAGTTCCAGTTCGCGGCCGAATTCGGCAAGGTCGAATCGCCCGATGCGGATCGCCGGGTTGGCAAGCGGCACGGCGTCGCGCATGTGCTGTCGAACCTCGGCGCCGACGGCAACCCGACGATCCGTCACTCGAAGGCCGCCAACTATCACTGGCACACCGACAAGCCGTACAACGCGGCGCCGCCGATGCTGACGTTGCTGCATGCGGTCGAAGTACCGGAGCGCGGCGGCGACACCGAATTTGCCAACACGGCGCTGGCCTATGACGCGCTTCCGGAACAGACAAAACGCCGAATCGCCGGGCAGCGCGTCGCCTTTCGCCCGGCCTTCGACGACAGCCGGCCGGGGGCGGTGCATCCGCTCGTCCGCACCCATCCCGAAACCGGCCGCAAGGCGCTCTATCTCGGCAACCATGCGACGCACATTGTTGGATTGCCGGAAGCTGAAAGCGCGTCGACGCTGGCCGAACTTCTCGCGCACGCGACACGGCCGCGCTTTGTCTACCGCCACCGCTGGCGGGTCGGGGATCTGGTGATGTGGGACAACCGCTGTCTGCTGCACCGCGCCGTGCTCGACGAGCACAGTGGCAAATACCGGCGCATCATGTACCGCAGCATCGTCAGAGGCACGGTGCCGTTCTGAGATCGTGAGGGCTCATGGATATCGGTTTTACCGACGAACAGGAACTGTTGCGCCAGACCGCGCGCAAATTCCTCGATGCCGAGTGCACCACCAAATTCGTGCGCGACATGATGGCGAGCGAAGCCACGGTCACCGATGCGTTCTGGAAGCAGCTCGCGGAAAACGGCTGGCTCGGCATCACCTATGCGGAAGACGATGGCGGCAGTGGGCTCGGCCTCGTCGACCTGGTCGTGCTGATGGAGGAGGTCGGCCGCGCGGCGATGCCGGGTCCATATCTCGGGACGGTCTTGCTCGGCGGCGCGGCGATCGCCGAGGCCGGTTCGGCCGAGCAGCGCCGCGAGTATCTGCCGCGGATCGCCGATGGTAGCCGGAAGGCGAGCTTGGCGCTGACCGAGGCCAATGCGCGTTGGGACGCCGGCGGGATTATGCTGAGCGCGCGCCCGGAACGCGGCGGCTTCGTACTGTCCGGCGCCAAGATGTTCGTGCCCGACGCGCATCTCGCCGACATTCTCGTCGTTGCCGCCCGCAGCCGCGACGGCAGCACGATGGAGGACGGTGTCAGCCTGTTCCTGGTGCCGAAGGGGGCGCCTGGGCTCGCCGTACGGCCGCTGCCGTCGATCGACGAAACACGAAAATTGTGCGAGGTGACGCTCGACAATGTCACTGTTTCGGCATCGGCGCTGCTCGGCGAGTTGCATGGCGGCTGGCCGGCGTTGTCGCGGGTCGTCGACAAGGCCGCGGTCGCGCTTGCTGCCGAGATGTGCGGCGGGGCACAGCGGGTGTTGGAGATGACCGTCGATTACGCCAAGCTGCGCGTCGCCTTCGGCAAGCCGATCGGGACCTACCAGGGCGTCAAGCACAAATGCGCCGACATGCTGGTCGAGATCGAGAACGCAAAGTCGCTGACCTATTACGCCGCCTGGGCCGTCGACGAGCGCGCGGACGAGGCGGCGCAGGCCGTGGCAATGGCGAAGGCCTATGCCTCCGACGCCAGCCGCAAGGTCTGCGCCGCCGGGATCCAGCTGCACGGCGGCATCGGCATGACCTGGGAGCACGATCTGCAGCTCTATCTGAAGCGCGGCAAGGCCTGCGAGGTCGCGCTCGGCGACGCCACCTGGCACCGCGAGCGCCTGGCCCGGCTGATGGGTGCCTGATGCGGGAGGAAATTTGCGCTGGGCGAGCAGCTCCGGCTACGCTCCCGGTGACGCCGGATTGATATCCTGTAAGAATTTGGCGGCAGATCCGGTTCTCGCGACCGCGCCTGCGGTCATCGCCACGTAGCTGATCTTGTCAGGATCTTTCACGGTCGGTCCGGCAATGATGAAATAGTTGGTGCAATCGCGCGGGCTGACGATTACGGCGGCCGTCTTCAGTTGAGCCGCAGTGACGGGCGCTTTCGAGCAGACTGGCGCGGGACCGGGGGTCTGACTCTTGCTGGCCAGAACCGCCAGCGCCTTGTCGATGTCGCATTCGCGATGAATGTATGCGATTTGCAGAATCTCGGCTGGCGGATAAATCCTGGCGTCGTCGGTGGTGTTGAGGAGCTTGTCGGCGTACGTCTTAAAGTCTGCGAAATACGTCGAATCGATCTGCTGCGCGATGAGCCAAGCGGTTTGCTTCGCATAGACGTCGGCATCGATCGCCGATTTAGTGCCGCTTGAGATCGCGGCCGCTGCCGAGAGCGCGTGGGTTGTCGCGATTGGGGTGACCGCGGTCGCGACGGTGCTGAGTGCGGTCGTCAGGATATCAAAGGTTGCATCCACGCCCCGTATCGCCAGGCCGGTACGATCCAGAAAGGCCTGGCATTTCATTGCCGAGTCGAACGCTACTTTGGCGACATAAGCGCGATTGCTGAAGGCGGGGGCGATCGGCGTTTCGGGACCTTTGTCAGGGTCAGGCCAATTGATCTGGATCGGGTCGGCACGCACCAATTCTTTGGCCTTTTCTGTCAGATTGCGAAGTGCGCAGCCATTTAGCAACATGGCAGCCGCAACAAGCAGCACCCACCCGCCAAGCGCTGTTTTCACGGCGATCTCCCCCTCTTTATAGATTGATTAACATCGATCATAAACGCTACCCCTGGTTGTGCAAGTTCGAAATGACGCGTTGCGGCGTGCTCCACTGCTTGACCGGAGCAGGGGCTCCCTTAAGGATGCTGGCATGGACGATCGGCCCTACGACGCCCCGTATCTGGCGCGCAACGCGGCGAATTTCGCGGCGCTGACGCCGCTCAATTTCCTGGCGCGTTCAGCCGCGGTGTATCCGGACAAGCTTGCGGTCATCGACGGGGAGCGGCGCTTCACCTATCGCGAATTCGGCGAGCGCTGCCGCCGCTTTGCCGACGCGCTGCGCCGGCGCGGGATCGGGCGGGGCGGCACGGTCGCGGTCCTGGCGCCGAACGTGCCGGCGCTGCTTGAGGCGCATTACGGCGTGCCGATGGCCGGCGCCGTGCTGAACGCGCTCAACTACCGGCTCGATGCGCGGGCGATCGCGTTCATCCTCGATCACGGCGAGGCAAAGTTGCTGATCGTCGATCAGGAATTCGCCGCGCTCGCCGGCGAGGCGCTGAAGTTGCTCGGTCGAAAGCTGCCGATCGTCGAGATCGGCGATGGCCGGCTCGGCGATGTCGAGTACGAGGATTTCCTGAGCGAGGGCGACCCGGCCGCGCCGTGGTCGCCGCCACAAGACGAATGGGAGGCAATCGCCCTCAACTATACCTCGGGCACGACCGGCAATCCGAAAGGCGTCGTGTTTCACCACCGCGGCGCCTTCCTGAACGCGATCGGCAATGCGATCACCTTCGGCCTCGACCGGCATTCGGTGTATCTGTGGACCCTGCCGATGTTCCACTGCAACGGCTGGACCTACACCTGGGGCGTCACCGCGGTTGCCGGCACGCATGTCTGCCTGCGCCGGGTCGAGCCCGCGCCGATCTTCGCCGCGGTTGCCGAGCACGGCGTCACCCATATGTGCGGCGCGCCGATCGTGCTGAACATGCTGGTGCACGCCCCCGAGGAGACCCGGCGGAGCTTCGACCAGACTGTTGAGGCGGCGACTGGAGGCGCCGCGCCGCCCTCGGCGGTGATCGAGGCAATGGAGCGGATGGGCTTCCGGGTGACCCATCTCTATGGCCTGACCGAATGCTACGGGCCGTCCACGGTGTGCGCCTGGCAGCAGGAGTGGGCCGGTCTGCCGCCGGGCGAGAAGGCGGCCAAGATGGCGCGCCAGGGCGTCCGGTATCTGACGCTCGACGGCCAGCGGGTTGTCGATCCCAAGACGATGCGCGACGTACCCGAAGACGGGGTCACCATCGGCGAGCTGGTTCTGCGCAGCAATACGATGATGAAGGGCTATCTGAAGAACCCGCCGGCGACCGAGGAGGCCTTCGCCGGTGGCTGGTTTCATACCGGCGATCTCGCGGTGCTGCACCCCGACGGCTATGCCGAGATCAAGGACCGTTCGAAGGACATCATTATTTCGGGCGGCGAAAACATCTCGTCGATCGAGGTCGAGGAGGCGCTGTACCGGCACCCGCAAATCATGGAAGCGGCGGTCGTCGCCCGGCCGGACGACAAATGGGGGGAGACGCCCTGCGCCTTCGTCACACTGAAGCCCGATGCGGGCGCGGTCAGCGCGGCCGAGATCATCGCCTGGTGCCGCGCCAGCCTCGCCCATTACAAGGCGCCGAGATCGGTCGTGTTCGGCCCCTTGCCGAAGACCTCGACCGGGAAGGTCCAGAAATATGCGCTGCGCGAGCGGGCAAAGGAGCTGACGTGATGGCCGAGCCGGCTGCGGCGCTGCCGAGTTTCGACATCACCGGACAGGTCGCGCTGGTTACCGGCGCGTCGAGCGGCATCGGCCGGCATTTTGCCGAGGTGTTGGCACTGGCCGGCGCCAAGGTCGCGTTGGCGGCGCGGCGCACCGAGTTGCTCGCCGAGGGGGCGCAGGCGATCGAGGCGCATGGCGGGCAATGCATCACCATCGCCTGCGATGTCACCAGGCATGACGATGTGAGGCTCGCGATCGCTGCCGCCGAGGAGCGGCTCGGGCCGCTGTCGATCCTGGTCAACAACGCGGGGGTCGTCGTCTCGAAGCCGCTGTTCGAACACACCGAGGCCGATTGGGACCATGTGATGGACACGAACCTCAAAGGCGCCTGGCTGGCGGCCCGCGAGTTCGCGCATCACCTGGTAGGGCTGAAGCGGCCCGGCCGCATCGTCAACATCTCGTCGGTGCTGGCGTCGCGCACGATCGGCCGGGTGCCGGCCTATTGCGCCGCCAAGGCCGGGCTGAGCCATCTAACCAATGTCCTGGCGATGGAGCTGGCGCGCTATGGCATCCTGGTCAATGCGCTGGCGCCCGGCTATGTCGAGACCGATTTCAATCGCGCCTTCTTCCAGACCGAGCCCGGCAAGGCGCTGATCTCGCGCATCCCGCTGAAGCGGATAGCGCAGACCGACGACCTCGACGGGGCGTTGTTGTTCCTGTGCTCGCCGGCAAGCGCCTATGTGACCGGCGCGGTCATCGCGGTCGATGGCGGCCACGGCGTTGCCGCCATCTGAAGGCGCGCTGGCGCGCTTTCTCGCCGACCAGAGCGGGGCGGAACGGGTCGAAATCGTCGGCTTCGAGCTGCTGGCCGGCGGTGCGATCCGGCACAATTGGGGCTTCGAGGCAGAGTTTCGCGGCGGTCGGCTGGCCGGGCGACAGCGCCTGGTCCTGCGCACGCAGGGCCCCACCGGGATCGCTTCGAGCCTCGGCCTCGACGAGGAATTCGCGGTGTTGCAAGCGGCATTCGCCGCCGCGGTCACGACGCCGGAGCCATGGTTCGCCGGCGCCGACCCGGCGATCTGCGGCAAGCCTTTTTTCGTGATGCGCCGCGTCGCCGGCACCGCGCAGGGGCGGGCGATCACGACCGATTCGGCGCTCGAAGCCGGGCTGCCGCGCTTAGCCGAACACCTCGGCCGCGAACTCGCCCGCATCCAGACGATCCGCCCTCCACGGCCGGACCTGCCGTTTCTGCCGCTGGTCGCAGCGCCGCAGCATATCGCCTCGTTCCGCGCCTATCTCGACCAGCACCCGCAACCGCGGCCGGCGCTCGAATGGGGCATCCGTTGGCTCGAAACCCATCAGCCGGAGCCGCTGCCACCGGTGCTGTGCCACCGCGACTTCCGCACCGGCAACTATATGCTGGATGGCGCCAAGCCGACCGGAATCCTCGACTGGGAATTCGCCGGCTGGGGCGACCCGGACGAGGATATCGGCTGGTTCTGCTGCAAGGGCTGGCGGTTTGCCCGGCTCGACCGCGAGGCCGGCGGGATCGCCGACCGTGCCGATCTCTACCGCGGCTATGAGACGGCGTCGGGCCGGCGGCTCGATCCGGAGCGGGTGCGGTTCTGGGAGGTGCTCGCCAATCTCCGCTGGGCGATCATCGCCTTGCAGCAGAGCGACCGTTATCGGATCCACGGCGAGGACAGCCTCAGCCTGGCGTTCATCGGCCGCCGGGCCACCGAATGCGAATTGGAGCTGCTGATGCTGCTCGACCATGCGTGACCTGCCGCCGAGCCGCGACCTGCTCGACCTCGCCCAGCGGCTGTCGGCCGACGAATTGCCGCCGACAGAGCGGGAACGCCATGCGCATCTGGTCGCCACGGCCAGGGCGATCGCCGCGCGCGAAGCTGCGGCGGGCGACGCCTGGCAGCGGAAGATCGCGCAGGAGTTGGTAGAGTTTTACGACCATTCTTGGCGTCCCGGTGAAAGCCGGGACCCACTCCACGGGCGCTCGACCGGCGGAGACATGGGTCCCGGCTTCCGCCGGGACGACACCGCAAACGGGACGGGGAGGGGCGCAGGAGCCCAGGATCTCTCTTTCCGGCTGGCCGCCGATCTGCGCAACGGAGCCTTCGAAACAACCCCGTCGCGAGAAAAGGCCGCCCGAGCGATACTGTGGCGGCTGGTGCTGGCGAAACTGCGCGAGACCAACCCGCAATTCCTCGCCGCCAACGGGTTTGAGTGAGAGTAGAGCACGTGTCCCAATCGAGCGTCCCGGAAGCCATCGAGGCCATCGGCCGCGGCGAGATCGTCGTCGTCACCGACGATGACGACCGCGAGAACGAGGGCGACCTGATCATCGCCGCCGCGCATACGACGCCGGAAAAGATGGCGTTCATCATCCGCCATACCTGCGGCATCGTCTGCGCGCCGCTGACCGGCGAGATCGCGCGCCGACTGCATCTGGCGCCGATGGTTGCCGACAACGACGCGATCCACGGCACCGCCTTTACCGTCTCGGTCGATTACCGGCACGGTACGACCACCGGCATTTCGGCGGACGAGCGCACCGCCACGGTGCGGGCGCTGGCCAACAACAATACCGGCCGGGCCGATTTCGTCCGACCCGGCCACATCTTCCCGCTGATCGCCAAGGATGGCGGCGTCTTGATGCGTTCGGGTCATACCGAGGCGGCGGTCGATTTGTGCCGCCTGTCCGGGGCCGAGCCGGTCGCGGCGATCTGCGAGCTGGTCAACGACAACGGCAGCGTGATGCGCGGGCCGCAGGTCGCCGCCTTCGCCGAGAAGCACGGCTTGAAGCGGATCTCGGTCGCCGATCTGATCGCCTATCGCCAGGCCCGCGAAAAGCTCGTCACCCGCGCCGCCGAGTTCGAGATCACGACCGATGACGGCGAATTCACCGGCTACGCCTATGTGACTCCGTTCGACAAGGTGCACCATTACGCCTTCGTCTACGGCAAGATCGGCGACGGCAAGCAGGTGCCGACGCGGCTGCATCGCGCCAATGTCGTCGAGGACGTGTTCGGCGGGGCGCAGACGATCCATGCGGCCCTCGCCCGCTTCAAGACTGCCGGGCGCGGCGTCCTGGTCTATTTGCGCGAGGGCACCTCGGGCGTGCCGACCACCGGGATCGCCGAGGACGCGACGGCTTCGGAATTGGAGCGCAACCGGCAATGGCGCGAGGTCGGGCTTGGGGCACAAATCCTGCGCGACCTGAGCATCTCTTCGATCCGGCTCTACGCGACGCGCGAGCGGACCTATGTCGGGCTGGCCGGCTTCGGGATCGAGATCGAATCGACCGAACCGATCGAAGAAGGCAGCGCGGTGCGGCTGACGATCAAGGAAACCCGGCCGCGCCCGGCCCAGGATTGCTGACGTCCAGGATTGCTGATTTGAAGCCGGAAATCGTCATCGTCGGGCCGTTGTATGCGGCCACCCAGGCGCGTCTCGACGCCGAGTTCGTTACGCATCGGCTGTGGGAAGCGCCCGACCGGGCCGCCTTTTTGCGCGGCCTTGCCGACCGGGTGCGCGGCGTCGCCGTCTATGCGTTGCACGGTTGCCCGGGCGACATCATCGAGGCGCTGCCCCGGCTCGAGATCGTCGCCTGCATGGGGATTGGCGTCGATCGCATCGACCTCGCCTGCGCCAAGGCACGCGGCGTCCACGTCACCAACACCCCCGATGTCGTGACCGACGACACCGCCGATACCGCGCTCGCGCTGATGCTCGCCGTCGAGCGCCGCATCGTCGAGGCCGACGCGTTCACCCGGCGCGGCGACTGGCCGAAGGGCGATTTTTCGTTCGGCCGGGCATTGCGCGGCCGCAAAGTCGGCATTGTCGGGCTTGGCCGGATCGGCCAGGCGATCGCGAAGCGTGTCGAAGCCTTCGGTACGGAAATCGCCTATCAGGGTCCGCGCCGGAAATCCGCGATGCCTTACCGCTATTTCGCCGAACCGGCGGAATTGGCGGCGTGGAGCGACATCCTAGTCGTCGCCTGTCCCGGCGGCGAGGCGACGCGGTACCTCGTCAACCGTTCGGTCATCGAGGCGCTCGGGCCCGAAGGCACGCTGATCAATATCGCCCGCGGCTCGATCATAGATGAAGCGGCATTGATCGCCGCGCTGCAATCTGGCGCGCTCGGCGCCGCGGGCCTCGACGTCTATGCCGACGAGCCGCGCGTGCCCGAGGCGCTCCGGGCCATCGAACGGGTCGTGCTGACGCCTCATATCGGCAGCGCGACCCATGACACGCGCCGGGCGATGGGCGATCTGATGATTGACAATTTGCACGCCCATTTCGCCGGGCGGCCGCTATTGACCCCCGTCGAGCCATGACCAGAGACGCCCAATTGGGGCGGCAGCGAGGGTAGGGCATTGTCCGCAGTTCAGGCCCGGAGCGCGGGCAGCCGCCTGCATTACGCCTGGATCATCGTCGGCGTCACGTTTGCGGTGTCGCTGGTGACGGCCGGCGTGCGCGCCGCGCCGGGCGTGCTGATCGTGCCGCTGGAGCAGGAGTTTCATTGGTCCCGGGCGACGATCTCGCTCGCGGTCGGCATCAACATCTTCCTCTATGGGCTGATCGGCCCGTTCGCCGCGGCGGTGATGGACCGGTTCGGCGTGCGTCGCACGATGAGCCTGGCGATGATGGCGACCGCCATGGGCGTCGCGTGCAGCCCGCTGATGCGCGAATCGTGGCAGCTGATCCTGTTGTGGGGCGTGCTGGTCGGCATCGGCTGCGGCTTTGTCGGCGCCTACATCTCCGCCTATATCGCGGCGCGCTGGTTCCATACCCGACAGGGCCTCGTCGTCGGCGTGCTGACCGCCGCCAACGCCGCCGGGCAGCTCGTCTTCCTGCCCAGCATGGCCTATCTCGCGACCCATGCCGGCTGGCGCGCGATGTCGCTGACCCTGGCGGCTGTTGTCGTCGGCTTCGTGCCGGTGGTGGTGGCGCTGATGCGCGAGCGGCCGGGCGACCTCGGGCTCGCGCCCTATGGCGGTACGATGTCGGCTAAACCGGCGGCGCCTTCCGGCAATCCGGTGAGCGTGGCGTTGCGGGCGCTCGTCGAAGGCGGCCGGACCCGCGATTTCTGGCTGATCGCCGGCGGCTACTTCGTCTGCGGCGCATCGACCAACGGGCTGATCGGCACGCATCTGATCCCGGCCTGCGTCGATCACGGCTTCGGCGAGGTCGCCGGGGCCGGGCTGCTCGCCGCCGCCGGCATGTTCAGCTTTCTCGGCGGCTTCCTGTCGGGCTGGCTCAGCGACCGCTGGGACAACCGTTTCCTGCTGTTCTGGTATTACGGGCTGCGCGGTCTGGCGCTGATGTTTCTGCCGTTCGCGCTGGACATGTCGTTTGTCGGACTGACCGTGTTCAGCATGTTCTACGGTCTCGACTGGATCGCCAGCGTGCCGCCGACGGTGCGCCTCTTGAGCCGGGTGGTCGGCTCCGAGCGGACCGGGATCATGGTCGCCTGGATCACCGTAATCCACCAGCTGGGCGGCGCCGGTGCGGCCTATCTCGCCGGCGTGCTCCGGATTTCGTTCGGCACCTATCTCGAAGCCTTCATGCTGTCCGGGCTTCTGTGCATTCTGGCGGCGCTGATGGTGCTGTTCATCGGCGCCGACCGGGCTCGGTCCGAGCCGGCCGGGAGGCCGGCGGCGGCTTAAAGCTCCAGCTCCGGCTGCAGCGTCGTCGCGAAGGACGGGCGTTGGTTCATTGTGTCCGAAAACGCGGCGAGGCGCGGCCGGCCGGGCCGCCATTGCCACACCTTGTGCCGCCGCGAGGCGTTGTCGAGCGCGGCGCCGAGCACCAGCTGGGCGGCGTCGAACGGCCCCGCATACTCACCTTCGTCAAGCGCCCGCTCGAACGCATCGGCGGCGCGGTTGGCGCGCTCGGTTTCGAGCGCAATCACGCTAGGAGCCTTCAGCCCGAAGCGCAATTCGCGGTTCCACGCGGTGATCGCATCGAGAAACGCATAGGCGCGGCCGAGCCCGGACAGGGTCTTCCAGCCGTCGGACCCGTCCATCGGCAGCAATCTGCGGCCGCCGTGCCGGGTGTCGAGATGGGCGACCAGCAACAGGCTTTCGGTCAGGATCGTGCCGTCGTCGAGCTGCAGGGTCGGCACCTTGCCGCCCGCGTTGTAGGGCAGCAGCGCCGAGTTCGGGTCGCGCAATGTGACCTCTTCCTCGGGCACGTCGCCCTGCAGCCCCATCTCGCGCACCGCGACGCGGGCGATGCGCGCATAGGGCGAACCCGACGCGTAGAACAACTTCATCAAACCCCTCAACCTCGATTGTCGTCCCGGCCGAAGCCGGGACCGCCGCGCAGCACCTCCAGGGGCGGTGATAAAGCACTTTGCATCCGCCAAAAAGCCAGACTGGATAATCGGGAATCGGCTTCACTATGGGTCCGGGCTTTCGGCGAGACAACAATTTGGGGGAGCATCAATGCCCTGGGACATCCTGATC
>Ga0102924_1006483_pt1 | contig 10961 bp, 12 predicted proteins | sample PaiPotPPM11metaG_FD_80116 | JGI IMG/M metagenome (GOLD analysis project Ga0102924, IMG submission 80116) | Iron sulfur acid spring bacterial and archeal communities from Banff, Canada, to study Microbial Dark Matter (Phase II) - Paint Pots PPM... ...
ATGTAGCACCTGCCACAAGAACTTTGCACCATAGGACCCCAAATTGTCCCCGGCAAAACGGAGCTTGCTCGGCGTGGCCAGAATGCTAATGTGGCAATGCACATCTCCCGAGACGTGCAACCGACCCGGCTGATTTGTTGCTCCCAAAATCGAATCAGTCGGGCCATATTATGTCAGATCATCCTCATACCATCGCGGGTCTGATAGACAAGCGCCGCGAGATTGCGGGCAAGATCGAGCATACGCAACGCGAGCTGCGCAACCTGGTCGTGATGCTCGATCATCTCGACGCAACCATCCGCATGTTCGATCCCGATGCCGATCTAGGCCCGGCCAAGCGCTATCCCGTGGCGCACCAAGCCTTCAAGGGACAGATGGCGCAATATGTGCTCGGCGCCCTCCGGGAAGGCAACGGCAGGCCCGTCACGTCCCTTGAGATAGCCGAGAAGGTCATTGCCAGTCGGGGACTCACGGCCGATCAGAAGACCATGATCCTCATCCGCAAGCGCGTTGGGGCGGCCTTGTGGAAGTACAAGCAGCGCGGGCTTGCGCGCGAGGTTCCGATGACGGGCGATTTGAAAGGGTGGACGTTGGCGGAATAGTGGACAAACGAACAGGATTGTTTTCTGACGCCCCGCAAAAGCCATGAATCCTGCCAGCATTGGACAGTGCTGGTGAGCGCGATTCGCAGGAAAGGATGGGCCAATGCAGGACCACTTGGAATTGATACCGCACAAGGTCGAAGCCGAAATCGTGCAACAGCGCGTTCGCGATGGTTACGTGAACACCACCGCCATGTGCAAGGCCGCGCGGCGGCCTTGGAGCCGTTACTGGGAAGCCCGCCCGTCTCGGGAGTTCGCGGAAGCCCTATCGGCCGATATCGGTATATCGATATCGGAACTAATTCAATCGGTTAAGGGCGGCGATCCGGCGATCGGCGATCGGCGATCCGACTTTACAGGGCACTTGGGTCCATCCGCAGGTTGCGATTCATCTAGCGCAATGGTTCTCGCCACAATTTGCCGTGAAGGTCTCGCAATGGGTAGCGCATTGGATGTCGGGGAAGTCGCGCCCCGGTCCTTACAACCCACCGTACCACCTTGAGCGCTATCTGGCCAACAATGGGAGCGTTCCGGCCGGCTATTTCTCCGTCTTGGCGGAACTGACGATCCTTGTCATCGGGCCATTGGAGCGCCTCGGGTACCGCCTGCCATCCGAGATGGTCCCGGACATATCCGAAGGGCGAATTTTCGCGAAATGGCTACGTGACTAGAAGGGCATCGACACCGACACGCTGCCCACCTATTTCCATCGGTACTCAGACGGCAGGCTGTTCCCAGCTAGGCTATATCCCGAGGAATTGCTGGCGGATTTTTAGGCGCCACGTTCGCGACGTATGGATTCCCTTCACGCCGAAGAATACTTCGGCAAGCGTGACCGCGAGACCTTGGCATTCGTGCCCCGTCTTCTCGACTCATCGCGCCGCAGTCGGGAGATACTTCACAAGCAATTGCTTCCGCGGCCCCGGTCTAAAGCCATTGTGGTTACGGCGCAGAAGACGCCGCGTTAGGCGGCCTTGCGGGAGCGCTGCCAATATCCGCAGAAGTCCACAGACGGCTTGTTGCGGGCGACCAGCTCGAGCACGGCCTCAACCTGATCGCCGTTGCTGGTCCGGCGCCGATCCTCGCGCCACGCGCTCTCCTGAGCATAGCGGGCGAGGTAGCAGCCGGCGATGTGGTGATGATGCCCGATCTCGCCGCGTCGCATCCGCGAGAAGAATTCCTCCGCGCCGTTCGTGCAAGCGCCGTCGTGGCTGTAAGCCTCTTCGTGGTTGATGCGCTTCATCGGGAAGCGCGCGTAAAGGTCATCCCATGACGTGGCGTCATCGGCCTGGATCGTGGTTCCCTTCTCGACGCGGGCCTTGATGAAGGCGAGCGAGGCAGCTTCGGACTTGAACACGGCCGGAATGGTGCGCCCGTCGCGCTCGCGGATCACGACCACGACCTTGCGCTTGCCGGTCTGATTCTCGGCAAGGCGACGGTCAACGCGATGCTCGGCATAGTTCGCGGGCTTCACGTAACCGCCGAAATAGGCGCCATCAACCTCAGCCGTCTTGCCCTCCCCGCCGAGGCGAGCGCCCCTCATCTCGGAAGCCATCGCCTCGCGCATCTTGTGCGCCAGGACGAACGCCGTCTTGTATTGCACGTCGAGATCACGCGAGAGGGCGAGAGCCGACTTGCCCTTGACCTCATTGCAGAAGATCGCAACCGCCGTGAGGTAGTCGCGCAGCGAAAGCTTGTGGAAGGCTACTTGCAAGCTGCAAAATAACGAATATGTTAGCCTCCGTGCATTTCGGTTAGGAGGCAAACGCATGGCTGCGACAAGCGAGGAATGGGCGGAGAAGGTGAAGCGCTACCTTAAGGCCGAGCTGAAGCGGGCCGATGTCGGCTATGCCGAGCTGGCGGAGAAACTGAGCGCAATGGGCTTGCCAGAAACAGGAGGATCGATCACGGTGAAGATCAACCGGGGCACGTTCCCGGCATGGTTCTTTATCGCGGCAATGAAGGCGATTGGACGAGAGACGGTGAGGCTAGAGGATGTTTAATTTGTATTGCGGCGGGGAAAGAAATCTATGATTTTCGCCATTGTAAATAGCAATCAGATAAAACGATCCCCACCTACCAATGAAGTCCTTCTCAGGCAACCCCTTCGGGGGCGATACCTTATCGGGCCATAACATGAAAATTGCTCCTGGAGGTATGGGAACTTCCCTACGTTGTTTATGTACAAATTAAGGCGCTCGCCCGTCATATTGGAAATTAGATAAACATCATCTAACTCTATTTCGATATCACCAAGATTGTCGCCCCATATAGTGATCGTGTCAAAATTTGATCCCCGGTCCAATATGGCAGAGCTGGAGAAGATCGATTCCAGCACCCAGCCAAGCGGCTTGCCGGTCATTCGATAAACCACATTGTCATAGATCGACGATGAGTAAGGATTTGGAAAATGCCATCGATCATACGCATCGAATGCGACCGCTCCGCATGCTACTAAAGCAGCAAGGATCGGCACAACCCGATACCGCCCGAGTGCCCCGAGAGCGGCAACACTGGCGGATACCATCCCTGCCCAAAAACCAATGTCCCGAGATGTCCATTTGTTCTAGCGACGGCGCCTGCATGAAAGGGTGAAACGCTCGCCAAATTAAATGGACTGCCACCGTAGTCGCAATCTGCCACTAGCGATCACGCTGGCCCACCAAAGGCCAGAACACGGCTGCACGATCTGTGAATGGCAGGGCAATCACGATAGCCACTGCGATTCCGAGAATATCCCGCATTTCCAAATCTCTGACTCCGCGCGCTTCTCTGCGCAACGGGTCATGAAATGGAAACTTGGATCAAGCGCTCTTTGCGCGGCGCCTGGCATGGCTCGCCTCCCCTTACATCGCTCCTCGGATGTGGGGTCGCGGGCACCTGCCCAGCTTGTGGCGGGTGCTACATAATACCGGCCATTTGCGGATGAAAGCTTGCGGCGGATCTCGATCACTTCGCGCGTAGCCGCATAGATCATATCGCTGTAATCTGCGGCGATCTCCTCGTGCAGGCGCTCCGGGGTATGCGCCAACAGATTCCTGTGCTTGTGAACCGTGCACCTCTGCACCGGCATGCCTTCCCAGACGGCGGCAATCGCCTTCTCGAGCCCCGGCGCGCCGTCGACGATGAGGAACTCGGGCCGCCTGAGGTCGCGCTTGATGAGATCGTCGAGGACGGTGCGCCAAGCCTCGGCGCTTTCGCCGCCCATGCTCTTGATCGCCAGCAGCACCTTCTGGCCGTCCTCGCGCACGCCGATGACGACGAGCAGCGAGATCGAGGTCGCCTTGCGGTCGAGCCGCACGCGCACCACCGTGCCGTCGAGAATGAGCCGCACGATTGGCTCTGCGGCGAGCGAACGGGTGTGCCACGCATCCCAGTCGCACTTCACCTTGCGCCAGGTCCGGCTGACCGTGTCCTTGCCGGCCGCGCCGCCGAGGAGCGCAGCGAGCGCACGACGGACCCGGCGTGTGTTGGTGCCGGAGAGGTAAGTGCTGGCGATCAGCGCGTCGGCGACCAGCGTGCGCCGCTGATAGGCCCGCAACGCTTGGCTCTTCCACTCGCGCGTCGCTCCGTTCTCGCTCATGATCCGGGCCCGCGGCACCTCGATCTCGGTTCGGCCGAAGGTGCCCATGAGCGAGCGTGACCGGCGACCGTGCCGGTGGCCGTTCAAGGGCGTAGCATCGCCGCTCGTCGCGGCGTCCTTCGCCAGCCGGCCATAGCGCGTCCGCGAGAGTGCGGCGTCGAGCTCGTCGGCGATCAGTGTTTCGATGAAGCCGCGGACCCTGGCGCGCAGGCCAGCCTCGACCGGGTCGAACCAGCTGTCGAAAAGCAACGCATCCGCGGTTGCATCAGGCTGAATGGATGCCGCCCGTGTGGTATCTCTTATCACGGCGTGGTCTCCAGTCCGGCGCGTCAACGCCGGAATCATCAGGGTTGAACACCCCGGAGACTACGCCACCATCAATTTCCAACCACCTCCGCGACGGCACCCTGCGATTCGGTCGCCATTATCCGAGCCGTGGATGATGGCTCCTGGGCGGCCCACAAGGATATGCCGGAGCCGGCGGCGCCGACGACTGAAATCATCGCGAAGCTGAATTGCGACGCAACGACCTCCCATCGTGACGCATCACCCCGCAAGTCAACGGCTGCGCCGTTCCCCTCCTGCTCGGCAAAGCTGAGCCGTCGGTGACTGGCGGGGCCCCGACGCGCCTCGGGAGGCCGTCGCCGCTCGCGAGGAGCGGCCAAGGATGGACGCTGTGATGTGCAAGGTCTTGAACAAGCACAAGGTCGGCGTGCCTGCTGGCGCCGTATATATCGGGCGCGGCAGCCCGTGGGGTAATCCGTTCAAGATCGGTCAGGACGGCGACCGCGCGGCGGTTATAGCAAAGCACGACGCTTGGCTGCGGCAGCGACACCATTTGCTGCGGACGATCGGCGAATTGCGCGGCAAGGATCTGGTGTGCTTCTGCGCACCGCTTGCCTGTCACGGCGACCTCCTGCTCCGGCTCGCTAACGGTTCGCGCGAGGACATGATCGCCTGGTGGCGAGCAGAGCCGGCTTAGGGCCGCGTGTCGACTTTACTCGACTTCTCCTGGGCCGGTGCCGCAGTCGCCGGCTCACGCACTTCCACGGGGAAGACCCTCAGCGTCCTCGGCTGCCTGCGCCCACCGCCTCGAACAATGGCAGAAGGTTTGCCGCAAACGCGGGGTGTGACCGCGGGTTCCAAAATGACGGGTACGCGCTGAGAGCGAGAGTTTGGCCGGATTGGCCGCGACGGGTTGGGGTCTGCGAGAGAGGCTCGCGGCGCCCGTCACGGAGATCCGTGATGTCACGTCCAGCCGCTCGCGCTCGTTCCGGTCAACACCGGCCGAGCCTCTATCAGGAGATCACAGAGAAGATCATCGCCGAGCTGGAGGCGGGGAGTGTGCCCTGGGTCCAGCCCTGGGGAACCGCGGCGGTGAAGGCGCCACTCGCCATGCCAAGGAACGCGGCGACCCGGCACCGCTATTCCGGGATCAACGTGCTGATCCTCTGGGGTGCCGTCATCGAGCGCGGCTTGGCCGGCCAGAGCTGGCTCACCTTTCGCCAGGCGCTCGGCCTCGGCGGCAATGTTCGCAAGGGCGAGAAGGGCACGACCGTAGTCTTCGCTCACCGCTTCACGCCCGACGGGGAACGCAAGCGGGCCGAGCGTGACGGTGATGAGCCCGGCGCAGTTGCCTTCCTCAAGCGATTCACGGTCTTCAACACGGACCAGTGCGAGAACCTGCCCAAGGAGCTCGCGACACCGCCCGCGCCTCAATGCGAGAACCTCATCCTTCCCCACGCCGAGGCGCTCATCTCCGCGACCGGAGCTGATTTCCGGATCGGTGGCGAGCGCGCCTTCTACAGCCCTTCGGACGACTTCATCCAGGTGCCGCGGCCAGACGCCTATCTCGAACCGATCAATTGGCATCGGACGGCCTTACATGAGCTCGGTCACTGGGTCGGTCATGCCTCTCGGCTTGCGCGCGATCTGTCGGGCGCCTTCGGCTCGGCACTCTATGCAAAGGAAGAACTCATCGCTGAAATGACCAGCGCCTTCGTCTGCGCTTCGCTCGGCATCGTCCCGACCGTGCGGCACGCCGACTACATCAGGACCTGGCTCGACGTGCTTCGTGAGGACAATCGCGCCATCGTCCGCGCCGCCTCGCAGGCCAGCAAGGCCGCCGACTACTTGCTCGCCTTCCGGCCAGAACCAGCGGAGCCCGCCGAACCGCCTGAGCTGACCGACGAGTAGGAGGCCGCGTGATGCGAAACTGCCGCTCCGAGAATTCGATACACGACGACTACATCGCCCGAGCGCTCGCGACCGATGGCGGGCACCTCACGATCGGCCGCGGTGGCTTCTCACTGCACTTCGCGCACGGAGCTACCCTCAGCGGCTACGACTGCGAGGCGATCAAGGCCGCATGTCATCGACAGCCGCATGGTAGAATTCGGGGTGGTGGCGCGCCTCGCGATCAACGGACCCATGATCGCCGTCGGCGAGGCTGCGAACACGCTGCCCTATCATGCCTTCTCCTACGCGCCGCTCGCTGTGGTCGCGGCGGCCTATCGGGACGCGGGAGCGGAGGTGTGGAACCTTCCTCCTGCCGGTGAGCCGGAAGAGTAAGAGGGAGGCGGGGAGTTTCGTGATGGGCTTGGAGGTCGAGAAAGAGGTTCCCGGCCGGCCCGTCACGGAGAAACCGACATGGCAAATGCCATTCAGAAGATTAAGCTCAGCTCCTCTCGCGATATCCCCTTCAACAAGCTGGTGCTCAGCCAGGCGAATATCCGCCGCGTAAAGGCCGGTGTCTCGATCGAGGAGCTGGCCGAAGACATCGTCCAGCGCACGCTGCTGCAGAGCCTGAGCGTTCGGGCCGTTCTCGGCGCCGATGGCCAGGAAACCGGGATGTTCGCGGTCCCGGCCGGCGGACGCCGCTACCGGGCGCTCGAGCTCCTGGTCAAGCAGAAGCGCATGGCGAAGACTCAAGTCGTGCCCTGCGTGGTACGGACCGAGGGGCTTGCCGAGGAGGACTCCTTGGCCGAGAACTCGCAGCGCGAGCCGCTTCATCCGCTCGATCAGTTCCGCGGCTTCCAGACGCTGCGCGAGAAAGGTCTCGGCGAGGAGGAGATCGCGGCCCGGTTCTTCGTGAGCCCGAGCGTGGTCAAGCAGCGGCTGAAGCTCGCGGCCGTCTCCTCGAAGCTCCTCGACATCTACGCGGACGACGGCATGACGCTCGAGCAACTCATGGCGTTCACTGTGACCAACGACCAGGCGCGCCAGGAACAGGTCTGGGAGGCGCTCTCCCACTCCTGCAACAAGGAGCCCTACTATATCCGTCGCCAGCTGACGGAAGGCGCGGTACGGGCTTCCGACAAGCGGGCGGGCTTCGTCGGTGTCGAGGCCTATGAGGCGGCTGGCGGCGCTGTGCTGCGCGACCTGTTCCAGCATGACGATCGCGGCTGGCTCCAGGATGCGGCCCTTCTCGATCGGCTGGTGACGGAGAGGCTTCAGTCCGAGGCCGAAAACCTTCGCGCCGAAGGCTGGAAGTGGATCACGGCCGCGCCCGACTTCCCTTATGGCCACACGGCGGGTCTGCGCCGTCTTACGGGCGAGACGGTCGACATGACGGATGAAGACCGCGCGACCCACGAGGCGCTGAAGGCCGAGCATGAGCGGCTCGAGCAGGAATATGCCGACGCCGACGAGTTGCCCGAGGAGGTCGATCAGCGGCTCGGCGAGATCGAGACGGCGGTCGCTGCTTTCGAGGAGCGACCTTTGGTCTATGACCCGGCCGAGATCGCCCGCGCCGGCGTCTTCGTCAGCATGGGCGGCGATGGCGATCTGCGCATCGAGCGCGGCTATGTCCGGCCCGAGGACGAGGCGCCCGTCTCGGCTGCGCCCGAAGGAGGCGAACCCACGCCGTCACATCCCGAAGGCTCGGCACAGCGCGGCGTGATCACCATTGGCGGCGCCACCACTCCCGAGACCGAGGCTCCGGATGAGGGTGACGGCATCCGCCCGCTGTCGGAGCGTCTGGTGACCGAGCTCACCGCCCATCGCACGCTCGCGATGCGGGACGCGCTTGCGAACGCGCCCGACATGGCCTTTATCGCCGTGCTGCATGCGCTCTGTCTTTCCGCTTTCTACCCCTACGCCTCCGATACTTGCCTCGAGATCACGGCGAAGAGCTCGGGCTTCGCCACGCAAGCGCCCGGTCTCAATGACACGGCACCCGCAAAGGCGATCGAGGCGCGCCATGAGGCGTGGGTGCGGCAACTGCCCGAGAAGCCCGGCGATTTGTGGGACACGCTGATCGCGTTCGACAGAGACAGCCGCACGGCGTTGTTCGCCCATTGCGCCTCGGTCACCGTCAATGTCGTGAACGAGCCATGGAACCACCGTCCAGGCGCGTTCGAGCATGGCGATCGTCTCGCCCGGGCAGTCGATCTCGACATGGTGGCAGCCGGCTGGACTCCAACCGTCGACAATTACCTCGGCCGGGTCCCGAAGGTCCGCATCCTCGAGGCGCTGCGGGAGGCGAAGGGCGAAGCCTGCGCCCAGCTCATCGACCATCTGAAGAAGCCCAATATGGCCAAGGAGGCCGAGCGGCTGCTCGCCGGCACCGGCTGGGTCCCTGAGCCGCTGCGCATGCTCGACGACGGATCGACCGCGGAGCCGACCCGTGAGGCCGAGACCGAGGCGCTCCCGGCCTTCCTGGCCGACGAGGACGAGGTAGGCTCCGACGCAGACGAGCCGCGGCCGCACGCCGTCGCTGCCGAATGATCCAAGCCCGCGGGGCGGCTTCGGTCGCCCCGCTTCTTCTTCCACCGTCAAATCCATCCGAGAGCCCGGCCATCGTGCCGGGCGCTTTCGTTTCCGGAGGAACATCATGCCCAGATTCACCGTCGAAACCAGCTATCGCCTTCCCGTCTATAGGCAGCAGACTTACGAAGCCGCCACGATCGAACAGGCGTGCCGCCTTGCGATCGAGGACGATGATTGGCCGGACGAAAAGCGTGACTATGAATCGGCCGGCGAGACCTACGTCTCCGGCATCTGGGCTGGTGCCGACACCCCCTATCGCGGGGCCGCAGTGTCGATCCCCTCAGAATTCGCGGAGATGATCCAGCACAAGGCGGACCGCTTCGAGACGCTTATCGGCGTGCTGAAGGTCCTGGCCCATGTGGAGGATCTCCAGGCTCCGGACCTTCCTTACTGGCTATCGAGAGCCCATTCCGTCATCGCCAAGGCGGAGGCGATCCTTGCGGGCGCCCCCGATCCTGACGCCGCAGCCAGCAAACAGCATGTGCTGCTGCGCCTCGACGAGAATTCGGTCAGAACCGAAATCGGCGTCCTGATCGAGAGCGACGAAACCCTCACCACGCTGTCGCCCGATGCTGTCAGTGATGCCGATATCCGCACGGCTTGTCTCGCGGTTGTCGATTGCATCGACCTATCGGAGCAACTGGGCGCTGCTCGTTTCCGGGCGGCCATCACCGCCATCCACGAAGCGGAACGAAGGCTCAATCGCCCCGCCTGATCCACCACTGATTTCATTCACCCTCCAAGAGCCCGGTCTTCGCGCCGGGCTCTTGCTTTTTTTGGAGACCTTGCATGAACAAGTCGAATCAACTTGCCGTTTCCTACCATCTGACACGCGACGGACATCTTGCCGCGCGGGTCGGTTCGCTTGCCTTCCTCGCCCTGCCATCGAATAACGGCGGCCTGAGCGTGGCTACGGCATACCGCATCGACAAGCCGCTCGAAGACTGGCGGGCTTCGGATTTCTGTGGTGTCAGCCGGCTCGTCGACGACCAGGCGGCCTTCCGCGATCACGTAGACGAGATCGCCGAGCATAAGCGTCAGCTTCAGGTGCTCGACCGCCGCGAGCTCGGGACGCAGGCCATGACTCCGTGGGGCGTGGCGCAGATTTCCTGGGTCTATGCAGAAGGGATCGTCTGCCACTCGACCGCCGGGCATGGCGGTTTCCATCTCGACGAGGTGCGCAATGCACTCGTCCATCCTGCCTATCGCAACCTCGACGGCTGGTACGAAGAGGATTCCCAATGGGCGAAGGTGGCGGTCTCGTTCCCCAACCTATTCAGCGACTATGAGCGCAAATGCGCGGACCGCACACTGCGCCATGACGAGCCAGACGCCTATGAGCTGATCAATGGCGTCATCCTGAAGCCCGGCGAGTCGCACACCAAGGACGTGCGCCAGTTCCGGAGCGACCACGCCGCCGCTTGGGTGGTGATTTCCGCCATCACCTCGAGGCAGCGGCCGGGCTTCGTCGAATGCGTCGCGACGTTGGGAGGGGACCGGCGGTCGAAGGAAGAGCGGCGTTTTCTCGTCCCCGCCGACGAATACGAAGTCGGACGGCATGGCTTCGTCATCGATGACACGAACCACGTACTTTTTTGACGGTCCGAGCGACTTCATCGGAGGGAGAGGGGATAGCACCGCATCGCGACCGTTGGGCCTGATTCCCGGCGGTGGGCCAGCGAGAGTGAGAGGAAGGCCGGAACGGGTTTGAGCCGGAAGGGGTCGAGAGAGAGCGCCCACCCGGTTCGGCCCGTTCCCGCGCTCTCCGAGGTCCCTCCCATGAACTTCATCCACGCCACTTCGGCCGTCACGGCCGAGCCCGTTGCCGTGCCCGCTACGTTGCCGCGGAACCCCGGCGCCGCGCTCAACACCGCGGCCGGTCTGTTGCTCGCCGATCTCGAACGCGGGCGAGCCATCGATGCGGCAGCTCTTCGCGCCGCGATGTCGCAAGCCTTCGGTGGATCAGATGCGGAGGGCGCCTGGGATTGGAAGACCGCCTATGACGC
>Ga0102924_1006484_pt1 | contig 10959 bp, 9 predicted proteins | sample PaiPotPPM11metaG_FD_80116 | JGI IMG/M metagenome (GOLD analysis project Ga0102924, IMG submission 80116) | Iron sulfur acid spring bacterial and archeal communities from Banff, Canada, to study Microbial Dark Matter (Phase II) - Paint Pots PPM... ...
AGCACCGGCTGCAGCACGCCGCGCTCGTGCGGCCCAAGGCGGGCGGGACGTATGAGCTGGTGGCCGGCGAGCGACGCTGGCGAGCGGCGCAGATCGCGGGCCTGCAGAGCATCCCGGCGATCGTGCGCCAGCGCGAGGACGCGGCGGCGCTGGAGTTGGCGCTGATCGAGAACATGGCGCGCGAGGACCTCAACCCGATCGAGGAGGCGCGCGCGTGCGCGGCGCTGGTGGAGGAGCTCGGGTTGACGCGCGAGCAGGTGGGACGTCGCGTGGGACGAGGCCGCGTGGCGGTCAGCAACCTGGTCCGCCTGCTCGACCTGCCGGACGAGGCGATCGAGCTCCTGCAGGCGGGGCAGCTGAGCGAGGGCCACGGCAGGGCGCTGTTGCTGGCCGACGATCATTCTACTCGCCGAAGCCTGGCTGCGCTGGCGGCGCAGGAGGGCTGGTCGGTGCGGGTCACGGAAGATCGCGCCCGCCACAGCAAGGCTCGCGCGCCTCGAGGCACACCCAAGCGGGCGGTCCATCCCGACCAGGAGCAGGCAGCCAGCGAAATAGCGCAGGCGCTTGCGGGGGCGCTCGGGGCGGAGGTCCGCGTGAAGGTCGCGGGTGACGGCGGATACCGCGCAGAGCTGTTGTTCTCGACGCCCGAGGAGGCGATCGAGCTAGCACGCAGCATCCGCCCGCGTTCGCTGGCATAAGTCTCGATATGGCCGCTAGAATCGCGCCAGCGGGCGATTAGCTCAGCCGGTTAGAGCGCTTCTCTGATAAGGAAGAGGTCCCTGGTTCGAGTCCAGGATCGCCCATCGTGCAGAACTCCCTTGGCGTACCGTCTGGCTGGTTGACATAACCACGCGCTCAGCGGGCAAGTGGCCCTGAGACATCTGAGTTGCGCAGTGCTGGCATCCGGGCGCGCTTCCGACGTGTCGATCTCCGCAGTGCGCTAGTCTCCGGCGCGCCTAATCTCGGACATGTGCCCGAGAGCGGGGGAACCGAGACGTTTGGGGCGAATTCCGTGGTGATCCACGGGAGGCGCGATGCGCCAGCCCGTCAGCTAACCCCGCCGGCCGACCACGAGAGGACGACTGTTGCGCTCACGCCTTGCGAGGACTGCGGCCATGCTCGTACTGCCCCTACTGGCCCTATGCGTGACGATGGCCCAGGGCGCGACGGCGGCGATCACGGGAGGCACCGCGCCGGCGCCTGCGCCCGCGCCGGTCACGCCGACCGCACCGCCCGGCCCGCCCGTGCCTGGGGCTCCTGTGGGCACCGCTGAAGCGACAAGCGTGGGCGCGACGGGCGGCTCGGCCACAGGCGGCGTAGCGATCCCCTCCGCGCCTGCGTTCGCAGGCAGCCCCTACCCGATTGGCCCCAGTGGCTGGGTGTTCCCTCTCTATCCGGTCTCCAGCGTCGCGTCCAAAGGCCGCTGGACGCTCGATCAGGGCGTGGACCTGGGCGGCAGCGCCAACCAGTGCGACGCGCACCTGCGCGAGCTGGCGGTGGCGAGCGGCACGATCGTCCACGAGGGCCTGGAAGGCTTCGGCCAGTGGGCGCCCGTGCTGCTCGTCGAAAGCGGGCCGGACACGGGCCGCCTGATCTACTACGGCCACGCGTCTCCCGACCTGGTGCCCGTCGGCACCCACGTCAGCGCCGGCCAGACGATTGCCGAGGTCGGCTGTGGCGACGTCGGCATATCGTCGGCTCCCCACCTCGAGATCGGCATGCTGCCCGTCGGCGCGACCGATCCCGAAGACCTGCCGGCGTTCGGCCAGACCTCCCATGAAACGCTCGCCAACCTGAGCTCCGCGTACACCACCGCGCTGTCTGCCTACGAGACCAGGCGGGCAGCCGCGGCGCGGGCCAGGCGCGCTTCCGCCGGCCACACGCGCTAGCGAGCTCGCACACGGGTCCCGGCAGCGGCCCGCGGGCTGACGTCGGCCTTGCCAAGCGGCTATGACGGAGAACGCGGGCCGACACTAAGGGAACCGCGCCGGCCTGCCGATGAGTGCCTCGTGACCATCTCCGCTCGCAGGTTCCACCCGCGCGTCCTCTCGCGCCCCCAGACGCTCCTGTCCGCCGTCGCGACCGCGCTATGCCTGTCCCTGTCGCTGCTGTGCACGAGCGCCAGCGCCCTTGTCACTGAAGTGGAAGGCAACAAGGTCGGGGTGGCACCGCGCGAAGTCGCCTACTACACCTACGGCGTGGGCAAGTGGAAAGGGGAAGAAGCTGCCACCGGCGAACCCGGCGTTCCAGCCCCCAACCTGGCGGCCGAGAGCTTTGAAAATCCTTCCAGCAACCCAGTGGTGCACAGCGCCAACACCTATGTGATCTTCTGGGACCCGCAGAAATACTACCATCCCGACTGGCGCCATCTGGTTGATGAATTCATGGCAGAAGAGGGGACCAAGGGCAGCCAGCTGGCAAGCGTCTTCGCGGTCGACGGGCAGTACACCGACTCGACCAACAAGCCAGCCGCCAATCACTTCAACTTCCTCGGCAGCTTCGAAGACAGCAACGCCTATCCCGAACCCTCCGGCTGCACCGATCCGTTCCCGTTCGAACCGACGATTCCACAGAGCTCACCGCTCGTGCAGGGTCTGGCGGTGTGCCTGTCCGCGGCTCAGGTTCGTTCGCAGCTCGAAACCTTCATCGCTCAGCACAGCCTGCCCAAGGGCATGGGCACTGTGTACTACCTGCTCACACCGCCCGGTGTTGCGGCTTGCCTGGATTCCGGCGGAGTCACCGGCCACTGCTCGGAATTCAGCACGACCATCGCGAAAGTCGAAGAATACGAAAAGGAAAAAAGGGAAAAGGAAAAGAAATCCGAACCCTACGTCGAACCTGAAGGCCTCAAAAGCTACAAGGCCAGCTTCTGCAGCTATCACGGCGCGATCGGCAACGGCAACGCCAGCACGATCCTCTACGCGATGATCCCCTGGACCGCCGGCGGGGCCGCCGACTACCAGCTGCCCGCGAAGGACGAGATACAGGCCTACCCATGCCAGGACGGCGGCTTCCAACCGGCCACCAAGCCAGGTCGCGAACCTGTGGAAAAGGAGGCCACGCACGCCAGAACGCCCAAGGAACAAGAAGAATTCGACAATAAGACGGCGGAAGAAAGACGCAAGGAGGAAGAAGCCGAAGAACTCGGCCTGCGGGGCCCCCACATCCAGGAGCCCAACCAGCTCCAGGGCGAACGCAGCGAAGACGGCTTCTTCGACACCGGCCTGGCCGACCTGATCGTCAACCAGATCGCGGTCCAGCAGCAGAACATCGTCACCGATCCGCTCCTCAACGCCTGGCACGACACCGAAGGCAAAGAGGTGACGGACGAGTGCCGCAACTACTTCGTTCCCACAATTGGCGGCAGCCCGAGCGCACTGCCCGAAAGTCATGCCGGGAGTCTGGCCAATCAGCTTCTCGAAAAAAAGCAGTACTACCTCAACGACGCCTTCAACCTGTCCGGCGTCAGGATGAACTTCCCCGGGGTGGAGTGCCTTGACGGGATTCGCCTCGAACCCAAGTTCACCTCACCTGTACCCGTCAACGCCGGCGAACTGGCGGGCTTCGACGGCCTGGAGTCAGATATCACTCTCGACTGGGCCGACGACTTCCCGGCGCCGGCCGCCGCCAACGTCACCTACCCCGTCTTCACATGGAACTTCGGCGACGGCAGCCCGACCGTGTCCGGTTTCGAGCCCGCTGGGCCCTCGACTAACTCTCCCGGAGCGTCCCCCTGCGCGGCGCCGTGGCTGGCACCGTGCGCGGGCAGCACTTTTCACTCTTACAAGTATGGCGGCACGTACAACGTGACCCTCACTGTGACCGATGTCGCGGGCAACACAGCCAGCGTCACCCACCCGATCACCGTGATCGGTCCGCCGCCGCCGTCAAAAGAAGAAAACTCGAGCAAATCCGAAGGCTCGAGCAGCTCTGGGAGCAGCTCGGGGGGCTCCAGTCAGTCGAGCCAGGGAGGTTCCTCCTCGCCTGCTTCTCCCGCCCCGGCCGGCGTGCCGGCTCCGGTGGCGCTCGCTGCGGCGCTGTCGCACAGTCTCTCGAGCGCGCTGAAGAACGGTCTTGTGGTGCGCTACTCGGTCAACGAGCAGGTGGCCGGGCACTTCGAGGTCCTGCTCGCCGCCGACGTGGCGCACCGACTGGGCATCAGTGGCTCGCGGGCCACCAACCTGCCCGTGGGGTCGCCCGCCGAGCTCGTCATCGCCAAAGCGATCCTGGTCACCACCAAGGGTGGGCGCAACACCGTCGACATTCAATTCTCCAAGCGCACAGCCGCGCGCCTGGCCAAGCTACACAAGGTGACCCTGCTGCTGCGACTGATCGTGCGCAACGCCGCATCGCATAACCCGGCCACGACGACGGTCCTCAGCCCGATCACGCTCACCCACTGAGCGCTCGCGCGAGCCGCACCGTAGATCCGAGGTCAATCCGGCGAGCGCTTGTTTCGCTTCGAGCGCGCCTTGTCGCGGAAGACAAACCACCACAGCGCGGCCAGGAACACCCAGCCGAGCACGATCGACACGAGCGAGATCACACCAAGACTGGTGCTGTTGGCGCCTTCAGCTTCGCCGCCGAGCGCCATCGGCACGTTCAGGGCCAGACTCACGAGCGGGGAGAGCGCGCCAGCCATTGCCTACAGCCCGGGCCAGTGGCGCACGACATAGCCCGCGTTGTCGGTCGGCTGTACCTGCCAGCGCGACGCGTACACGCCGCTGCGCCCAGCGGTGTCGTAGAGCATGCCGTCGACGTACATGTAGGTGTGGCCCGCGTTGGCATACACGGTGATGTAGCGACCCGGACCGGCGACGCCCCAGCTCTCCAGTTCTCCGGAGGTCTCGGGCGCGCCCAGCAGCCCGCCGGCGGCAAGGGCGTAGCTGACCGAGCCCGAGCAGTCATAGGCGTTGTCGATGAAAGACGCGTGCCCGCCGCCATAGACATAGGGGAAGTCCGCGATCTCGTTTGCGCCCGCGATCACCTTCTGCACCACTTCGGGGATAGCGGTGGGGATCGGGATCGTGCCGTTGCCGCCAATCGACTCGCCACCGGGCACGGCGGTCAGCGTGCGCTGCTGGTTGAGCCTGGCGGTGCGTTCGACGGCCTGCATCTGCTGGAGCTCCTTGCGGACTTCCGCGTTGGAGGGCGCGCCGGCGGCGACGATCGCTTCTCCCGCCTGGATGGGGGCGGCCGCGCTTGCGTGCTTGACCGACGCAGGCGCCGGATAGCTGTCCGCTTCCAACGGGTCTGCGACCTCCTTGGCGACCCCTGGTTTGCTGCCCGGCTTGGGCGACGTAGCCACCGCGTTGCCAGCTGCGCCAACGGGGACCGTCGACTTGGCGGCGGGGTCTCCCGGCTTGATCGCTGAACCGACCGGCGCTTCACCACAGGCGCTGAGCGCGACGATGCCCAGCAGGCAACCGACCGCGGCCGTCGCCTTGCGCGCGAGGGTCATGCGAACAGGCTAGCGACCGCGTCCGCCGTGAGGTGTCGATAATCTGGTGTGATGCGCGAGGAAGCCACCGCCGTGCAGCTGCGGCCGCATGCCCGCCTGCTGCATGGCATGCGCCGGCCCTCCAACTGGCTGCAGCTGGTGCGCTTCGGCATGGTCGGAGGCGTCGGGTTCATCGTCAACCTGGCCGTGTACTCGCTGTTCGTCCATCCCATCGGCATCGACTACCGTGTGGCCTCGGTTGTCGCCTGGCTGGTGGCCGTGATCAACAACTTCGTGCTCAACCGCCACTGGACCTTCGACGCGCGCGCCGGTCGAGCGCACTTCCAAGCCCTGCGGTTCCTCATCGTCAGCCTCGTGGCGGAGGCTTTCAGCCTGCTCTTGCTGACGCTGCTGGTGGAGGGCGCAGGCATCGACAAGGTGGGCGCCCAGGCGCTCGCGGTGGCCGGCTCGATGCCGCTGAACTTCCTCGGCAACAAGCTCTGGAGCTTCCGGCCGGAGTCCTGAGCTGCCCCTCCCGGTGGGTCGGACGGGGCTACGTCGGGACCTATACTCTGGCTTTCCCCGCTCGGAGGCTCTTTGTGCAGGAGATGGTGATTTACGGTGTCAGCTTCGACATGGTTGGCAAGCAGCCGATCGTGCTCCTGAAGACTGTCGAGGGCAACAAGTTCCTGCCGATCTGGATCGGGCATCCCGAGGCGGCGTCGATCCTGATGAAGCTTCAGGGCGCGGGCACGCCGCGGCCGATGACCCACGATCTGCTGTGCGACATCCTTGGCGAGCTCGACGTCAAGTGCACACAGGTGTCTGTCACCGAGCTGCGCGAGAACACCTTCTTCGCGTCCATCACCCTCAGCGTCAACGGTCGCGAGCTCGAGATCGACTCGCGCCCAAGCGACGCAATCGCTCTCGCCGTGCGCTCCGGAGCACCCATCTACGCCGCCGAGGAGGTCATCTCCGAGTCGGCCATCGAGTTCGAGCACGACGTCGAGGAGTCCGAGGACGTCGTCGAGAAGTTCAAGGAGTTCTTGGACCAAGTGTCTCCCGAGGATTTCGCAGCAGGCGACTCCTGATCAGCGAGTGAAGGCTGAGGCGAGGATCCGCTCGATCAGTTCGTCGAAGCCGATCCCGGCGGCGTCTGCGGCCAGCGGCAACAGGCTCGTTTCGGTCAATCCCGGGCCCACGTTCGTCTCCAGCACCGACAGCTCACCGCTGTCTGCATCCAGCATCAGGTCGACGCGTGCCAGACCGTGGCAGCCGAGCAGCCGGTATGTCGCAAGCGCCAGCTCCTGCGCCCGCTCGGTCGCCCCGTCGGGCAGCTCCGCCGGACACACGAACGTGGTCATGCCGATCTCATAGCGCGACTCGTAGTTGTAGAACTCCTCTTCTCGCGGGATCGCCTCGACCACCGGCAGCGCGAGCGGCTCGCCGGCTGCCGACGCAGTCGTTGCCGACGCGGAGCGGGACGCTGCGGGTTGCGCGTCTCCATCGAGCACCGACACCGCCAGGTCGCGCCCCTTGACGTAGCGCTCGATCACGACCTTGCGATCGTAGGAGAGCGCCCCCACGATCGCCGCTGGCAGCTCGTCGCCCGAGCGCGCGAACTTCACGCCCAGCGCCGAGCCCTGGCTGGCGGGCTTGACCACCATCGGGAACCCGAGCATGCGCTCGACGTCGCCCAGCGCCGCCGCCACGCCCAGCTCCTTGATCGCGGTCTCCTTGAAGGCGGCGAAGTCCGGCGTCGGGATGCCCGCCTCGCGCATCAGGTACTTCGCCAGCGCCTTGTCGGTGGCGCGCATGCACGCCGCCGGCCCCGAACCCGTATAGGGCACGCCGATCGTCTCCAGCAGGCCCTGCACAGTCCCGTCCTCGCCGTCGCGGCCGTGCATCGCCACAAACGCCGCGTCCGGTCGGCAGTCATGCAGCTGCGCCACAAGCTCCGGGCCCGCGTCGATCGCCACCACCTCATGACCCAGCCGACCCAACGCGCTCTGCGCCCGAGCTCCCGAGCGCAGGGATACGGTCCGCTCCAGCGACCTGCCGCCCTTCAGCACCGCGACCTTCTTGGCGGCGCTCATCGATCCTGTCGCCGGCGCGTCGAGCGCTGCTGCTCGCGGCGAGGCAGCGCGACGACATCGGCGAGCGGGGCACCTTCGTCTTCCTGCGGTCCCGTCTGCGCTGCGCCCGGCGAGGATGAGGCTGTCGCCGACGACGCTGAGGTGGCGGACCCGGTCGTCAATGTTCCCAGCAGACCCGTGTCTCCGCCCATGATCTTGCCGATCCGCCGGATTCCCTCGCGGATGTCCGCGTCGGGCACGCCTGCGAAGTTCAAGCGCATGGAGGAGCCCCCACGCCTGCCGTCCATGTAGGCCGCGCGGCCGGGCACGAACGCAACGCCCTCGCTGCGCGCCATCAGGTCGGTCGTGTCCACCTCGCCATCCAGGGTGGCCCAGATGAACAGCCCGCCCTTGGGCCGGGTCCAGCTCGCGCGCCCGCCGAAGTGCTCCTCGAGCGCCTCGAGCATCACGTCGCGACGGCGGCGATAGAGATTCCTCAGGCGCTCGACGTACTCGACCCACGCCGGTCCGGGAGGCTGGGCTTGCGTTCCGCGCTCGGCGAAGTACGCCGATACGAACATCTGGGTGACCGGCGAGGAGCACAGGTCCGCGCCCTGCTTACCCAGGTTCAGCTTTTCCAGCACCGGCCGCGGCGCGACCGCCCAACCGAGACGCAGTCCCGGCGAGAGGATCTTCGAGAACGTGCCCAGGTAGATCACCAGGTCCGAGCCCCCACCCCTGCCGGCGATGGAGGAATCGAGCGAATACAGCGTCGGCAGCGCCTCGCCCTCGTAGCGCAGCAGGCCGTAGGGGTTGTCCTCGAGCACCAACAGCTCACGCTCGCGGGCGACCTCGACCAGGCGCCGGCGCCGGGGCAGCGACATCGTCACCCCGGCCGGGTTGTGGAAGTTGGGGATCGTGTAGATGAACTTCGGTCTGCGCCCCTCGCGCTGCAGCCGGTCCAAGGTGCTCTCGAGCTCGTCGATCGGCATTCCGTCGCTGTCCATCTCGATCTGCACGACCTGCGCCTGGTAGGCGCTGAACGTGGGCACCGCCCCGGGGTACGTGGGGGCCTCCGCGACGATCACGTCGCCCGGGTCGATCAGCGTCTTGCACACCAGGTCGATCACCTGCTGGCCGCCCGTCGTGACGATCACCTCCAAGGGGTCGATCTCGGTGCCCTCCGCGGCCATCACCTCCGCGATGCAACCCACAGTCGCGGCCATCCCCTCGGTAGGGCCGTACTGCAGGGCGCGCGCGGTCGACTCCGCTGCCACCTGCGCCATCAGCTTCGCGTACAGCTCTGGCGCGAACGTCGTCGTGTCGGGCAGTCCGCCCGCCAGCGAGATCACGTCCGGGCGCTCTGTCAGCGCCATCATCTCGCGCATCGCCGAGCTTTTCATCCCGCGCGTGCGTGCCGCGAACAGCGCCTCGTAGCGCGCCAGCTCGTGCGCGGTCGCCCGTGCGCGTCGTCTATCGTCCTGACCGATCTGGACACCGTCCAGCATTCCCGCACGGTAGCGCACCTCTGCAAGCCCACCGCATGAACGGCCTCATCTTCTACATCGGTCTCGGCGCCGGCCTCGCGGCCGCCTGTGGTCTGCGTCCCTTCCTGCCCGCGCTGCTGGCCGGCGCGCTCGCCTCCTCCAAGGCGCTCGGCGTGAGCTTCGCCGGTCACTCGTTCGCGTTCCTACACGAAGACTGGTGGCTGTTGGCCGCGGTTGTCGCACTAGCGCTCGCGTACGCGCTGCAACTCCTGCTGTCGCTCGCGCCGATCATCGACTCCTCCGATCGCAGCCAGCCCGTCGGTCCGCTCGGTGCATCGCTCGCGGGCCTTGGGTTGGGCGCGGGGGCGCTGCTGTTCGCGGGCACGCTCGCGGCGCACGGCGACGCCTGGTGGCCGGGCCTGCTCGCCGGCTTTGTGGTTGCTGGTCTCGCCCAGCGCGCTGTTTGGCCGGTGATCGTCCGCGCTCGCGCGCGCCTGGCCGACCGCACCGCGCGCGAAGCGCTGACCGTCTACCTCGACGCTTGCGCCCTTGTGCTGGCTGCCGTCGTCTGCCTGCTGCACCCGCTCGGCTACGTGGCAGTCGCAGCGCTCGCGTGGTTTGCCTGGCGCGGGCGCGACCGTGCCCAGGCCAAGTACGCCGGGCTGCGCATCCTGCGCCGCTAGCGACCACGCGATGCCAGCCAAGCTCGTCCTGTGTGTGATCGACGCGATGGCCCCTGCAATGCTCGAGCGTGCGATCGAGCAGGGTGTCGCGCCGGTCCTGCAGCGGCTGGTCACAGACGGCCTGTACGTCCCCGACTGCGTGGCCGCGTTTCCGTCGGTCACGCCCGTGTGCGCCGCGTCGATCGTCACCGGCACCGGCCAGGACCGCCATCGAATTCCCGGCATGAACTGGTTTCACCGCGAGGAGGACCGCTACGTGGAGTACGGCTCCAGCTTCCGTGCCGCCCAGCGTTTTGGCATCGGCCGCCAGCTCACCGACACCGTCTACAACATGAACCGAGCCCATCTCGCGCAACAGACGCCCACCGTGTTCGAGTCGCTCGACGACGCCGGCGTGCGCACGGCGGGGACCACCTACCTGATGTATCGCGGTCGCCACCGCCACGAGCCCCAGCGCGACACCGCGCTCACCCGCGTCGCCTCTGCGCTGATCCGCCACCCCGTCATGGGCCCGCGCGAGCTCTTCTACGCCGACATCTTCGCCTCGCGTCGCACCGGCTGCCGCTCGGGCCTGGGCATGCCCGGCGTGCGCGATCGCCACTCCGGCTGCGTGTCCGCCTACCTGGTCGAGCATGACCTGTTCGACTTCCTGCTGCTCTCGCTGCCCGACAACGACTGGTACTCGCATAAGCACGGACCCGACGCCCAGGTGCGCTCGCTCGCGCAGGCCGACCTGCAGCTGGCTCGCGTGATGAACGCCGCCGGCGGCGTCGACGAGTTCTTGGCCGAGCACGCGGTCATCACCATGGCCGACCACTCCCAGGCGCCCGTGCTGCACACCATCTCACTGCAGGATGAGCTGGACGATCTCGGGGTGCTCAGCCCGCCGCGCGCCTCCGCGCGCTCGGGCGACCAGCAAGTCGAACCACACATCGCCGTCTGCCCGTCCCAGCGGGCCGCCATGGTTTACGCGCTGCGCGAGTCAGAGCGCGACGCCATGCGCGCATCTGTCGAGACCCGCGCGCTGGCCATCGAAGGCATCGATCTGGTCATGTGGCTCGAGCGCGACGCCCACGACGCTCCCCGCGAGGCCGTCATCTCCAGCTGCGCCCACGGCGAGCTGCGCTTCGCCCCGGGCGGGTCGCTGATCGATCCCCGCGGCGCCGTCTGGAGCGTGGACGGCGCCCTCGCCGCGATCGGCGCCACAACGCACGACGGCCGCCTGCTCAGCCCCGACTACCCCGACGCCCTGGCCCGCGTGTGGTCCGCGCTTA
>Ga0102924_1006485_pt1 | contig 10957 bp, 10 predicted proteins | sample PaiPotPPM11metaG_FD_80116 | JGI IMG/M metagenome (GOLD analysis project Ga0102924, IMG submission 80116) | Iron sulfur acid spring bacterial and archeal communities from Banff, Canada, to study Microbial Dark Matter (Phase II) - Paint Pots PPM... ...
CTTCAGCACCGCGGGTTCCCACGTTCAGCCAAAAATTCAAGACGGCGTATCTCAGAGCTGACCTGCCTTGCAATGTCGATCATGGGATTATCGGCTTAATGGATCCAGCGCACGGTCCATTTGTGCATCAGGCATGGTGGTGGCGGTCGCAACACAGTATTCACGAGAAGCAGAAGCATTTTGAGCCGATCCCGAACGGCTTCCGCATGAGCGCGCACACGCCCAGTTCCAACAGCGCGCCTTATAAACTGCTGCGTTTTTACGCCGAGGCCGACTCGGTTACGACCATGATCGATTTTGTTCTGCCAAATCTGCGTCTGGAAACCATTAGGGCAGGGAAGTACTGGTTTTCTTCGTTGACGACGGTTACGCCGATCACACGCGACCATTGCCGGATTGATGTAGTTGCGTGCTGGAACATTTTTCGGTTCGTGCCGTTCGGGCCGTCGCTCTTGAAGTTTGTCTTCGCGAAATTCGTAGAGCAGGACCGGCGCACCATGGAATTGCAAAGCGAAGGACTGAAGCACAATCCGCACTTGATGTTGATCGATGATGCCGATCGCCCGGCAAAATGGTACTTTGGGCTTAAGGCGGCGCATCTAGAGGCAAAGCGTACAGGAGGAGAGATGAGGCATCCGATGGCCGGACCGGTAACGCTGAAGTGGAGGAGTTAAGAAAGCAGGTTTCAAAGTTTCAGGGTTTCGACGTTTCACGTTTGAAGGCCAATTTAAACTTCGAAAGTTTCAGCACGCCGCGAAGCCTTGAAACTCTGAAACTCTGAAACCTTGAAACCTGGTTTACTCCTGCTTCTGTTTCACCCTGACCACCGTAATCTTCGCGAAGCCTTCATCAAATGTCGGCGCCTTCAGTTTTGCGGACATTTTCCGCATGATGTCTTCGGGAACGGTGCGGTCGCGCCGCTGGTGGCGTTCAATGCAAACCTCGAGCGGCACGTCGAAGAATACGGCATGAGCTTCGTACCCGAAGTCTTTAGCCAGCTTGACCCAGTTATGCCGCTCTTGCGGTGTGAGGTTGGTAGCGTCCACATAATTCGTGGGGCGGCGGGCGATGAGGCGCGCCTTCAGCATAGAGCGAAGATTCGAGAAAACCAAGTCCTGAAAGCGTTGCTCGGCGGGATCGTCGAAGAGCATGGAGCGGAGGACATCACTCGACAGCGGCGAAATATTGTGGCGCTTAAACCAGGAGCTTTTCCCCGAACCTGGGAGGCCGACAGCAAGCACCACAATCCCCTTCGAAGGGTGTTGAGTTTGCGGAACAGGAGCCGCTACGACGGGAGTTGGTGCGGACCGTGCCGGCATCGCCAAGCCGCCAGTGCTTCCTGACTGCTGACCCTGGGTTTGCTGCCCCGGACGCTTCCTGCCGCGTCCACCACGGCGACGGCGGCGAGGGCGGCGCATGGGATCCGGAGACGTGCCTGACGGCCTGGAATTCTCGTTCAGCTCCACATCAGCGGACAGCTCGCGCTTCGATGCCAGTTCCGAGGCGACTCTCGGCTCAGGAGTTTCGTCACCTTCCTGCGCGGGTCCTGTCGACTGCGGCTCCGATTCAAAATAAGCTGGTTGCAGTGGCGCCGGTCCGGCTGCCGCTTCTTCCTGCGACTTTTTACGTCGTTTCAGCTTGTCTTGCATCCATTTACGCATGTCAGGCTTGTAACATATTGGGCCGCTCGGGGGCAATGAGCCGGAATCAGCAACCGGAAATTATGCAGTGACTACAATTTTAACAGTCAAGCTATGAAAGAGGGGAAATGGCGCTATGCCGATTCCAAAAGAAATTCAAGGAGAGAAATATATTTGCCTGATTACGTTCCGCAAAAGCGGAGTCCCGGTCAATACCCCGGTCTGGTTCGCCGAGCGGGATGGCAAACTTATAGTCAAGACCCGAATCGATTCGGGCAAGTCCAAGCGCATTCGCAATAACCCGAACGTAAAAGTTGCTCCTTGCACGATGAGGGGCAAAATCATCGGCCCGGAATTTGCTGGCAAGGCGCGAATTCTTCCTCCGGAACAATGGAACCAGGCACAGGAAGCTTTGAACCGCAAATACTGGTTGGCGCGGTTATCGATTTGGAGCAAGAAGAACGAATACCTGGAAATCGAGATCAGCGTTTGAGATCACACCACGAGTTTAGTCATTGGAGTTGTTACTCGTTCCAATTTGCCGCCGTTCGCACCTGACTGTTAACATTCTTGTTTCCCTAAAAGCTCATCGGTTTTTCAGCGGACAGTTCAACTTCATATCGGAGGGTACATGGCAATTAAAGTCGGCATTAATGGTTTCGGAAGGATTGGTAGAAACGTCCTGCGGGCATCATTGCTGGACCCAAATCTGGAGTTCGTTGCAGTCAACGATCTGACCGAGCCGAAGACGCTGGCCCATCTGCTGAAATATGACTCAGTTCTAGGAAACCTGCCGAACAAAGTGACGGCCGGAGCGGACAGCATCCAGGTGGATGGAAAGTCCATCCGCGTGTTTAAAGAAAAAGATCCGGCGGCGCTGCCGTGGGAGAGCGTGGGTGCGCAGGTGGTGATCGAATCCACCGGACGGTTTACGGACGCCACAGATGCCAAGAAACATTTGCGCGGCCCGGTAAAGAAAGTCATCATTTCGGCGCCGGCGAAAAATGAAGATGTGACTCTGGTGCTGGGCGTAAACCATGACAAGTACGACGCTAGCAAGCACCACATAATTTCTAATGCGTCTTGTACTACTAATTGTTTAGCGCCAATTGTTAAAGTTGTTCATGACACCTTCAGGATCGTCAGCGGGACTATGACTACGATTCACTCCTACACCAACGACCAGGTGATATTGGACTTCCCGCACAAAGATTTGCGGCGTGCGCGCGCGGCTGCACTCTCCATGATCCCGACTTCGACCGGGGCTGCGAAGGCGCTTAAGCTGGTCATTCCGGATATGGCTGGAAAGCTGGACGGCTTTGCCGTCCGGGTGCCGACGCCGAACGTGTCTGTTGTAGACCTCGTGGCGCAAGTCGAGAAAAAAGCCACAAAGGAAGAAGTGAATGCCGCGATGAAGAAGGCGTCAGAAAGCGGACAGCTGAAGGGCTATCTCGGATATGAAGAGAACGAGCTGGTCTCCTCAGACTTCAAGGGTGACTCGCGCTCTTCGATTGTGGATGGGTTGTTAACTCTGGTTGTGGGCAATCTGGTGAAGGTGGTCTCCTGGTATGACAATGAGTGGGGATACTCTTGCCGGGTTCGCGATCTGATTAATTTCATCGGAAGCAAAGGGTTATAGAACAGTTCTCAGTGGTCGGTGATTAGTGGTTGTTCGATTTACTGATCAGTAACCACTACTCACTCGAATTGTAAGGTGACGTACATGTCCAAACTTTCCATTCGCGATTTGCCGCTGAACGACCATAGGATCCTCATGCGGGTGGATTTCAATGTCCCACTCGAAGATGGTCGGGTGATGGACGATACTCGCATCCGCGAAACTTTGCCCACCATTGAATATGCGCTGCGTCACGGCGCGCGGCTGATACTGGCTTCGCATCTCGGGCGTCCTAAGGGCAAACCGAATCCCATGATGAGCCTGAAGACGGTTGCCGAACGCCTGCGGATGATGCTCGACAAGGAATTGGCGCGCGGCGAAAACGTTGGCTTTTGTCCGGATTGCGTTGGTATTGAGGCCGAGGAGATGGCAGGGAAGCTAGAGAAGGGGCAAACGCTCCTGCTGGAAAATTTGCGCTTCCACTCGGAAGAGGAAGCCAACGACGAGAAGTTCGCTAAACAACTCGCGGGCCTTGCTGATTATTACGTGAATGACGCGTTTGGCACGGCGCACCGGGCGCATGCTTCTACCGTCGGCATCACGAAATTTGTGCAGAAGTCTGCGGCCGGACTGCTGATGGAGAAGGAGTTGGAATATCTAGGCCGCGCCATGTCGCATCCGGAGAAGCCGTTCATCGCGATCCTGGGTGGCGCGAAGGTGAGTGACAAGATTGCGGTGATTCAGAACTTGCTGACGAAGGTAGATACGCTGATCGTCGGTGGGGCTATGGCCTATACCTTTCTCAAGGCGCAAGGGCAACCAGTCGGAAAATCGCGCGTGGAAGACGACAAACTCGACTTGGCAAAGCAGATTCTGCAGAGCGCAAAATCGCATAATGTGAAATTTCTACTCCCGGTCGACCATGTGGTTGCCGACCGCATTGATGCCAGTGCGAAGGCGCAAATCGTGAAGGCCATTCCGGAAAATCTCATGGGTCTGGATATTGGGCCGGAGTCTGTGGAACTCTTTTCCGAAGAGATTTCTCGTGCTGCAACGATCGTCTGGAACGGGCCTATGGGCGTGTTTGAAGTTTCGCAATTCGCAAAGGGCACTTTCAAGCTTGCTCGGGCAGTGGCAGAAAATGCGGGCGCGACTTCGATTGTGGGCGGAGGCGATTCGGTCGCGGCAGTCCAGGCAGCCGGAGTGGCCGACAAGATTTCGCATATTTCGACCGGCGGCGGGGCTTCGCTCGAGTTTCTTGAGGGTAAGCACCTACCCGGAGTCGAAGCACTTACAGACAAACGCTAAAGTATTACATTCGAGCCGGAAACAACTTTTCAGATACATGCCTGCAAATGATCTTCTTCGATATTGATGGCACACTCATCGACCACGCCAGCGCCTCGGCAGCGGCGAGTCTGAGTTTTTTCGACCATTTCCCCGGAGCAATTCCTTTTTCGCGCGAACAGTTTCCAGCGGCCTGGGAGGAAATCCTCAACAAACACTTTAACCGTTTCTGCCGGGGCGTGGTTTCGCTATGGGAGCAGCGCCGGGCGCGCATGAGAGAAGTGTTCGCCGCGCCTGAAATGAACGATCAAGAAACCGATGCGCGGTATCTAGTTTTCATCCGTGACTACGAGGCGCTAACTCGTGCATTTGATGACGCCGAGCCTTGCCTTCAGAGTCTCGCGGGAGAACGCCTCGGAATCATTTCGAATGGCGCCCGCGAGCAGCAAATAGGGAAGCTGCAACGAGCCGGCCTGTTGCATTATTTTTCCGTGATGGTTTACTCCGAGGATGTGGGGCTGGGAAAACCTTCGGCTAGTATTTTTCTGGAAGCTTGCCGCAGGGCGGGTGACGCGTCCGAGCGCTGTGTGCATATCGGTGACGATCTCGAAGCCGATGTGGTTCCCAGCCGTGCGTTGGGAATGCGAGGTATCCACCTAAGCCGGGCCGGCAAATCGCCGGTGGGTCCACCTGTAATTTCTACGCTCCGCAATTTGCCGCCGTTGATCCATTGAACAAATCGCAAAGAGAACTCAACCACAGAGGTCATCGAGGCCACAGACGATGAGTCGCAAGAAACTAATCGCCGCCAACTGGAAGATGTACAAGGATCCCGCGCAAACCAAGGAGTTCTTTCGCGACTTTCTGCCGCTGGTCGCAAAACATGATCGGGACGAAATTGTAGTTTGCCCTCCTTACGTCGATCTTCATGCGGCGATCGAATCAGCCAAAGATTCGCAAGTTGCGGTTGGAGCGCAAAATGTTTATTGGAAGACCGAAGGTGCATTCACTGGCGAAATTTCTCCGACGATGCTTGTAGCAGTCGGCTGCACCCACGTGATCATTGGCCACTCCGAGCGGCGGCAATACTTCGGGGAAACTGATGACACCGTGAACCTGAAGCTGAAAGCCGCGCTCGAGCACGGTCTGACTCCAATCGTATGCGTTGGGGAAGTTCTGGAGGAACGCGAGGCGGGCCTGACCGAAGATGTCCTGCGACGACAATGCATGCGCGCGTTTAGCACGCTCTCAGCCAAGAAAGCGGCGAAGCTGGTGGTAGCATACGAGCCTGTATGGGCTATTGGCACGGGTAAGACGGCTACCCCCGAAATGGCGTCTGACGCCCATATGCTCATTCGTGGCGAAGCAGCGAAGGCTTTCGGCGATGATTTCGGCGCAGGGCTGCGAATTCTCTACGGCGGCTCGGTCAAGCCGGAGAATGCCAAAGCCCTCATGTCACAGGAAGAAATTGATGGCGCGCTAGTTGGTGGTGCAAGCCTGGACCCTAAGTCGTTTGCGGCGATTGTGAAACATTGAAGCAAGATATTAAGATCGAAAATCTTCGATCTTCAATTCACCTCAGCCAATCTTCCAACTCTACCCCTCGCTCGGTCTTTTCGTCCCGATACTTCACGATCACCGGCGCGTACAGCGAAATTCCCCATTCTTTAGCTTTACCCTTATTGACCGCGCGTGATCCGGGAACGACTACGGCGTTCTGCGGGACTTCGAGGGGCCTTTCGTCCGAGGCGCGGTAAATTTCTCCGCGCACCAAGTCATATAGCGGAGTGGACCGAGTGAGAATTGTTCCGGCGCCGAGCACGGCCTGCGACCGGACCAGCGTGCCTTCGTAGACTCCGCAGTTGCCGCCGACCAGCACATCGTCTTCGATGATTACCGGCGCGGCATTTACCGGTTCGAGCACGCCTCCAATCTGCGCGGCTGCGCTTAGATGGACGCGTTTGCCGATCTGCGCGCATGAGCCCACCAGCGCATGCGAATCGATCATGGTGCCTTCATCAATGTACGCACCGACGTTGATGAACATCGGCGGCATGCAAATCACCGACGGCGCAACGTAGGCTCCGAGCCGTACGGATGAGCCCCCGGGAACGACCCGCACTTTGTCAGCGACTGTGAACTTACGGGCAGGGAACGTGTCCTTATCTACGAACGAAAGGCACTCGCCGCTTCCCATTTGCGTGATCTCACCGAGCCGGAAGCCGAGCAGAATGCCCTGTTTCACCCAAACGTTTACCTTCCACTCGCCATTACGTTTTCGTGCGGCGCGAATCTCGCCACGGGTGAGGGCGTCGCGAAATTTGAGAAATACCGCGCGTGCGTCAGAGCCAAGTTGATTTCCAGACTCGAGACGCTCGATCTCCGTTTGCAAAGAGTGCATGGATGGACAAAGTATAAAGGAGTCTTTGTAGAAAAATGCAGAATGAGGAAGTCAGAAGGCAGAATAAAAAATCATGAATGAGCAGAATTAAAGAAGGGACTTGCGTTCCTGCACCTGAGCCTTCAATTCTTCATTCTGACTTCTTACTTCTGCCTTTAAACGCACTTGCATTCGCTTCGAATAAGAACGCTCGGCAGCGTGTGCGTAACCTGGCGAGCTTCGGCGAGACTGGGATAGGGACCGTGCCAGCGGGCGTGATTGGCTGAATGCCCGGCCGGCCGAGCTTTGCCGTTGGTGCACTGACCGCAAGATGAGCGATGCAGGACGGCTTTGTGCGGACCCGACGCCCAATTCTCATATACAAAAAAGGTCGGAGAGTTGGCGGCCGCGGTCTCGGTTTTTGCAATCAGTCCGGCATCGGCGGCGATTTTTTGCAGCTTGGAACGTGTGTCGCGTCGGACGGCGACCATTGGCAGTCGATACGTTTCTTCAATACGGCCCATCATTGCGAGCACAGCCTTTACCGGCATCGGGCTCGATTCGATGAAGTTCGCCTGCATCAGCGGCAAAAACTTGCGGAAGACTTGGCGCGCGGCGTTCCAATCGTTGTTCAGCGCCGCTCGCGTCATCTCTGCCATCTCGCGCGGGATTTCGTTCGAAGCCACCGAAATGAGTCCGACGCCGCCCAGGGCAATTACTGGAAGCGTCAGCGCGTCATCGCCCGAGAGAACAGAGAAATCAGCACGCGCAGCGTTGCATATCTCTGCGATTTGAGTGAGATTGCCGCTGGCTTCCTTAACTCCCGCAATATTGGGAATTTCGGCGAGGCGAGCAACTGTGACGGGTTCGAGATTCGCCGCAGTGCGTCCGGGCACGTTGTAAAGGATGATCGGTTTGTTCACCGCCTCGGCGATGGCTTTGAAGTGCTGGTACTGGCCTTCCTGCGTGGGCTTGTTGTAATAAGGAGAAGCGGTCAGGATCGCATCCACTCCCGGACGCGTGGCCAGTTCCTGCGCTTTTGCAACTGCTTCACGGGTTGAGTTAGAAGTTGCGCCAGCGACGATGGGAACACGTCCGGCCGCGACTTCGATAGTGAGGTCTATTACTCGAAGCCATTCGTCATGCGTGAGCGTCGGGGTTTCGCCGGTGGTGCCACAGGGAACAAGGAAATCGATGCCCGACTCGATTTGCCATGAGACGAGATTCTTGAATGCCTGCTCGTCCAGCGATCCATCCTGATGGAACGGGGTTACAAGGGCAGTACCGCATCCACGAAGCTGCATGGGAATAAGATAACGCGAATGGAGGAAGGATGGAAAACGCCGACTACACTTCCCGCCAAATATCCTTGAAATGGAAGAAACCTTTTTTCCCCGCCAGCCACTCTGTCGCTCGTACTGCACCTTCGGCGAACCCCCTGCGGGACTTAGCGTCATGACAGAGATAGATGGTGTCGTGTGTGGAATCGAGCACGACTTCGTGCATCCCAACTACTTCACCTTCGCGAAAGGAAGTGACTTCAATTTCCAGATCGGAGTTCTGCTGCAATAGGCCTTGAATGGTGACAGCAGTGCCCGAGGGCGCGTCTTTTTTCTGCGCATGATGGCGCTCATAGATATGTGGTGAATACTGGTGCTGGAGCGCAGGAGCGGCGGCCTGTACAAGATCAAAGAAAATATTCACCCCGATAGAAAAATTAGAGCCGTAAACGAAAGCAGTTCCGCGCGCTTCGACTTCGTTGCGAACCTTGGTGATTTCCGAATACCACCCGGTGGTGCCCACAACCATACTCTTGCCGCCAGCAACGCAAGCGCGAATGTTTTCGAGAACACAATCGGGAGTGGTGAAATCAATAACCACGTCGATTGGAGCAAGTCTCTGGCGGGATAGGCCCGACGCATGCCGATTCTCAGAGGAGCGCAAAACTTCGACTTCGTGCCCGCGCTCGCGGGCGACTTCCGCGACGAGCTTTCCGGTTTTGCCCGCGCCGAGGAGGAGGATTTTCATGTAGTAAAGTATTGCCCGCTTCTCACTAACATACTCCCTTCACTCTGTCATTCCGAATGGCTTTAGCCGTGAGGAACCTGCTTTTCTCGTATGCTCCAGAACAGCAGGTTCCTCAGCCCTGAAGGGCTTCGGAATGACAATACAAAACGAACGTGTGGAAGTTCACGCGAAAATTTCCGGATCCGGATCGGCAAAGAAAGTCTTATGCAGTCGCTGAACTATGCCAGGGACTTGCTCTTCATCAACTACAAAGGTCAGGTTGATTTCTGAAGCCCCCTGGGAAATCATGCGGATTTTTACGTCGGTCAGTTGACCGAAGACGTGGGCCGCGATGCCGGGAACTTCGCGCAGATTTTCGCCCACCAGGCAAACGATGGCTTTGCGGCCTTCGTATTTCACGTCGGCCAGGCGGGAAAGATCGGCCGCCAGAGCAGGGATGGATTCATTGGAATCTACGGTCAACGAAACGCTGACTTCGGAGGTCGAAACCACATCGATGGCAATGCGATGCCGATCGAAGGCGTCGAAGATAGCTTTCAGGAAGCCGTGCGCCAGCAGCATTCTTGGGGCGGCAATATCGATGATGGTGATCCGTCTCTTCGCAGCGATGGCTTTGAAAAAGTTCTTGCAGTGTGGAGCACGGGCAGCAATGCGGGTGCCTTCGCAAGACGGATTCCGCGAATTTAAAATGTAAACTGGAATATTTTTTTGAATGGCGGGAAGTACAGTCGCGGGGTGCAGGACTTTGGCGCCGAAGTAGGCCAACTCTGCAGCTTCATCGAAGCTGATTACTTTGATCCGCCGGGCATCAGGACACAGATTCGGGTCAGTCGTCATCATGCCATCGACGTCGGTCCATATTTCAATTCTCTCAGCACCCAATCCCGCGCCAACGATCGCAGCAGAAAAGTCGGAGCCGCCGCGTCCGATCGTCGTTGTAATTCCAGTGCGAGTCGCGCCGATGAAGCCGCCCATCACCGGAACGCGTCCTTGGGCAATCAGCGGCTGCACCTGCTCGCGTAATTTGGAGTTGGTTTCGTCATACAGAGGTGCGGCGCGAGTAAACGTGTCGTCGGTGACGATACAGTCGCGGGAATCAACCAATGTTGATTCAATTGCATGCGCCGAAAAAGCCGCGGCGACCAGCTTGCTGGAAAGAACTTCGCCGAAAGACGCAACGTGATCAGTAGTCCGCGGCGTAAGTTCGCCGACTGCGGAGATACCGCGCAACAGTTCTTCTAATTCCTCAAACTCGGTTCCGAGGTCGCTGTGAAATTGAGTGAATAGCGCCGTCCCCAGAAGTTCGCCGGCGGTGTTGTAGTGGCGTTCTCGAAGCTCCCGAGCCAGGGTTAGCGCAGTCTTACGGTCGCCATTTCCGGCAGCGCGTGCCATCTGCAGCAACTGATCGGTGACACGCGCCATGGCGCTGACCACGACCACTGGCCTTTGCGGGAGCCTTCCGCGCACTATGGCCGCCACCCGCTCGATCGCCTTGGCATCGCCGACCGAGGTGCCGCCGAATTTGATGACGATGCAGTTTTCAGCCATTAGTTTTGAAGTCCCACTTTTCGCAGAAACCAGGGAAAGGCGGCGCACCCTCCGCGAGGAGGAATGCAGGCAGGATCATTCCAAATATCCTTCGGCTTTCAGCAATTCGGCATTCAGCAAAGCGGCCCCGGCGGCGCCCCGGATCGTATTATGGGAGAGCAGAGTAAATTTCCAATCAAGCACCGCACACGGTCGCAGACGCCCGACAGTCGTCGTCATGCCGCCACCGAATTCAACGTCGAAACGCGGCTGTGGGCGATCGGTAGCGTCGAGGTAACGAACGGGAATTTCCGGAGCGGTGGGAAACTTCTGCTCCTGTGGGATGCCAGCGAATTCAGCCCAGGCTTCGAGAATCTCTGCGGGTTGAGCCTTCTTCTTGAACTTCACCGACACCGATTCGGTGTGGCCGTCCTCGACTGCCACGCGATTGCATTGAGCGCTCATTTTGAACGGCGC
>Ga0102924_1006487_pt1 | contig 10956 bp, 6 predicted proteins | sample PaiPotPPM11metaG_FD_80116 | JGI IMG/M metagenome (GOLD analysis project Ga0102924, IMG submission 80116) | Iron sulfur acid spring bacterial and archeal communities from Banff, Canada, to study Microbial Dark Matter (Phase II) - Paint Pots PPM... ...
CGGACCCGGGAGATCAACCTGGTGCTGGCCGAACCGGAAATCAGCAAGCGCCTGACCGAACTTGGCGGCGAGCCGCTGATCAGCACGCCGGAAGCGTTCGGCGCGATGATCGCGGCCGAGACCGAAAAATGGGAGAAGGTGGTCAAATACGCCGGGATAAAGGTGGAATAGACCGGCAGCGTCAGCGCGCGGGGGTCCGGCGCTGACGGGATGATGTCAGGTGCCGCCCGGACTTGCCCTGTCGGAAGATTCCGCCACCGGGGTGGCCTTTGCAGGTTCGGGTTCCGGATCGAAGCCGAACAGCTCGACGAGGTATTTGTAGTATTTGGGCAGCTTCTCTTTCAGTTGCGCGCGCGTTTTCGGCTCATGCATCGATTCCTTTCCCGCAAGGAAGATGCTTGCCGTCACGGCAAAGAATTCCTTGTGGTTCTTCATGGCATATTCTTCCTTGCCGAAGACCTGCTTGGCCATGGCGTCGGCGTGGTAAGCCCTGATGCCCAGATTATCAAACCCTTGCGGCATCAGCTTTGCGTGGTAGGCGTGGAGAAGCTCGTGAAGCAGGACGGGGTCTTCGGCATGCTTGAGCATGATCGGACGCAACATGATGACGCCAGGTCCGGCATCGGCGGCGAGGTCAACGAAATTCGGATTGCTCCAGCGCAGCTTGCCTTCATCCCAGGTGGTGAAGCTTGAGGACATGCGCTGGTTTCGCTCGGGTGAGACCGGGCCATAGCAGGCGACCCCGGCTCCCTCATCCAGGCAGGTCATCTCGCTGGCGACAATCGGCACCGTATGAAAGAACTGCAGCACCTTCGGGCTCAGGCCGGCACTCTCCACGACGTCGAGCTGACGCCGCAGCGCGTCGGCGATGGCGGCGACATCCTTGCGTTCCGAATTTTCCGACAGGTCGAAGACATAACCGCGATATGTTTCAAAGCCGGCTGGCAACGCCTGCGGCGGTTCGACTTGAACCGGGCGAGGACCCGCGCCGGCAAGATGGGGAGCTAGCGAAAATATCAAAACCACTGAGCCCAGCGATAGCTTGCGCATGATTGTCCCCCGCACGGTGCCTTTTTGGCGATTGATGGCTGGATAAGGATGTCTGTTGTCGAGAACGCATCATAACCATGCGAAGTTGCAGCGCGGTTTCATTCTTCCTGTAAAGTTGGTTCATCGCGTTCCGACGCTGTTAACTATGGGGCGAAGGCCTGAAAAATTGGTCGCCTGAAGCAGCTCGGGTCCACCCGGGTTGGGCATCCAGGATTGCCGAAGCTGGATCCATCCGACTTCGGTTGAGAGAGCCGACGCCGAATACGCGGAACGTGCAATTCCAAATCGACGAAGCGGGCTACGCCGCGGCCGGTCCGGTCTGCTCACCGGCAATGGCGCGGTCGATGGCGTCGATCAGCGCCTGGCTCTCGATGAATTTGATCCGCGCCCGCTCGGCCTTGTCGCGGTCGAAGGGGGCGGCGAGGGTTTTGGCAAAAGCGTCGCGGTCCTCGGTCATGCGCTCGCGCGCCTTTTTCAGCGTCTCAAGTCGCTCGTTCATCTGGATTTCGCTTTCATTTCATTGGCCGCGCGCCTTTATTGGCGCGAAAGGTATAGGCGGCGCCTGTCTTCGGGATTTGTGCTGTAGCAACACGCCGGCGACGCAGGCGGCAGTCCGGAAGCCGCAAAAGTCGATGGATTTCTGGCGCACCCGACACGATTCGAACGTGTGACCTTTGCCTTCGGAGGGCAACGCTCTATCCAGCTGAGCTACGGGTGCGTGGAGGTTCATTTAGCCGATTGGCCGGGCCTCGGCAACGGTCCTGCGGAAGCTAAGGGGGTAGGGAGCAACGCCCGGAAGGCAAGGGTCACCCGTTCGAATCGTGTCGGGTGCGCGGGAAAGCGCGTACCGAGCAAGCAGGGACTGTGTCGGGCCCTACATTTTTGGAATAAATCTTTATCTCGTCATACTGAGACCGGCGTAACCTCAGGGGTAGTGGCTCAGGTCCACCTCTGCTATAAAATTAATCAACATATAGAGGTACGATTCCGCTTAGATGCAGTTGCGCTCCATGACCATTTAAGGAGCCATCGATGCAATGTTTGCGTTGCGGTTGCCAGAATAAGGCGACCAATGAGTATTGCGAAGGATGCGGTGCTTCCCTCGGAATCGAGTGCAGCGCCTGTGGCCATCTTAACGGGCCGACAGCCCGCTTTTGCGGGCGATGCAGCGCTGCCCTGAAGCCAATCGCCGCAGAGGCATCCAATCAATCGTGGCAGCATGTCCTGAGGTCGCTGAACGCTAAAGGCGGCGAGCGCAAGCGGCTCACGATTCTGTTTGCGGACGTCCGCAATTCAACTGGCCTCATTGATAGCTTGGGTGATCCCGAACTAGGGATGCGACGTTTGCAGCCCGTCCTCGACCTCATGAATGAAGCCGTCGTTCGCTACGATGGCGTCGTCAACAAATCACAAGGCGATGGGGTCATGGCACTGTTCGGCGCCCCACAACCTCATGAGGATCATGCAGTGCGTGGCTGTCTCGCTGCGCTGGCAATGCAGGATGGGGTAAGGAGCCTGGATGATCCTGATTTGCAAATCCGAGTTGGCGTTCACACCGGAGAAGTTGTTGTTCAGGCGATAGAGCACGGAATTTACCAAACTTTTGATGCCGCTGGCACAAACGTGCACCTCGCAAATCGCATGGAGCAACTGGCTGATGCAGGCACTATTCTAATTTCGAGAGAGACTTACTCTGCTGCCAAACAATTCGTTGAAGTTGAACCGCTAGGTTTCCAAACCGTTCGCGGGATCGCGACACTCATTGAGATATTCAAACTCAGAGGGCTTCAGCATGCTCCCTCAAGCGGCGTGTTTCGAAGCGGCCGGCGGTTGAGCCCTCTCACTGGCCGAACCGACCAATTCTCCGCTCTGTCACTAGAGCTCAAAAATACGATGAATGGAGACGGCCGTGTTGTGGGTGTCATCGGCGAGGCCGGCATTGGCAAGAGCCGCCTCTGTTTCGAGTTTGCCGAAAGTTGCCGTGGACGGGGTATCCGAGTATTTGAAGCGCGTGTGCTGGCGCATGGCAGAGCAACGCCGTTTCAGCCAGTACTGGAGTTGTTGCGCGACTACTTCGGCCTTCGTGTCAAAGAAGCAGCCGACATTTCTCGCCATCGCGTCCTTGGCCGGTTGGCAGCCCTCTCCGTCTCCGAGCAGATTTCATTTGTGTTATTGGAGTTTTTGGGCCTTGCGGACCCATTGCAGGCAGCAGTTAAGCTCGACCCCAAAACGCGGAAAACACTTTTGCTCGATTTTGTCGGAACACTACCGCGCTCGGGGCCCCGGGATGTCACTACTGTCGTCATCATCGAAGATTTGCATTGGATCGACGCGGCAAGCGAAGAGTTCATTGAGGCCCTTGCTGATGCAGTTGTCGGCACCACGACGCTTCTGGTCGTTAATTTCAGGCCCGGGTTTGCCGCGCCACTGATGCAGCGATCACACTATCGACAAATCAACATGCCGCCTCTCCCGCCGGCGCAGGCGGCCGTCCTATTGCAAGATCACATTGGTAACGACCCATCGCTCGCATTGCTGAGTAGGAACATCATTGAACGCGCGCAAGGAAATCCTTTCTTTCTGGAGGAACTTGTCAGTGCGCTGGTAGAACGTGAAGATTTTGAAGGAGATAAGGGCGCCTACCGATTGAAAGGGGGCGTTGATGCGATCCCGCTGCCCCCGACGGTTCAAGCCGTTATTGCGGCGCGTATCGACCGCCTCGAAGAGAATGCAAAAAAGGTTCTCGAGCTTGCTTCGGTGGTTGGCCGCGAGATTTCGATATCAATTCTGGACGTGGTTGCCGGTTTGGCCCCGACCGAGCTGTCGGAAGCCGTCCAGCATTTAAGACAAGCTGAGCTGCTTTACGACGTGCCACCCTTCGAACAGCGGCTTCTGGCATTTCGTCACCCGCTTATCCAGGAGGTTGCCTATCGATCGCTGTTGCACGACCGTCGCCGCGAACTCCATTCAAAGGTGGCGCAAGCAATCGAGGGGCTCTTTAAGCATCACGCCGAAGAGCGGGCATCTCTGCTCGCATATCATCTCGAGCAAGCTGGTGAAAACCTCAAAGCCGCACAACAGAATATGCGTGCCGCCATCTGGATCGGCACGAACGATCCAAGTCAGGCACTGAGAAGCTGGAAGAAGGTCCGCGAACTACTGGCAAATCTGCCGCCGTCTCAACCAATCAAATATTTGAAAATGATGGCCTCGGGCCAAATCGTAAATTTTGGTTGGCGGGAGGGAATGTCGGCGCAAGACGCTCTCGTCTACTTCGACGAAGCCAAGCAACTAGCCGTGGCTTTAGGAGATGTGAGAGCCAATGCACTGATTCACGCAGCTTATGGAAGGATTTTAGCAAACGGCGGATCGGCGGACGAGTATGTGGAAAAAATCCGTGAGGCTGCAGCGATTGCTGATCAGGGTAACGATCCCAGTGTTCAGGTCACGCTCAAGGCTGTGCTTTGTCACGCACTGAGGCTGTCGGGTTTCATGACTGAAGCGCTTCAAATGAATATTGAAGCAACGGAAGCGGCACACAAGATCGTAAAATTTGACAGACAAACGCTAGGTTTCGATATTGAGATCTGGCTAACCGTGATGCGCGGCCAAACGCTGGTGATGCTCGGTCGAACAGATGAGGCCCGCCCATCCCTCGATCGCATTCTTCAGTTGGAGATCGGCCAAATTGACACCCTCCATCACGTTATACCGAGTTGGGCCTACGTAGACCTTGCCTGGGCTGAGGGAAACATCGGACTGGCTCAAGAGCACGCGGACCGAGCATTTTCCTTGGGCGTAAATAGCGGCAACCCCTATCTGCGGGTCTACGGCCAAGCCTGTCGTGGCGTTTCTCATATCGTCGCAAGAAGACTCACCTCGGCGATTCAGGATTTGTCCGATGCTCTCAGCTTCGCTCGATCGCGAAAAGCCGGCCTGGAAAACGAACCGCGTATTCTGGCTGATTTGGCAAATGCCTACAGATTGAACGGCGACGACGCAACTGCTCTCGCCGCCGCTGACGAGGCAATCATGGTTGCGACCGAGCGTCATGCCCGTATTCCTGAATGCCTTGGCCGGATTGTTCGTGCGGATTTGTTGCTGCGGTCTACAACCAGCGAGCAGAAAGCCGAAGGAGGGCAAGAGCTGGAACGTGCCAGAGCGCTGATGCGGGAAACCGGAGCCAGGCTGTTCGAGAATTTCATCAACACTACGAATCTTGAGCACGACTGCACTGGCCAGGTATCGAAGAACGCTGGCTGAACTCGCCATTGACGCGAAAATGCCGGAAGGCGAATTCCGGGTTGATGCCAAAGCCCGAACCGAACGTCACCTCCAAGACCCGTCACCTCCAAGACCCGTCGCATAGCGAACTATAGTTGGACATCGCGCCGTATTCTATTTGATGGCAACAAATGACATCGCCTGCCGCGCGCAACGACGGCAGATGCACAGTCCGAAACAAGAGCCGCGCGGAGGCGATTTCTCGAATTAAGATCGGATGATCGCGAGTCAAACAGGCGTCAATCCGTCGCAGCCTCTATTTCCTTGAACGTTTCTTCTTGCCCTTTGTTTTCTTTTGCGGGCTGCGTTTCTTTTTCGTTTGCCCTCGCGGTTTGCGCGTCTCGATCGAAAGAACAGGAGGAGCAAGAACTGACGGCGTGAATATCTTTATTGGGCGTTTTTCGATAATATTTGTGGGACTTTCATCAAGATCGGCTTGTTGGTTGGGAATTGGAGACGATTTGTCGGGCAGCGGCGAAGGACAAATAAGAGCGACATTCAATGTCCCGGTCGTATCGACCAAAGCGCCGATATCGAGATCGGAGACTGGATTGTCGGGGTAAATGTAATGGTTTGCAGCAGCAGCTGTGCCTTGCACCGCGTCAAATACCACTCTTTTAACGCCTGAATGGTTCATGGCGTACGATAAAATCGCTTTTATCGAATGTGTGGTGGATATGTTGTTGTGAACAGCGTCCTTAAGAATCTTCTTTAAGAAATAAAACCACTTTCCCGTCGCATCGTCTCCGGTATAGGTTTTAACCGGATAGGTTCCTAATCTGTACGCTATGCGATGCAGTCGATGATGGCCGTCGAATAGATTTTCATTCGCTACAACGCCTCGGAGTATCTTGATATTTGTATCGTTGAATGCGGTGTTGAGGAGACCCTTGATCTCGGCGTCAGCACCGCCGCCTATCGGAATTAAGCCACCCATTTTTGCCCTCCTCTGCCGAGTTAGTACGAATAACGGCACGGCCCGGTCGGCGCCGGAACGTTGCCACTGCAGAGCCGCGATTTGCGAGTCGGCCAAAATCCGGCCCAGCAACCGTGCCGCCGATGGGGTAGCCTCAGCGGGGCGGGAGAACGAGCGTCGATTGACGCAATGACCGCCTCAAGGCTGTCTACGGCAGTTAAGAGATTCATCGACCGCCCGGTACAACGACGTAGCGCACCGGCACCGGCTCCGACGGCCCATTTGTCGGCGAGGCAGTCGCAGGCAAGTCCCGGGTCGCCTGCGAACCTGCGGCCACGTGCACGGTGGTGGCCGGTCTCGTGCAGCAGTGTGAAGACGAGTACATCTTCGTTGACAAGTGGATGAAAAGCGAACCCGCCATAAAGGCGTACGAAACGAGAGCCTCCAACCTGAAACGCCTGCGCGTTCACGATCCGAGTTTGCGTATCGATTTCATATTCGATGCCGTCGAACGCGGTCTGAAATTCAGACACAAGAACGTCCAACATTCGATCGCGGCTTTCCGAGCCGCAGAGGGCGATATCATTTGGCAGGACGGATGCGTTCAGCATGGAGGCACCGGCTGCGCTCCCTGTCATCCCAACAATTGCCGAATTGCCAGCATGGACCATCTTTTGCGTATGTTCAACCGGAAGGCGCTACGGACACCGGAAGGCGCCAGGGCTAGGCCACTTTAATCTCTCAATCGGGCTGAAGCGGGAGGTCCGCCAACGCATTTCCCGGCTCAACTCAGCCGAAACGTGCTAGGCGACGCCTGCCGCGCGCTGGCGGCGCGGGTCGAACAACCGCCTCACCTCCGGGCCCGGCTTGGCGGCGCTGAACAGATAGCCCTGCATCTCGGTGCAGCCCAGCGCGCGCAGCCGTTCCTTTTGCTCGATCGTCTCGACGCCCTCCGCGGTCGTCGTCATGTTGCGCGCGGCGGCAATGTTGACCACCGCCTGCACGATCGCCGCAGAGCCGTCGATTTCCGCGACGTCGCTGACAAAGCAGCGATCGATCTTGATCTTGTCGAACGGAAAACGCTTCAGATAGCTCAGCGAGGAATAGCCGGTGCCGAAATCGTCCAGCGCGATCCGAACGCCGATGGCGCGGAGCTGATGCAGGATCGCCAGCGCCGCCTCGTCGTCGCGGATCAGCACCGCCTCGGTGATTTCGAGTTCGAGGCGGCTTGCCGGAAGACCGGAGTCGGCGAGCGCGGCCACCACCTTCAGCGCCAGGGTCTGGCATTTCAGCTGAACCGGCGAGACGTTGACGGCAAGGCGAACCCGATCCGGCCAGCTCGCCGCCTCGGCGCAAGCGGTTCTCAGCACCCATTCGCCGAGCTCGACGATCAGGCCGGTGTCTTCCGCCACCGGAATGAATTCCGCAGGCGAGATCATGCCGCGTTCGGGATGGCGCCAGCGCAGCAAGGCTTCACAGCCGGTCACCTCGTCGTTGCGAAGATCGACAAACGGCTGATAGTGGATTTCGAAACTACCATCCACGAGTGCCTGACGCAGGTCCTGCTGCATTTTAAGCCGGGCTTTGGCGCTGGCATCCATGGTCGGCTCGAAGAAGCGATGGGTTCGGCGCCCGTCGGCCTTGGCGCCATACATCGCCAGATCGGCATTCTTGATGAGCTGCTCCAGATCGGTGCCGTCGCGCGGAGCCAGTGCGATGCCGATGCTGGCATCGGTCGAGAGTTGATGGCCGAGACATTGATAGGGTTGCCTGATCGCTTCATGAATTCGTGTAACGAACTCGACGACCTCGGCGACGTCGCCGGCATCGGCCTGAATGACCGCAAACTCGTCGCCGCCAAGCCGCGCGACAAGATCGGTCTCCCTGATGCAGTTCTTGAGGCGGGCGGCCACGACCTTCAGCAGTTCATCGCCGACATGATGTCCGAGCGAATCGTTGATGCCCTTGAACTCGTCGATGTCGATATAAAGCAAAGCGAATTGCTCGCCCCGCTTGCATCGCTGCAGCTCGCGTTCGACCTGTTCCCGGAACAGCACGCGGTTCGGCAGGTCGGTCAGGGCGTCATAATGCGCAAGGTGCGCAATCTTTTCGTCGGCGCGCCGGCGCTCGGTGACGTCTTCCACAACATTGATGATATAGCGGGGCTCGCCGGCCTGATCGCGGATGCCGATGCGCTTTGAGGTGATCAGGCGGCTGCCCGACACCTTGCTTTCCCAGCGGTGCTCGTCCAGCGACAGGCCGTCCGGGGAGCACAGCGACTCGTCGTCGTCGCTTGCAATTCTCTCGGCGAGTAGCCTTGGGAAGATATCGCTGGCGGTCTTGCCGATGATGGCATCGTTCGACAAGCCGGCGTGAATCTCGGCCACCCGATTGGCCAGCACATAGCGGCGATCGCGCGCATCTTTCACGGTGATCTGTGACGGGATGTGGTCGATAATCTGACGCAGGAATGCATAATTCCGGTCGCGTTCCTGTTCGAGCTTTCGGTGCTCGGTGATGTCTTCCATTGTCGCAACCCAGCCACCCTGCGCCAGCGGCCGATTGACGATCTGAACCGCCTGTCCATCGACGGTTTCGAGAATATTGTGGGTAACCTTTCCCTGCGCGACGTTGGCTAGAACGGTCGAACAAAACTCATCGACGTCCCCCTTGAAGGACCCCATGTCCTTGCGGTGCTGGACAAGATCGAAAAAATGGCAACCCGGCTTTACGACCGCCGGCGATAGCCGATACATATCGATATAGCGCTGGTTGCAGACGACGACACATGCCGAGGCGTCATACAGAATAAGGCCTTGCGTCATGTTGTTCAGGGCGGTGTCGAGCCGTTGCTTTTCCTGCTCCAGCCGCCGATGCGATTCCCGGTGTTGCCAGGTCATCCTTCTCACGATCAGGAACAGAAGGATGGCGATCACCAATGCGGAGAGGCCGGCAGCGGCGATCATCAGCCTGGTTTGAGCGCGCCAACCCTCCAATGCTGCCGCAACCGTGGTGGTCGCGATGATCACGATCGGAAAGTGGCCCAATTCGCCAGCTGAACCGAGCCTTTCCTGCCCATCGATGGGGCTTCGCAGGCGCAGGGTCTGATAGCCGCCCTCGGTCAGGATCTTGTGCATCAGCGGTGCCGACTTGAAGTTTTTCCCGATCATCGAATCGGCGTGCGGGTGACGCGCCAGCATCGTGCCATCGCGATGGAACACGGAAATCGCCGTGCCCTCTGCAAGCACGACAGACGCGAAGAATTCTTCAAAATTGACCGGGTCGATCCGTCTCGCCATCACGCCAAGAAAAACCCCATTTAGTCCGCTCAGTCTGTGGGCAAGGATCGTGGTCCAGCCGCCGGTGAAAAGGCTATGAACCGGCTCGACAATGGCCGCTGTCGGTTGCGGATTGGATTTGAGGGCTTTGAAATAGGCCCGATCGGCAATGCTGGCCGCCGGCAACGGCCCGTCGGCGGATGAATTGACCAGTTTTCCGTCTGAGTCGAAGACCTTGACGTCGCCGACATAGGACAAGACGCTGGCCTTGGACTTCAGCATCAGGTGCTCGTCGGGACTGGACATCAGGCTCTTGAACGCTTCGGGCGAAGCGATCTCGGAAAACTGCATCTTCGAGATCAAATCGTTTGTGATGATCTCGCAGTCCTCGAACTGCCGGTCGAAGTGGCGGGTCAGCAGCCGCACTGTATTTTCGAGCTCACGCTCGTTGTTGCGCAGCGTGCTCTCGCGAAATTCACCGACCGTTATCACGGTGCCGATGACGATCGCCGCAATCAGGAATATGCCGCAGAGGATCAGCCACAGGATCGGATCCCGCCGGATCGAGATGACACCCTGATACGACCCGATTGCCACGGTTCGGAGCTTTCCAAGGCCGCCCCAAATGCTGAAAGCCAATTGCCGCATTCCCTGACTCTCCCGGAGATATGCATACGATGCATTGGTGGCACAGCGGTTAGGGAAACCGGTTACTGAAGGCTTAATCGATGGTCTTGGGCCGTAGTTGCAGAGGGTCGGCGTCTCCGTGAATGTCGCCAACAGGATCGTATCCGGGCTCGATCAAACTCTGTCTTCCCCAGATATGCTGAAGGTTTTTGCGGCGCGGTCAGCCATGATCACTTTAGGCCTTTATTTCGGCATCCGGACCGTCATGATAGCTTGCTTGCGCCAACGCGTGGAATCGAAGCTTCGGGGCCGCGGCCAGGTTGGAACCGCTCACCCGACAGGTTCGACGGTCCTTGCGTGAAAAGGACGGCTCAAACGCAGCCGTCCACCGGCGGGAGGCAACGGGCGATGATAGATACTTCCAGCTCTGCGAATTCTGCGGACGCAAGCGCGGGATGGCCGGTGTTCCGCTCCTTCAGGGGGTATCGTCTTCAATTCCTTAGCCACGATCTGTTCGCAGGCCTGACGCTTGCCGCGATCGCGATCCCTGAGCAGATGGCGACGGCGCGGCTCGGCGGGTTCACGCCGCAGATCGGCTTTTTCGCCTTTCTGGCAGGCTCGCTGGCCTTCGCGGCGTTCGGCAGCAACCGCTTCCTGTCGTGCGGCGCGGATTCGACGATCACGCCGATTTTTGCCGGAGGCCTTGCCGCGCTGGCTGTGTCCGGCTCGCCGGATTACCTGACGCTGGCCGCGGCGCTCGCGGTTATGGTTGGACTTTTCCTGTTCGCCGCCGGAATTTTC
>Ga0102924_1006489_pt1 | contig 10954 bp, 2 predicted proteins | sample PaiPotPPM11metaG_FD_80116 | JGI IMG/M metagenome (GOLD analysis project Ga0102924, IMG submission 80116) | Iron sulfur acid spring bacterial and archeal communities from Banff, Canada, to study Microbial Dark Matter (Phase II) - Paint Pots PPM... ...
GGTGTGGGGCTTCCGCTCTGGCTGGTGGTCATGCCGGTGATCAGCAGCGCCTCGGCTGTGCTCAACCCCAGATATTCGCGCGCGAAATCGATATTGGCCAGGATGGTCAGACGATCGCCGGGCAGGAAGGTCTCCATCACAGTCGAGCGCTGGACAGTGAGCTGACCGAGGTAGGCGCGCACGGTCTCCAGCCAAAGGTCAAAGGGCAGGTTCCAAGGATAGACCTGCTGCTCCAGCAGGTCGTAGGCTGCGGAGTTCATATACTGCGGATTGGCCGCGCGCTCCTGGGGCGTGCCGCTGGTTTGCAGACTGCGCGCCGTCACTGTGCAGGTGCCGCCCTCGTTGTGGATGCTATAGGTGAAGGCCAACTCATCGATAGTCCACCAGCTACCAGCCTGTTTGACCGTTATGCTGGCCGAGGGCGAGAGCGGCGGGGTAAAGGCATTGCTCAGATTTGACGAGAGGGTCGAGCTATCCAGATCGCTGACCAGGGCTTGTGCCAGGGTAAAGGGCGTAAAGGACGGCAGAGGCGCGATGGCGTTTTCGAGAATCTCGTTAACCAGGTCCACATAGGGTAGGGGCGTGTTGGTGTTCTCACAGGTCAGCTCAATCTCGCCCAGATCGGGCCTGCGCTCAAAGAGCACATCTTTGACGTTCATCTCAACAACCTGGCCGCCGGGTAGAGTCTTTTTCCTGAAGTCGACATGGGTGATATGGCCATTGGCATCGCGAACAATGCTCTGTGGGTCGATCAGCGGGCGATCCTTGAGGAAGTGCAGCGCATCGACCAGGTAGGCCGCAGGGCTATACACCGAGCGGCAATCCTCGCAGGCACAGAGGTCCAGCGAGCCAAAGAGCGTGGCCCAGTCAGGGATGCCCTCGACCTGCTCCAGAGCGATCTCGTGCATCATCGGCAGACTATAGTCGCTGTTGAATTTGCTGGCGTTCAGGCCAAACTTACCCAGCAGATTCAGCGCCATCGCGCTGGTCTGCGCGGCTCGTTCATAGATCTGTCTGGCCTGAGCCTCACCGCCAAGCGCCGCGCCATGTTTGAGCAGGAAGAGCGAGGCGCCCAGACGCGAGATGCGATAGGACGAGTTCAGCCCAGCGTTGAGCAGCACGCGGGCCTGGGCATAGCGCGGGGCGATATGATAGACACGCTGCAACCCGGTCAGTGCTGTCTTGAAGCCAGCGGGGTCCTTCAGGCCCTGAAGTGCCTCGGGATTTTTCGCCAGATAGCCCTCCAGGCGGATCGAGGTCAGATCAAAGTCAGCATTCTTCTGAACAAAGGTCAGCAGATCCTCGCGCCCGGCGAGACTCTGATCAGTGTGCAGGCGCTGAGTGATAAAGGCCATAGGCAGCGCGTCCTCGACCAGATTGGCTAGGCCGCGCGCATAGTTCTGTGCCCGCTCAGTGTCGTCTTTGCCAGGAATGGTTGCTGGCGCACCAATCCCCGGTTGCTGCACCAGCTTGAGCCAGTTAGCCTCGTCAAAGCGCGCCAGGTCGGCAAAGTGTGCAATCTCTCCGCTCTGCTGCATTTTTTGCAATGCCTGCACCAGCGGCAGATGGTTGCTGGTCAGGGCACCGAGCTGCATGGTCAGTTGCAGCCTGGGCACCTGGCCCTTGAAGCTTGACTCACCCTCCAGGCTTTTCCAGAATTCGTCGATTGTTCCCTGATGATTGACATAACTATCGACAAAGGTGCTCTGGGCCTGCTGATCGTTGAGCACAGTGCCCGCCAGCGAGCCCAGTGTCGTGGCATGACCGTTCTGTTCGCCAGCGGGCGGCTGGGATGCGAGGCGAATGCTAAGTTGGCGCAGGCTGGCGAGAATCGCCTCAGCCTCTTTCTCTGTCCGTGGCGGGATAATATTCTCAGCAATCGAGAGTTCAAGCGCGTGGCGCAGAACATCCGAGCCCCGCGAGAGCAGAGTCAGCAGCTCGGTGGGCAACTTTTGGCGGAAGAGGCCATAGAAGATATCGGGTGTAATCCCGGAAGAGCGCTCGTAGGCAAGCGCGCTAACCTCGCCCGGACTTCCAGTCTGCTTGCTTAAACGAAAAGCCTGGATCAGCAAGATCAGATGCTCGGGCTCCTCGCCGGTCTCGCCGATCAGAAAAGTCACATCCTGATGCTCCTCGTCCTCGGTTAACTGATCTGGCGAGAGACCTTGCAGCACAGGAGTAATATCGGCCAGCAGCAGTTCATACTCCGAGGGACCGAGCACAGCCGCGCCGCCGATCACTAGGTCGATTGTCGCGACCGGTCCGGCGTTAAAGTAGACTGGGGAACTGACCAGCTCGCGCCCATTGCCGTCGCTGATGCTCACGCGTAGATCAGCGGTGCCTTTATCGTCGCGGATAAACTGGGCTGCTGTATAGCTAATCTCATAGTAGCCGTTTTCGTCTGTATACTTCTCGTTAAGAAACTGCTCATTACGCAGGTCGCGATCATAGGCCCGCACCAGCGCCTTGACGACAGGTTTGCCGTTGACAAACTGCACCCGTCCTTTGACGATAAACTCTTGATTAAGACTCTGGCGTTCCATAAGCACTGCTCCTCTGCTGCTGAGATATATTTAAGGATCGACTAATGGACTAATTGTCGCTTGGCTGGTTGCGGACGCGCTGGCACGACCTGCGGTTTATGCGTGTTGGGGGCCGGCGCCTTCTGCTGATGTTGTTGCGTGGCCGGATGTGGTGTAGGCGTGACTGCGGGCCGCGCTGTACCTCCTGTGTTGTGTGCTGGTTTAGCTGGCGCAGGAGGAATATACTCAATCTTCTTATAACCCTCTTCCTGGTATTCACTGACAATATTAATGGGTGTGGGATTGAGGATGAGCGGGCGGCTCACGCTCGGATCCGCTCTGACCGTATCGGAAGCGAAGGTTCCACAGTTATTGGTCAGCAGTCCATACGTTTCCCGGTTGGGATTTTTATTCTCGGCCAGACGTTTTCTGGCGTAATCGTTCATCTCCTTGAACTTGTCGCTGGGAATATACGCCCCATCAATCCTGCCTCCCTGGCCTGCAGATCGGGAGAGCACGGCCAGCACGTTCTTGAGCGAGTCCGCGGTTGGTTTGCCGTCAGGCCCGATCTTCACATTAGGCACGGTTTGTGTGCGTACCAGTCCCTTGCCGGCTGCATCGTAGCGCCCATATTCATAGTATTTGGTGGTGCCGGTTTTATTATCAATCAGCAGGACACCACCATGGCCCAGGTTGCCAACTCTTCCAAAAGGGGTAGTAATTTTATAGTCCGGGAAGGCGATGTACACTGCATCGCGCCCATCGGGATCAACCGCCACGATTGGCCGGTTGTCGGCATAGGCATACGGGCTGCAATGGCTGTAGGGATGCTCTGACTTGTGCGTCGGTGAGGCCGCATGCGCCGGCTTTTCCTCGTGCACCTCTGTGTGTTCTGTGTGTTCTGTTCGCCAGAGCGCTGGATCCGTGCTGGCCCATCTGCCCAGCCAGCAGGCATAGTAGCGCGCCCCGCAGTAGTAGAGCCCGCTTTCGTCGTCGCGCTCCTTGCCAATATAACGATAGCGTTTGGCGCTGACCTCAATTTTGCTGCTCACAGCCTGGAAGGAGGTGCTGCCATACGTATAATATTCTTCGTAAGAGATAATCTGAGCCTGGACTGTGCCATCCAGTTCCAGACTGGCCGAACCCAGATGGTTGTTCAGTTGATAGCGCGTCAATGGCGTAGGTGTAAACGGCGGAACAGTGCTATCCACGGTCTTGGTCTCGACCATGGCCACGCGCTGTTGATCGTCCATCACATGCAGGGTCTGGCGTTCCAGCTGGAGCGCGCCCGTGATATAGTGACGAAAGATTTCATAATTTCCCAGATAGATGCGTTCCTCGACAGTGCTCGCCGTCTTTTCCCAGACCTTGCGCACTCGCTGCTGATTGCTGCCATAGGCGTAGTAGACCTGGCCCCCACCGCCCAAATTGAGCGCCTGGATCTGATCGCGGAAGTCCCAGCTCATTTGCTGGATCTGCGGCATACTCAGCATATTGCCATGGGGATCGTAGGTGTAGCCGTCACTGAGGCCCTGGACGCCGGTACTGCTCAGGCGATTGCTGTGCTTCGTATTCTCCAGCAGACTCGGCTCATTGTAGGTGTAGATGCGCGTCCAGTAGCCCTGGTTGGCCTGGTGAATCAGATGCAGTAGATTTCCGACCCCGTCATAGTCGTAGGCCTCGACATAGGGACGCATGGCGTTGATGTCGGTTGGCAGCGGCTGATTGAGGCGCGCGCGGTCGTCAGAGGTGGTTTGCGGCTGGCCAGCCTGACCGATGTGCTCGCGCCCGGTGGCCCCGATCAGGCGGTAGATGGCGTCATAGGTATAGGTGTGTTCGGGCACGGCCAGTTGGTTGTTAAAGAAGAAGGTTTGCTGCGCCTGGTCGTGGATATTGGCCACATTGCCGCTGGGATCGTAGGTGTAGCGCAGATCCTGCAACATTGCGCTGCTCGCGTTGTTGCGGGCAGTGCTGAGATGGCTGAGGCGGAAGGTCGCGGGCTCGTACTCGTGGCTTGTGGTGACGGCGTTGCCATAGGCGATCTGGGCGCGCTGCCCACGAGCGTTATAGTCGATCAGCGTCACCAGCGGAGTCAGGGTATTCGCTCCGCGCAGCTTGCCGCCCATGCTCGCCAGTCTACCTGACTCGTCATAGCTGGGCTGAAGCACGCTGCTGTCAGGCGCGGTCATGCTCACGACCCTATGCAGTGCGTCGTAGGTGCTGCTGCTGGCAAAGGTGTCGCCCTCCAACAGAGGCTTGAGAGCGTTTTCCAGGGCACCCAGATCGAGGATCTTGGGCGGCTCGATCAGCAGCAGGGTCGCCAGTGCCGACCAGTCGGGCGTCTGCTGATAGGTTTTGGCCAGGCGGCGCGAGCTATGTAGCAGATCCCCGGCGAAGCTATATGCCTCGTCCAGCCCGCTCTGCTCATTCTTCCCCACGTTGGTCACGACTCCGGCGCTATCGATCTGCAAGAAGGCCCTGCCGCGCAGATTGAGCTGATTGGGGGCCGGCTGGTTGGGCGCGGGCGGATTGGCATCGGGATGCACCTCGCCATAGACCACGCACTCGACCAGCGCTTCTTGTGCATTCTGTTCCTGCTGGAGATAGAGCGCGTGAGGACGCTGGAGGGCGTCGTAGGTATGGTGAGCGCGGAAGCTGCGGCTATCCCAGCGATAGATCTGCTTGCCCATGATATTATTGAGCATCCAGCGCTGATTAGCATCCAGATGGGTCGAGGTGAGCTTGTGGCCAAAGAGATCGTACTGCGTTTGCTGCGCCAGGCGGTTGCGCGCGTCGGTACAGGCCAGCACATGGCCCTCGATATTCAGCTCGCTGCGCGTGAGAAACTCCTGTTCGGTGCCGCTGCTGGTCAGGCCATTGTCGGCGACATGCAGAAAGGCACGTCCCAAGGCATCCAGGTAGGCGCGGACTGGCGTCGAACTATGGTGGGCGGCAGCTCTGGCCGCGACCAGATCGGCCTGGCGAATGCGCGCGTTCTCGGGATGTGGCTGCCCGGTGACCGGATCGACATCGGGCCAGGCTAGCAGCGCCTTGGCGGGATCGAGGCGCAGATCGTACCAGGTGGGCAGATAGGCGCTACTCGGCAGGCGCTTAAAGTAGTCGCCGAGGTCGGGATCAGTCGAGGGATCGAAGGTGTGATCGGGCAGCGTATTGGGGCTGCGCGGATCGTATTTCTGGGTGGGATTGAGCGTGTCATTGACATCCCAGGTAATCTCCTCCCAGGCGTCGAAGACGACTTTCTCATAAGTCTGATTGGGATGCAGCGCACCTATCACGCGCCCTGGCGGATCGTAGAAGAGGGTAGAACTGACGCCCGCCAGATCGATCTCAAATTCCTGAGTGCCGCTAAAGAAGGGCTCATAGCTCTTGAATGGTTTACTCTTGTTGTTATAGATTGTCCAGCCGCTGCCGATCCAGCGCGGGTTGGTGTTGACCCCGTTGACGTCGCCCGGCGCGGCCTGGGCTTTGTGCTGAAGTTCGCGATTCAACCCATCGGAGTAGACAAAACTATGCTGGATCTTTGTCGTCTGTCCCTGGGCCAGCTCAGAAACATGGGTTTCGCGGGCCAGCGTATAGACCACGTTGGGCAGTGGATTGGGCGAGCCGGAGCTGTTCTGGTAGCGATAGAGATCGTAGACCATGCGCGTGGTGGCTCCTTGCAGAATGGCCTGGGGATTGGCCAGCGGATTCTGCACATAGGCCTGGATGGTGGCCTCGTCCAGGTCGGCTGTAAAGCCAGCCAGCGAATCGCCCTCTGAACTGCCTGCCTTGCCCATCAGGGCTGTGCCCACGACCATGCCCAGAGTGTCAAAGGCCGCGGCGGCGCGGTTGCCATTGGGCTCGGTGACGAGTGCGGGCTGGAGTACGCGATAGTCGTTCTGCTCCTGGATCACATTGCCCATGGGATCTATCGTCTGCGTTTTGAGCAGATCGTAGCCATCATAGCTGGTGCTGGTCGTCTGTCCAAAGGGGTCGCGCTGGCGGCGCACCAGGAAAAAGTGCTGCTGCGCAAAGGCCAGTTCCTGGGCCGGGCTATCGCCAATTCCAGGCGAATAGAAGACCTGGCCAGTGGGAATCCACCAGTCGCTATCCCCCTGGCTGTGCACATAGCCGCCTTCGTTGGCCAGCATGGCCGCGCTGACCCGGTTGCCATAGACCTGAGTAGCCAGCGCAGCGGTGAGGGCCAGGCGATAGTTTTCATAGGGCAGGGCCAGTGACTCCAACTGACCGAGCGGCAGGGGCGCGGAGAGATCGTCCTTGCGATAGAGCGTGCGTGCCTGCTCGATCAGACGTTTCTGCGAGCTGCCATCGGGCGTGGCCTCATAGGGGATCGGAGTCGCGGCCTGCCCGCTCTGGTCGATGGTCGAGAAGGCAAAGCGCGCGCTGCTGGTCAGGGCGGGATCGAGCAGCTCATGGAGGCGGGTCTCGCTGAGCACGGGGATGCGATGGGCGTCATCGAGCGTGATGGCATTGGTATACGTCTGCTCCGTGTAGGTAATGTGCGTTTGAGTCTGCTTAACCTGGTCCTGAGGGGCCAGCGCGGGATCGGCCTGGCGGCGTCCATAGCCTACACTGGCTGAGCGCAGCACATTGCCAAAGGGGTCTACGGCCAGAGTCAGCTGGTGCCGCACACGCGGATCAGCGGGATTGCGCTCGTAGTGATAGGCCACGCTCTCGCGCTCATGGGTGAAGAAGACCGCGTGCCGATTGTTCGCTCGCGGCTGCACGCTCTCGATTGTATAGTTGGTCTCGCTGACCGTATAGGGATAGGTGCTTAGCGAGCTGCCATCCTCGGCGTACACCTCCTGACGCAGCAGCTTCCCCTTCAGGGCGCGACACGCTTCGCGCTCCTCCGGCGCGCTCAGCCCCTCCTGCAGGAGGGTATCGTCGAGCAGCAGGGCCTGAAACTGATTATCGCTTAGATTGGGCTCGCGAAAGTACTCGTGCACGTACTGCTGGCTGATGCCTGGCCCTTGCAGATAGTCGCCGAGGTGAAACCAGGTTTTGGTCCAGACTGGCGGCACATGCGAGGCGGGATCGAGATTGGTGCTCGGAAAGGTCGTGCCGTTTGCCTCAAGCACGCCAAACTCCTCGGTATCCCACTGCTCGACCATCCCAAAGCCGCGAAACTCGCGCTCCAGGCCATCGAAGAAGCCATGATGATAGGCGTAGCGTGAGACAAAGCGGTTTTGGCTGATCCAGTCCAGCGTCTCCACGCGCTCGACCACCTGGACTGGGAAGGGCAGTTTGCTCAGCCAGGGGAGGCCATTTTGCAGATCCTGGAGATAGAAATGCGTTGAGGAAGTATAGTGGATGCGCGTCTCAGCCCCCAGGTTGTTTTTTGCTGTGACCAGCAGGTAGGGCTTCTGGCCGCCCATCAAGTCAATATAGCGCATTGGCGCGCGCGCATCGTTAGGCAGCGGCGAGGACCAGACCAGGCAGGCTGTGCCGCGCCCGGCCAGGTCGGTGACTGTGACGTTGGCCAGGTTGTCGATGGCAGGGAAATGCTGGAGATAGCGCGGCTGGCTCCAGCTGTTGCCGGCCTGGTTAAAGTAGAGGCCAATCTGTTCTGGCCCCAGATAGATAATATCGGCTACGCCCGAGCCATCGATATCCCCCAAACGCACGCGTCGCTGATCAAAGGCCTCGGGTGCGTCAAACCAGGGTGCGTGGTCCATAGTGACCTTGGGGCCAAAGCGCCCATAGCCGCGATTGGGCCAGTAGCAGATCTCGCCATTGCGCACACGCACTAGATCGCTTAGCCCATCGCCCGCCATACTGGCCAGGAAGATCGACTGTGTGCCATCGGCGAAGAGCAGCACGGGATTGCGCTCCTCATCGCTGCTCTGCCAGACCTGCTCGCGCGGCCCAAAGCCCTCGCTGCCCAGTGAGGGATACCAGTCGAGGCACTCCTGCTCGCTAATTAAGATATCGGCCAGTCCATCGCCTGTCAGGTCCACAAACTTGAGGTTGGGATCGTTCCAGTTGACCTGGGGCAGGCTGTTAAAGGGCGTAAAGGACTCCCAGGAGTCATCATCGGTGCGTTGAAAATAGCCGGCCATTGGTGCGGCAAACTGCGCCAGGGCCACGCGTCCCCTGCCATCCAGATCGAGCAACTGCTGCCTGCCGCCATTTAAGCGCGGTGCTGCAGGCGTGGGATTGACCAGCTGGAGCGGACCAAACGTGCCCTCGCCACGATTGGGCTTATAGAACCACGCCCCGGCCTGCTCGCTCAGCACCCCCTCCAGCCCCTGGCTCTCCAGATCGAGCCAGCGATAGCGCGTCCCATCCACTCCCGCCGGGAGATTCTCCAGATCAACGTCATCTATGCTCTGGACCGTCTCATCTACATTGGCTGTCGTATAGCCATATTCCAGGGCTGGCAGCGACTTCTTCAGATAGTTGCCATCCTGGGCGTGCACATAACCCGTCTGCGTTAGCGAACTCAGGAACGAGGCAATCGGCCCCGGCTGATAGCCGAGATCTGTCGAGCGCACCAGGCAGGGAGTCTGGCCCAGTTCGGCGAAGAGGTGGAACATCAGCACTCGTTGACAGAGGCGATAGGTACGCACTTCAAAGCACGAGCGATAGGACGAGAAGGGATCGAGGCGCGCCGGCCAGCTCTGCGTCTCCAGCGGCGTTGGCCGCGCTGGATCGTGCTCGCCATAGTCAAAGATCAGCCCGAAGAGCCAGTCAGTGCGCCTGGTCAGATCCTCGCCCTCGACGAGCGGCGTGGCATTGCCATACATCACGCGCTTCAGATAGCGATTGGCAAAGCCCGCGCCCGCCTCCAAGCGATGGAACTCCTGCGGAGCCGAGTGGTCCACATTGCTGCTATCCTCGCTCTTGTATAGGTAGAGCATAGCATTGCCGCGATCGTCATAGCTCTCGCAGATCAGCCAGCTAAATACCCGCAGCGGATCAGTCGGATCGGCGATGCGCGCATCAGACCGCGCGCCATAAAGCGTCGTCACATTCTCCTTCGAGATCGAGCGCCAGTGGACCTCGCCGCTCTGCGTATTGGTCCAGCGCTCGATGCGCGCAAACAGCTCATCAATGCGCGGCCGATAGAGCTGGATCAGATAGGTTGTGCCGTGGACCGTGCGTGTAGTGCTGTCAGGCACCCACTGGCCGCCTTGCATGATCAACTGCGGCACAAGATCCTCGCTGCCCGAGAACAGAAAGACATCCGACTCTTCGGCGTCGCGATAGAGCGGCAGCCCCTTATCGGTCTTGCGCGTAATCGTCGCCAGAGACAGCCGCCAGCCAAAGCCAAAGGGACCATTGCCATTGCCCGAATCATAGGAGAGCGCTAACTGAGGAGTAAACGCGGCCCGGCCAGGCGACGTAAAGAGCGGAACATTCGTCGTCCCCGTCCCGCTGGTCGCATTCACCGTAAACTTCTCATCAATTCCCCGGATAGCGCCCCCGCCTTTGGGTAGCGAGATGGCCGCCGGGGGAATAGAGATATAACTTTCAGCGGAGTTCGCATGCTGGCCATCAGACTTCTGTTCGTGGTTGCTATCAAATGACGTAGTATTCAGCAGACCCTCCCCATAATTACAGACATTAGAGCTTCGGCCTAATTTATCAATGAGTAAGGTGACCCTATGAATAAGACGTCAGAAGCAGTAGTTTTTAGGGTATTGTCAACTTGCTCATAGAAATAAAATTTATTGCTGAGTTATTAAGAGGAAAAGGTTACAGGGCGGCGAGAGGCTTGGAATATTCAGCCATTAGGCACTCATTTTTACTCTGGTTAGCTCATTCCAAGTCTGGAATCGGTTCTGTAAAGTAGCATGGTAATTTTGAGCACTCATGCGATGCCTTCGCAGTTGAAAATGTTGAGAGATGGGACCGAAGGCAGAGAGAAAGCGTTGTGCCTGTTTAGCGGACTTGAATCGCCGCATCTTCTTTTCGCGCAGTCGCGTGGGTTGGTGCGAATTTTCAGCACGATTGTTCAACCCTTTGTGCTGACGGTGCTCCACGCCAGGCAAGATTTCTCGTTTCGCCGCGCCATAACTCTTCAGTTTATCGGTGATAATCACGCGCGGAACGTATTGCAATTCTTTAAGAAGCTTGCGAAAGAATCTTTTGGCAGCGTTCTTGTTGCGTCGGCTCTGCACGAGGATGTCGAGCACATTGCCGTTCTGGTCTACTGCTCGCCAGAGGTAATGCTTCTCGCCACAAATCGTGAGGAAAACCTCGTCCATATGCCATTTGTCGCCACAACGAGGGCGACGGCAACGGAGTTCATTAGCGTACGTCTGCCCGAACGCGCAAACACCATTGTCGAACGGTGTATGGATTAGGCACATCATGACAGGCTGGTCCACGCCACATCGTATTTGAGCAAGGAAAGCAGCTTTTTCAATGGAAGAGTTTGGAAAAGCACTCCTCTGGCCATCAAC
>Ga0102924_1006490_pt1 | contig 10954 bp, 11 predicted proteins | sample PaiPotPPM11metaG_FD_80116 | JGI IMG/M metagenome (GOLD analysis project Ga0102924, IMG submission 80116) | Iron sulfur acid spring bacterial and archeal communities from Banff, Canada, to study Microbial Dark Matter (Phase II) - Paint Pots PPM... ...
CCCCTGCGTACGGCTGTTTCTAGCTGCATCAACATTGCTCGCGCCCTCTGCTCTTCGCCATTTGCGGCGGCACGCGCTTGGTCCGCGATCCGCGCCGCCTCGTCGGCGTTGGCATAGAGCAGCGCTTCAATATAGTCTGCAACGAGTGATTCGAACCGCGCCGGCTGCGATGCAAACCCGGGCGACGAACGAGCGCTCTTGAGGATGGCCTCGGCACCTGGCCTCTCCCCTTTGGCGAACCGGTCCACACTGAGCCGCATCATTCCGATGACCATCTGCGTCGGGCTCCAATGCGCGAGCTCTTTTGGCTCCACTGGCTCTCCGACCGCGAGGGTGGCATTCAGTCGCTGCAAGTTGAAATCGTGCGACGATTCGAGAACGTCTATCGCGGCCGCCGGATCGACATCGGCCAAAAGCGTGCTGAGCTTTTGCGCTGCTCGCATTGCCCAAAAGCGACGCGTCATAAGTGCGTTGAACCGCTCCGCAAGAGCGCTTATTGCCTCGGCTCGATAGCGAAAATATTGACGCGGCGATAGGTTCATCTGGTGGGCGACTGATTCCGTCGGTAGATCGCCCTCCTGCATGTCCGTCAGCCGAAGCAGTTCCAGGAGCCTTCGGCCCCGCACGGTCCGAGCGTCAAACGTGTCGCTAATGAAAGCGACGACCGCGTCATAGGCGGTCGTCGCGGAGTACGCGCCCTGGAGCGTCTGCACGGCCGGATTGCTAGCAAGCACGTGCGGACGCCTGAGGCCGCGGAGCAGCCTTCTGATCTTTTTTTTCAGGTCCCGCGCCTCGGGGCTAGCCGCCCCTGAGGAATCGAAAGCGCGCATGGCCATCAGATTGTGATTACCTCTATTATATGAAGGATCGTTGAGGCGTCGTCCCCCACTTTTTAGTCCGCGGGAGCACCGGAAATAGCGGCTTGCGGAATGTGATTCGCGCTGCGCTTTGCAATCCGCTTCGTCCTTTTGGATCGTTTCTGCACGCCGGCTTTGTTACGAGCGGGCGCCGTGGACGGCCCATCTGACGGCCTGACCGCAAATGCGCCTTCAGCACGACTATCCATCGAAAGATGGATGCGGCATTACCCTAAGGCATTTATGCTAGGGACTACGTAACAGGCAGCAAGCGACGCGCGGTTGCGAAATCCTGTTTTTTGCAGGATCCGATGTACGTGATCCTTAGCGGTGGAAATTGAAATGTTGAGCGAGGTGGCGATGTCTTGGTTGCTCAAGCCGGCGCAGACGAGTCTGGCGACTTCCCGCTCGCGCGCGGTGAGAAGAGCGTTCTCAGGGAGCGCGCGAGCCGGAGCAGCCGGATGAACTATAACGAGGGGCTGACCCAGATCGCGGACGGCCCGCAGATCGATCGTGACGCCATGACGCATCTTGAGCTGCGTGCAGAAATCGACAATTTCGCTTGCTAGCAGCCCAGGCCCATTATTGCTCATCAGAGCCTGAACGTGATCGCGCAGTTCGTCTAGGGTCGAGTCGTCTATTAGGTCGCGAATACCGGCCATCGAGCGCAAGTATACCAGAAAGTCAGGAGAAAATTAATGAGCCAGAACGACGAAGTCATTGCCAAACAATACTTCAGCGCCATGCGCCGCAAGGGCGATGGCGTTGGTGATCTCATCGCATTGTTCGACGACAACGCAGTCTACGTAGAACCGTTTAGTACCATGGGCCACCCGACCGTACGATCGGGAAAATCCGATATTGCGACTTTTCTGCGGGCCACTCCGGAGAATGCCCCACCGGATATGGAAGTGAGTGTCGATCGCCTCGACCGTGAAGGGGAGAATGTCCGAGCCGAATGGACCTGCACTTCGGCCGGCTTCGCCCGGCCGATGCGGGGCTATGACATTTTCGAAATAAGAAATGGTAAGATTACTCGGCTGGAAACCACATTGACGGAGCGCCCCGATGCCGAGTGAGGGGCGCATGTTAAAAACAACAGCTTCACCGGATCGGATATGGAGCATCTGGTCGCACCCCGAGACGTGGGCCACCTGGAACCCGGACGTAATTTCAGCGTCTGTTGACGGCCCGTTTGCCACAGGCGCGACGGGAACGCTCGTCACGAAGCAGGCTCGCCACAAAATCGTCTTCACCGCCGTCAGCCCCAAGCGCTCCTTTACACTCCAGGCGAAGCCAATGCCAGGGCTGCTTTTGCGCTTTACGTGCCAGATTGACGTTCTGCCAGATGGGTCTTGCATCGGACAGTCGGTTGAAGTCGCCGGCCCATTGTCCTTAGTGATTGGCCGTCCGATGGCCAAACAAATTGCCCAAAGTTTTGATCCGGTCTTGGTCGCTCTAAAAGGCCGCGCCGAGCAAGCCGAGGCAAAATAATCCGACATTCCGCGGAAATCCGGAACAACGCCAGCTCACGTCGCCGCCGCGTATCGCATCCTGACGTGGTGATGATGGTCCCTAAAGCGTTCGATGCAGTCCTATTCTTTCCGCTTGTATTCGGGTATTGCCTTCAGGGCAGCGATCATGCGCGAGCTTAGATCTCGTTCGTACTGCTCGAATGTATAGTTATTTGTCGTACTCATATTGTTTGCTTCACGTGCGCCTAATGTGTCCAGATGGGGAGGCCCGACTATCGCGAAGGATTCGTCGTTATACCCGGCGATAAAACCCTCGATGAACGCGGCGCGAATATCAGGACCGAGCCGCGCATGGGAGCTTTGCCCTTGGTATTTGTGAAAACGCTTTTTGCGCGTGTTCAGGCTTCAGTTTGTACGGAACATTAGATATCTTCTAAACGTATTGCTCTGGTGTGAAAGGAGCCGACTGTGAAAAAATTATCCATTGGTGTCGTCACGCTGTCAGCGGTAGGTTTTGTTCTTTCAGTCAGCGGCGCATTGTCCGCAGCCGTGAATCAAACCCCCCAACAAACGCTAAAGAGCCTCGTCGGCGCGTGGAACTGCACGAACAGCGGCGGTGGCGCGCCTTCCTTCACCGAGCGCGACGTCGATTCGATGTACGGTCACTGGTTAAGGATAAACGCCAGCTATTCGGGCTATGCCGGCATCGACTTTCTGGGTTACAACACGAAACGTCATCGCTGGATTTTCCTCAGCGCAGACGAGCACGGGGGCTACGGCATCGTCTACAGCAATTCACCCGGGCTTAACGGCTCCAGCTGGCACGATGGCTATCCCGTCCATGGCAACTCAGGGACGTTCCGAATCGTAAACTCGAAGATGTATCGGTTTGACGGCATGGGGCCCGACGCTCATGGCAAAATGGTCGCGTCGCGGACCGTCTGCAAGCGGTAAACGATTGAACGCGGCTAAAATCGAGCACAGGGTACCATTGCCTTCACGGGCGTTTTCCAAAAAGTCGCCCCGCGCGCGGTCCTGGTTGAAAACTAGTGAATCTATGAGACAGGTTTCCAAATCCATTCCTGTTCTCTTGGGCTGAATAGTCTTGCAGGCTGCAGTGCGGTCCCCGACGACTTCATCGGTCGCCGCGAAATAGAATGGCGATTTGTTTGGGCCTGCGCATGATCTTCCCTAACCTCCCAGATCCACGATTGCGGTGCATTGTTTTGGCTAGCGTAGGCGGAATGTCGCCGGCCTATCTTTTGGGAACGCCGCTCGAACCGCGTCCATCTGCATTTGCACAAAGGCGGCGTCGTCGCCAGGCTCGTGCGGGCGAAATAATAGGCGGCTCGTCGAGACTCCCTCGGGCACGTGAGTCATTTGACTGCGGCGAGGATTTGCGGGACGAGTTGCGTCTCGAAGGCGCTCCAGACCGGGAATTGTCCGTAATTCGCTGCCGTAATCATGACCGCCATGTCGAGATCGGGAAAGACGTACATCAGTTGCCCGCCGTTGCCGCCCGCGTTGAACGCCCGGATCGTGCGGCCGCCGACGGTGTACATTTCCAGGTGCCAGCCATAGCCGTAATCGCCGCCGCCGCCTTCGACGTACGAGTGTTTGGTCGTGATGTCGACAAGCCAGACCGGATCGATGATCTGCGCGTTGTGCCATTTACCGTTGTTGAGCAAGAGCTGCCCAAACTTCAAGAAATCGCGCGGAAGGAAGTGATCCCCGCCGGCCATGTAGGCGGCGTTGGTGGGCGGCGGCATCAAAAACATACCGTACGCGCCGAATTGCATCGGGTCGGCGAAGCGGCGATCGAAGTAGGTAGTGAGCGGCGTGCGCGTTTCCTTTGAGACGATCGCGCCGAGCAGGTTGATTTCGGCGCTGCAATAGAGCGCGCGCGAGCCGGGCGCAAAGAGCATCGGCAGATCGAGCGTGTACTTGTACCAGTCGGATTGTGCGGTCTGCGATTGCATGGTGTCTTCGCCGCCGGGCGAGTTGTCGGCGTTATCGTCGCAAGCGTAGCCGGCGGACATCGACATCAGGTTGGCGATGGTGATGGCTTCTTTTTGCGGGCTGTCATTGGCGAAGGGCGCGTACTGGGTGAGGAGCGTTGCGATGCGCGTTTGTGGCGAGAAGGCGCGGCTGTCCTGGACGGCGCGCCCGACCATGAGCGTCGTCACGCTTTTCCCGGCGGAACGGACGTCATGCGGGCGGGCGACCGTGAAATCGTTGAAGTATTCGTCCAGCACAAGTTTTCCATGACGCGCGATCAGCAGACTTTGGATATATGGGGCGCGCGGTGCGGGCGTGGTGTTGCGAATGGCGTTTACGATTTGCGCGATCGCGTTCGGGTCGATCGCGGCGGAGGCGAGCGTGCCGGTTTGCCAGCCGTCGTTGCGTTGTTGCGGTTGATGGTCGCGGAACGGCGCGAGCGCGGTGATCATCGGCGCGCGCGTGAAGGCGAACGGGCCGGGTAGGCCTGGATCGTTCAGCGTGAGCGTGTTTCCGCCGGATGAGATCGTGCCGCTGATCGGATCGGCGCTGGGGCGCTCAAGTTGCACGGCGTTTCCGCTAATGACGACCGTGCGCGTTCCCACGCGCGCGCCTGCGTTCTGTTCGGGATTGCGGAGGAACGCCTGGAGTGTTCCGTCCGGCGCGCGCGAGATGTAGAGATACATGTGCTCGACGTCGTGTGGCGTCGTAGCGACGTTGCGCCAAACCATTCTGGAATTCGGGCCGTAATCGCGCTGAGCGACCCAAGTGCCTTGGGGGGCCATGATCATTTTTTCACCTCGCGCCAGAAGCGTACGGCATCCGTACTACGGCCTCCGACATGTTGCGTTTTGTTGATGCCAACATGAGTTTGGGCAACGCCTGCAGCGCGCGATTGTCCACGCGCATACCGGATATTACCGGCTTGGAAATATGACGCAGGATCTCGTATGGGAACAGTACACGTATCCCGTTTCCCTGTTGAGTCTAATACAGGGCAATTCCGACAACGTAGTGTTTGAAGCCAACCGGCTTTCCCCAATAGACCCGCCATTGCATCCCGAGAATAATGTGCTGATAAACAAGACCGGGTCGACGAGCGGCTTTGGCGCATACGTCGCCTTCATTCCGCAGCGAAAGATCGGCGTCATTTTGCTCGCGAACAGGGCGTACCCGATCTCCGCGCGCGTTACCGCCGCATACCGCATCCTGACGAGGTTGGCGCTTTGACAGCGAACAAAGCCACGCGAAGCGATCATCGGGTATCTCAATGCGAAGCGAGATACTGTGAAATTCAGGCGAAATCGGGGAGATATTGTGCCTAACTAACCATTCTTGCGTGAATTTGACCCTAACTCACAGTTTCGGCCGATGCCAGTAGGGCAATGACCGGATCGAATCGCGTAGGGTCGTCATCGTGCTCTGCCGACCAGTAGGCCTGTCCGAGTGCGGTCGCGCCATACTGATTGCGGATATGTTGAAGCGTTCCGCTCCAACAAAACGCGAACGATTTCGGGTTGGCAGCCAATCGCCGCCCAATGCAGCGGTGTCTGACCGGAAATCAGCTCGTTAGGGTCATTTCCGGCGTCCAGCATATACTCCACCACGGGCGCGTGCCCGTATTCGCAGGCCCAGGCGAGACCGGACCTGTACTTTTCCAGCGGAAATTCTCCGCGCTCAACGAGACCGCGGACGACACCTATCTGGCCGACGCCCGCCGCACTTTCAAGGTCGAGTACTGCGCCGCGCTCGGCCAAAAATATCGCAGCCTGGCCGCGGCCATTTCGCAGTGCCCCAAGAATTGGATTCGCGCAACTGGGTACGCCATCGATCTTCGCGCCCTTGTCGAGCAACTTTCGCAGTAACCCTATCTGTACTCCCGCACGTTCAGGATGCATGCTGCTGGCAGCCAGGCTGAGCGTCGTTGAACCACCGTAGATGCGCGCGACGGCGTCCACCTCCGCACCTGCGCTCAGCAACAAGTCTGCGATCTGAACGATGTTTGGCGGTGTCTTCTGCCGGTAATCTTCGACGCCGTTTGCCCCCGTGTAATTTAACAGTGTTGCGGCATGACTGCGCCCCGATCGCATTAGCACGATCTGGGGATTTCTACGAAGCAGCTGGTGCAGCAATTCATCGTCACCTTGAGCGATCGCATCCGCAGCTGCTTCAAATGCGGCCGCTGGCGAATTTTCGTTTTGCAACGTTTTTAGATGTGCGGCGAATTTTGGCCAACTCGCGAAGCCGTGTTCGCGTGCGATGACGAATTGCGCGTCGGTCAGAGCCAATTGTTTCTGCGCACGCTCAAGGAATCGAGTCGCTCGATACGTCGCCTCTTCCGTACCGGCGCGATGAGCCTTGACCAATTCCTTTGCCTGCTTTTTGTATTGTTCGAGATTCGGACGCGCCGGCAGCGGGCGTAAATCTGTAATCAACATGGACGAACTCGCTTTCATATGATGCGCCCGGAGTCCGCGCTAATCCGGCTGAAAGAAAGTTCATTAAACTCTTGACGTTGACGGGTGGGCACTGCCCTTTCCGCGGACCGGCGGCACCCTTTCGTGCTCGTAGGCCAGTATACCAGAAAAGCCCCGGACAACGGAGCTTTCTGGTGATTAGCCGGCTAGAGCGAGGTGTGAGATACAATGAAATGCGGCGGTATTGCAATCCCTATTTATTGCAGATACGGCTGAGCCGCGTGCGTGCCCGTCGCTGCGGTGTTTCCGGTACATGATTTTCTCACCGGAAATCCCATTTCGCAGGATCTGCCACATTTCGCGATATCTGGCCATTTTCGGCGAGATACCGGGAGTCAGCACTAGAATGGCTAAAATGGCGTTGCCCCATGGTTTGGCTGCATTTCACAGTATCTCCCCGTTTTCGGGTGCATTTCGCAGTATCTCACTATCGCGGAATTAGGCCGCGCGCCTCAAATTCGGAGGCGCGGCCTATACTTGTGTCTCAAAGGCCCGCGAATATCTGTTCAAGCGTCGCTCCTTGTGCCAGGGCTTTGACGCGTGCGGGCCAGAGCGCTTTCGCGCTTGCCTTCGTTGGCCGTCGTTCAGCGTACGCAAGGAGGCAGGCCTTGAGAACTTCACGGAGTCGCACGTTTAAGGGGGTCAGAACCGCATCCCGTTGCGGGTCGGTCCCGCGGCGTCCGTGGACGGTGTCGCTTCGTTGCTTGTAAGAGTCACGAACTATTTGAAATACATCATCTCGGCTCCAAAAGAACTCTCCATCTCCGAAAAAGGCTCGTGCGTTCTCTCGAATGGTTTCGGCGATTTTCTCATTGTCGATCCGCCTTTGAAGGCCAAAAAGAAATGCGATCTCTGCTGCGATGCATAGATCCAAATTCATGTCGACCTGGTTTGAGCGGATCGCGGCAACCCCAAGACGATCGATGGCTACGCCTATAGAAGTCCCTTCACTAGTGAGGTAGGGGTCCCGCGTAGCCGCGAACACTCTGCGCATCTCATCGGCGTGCGCGCCATCAAAGTAGGCGGCATCGTAGTGCACGCTTAGGTATCCGGAGTTGAACTGATAGCTGTAAAGCCGGCGATTCCCAACACTATCAAGTTCGTGAACGAAGGTGCCTCCATGCAGCAATTCGAGCCCACGCATCAACGCAACGGCTCGCGTGAACGCTAACTTTGGTCCCTTGATCTGCGCATCGTTAAATCTCGATTCTTCAGCGCCAAGCAGCCGCCTACCACGAACGCGATACCGCAATCCGCAAACAGGATGCATCGGATCCTCCGGATTGGAAGGAAGGCCTAGCTGAACTTCAGTGGCGATCTTAACGGCGTTTGCGACGATGTTCGCCTCAAGGATCTGCTCGACCGATACTTCCGGCGCCAATTCAATTGGCGCCGGCACTTGCAGCCCCGCGAATAAGACCGTAACGTCAAGCCAGCACTCGCTTGGGCGAAGCGTTGATGATGTTTCAATATTCTGAGACATTCATGCCTTTTATTTAACACCACCTTGAGTTGTCTCACTTTTCTCGGGTGGTCCGGCCGCATCAGTTCCGTAAAACCGCAAGATATGTAGCGCCAGCCACCAGACGTATGCCGCTTCGTGCGAGGCACTCTCGGCGTCGTTAAGAATCCCATGCGCGACGATGTTTCGCATATTAGCACCGAGTCGCTCGCCCAAGGCGGCTTGAAGCGTGAACACGATGTCCTCGCCAAAAATCGCAAGGGTAACCTGATGCTCTAAGACTTTTTCAAGTGACATTAAGCTTTGCACGCCACTCGGTGCTGTCGTATAGACCGGTTCCCCTCGTTTACGCAGCGCTTCGCGCAACGCGTGCTCCATCTGTGGAACTAAAATGTGCAGGGCGAGGTCGTACTCGCCAACCAAGCCACTGTGTATTCCCTTCGCCCATAGGTTTGCGTGACCAACGGGCACGAACGGGCGACTTCGTACCGCTTCGAATATTTCGGACAACGTGTAGTTATGCTGTAACGTCAACTCCTCGCGACCAGGTTCGATGATGCCGTAGGCGGCGAGGATGCGGCCTCTCGCGGCCTGATCGCGCATTGCACCCAAGAGCGCCGAAGCACGCTGATCGTCGGAAGCTCCTATGGCACCAGGCGTTTCACCGTCCTTTCTGCCATCTCGCGTCAAGTGCGAGCGCCCAATGCTAAATGCGAAGACGTACTTTGAGAGCATTTGTTCGGCCTGGGTGGCGAGATTTTGTCGTTTGGGTATGGCAACGGGAGTAGCTAATAACCACAGTGCCTGGATTGGAGCCCGACCGCGCAACAGCGCGCGGGTGTTTTCCGCTAGGCTCTCGCTGGAGAAGGTCGTTCCGACCGGCACCATCTCGTGTACCGCGAGCGCTTGAGATTCATCGAGTAGTGACGCGATCTCGCCGAGCCGTTCGCGCGTTGCGCCAGCATTTCGAAGCTCCAGTTGAGCGGTGCGGAGATCCATTGTTCGTAGCATTTCAGTAGGGCGTGAGAGCGCTTCGGACGCATAGGTCTCGGCACGTAGTAACCTGAGATCCTTGATCCGGCTCACGTCTTGCAAACGCACCGCAGCTTTTATCGAAGCGTCCAAATAGGCTCGCGCTCGATTGAAATCGAGGATGTCTGTAGATTCAGTTGCGATCGAGTTTGTTAGAGACAGCAGGTCTTCAATTTCACCGCTATCGGTAGTTGCATTCAAGATCATATCGACGATCCGCTGCGTGTAGTACAGTCGATCATTGCCTTTTAGACGATTCAGGAATTTATGGCCCGCTGCTACGACCTTTTTTCGTTCCGCGCTCGTTTTGCCAAGCGTCGTCGCGAGGTCGAATGCCCTTGCCAAATGTTGTTGCGAGGTCGTCCAATTATCGGGATCGAACGTTTCCGTTGCGACATTTAGATAAGAATCGATGGCGATTCGCGCAAGTTCGGGATTTCGTGGTCTTGCGCGATGCCACAATACATCGGCGACGCGACCGCGGAGCACTGGCTTTTTGATCGTTGGGAGCATCATCGCGAGAGCGCGGGTATGCGCATCAGAAAGGTCGTCCGGCAGCGCCGTTTGCCATGGCGAGCCGTCTCCGAATGTCCCTGACGCCATCCGGCCAAACGGTGCGCGAGGCTCATCTGAAAATCCGAACGCTGCGACTGTTAGGAGCAGCTGGAACGCGCATGCTGCAATCGATTGATCGGCTGTTTCCGCGCGACGACTCGCCTCTCCCAATGGGGATTGGCAGCCAAAGATCCCGAGTTCCAGCGTAGCGCTCGCCACTACCTCATCCACGCGCAGCGCCTCGGCTTCGGCCTGCGAAAGATCGAAGTCGGGCGGAAGCCCGAGTACTTGGGGGCTTTGCGTCATATTGTTAATCCTGCTGGATTTTGCTAGCCCGAAGGCTATCGCGCTCTCGTCGTTGTTCCATTTGCACATCCATGATCTGGGCGGCGATCGGTTGACGATATTCGTCATATTGATCTTTTGGTGTTTCGTGATGAATTAGTTCGGTGAGGCTACTTATCTCAAATGCCTTGGCGATCGCATTCCAAAGGACAATTGAACCCGATTCGGCATTCCCTGTGCGCACCGTGTCATCGGACGGCGTGTAAACAGCTACGCAGATGCCGTTTGGGATCCAAGGTGAATTAGCTCCCTGTCTGGGTTGCCCGAATACCCGGTCGAAAATGTGCGCAACGTCATTTCGCAGCCGCATCCATCGTTTTAGGTCATCGTCATACTGCTTCCGTACCTGGTTAAAATTGGAATTCAGATCGCAAAGCAATCTGAGCGCTTCGCTAAAGGACCCGAGTGCAATCAGCATGCCATTTAGAGCGACTTGCCGACCGTGCGAACATTCCGGAGAAAAGAGAATGTCGTAACCGGCGATCAGCTGCTTCTTCTGCATATCGATAAAGTTGAAGAGATCATATTCGTTCGGCCCGCCCGCTGACATCGCGTTTTCCTCGCCTCTTAAAGTGTGTTTACCATGTGAAATATTCTTCGCTTCCCTAATGGTGCTTGAAAAAATGCTCTTACCAAGAACATTATAGCAGTCCTCGATTTCGCAGGTGCGCCTTTGTCTTAGGGGTGAGTTGGTCGAGCGCGTGGTGCGCGCTTCGTGCGAATTGCGGCCAGACATCGATGCACGCGTCCAGC
>Ga0102924_1006491_pt1 | contig 10954 bp, 9 predicted proteins | sample PaiPotPPM11metaG_FD_80116 | JGI IMG/M metagenome (GOLD analysis project Ga0102924, IMG submission 80116) | Iron sulfur acid spring bacterial and archeal communities from Banff, Canada, to study Microbial Dark Matter (Phase II) - Paint Pots PPM... ...
GGCGTACACCCTTGGTCGCCAGATTCTGTTCGCCTACCGCTCCGAGCCCCGGCGATCGCGGATCGCGCGCCCCTCGATGTTCGCCCTTGCTGGAGCCGCTCTCGCGGGCGACGTTTTCTGCTGGGTAGTGACTTGCATCGGAACTCTGTGATTCGAGTCGGCCGCCCGCCCGCCTGTCCGATGTCGTCATCCGTGCATCGACATTTGCATAGGGACCAGGCCCGTCAGGTGCAGGACGAGAAACAGCACCACCAGCACGATTACGACGATCCCGAACACCATCACCCAGCGTGGTGCCGGTGGGGGTTGAAACTGCGTTTTTCGAATATGGCTCTGGCTCCGACCCGACCGTGAAGGCGTGAGAAATCCGACTTGAGGCGGGTCTATCTAACGCACGTGTCGTTCGCGGACGGAAAGCGATTACTGCCTGCCCTGACGCTCCCTGATGTGCCTATCCGAAATGGCACGGACGGCGGCCTCGAACTCTTGCGGGTCAGCGGACCTAAGCCGCTCGGCCTCCTCGGCCGTCATTCGCCCTGAGGCCAACATCTTGTCCAGCTGGCGGAGGATGCGATCTCGGTCGACCGGGCCTTGCGGCCCGCGACGATCGTGCGTCATCTGACGGAACTCATCAAGCGACGTCGCGCCGGCTGACCGCCGACCATCCCGCCACGCCTGCGGCCACCGCATATAGGGCCAGCAGGAGTAGCGACAGGCCAGGTGCCAGTAGCTGCTTCTGGGGGTCCAGGCCACTGGCCGCCTGCGCCAACGCCCCCGGCAGCAGTCGTCCATAATCGCTGAGTCCGATGTCGCCGAACAGGAGACCCTCGACAAACAGCAGCCAGGTGCAGATGCCGACCATGATCGGCACCTGGTTTCGTGCCACGGCGCCGAGGCCGACCCCGATCGCAGCCCACAGCATCGCCCCGGCTGCGCTTCCAAACAGCAGCTGGGCATAGTCGCCGCCGACCAGCTGGAGTTCGATACCGCGTGCCCTGAGCGCCACGCTCTCCACGCCGATGGCGACGGCTGTGGCGATGAGACCGAAAGCGATGCCGATCAGCATGCTCACGCCGATCTTCGCTGCCACGCCCCGGCCCCGCCGCGGAGTAACGAGGAACGTGGGGCGGATGGTGCCATGACGAAACTCGACCGTGATCGCCATCGCGCCAAGGAGCGCCGCGAACAGCGTGCCGAGCCTCTGACCCTGGCCCATTACCATCAGCTGGGCGGCACCGCGGCCGAGCTTGTCGGCGGGGAGATTGAGCGCGTGCAGCAGGATGACCACCGCGACGAGGCCCACCATCCCACCCAGGAGACCGAGGTTGGTCCGAGTCGAATGCTGCTTAAGAAGCTCCGCGCGAAGCTGACCGATCACGAGGCCGCCTCAAGGGCCATCAGCTTGAGATAGTGGTCCTCGAGGCTAACGCCGCCAGCGGCTAGCTCATCGAGTCCCGCGTCCGCGACCAGGTGTCCGCCGTTGATGATCAGGACCCGGTCGACCGTCTGCGCGACCTCAGCAAGGACGTGGCTCGAGAGCAGCACTGTTCTGCCTTGGCTCGCGAACCCGCGTACGAAGTTGCGAAGCCAGTGAACACCTGTCGGGTCGAGACCGTTCGCCGGCTCGTCCAGCACGAGCAGGTCGGGATCTCCGAGCAGGGCGCCGGCGAGACCAAGGCGCTGCCGCATGCCAAGTGAGTAGGTGCCCACGCGCCGGCCGGCCGCCTTCGCCAGATCGACGAAGTCCAGGACCTCGTCCACGCGCCGGCGCCCGATGCCCGAGGCCAGCGCGAGGATGCGGAGATGGTCGCGACCAGAACGGCCGGGGTGGAAGTCGTTTGACTCGAGCACGGCTCCGACACGTTTGCCCGGGCCGTCGAGTTCATGGTAGCGGCGGCCGAATACGAGAGCGTCACCCGCGGTGGGCTCGGCGAGCCCCAGCAGGACACGCAAAGTCGTTGTCTTGCCCGCGCCGTTGGGGCCGAGGAAGCCGGTCACGGTTCCGGCTTCCAGCGAAAAGGTCAGATTTTCAACAGCCGCAACACTGCCGTAGCGCTTGGTCAGCGAACTGACCGTCACCACCGGGTCGGGACGTCGAGAGTCGGTTGCGTTTGGAGTGCCCAGCACATCAATCCCGGCCTGGCGCGTTCCGCTACCCACCATGGATCCTTGGACCGATGACGCCGGTTACATGGAGGATCACCATGAGGACGAGCAACGCTACCACCACGATCGCGATCCCGATCGCGGTCCACGGGATCTTTCGTGCGGACGGGTCGCTCTCTTCAGCGTCAGCGGCGCGGTATGGGGGCAGCTCTGGCACGACTCGCAAGCTACGGCACGCGCAAGCAGTTGCGAAACACCCCCTGGGAGGATCTTCCCCGTCCACATCCTGAGGACCGAGATCCCCCCAAGGGGGGACTCCGAAGCAGCGGCCGGCGGCCTATCCTCGGTTCGTTGGAGCAATCGACGATCGAAGCCAACCGATCCCCTGAGACACGGCCTCGACAAGTCCAGCGCGTCGATCTCGCGATCGCGGCCCTGGTCGCAGGCGTTTCGATGGCGATGATGGCGCACGGCCTGGGCATCACGCGCCCGGTGCGGGGCCTGGATCCGCCCGGGGCGCTGTTGGTCGCCGCGTCGGCGCTCGCGCTCGTCGTCTGGCGGCGCGCGCCCTTCGCCGTCTTCCTGGCGACCGCGGCAGTAAGCACGCTGATAGCAGCTCTGGGGTACGGCGAGCACGCAATCGGGATCCCGCTCGCGCCGACGGTCGCGCTGTACCTGTTGGCGATCAGCCGGGACGAGCCGGATCGCTGGAGCCGTCGCTCGAGCGCCGCTGTGGCCATCGCCTTCGTCGCCTACTTGGCTTCGGCTGGCCTCGCTGCGGACACCTTTCCGGGAATTGAGTTGGTCCACACCAGCCTGGCGTGGGCGGTCGCCTGGTTCGCGGGTGAGCGGTCGCGACTGGTGCGCAGTCGAATCTCGGAGCTCGAGGCGCGTGCATTGCACCGCGAACGTGAGACCGAGAGAGAGCGGCGCGTTGCAGTCGCCGAGGAGCGCGCTCGCATCGCCCGCGACCTCCACGATTCCGCCGGCCACGCCATCAACGTGATCGCCGTCCGGGCCGGCGCCGCCCGCATGCGTCACCCGACCGACCCCGACCGATCGCTCTATGCCCTCGAGGAGATCGAGGAGGTGGCGCGCGAGACCGCGGGCGACATCGACCAGATCGTGCACGCGCTCCGCGAGAACGGGGTGGTCGGCGGGAGCGGCCCGGCCACCCCGCCGGGCCTGACCTCCCTGGAAACACTTCTAGCCCACCACTCTCGCGCCGGCCTCGAAATCACTGTCCGCCGCGGCGGCGATCCCCGCCCACTGGCTCACGCGGCCGACCAGGGTGCCTACCGCATCGTGCAGGAGGCCCTGACCAACGCCGCGCGCCATGGAACCGGATCCGCTGAGGTCGAGCTGTATTTCCAAGACTCAACACTTCAGTTGACCATCATCAACCCGGTCTCGAATGGCGCGGAGGTCCCCTCTGCGGGAGGGCACGGCGTGATCGGGATGCGAGAGCGAGCTGTGCTGCTCGGCGGCACGCTCAAGGCCGGTGGAGTGAACGGCTCCTTTCGCGTCTCAGCCCGGATTCCATACCGAGGGCCGGCGCTGTGATCCGCGTTCTGATCGCCGATGACGAGGATCTGATGAGAGCGGGACTCGCCGAATTGCTCTCGAGCGATGCGACCATCGAGGTCGTCGGTCAGGCCTCAACGGGTAACACCGCGGTCCATGAGGCGGTCCGGCTGCGACCGGAGGTCGTGCTGATGGACGTCCGCATGTCGGATATGGATGGGATCACTGCCACCGAGGAACTGGCCCGTGTCGCACCGCAGTCGAAGGTCGTGATCCTCACCACCTTCGAAGACGATGACTACATCTTTCGCAGCCTCCGGGCCGGGGCCTCGGGCTTTCTGTTGAAACGAACCCGGCCGGAGGATCTGATCGCCGCGGTGCACGCCGTAGCGGCGGGCGACTCCCTGCTGTCTCCGTCGGTCACCCGGCGCGTGATCGACCGCATGGCCAGCCAACCGAGTCCGGATGTCTCCGGAAACTCGACGGTCGGGGCGCTGACCCAGCGCGAGCGTCAGGTCCTCGAGCTGGTCGCGCGTGGGTTATCGAATCGAGAGATCGCCTCGGCCTTGGTCGTTGAAGTGTCGACCATCAGGACCCATGTCAAGCGGACCCTAATGAAGCTCGGATTGCGCGATCGGGTTCAGGCGGTGATCTTCGCGTACGAGACCGGCGTCACCCGACCAGGCTCCGTCGTCCCGGCGGCGGAGCCCACAGCGAGCAGATGACTGCTCAGTTCGACCACTGTGTCGATGCGGCGCCCGAGCTGATCGAGTACGCAAGCCGCAAGGCTCATTCCCTTCCGAACTGCAGGTTCCAAACGGGAGCCGCCGAGTCATTGGCCTTCCCCGACGCCTGCTGCGATGTCCTCGTCTCCAGTCTCATAGTCCATCACATCCCGGACGAGCTCCGGCTCCAGGCAGTTCTGGAGATGCGGCGTGCGCTTCGTCAAGATGGCCCTGTCCAGATGGCCGACCTCACGACCCCCCAGAAAGGCCGGTGGCGCCTGATCGGGTCGATCACCGGCCATAACGCCATGCAGCGCCGGATGTCGCCGCCAGAGCCTCGGAGTTCCAAAATCCCTTATCAGGGGTCGCGTCATGAATGACGCGAGGCGTCACCGCTCGTGAACTCGATTTTCGATCCGCAAACGCCCGTTCGAAGAAGGGTCGCTACTGGGACGACTTTAGAACCGCACTTCTGAACTCGAAGCTGATGTTCTGAGCGAACCGCCATCAGGTCGGAGCTGGATCTAGAGGATGAGAATCGAACTCCGAAGGATCACCACCCCCATCGCGGCGTGGTCGTCGCCCTCGGCAACTTTTCCCATTACTGGAGGGCCGCTCGGCTGGGGCATCATGGTTGCTTCGATGTCGCACGCAAAGATGGCCGACCAATTCAGGCGAACGACGCCCGGACTGCTGGCGTAGGCCTATGACCACCGGTCCGCCAATGCCAGCGCGACCCCCCTGGACACTGTCAGTTCCGGCGAGTTCGTCGCCCCAGATTCCGACGAACGTTCAGGACTCGATCAACGCCCGACGCCTCTATCGGTTGAGCGGGGCGGCGCCGACTTGGTCGGTCGAGCCCGGTGAGGACCCCTCTCCGTACTTGGTCTCGCTCGACTGGCGCCTCACGAAGGCTGGTCTCCTTGGGTCGGACGCTGCTCTGAGAACCCACATTTCGACATGGCCAGCGTCTGGGCCTGACACCGCCGCGGCGCGCGCCTACCTCACAGCCCTTCAGGCGATGCCCAAGCCAGTGACGCCACTGGATCTTGCCGAAGCCAATCGGCTCGCCGACCTTGCGATCGGCTTCGCAGAGTCCGCAGATCTGCCTGAACTCGCCGCGAAGATTGCTACTCATCTGCTGCAGTGGTACCCCGGGGGTCAGATGGTCGCGATCGGCAAAGGATACGAATACATCATGTCGGGCCGACCCGTGCACATGCTGGCCGCGGCCACTCTTAACGGTTGGGATTCCGTGCAGGAGTCACTAAAGGCGGGCCGTGGCGGCCTCTGGTTCCACGGCGAAGACATCTCTGGAGCTCACCCTGGGGCCCTCTACCTGGGCCTGGTCAACGGAATCGACCTGCCAGGCGCGGCATATGAGGTGCCCCCAGTCATTTTCATCTTCGAGTTCGGCGAGTACCTCCGCATGCCTGCCCTCGACTACGTGAGCCTTAGGCACCTGCACTCACTGCCCGTGCTCGACTACCTCCCTCCGAACATTCCCGCCCAATCGGGAATCGTGCAGCCCGGCCTTCTGGAGCAGGACGCCCTCCGGGCATGGTTTCTTGCCGGATTCAACCGCCTTGCCGATCACATTCTGCGCTGGCAGAACTTCATGACGAGGGCTGGTCAGCTTCAACCAGTTACGCAGCAGCAGGACAGTATGTCCATCGGTCGCATCCTTTACGTCTCCGGCCACTTCCTCGCCTCAGAGGAAAGGGGGGCAAGGTTGGCCGACTTCTGGCAACTAGTCGATCTCTATGCTGGCTTGCAGGGAGGCGGCATCCCGAGGCTATTCAGTAGGAAGTACTGGGAGGAGGTCGTGATCACAGCGCTCAGCACTCTCCCAGGTGGTCTTGCGAAGCTATTTCAGGACTACGCGACAGAGCTCTACGCGGAGTGGGTTGAACAGTCCGTGGCTGGCGTCATTCCGCCCAGTCGGGTCACCTCTGCCGGCGTTGCCGTCCCGTACCAGAAGTCTCCGCGCACACTGTCACCTGAAGCATTCCTCGCGGCGCATCTTCAAGAACGTCGGGACACTTTGCATGGATACGACCTACAGGATCCTGTGAAGGCCGCGCTGCTCGCCATCCACAATGGGTCCCTGCCCGTGCGGCTTCCCGAATGGGGACGTCTAATGCTCTTTGCTCTGCTCAGTGATCCCGTTCGAATCGTTGAGAGACGATTTCTATGATTTCACCGTTTGTGCGCAGGTAGAACGGCGTCCTCGAACGGCCCCATGCGTCAGTCGTCCTTCTGGACTGGAACGTGGCCGCAGATTGCGCACGACGCTCCGGTATTGGGAGCGGGGCGAAGCATCGCGTCCTCTGAGCATCGGGGGCAGACGGTGATGGTCGCACCCTCCACGCTTCGGAAGTCCGCCAGGCGGCGATCGACGATCCTGATCGCACGGGCCCGAACTTCATCGATCCTTAGCAACTTGTACCAGTCATCCGGCGAAATTACGTCCCCAGCCCATGTCTTAAGTTCCTCCTCAGCGAATCGGTCGATGAAGATCAGCGCACGACGACAGAGGGCCAAGGTAGCCCGGTGGTTGAACCGCGCCGAGCTGTGCTGCAGACCATTGCGCAGGCGTCGGAGTTGGGCGATAGCATCAGTCTCGTCCGACGAAAGTGTCACCCCGGCATCCGAGAGCCGAACCAGCACCGTGGGGTTATTAGGGTGGTCCCGGAGACCTAGGGGGTTGACCAACTCCAGTCGCGCTTTAAGCAACAGCTCGATGGCCTGGAAGAGCCCCGGGACGGCATTGAGCAGTCGTTCCGGAAGGATGTATGCAACCACGTATGCCGAAGCAGCATCGGCAAGGGCGTGGCCAGCGGAGGCCATCATGTCGATGTCGAGCGAGCCCTCCATTATTTGGAAGGCGGGAGCCGGTGCCTCGTGGACTGGATGCCAACCGGCCTCCATGAGTATTGACGCATCTCTCTCGGTGCCTCGAATAGCCGCCGCGTACTCCTCGGGCGAGGAGCGTGCCACCAAAACGAAGTCCTGAAGCGCCTGGTCCCATTGATCTGTCGACCAGATCACGGCTGCCCTCTCGACCTCCTGAACATCGACGATGACAAGGTCGACCGCCTCGTGATGCCGGCTTCCCTTGACATCGAAGAGGTCTGCCCACTCCTTGGCCGAGATGGTCTGACGGGGGCGCTTTACCACAGGGTCCCGAAAGACTAAGTGGGTGGCACCGCACGTCATGCAGACCAGCCGGTGACGGGTGGTGTAGACCACAGTTGCGTAGTGGCACGGGCAGGTGAAGCAGCTACGGTCCTTGACTCCGTGAACAACGCCAGCGATCAACTCTGCAGGCATCAAGTACGGATCAGCGAGCGCGACCGACAGGTTCGACCAGGTGACCGGGCCGGGGTCATCGGCCATTTGGTACGGCTGCTGCAAGCCGAAGAAGTCCCGCTGCTCAGCCCCCCACGGCCGGCGCTTGGGGATATCGAGCGTTACGTCAATGCTGACCGTTTCAAAGGTCGCATCCCAGGGACCGACACGGGCGAGGCTGGTGAGCACCTGGCCATCAGACGTGACGAAGCCTCGTGTCCTGACAATCGTCTCGATTTCCGTCACCAGGCCTTCGACGTCCATGGTCTCTGCCGAGAGCCAGCGCCGAGGCACCCAAAAGCCAACGACCTTGGTGAATGTGGTGTCCTCCTGTCCGGGGACCACCGGCGTACCGACATCGAATCGGCCGGTGCGCTGGTACAGCTCAATACCGTCGATGGTTGCCGACTGCCAGCCGAGGCGCTCTTCGGTTGTCGCCTTCGCCTCGCTCAACCCTCAGCGTTGGGGTGCACGCCGGTGACCGATGCCTGGCGCTCGAAATAAGGGCGAATCGTAACTCGAGCGAACGGAGTGAACTGCTTGCTGTGCAAGATGCACGTTAGGGGACTCAGGCCCTTTTCAATCGCCGCAACATGGTCCGCCTCGGGTCCCGAGGTTTTGCCGGCTACTGTGCGCTGGACCTCCCGAATTTGTTCCAATTGGGTCTGACTAAAGAACACCTTAGTCGCCGTCGAACCACTGACCGTTTCAGGCAAGTCACGCGGAAATTGGGTGGCGATAAGGACTCCGAGGCCGAAGGCGCGGCCCTCGCGCATCAACGGCGTCAGGAATGGCGACTGAACCAAGCGCCAGGCCTCGTCGAGCACCAAGAGCCGCCCCAACTGGTGAGTCTGCGGCTGGCGAATCAGATAGTTATACAGCCCCATCAAGAAAAACTCGGCCACCGAGTTCTTCGTCTCATCGCCCGGCAGCTGACCAAGCCGTACCACCGTACCAACTGCCATCATTGATGCGAAATCCGTGTCGGACCCCGTCGCGAATAACCCAAGATCGAATATCGGAGACATACGGCCGAGGACAGTCTCAGCCGCCTTGTCCTCCAACAATTGGGCTCGGACATCTTCGAAGGTCGGATAGACCTGTTCATGTGTGGGAACAAATGCCCCCATCTCGACTCCGACAAATTCATAAGCGCGCTTGATGGCTTCCCGCAGTCGATAGGCCTGCTGCTCGCCGAGCCCGTAGATTCGTCTGACGATGCCGCTCAACTCATGCATGTGGTGGACCGGATTCACACGCCCTGTCCGTCTGTCGATCGCTGGTGCTAGGGGGTTAAAAGGCAACGGTTCGTAGGCAGGGTCGTACACGCGTAAGCCCTCTGCGTCCGCATAAGTGCTATCTGCATAGTCATCCTTGAAATCGAGGATCATTGCAGGCACCCCAAACCTTGACAGGTCCGCGAGAATAGCCTTGGTTGCCTGAGTCTTGCCACTTCCGGTTTCACCGGTGATCATCAGGTGTGGGTTAGGAAGTGGATCACCCGGATCCCCTGGGTCAAACCAAACGTTGCGTTGTCGGCCATATGTTCCGGGGGCAGTCCCGAGAAAGGCCCTTGGACGTCCGACGTCCCCTGCGTCAGACTCGGCAGAGGCCATCTGGGTCGGCAGGACATCCACCTCAATGGGGCCGAGCCGCACTGCCTCAACAGGCGCCGACGGCGATGGTAGTTCCTCGGGGGCGTGCCCCTCGGGCTCCTCCGCAGTCTCAGTGGCTGCCTCAGGTGCCGCCCCATCGTCCGATGGTGGCGCGGCGGGTGGCCGCAATGACTCGATAAGTAGCTCATTCAACTCGGTCATCTGAATCGGGATTGTGCGATCCCCATCCTGGGCCGCCGCGGATCGATCGATAAGAGTGGATGAATTGACGCCCAATCGAACCGCGACGATATGGCACCGAAGATCGACGGAAATCTCGCCATCGAGCAAACGCTGGAGGCGATCGGACCAGTTCTGCCGCTCCTCGGGCGAATAGGAGCCCTTAGTAAGTTCCCGGTAGAGATGCTCGCGCAGGATCTCTCGCCTAGCTGGTGTCGTGATCAACTCTCCGTCGCGATCGCCCGCGAATACGGCCTCAAGCAACCGCCGCGTCGCCAGCGCCTGGTCGACCGCTGACCCAGTGGCGATCCCATTGTTGATGGCGAACTCAATACCGATGTTGTCCAAGGCCTTGACCTCTAGGACGGTGATTGTGCAGTGATCACCGGTCCACTCAAAGCCCAGGAGGTCCGCTCTCTGAGGGTCCGGACTCAGGTGCAACCAGCGCCGTGCGTCATCGCTGTCCAGGCTTATGAGAAGTCGCTCACCGGAGACACTGGATCTGAACCAACGTGCCGCAATGAGTGTTCCGAGTAGACCTTTGATCCTACTGTGGTTGACTCGCCCAGCCAAGTCCGGACGGAGATTAACCAGGCCCGAATCAAGCAGGTCGCTCAGCTGCACGAGAAGGTCGTCCAGCTCAGCGTCGCTTATCGCGGTGTTGTAATTCCTTGCAACTTCACGAAGGGGACGGCGGAATGTGGCCGCGGAGCGGGCAAACGCTGCTACGTCCCTCTCGCCGTCGCGTGCCGTGGATACTCGGAGCGCTCCAATCGACAGGTCACGGTCGACCGCCCGGTCGGCCACAATCGTCCATGGGGACCGCTCGGCAGCAGACGTCAATTGCTGGCGTAATTGGGCGGTTTGGTGCACTGAGAGGTAGGATGCCTGCCCACCCTTAGCTAGTCGTCCGACAACTCCGTCGTAGGAATTGAAGGGCCCTCCCGGCGCAGGCTCCAACTCGACCGTTCGGTTGAAAGCGCTGTAGTGAATGCGACGCGGCACCGCCAAGGGCTGGATTGGGTGAGCGACCGGTCGCGCCCTGTTAGCGCGACCACCACTCCGGTCGAAGATGATAACTACATGGAACGCTTGGTCAGGCGCGATCGAGGGTTCCGCGATCTCGGCCACCTCGAAGGTAAATCGCCGACCGATTGTCGACGACCGAAACACACGCGCAACTAGATCCTCATCTTCCTCGTCAAGGCGCAGTTCCACCGCCTTTCTGCTACCAGGCCGCCTGAAGACTGCTAGATGGGCGCCCTGTACTTCACCCAATTGAGCCAAATGGGCGATCGCGGTGAGATAGATACCCGGGTCGGGCGGCTCAATGAGGGCCACTCGGAGTCCGAGCCTAGCGTGAGGCTCAAAGTCCAGGAAGGCTTCAAGCAGCGTCGAGATAGCTCGCCAACC
>Ga0102924_1006492_pt1 | contig 10953 bp, 10 predicted proteins | sample PaiPotPPM11metaG_FD_80116 | JGI IMG/M metagenome (GOLD analysis project Ga0102924, IMG submission 80116) | Iron sulfur acid spring bacterial and archeal communities from Banff, Canada, to study Microbial Dark Matter (Phase II) - Paint Pots PPM... ...
ATGGCAACACGTGTCTATGCAAAGAGAAATTTCTAACGCATTGTCATTTGCAATTAGCAAAGGTTATCAAATACATCCTGATGCTTTTGCGATGCTCAAAGGACTTGATATCGATATTTTAAAGGTCGTGCAAGACATAGTTAAAATGAAAATCAAACACAAAGAAAGCTCTTCCATCGTAGTCGAAGATATCAAGAATCTTATTAATCCCGAAGGAAAGGTGGCTGATGTTAATAGTTTTAGTAATACACTACTTAATGTTCCGACGGCCATTGCTGATGCTACTTTTTCTTCTGGGCAGCATTCCTATAAAGTGATTTTAGATCCCACACCTGGTATTAACAGCGGAGAGGGCGTTAGGGGGTATACCGCACTTTTCCGCAGCCGGTTTGAAAAATCACTTCGTATCTTAGCATTGCGTCCTGATAGTAAACGAATTACAAAAATTACATCTCTAAAGCATAAATCTAATAACGCAAAGTTAAGAAAGACGTACGACATGAATACAGATGCGAACACAAATTCCTCCGTTATAGCTGGTTTGTTAATGTCCAAGCGTTCAAAAAAGAATGGTTTGGAGATGGTGATTGATGACTACAGCGGAATGCTGAGTGTACTTGCAGTTTCCGAAGAGTTGAAAAAACAGGCTTCAATGCTCGCACTAGACCAAATGATTATGGTAGAAGTTGACAATATTAATAAAAAAGGAATGCAAGGTTTTGTTGTAAGGAATATAGTTTCTCCAGACATTCCGGATCATCTTCCCAACCGATCAAAATTGGAATCGTATGCGGTCTTAATTTCGGATCTTCATGTTGGTAGTAAATACTTCCAAGAAGTAGAATTTCTTAGATTTTTAAATTGGCTTTCATTAACTGATGACGAAATCGTCAGCAAGATCAAATTTGTATGTATAGGGGGAGACTTAATTGATGGTATTGGCATATTTCCTAATCAAGAGAAAGAATTAATTGAAATGGATACCAGCAAACAAATGAGTCACGTCGTTGATTTGTTTGCCAAAATTCCACGACATATCAATGTCTTTGTAATTCCAGGTAACCACGACCCAGGAAGAAGAGCATTGCCACAACCGGCTCTGCCGAGAAAACATTCTGACAAACTGTATTCTTTTGAGAATTTTACAATGCTAGGAAACCCTAGCTTAGTGGAGTTAGATGGTGTAAAAATATTGATGTATCATGGTCAGAGCTTGGATGATATCATTGCTACGACTCCAGGTCTAAGTTATTCAAAGCCGGCAGAAGCAATGAAGATATTACTCAAAGCACGCCATCTATCACCTATTTATGGAGAGCGTACACCTATAGGACCGGAGCTCGAGGACATGATGGTAATTACCGAAGTTCCAGACATACTTCATTCAGGTCATGTGCATAGTATAGATGTTCAAAATTATCGTGGAACTTTGATCGTTAATTCAGGTGCTTGGCAAGCGCAAACCAAATATCAACAGACGATGGGTATTGTTCCAACCCCCGGAATTGCAATTGTAGTTAATCTAGCTAATCTTCAACCATTTCAGATGGATTTCAATCAACCAAATCCCATGTAGAAAGAGAAGGATCGTCCTTGAATGCTTCTCTGATGGTCAAGGTGGGAACCGTAATTTTGATTCTCTGCGATCTGCCGTAACGTCCTTTGCTCACTACGTCACTTGATACTAGACCCAGTTGGTCGAGTTCACTTATTATTTGTGTTATACGTCGTTGCGTAAGTGGCTCATGTTCAGCATTATTACATAATGAAGAATAAATATCATATACTTCACCAGTATTTCCATTCTTTGATTTCATTATCGCCAATATTACTATTTTAGTATGGGTAGTGGAATTTTTCAAAACTTCATGATTGGTATCTTTTTCGATTTTTTCTTGTGCTAATCGGACGTGTTTTTCTTCGACATTAGTTAATCTTTCTCTTTCGGCGATTTCGGCAGCAACTCTAAGCAAATCAATAGCTTTTCTTGCATCGCCGTTTTCTCTTCCTGCCATTGCTGCACACAGATTGATTGCTGCACTAGAAATAACATCATCGTTGAATGCAAGCTTGGCTCTATCTGCTAGGATCTTTTGTAATTGTTCCACTGTATATGGATTAAATACCATCTCTTCTTCACTTAGACTGCTACGAACACGTGGATCCAGTTTATCTTTGAACGTGAGACTATTAGATATACCGATTAAACTAATGAAACCACCTCCTGATATTTGCTCATTTGCCCTTGTGAAATTATATAAAATATCATCGCCGTTTCTATCGACCAGTGAGTCAACTTCATCAATTATTAGGACAACGTGAAGCTTTTTTTTCTTTTGAATGAAATCAAGAATCCTATCTGTCGCTTCACCCATCGACAGGCCAGTAAAATGTACTTGTAATTTCTTTTCTTCTTCCTGATTAATTCCCATATTCTCGGCAATTTCATAGAGAACTTTATATCCGGTATTCGCAGTTTTTGCGTTTACAAACGGTACTGTAACTTCTATCCCAAGGTCCTTAGCCTTCTGATGTAGCCGTTGGACTACATTTTTTATTACTGCGGTCTTTCCGGTACCAGGTTTCCCAAATAATAATAAGTTTGAAGGTCTCGCGCCTTTTAAAACCACAGATAACGTTTGTGCGATTGTTTTGGTTTCCTCATCTCTGAATGGAAGTTTTTCGGGGACGTAGTCTATAGTTAATGTCCGGCGATTCTTAATGAGTGTTTTTCCTGAAACAGCTTTTTCAAATATACTATCAAGTAGATCGTCACTCAAATTTTTATTACTCCTATACAGCTCAATATCCACACACCCCTATCTTTCCTTTCTAACATAAGAAAGGACATTTAATATTATTTTATATTACCTTAACAGTATGTTAACATTTTGCTTTTAAGTACCTAAATCAATTATTATTAATTATTTGAATAATAATATTCATTTAGATATAGTAACATATGAGGAAGTATGTGAAGTATGTGGAAACGAAATAGTGGGGTGGGGGTCTGATAAATGAAAATCTGATGTTAACAAGGTGTTAACAATTGCTTTTGTAGAAGGTTGAAAAAGGAAACGAAAGACCCCATTATTTCCACTGGAGTGTTAAGATGTTAGTTAACAATGTTAATGTCGTTAATTCAACCCCATTATTTCCACTGGAACTATAAATTCCTGTGTTATTACTGAAATTTGCAAGTCAAGAATAATGTTGTTAACATGCTAGGAGGTTCTCTCATAATAAGTTAACAAACCAAAATTCTTATCATTTATTTATCAATTTCTCGTGTGAATGTGTTAAGTGTTAAGTGTTAAGTGTTAATTTATCAAACAGAGAGGTATCTCCAACAGGGGATAAATAAGAAGAAATTCAATGACAGCGTCTACTCACGGACAGTAATATTCAATTGAGAATCCTGCGAACCAGAATGAACATTCATATCAGGCGCCTCCGCCTCACCAGTTGTAGTATGGAATATTAATTCTCTACGTCCCTGGTCAGTAATATAATATTTGAATGGCTTATTATTACTGTCCCTACTGACTAAATTACTTTCGTAAAGCCTTCTCATAAGGCGAGATGTGTGTTCTCGTGTCTTTCCTATAGCATTCTGGATTTCTCTTGAAGTTCTGGATTTCTCAACTAATAATTTCAATATATAGTCTGACGTGCTATGATGCAGAGTAGGATTACTTTTCACGGATGTGACAATTGATGGCGGCGTGATAGTTGTCGATTCCATCACATCAGATGTTTGTGAGTGAGGTTCTTGCAGCTGTGATTTAGATTGTGATGTTCTCGCATACGTAGAGGAGTCACGGGTCATATCACTGGTATCGTCGGAAGTTTGTGATGTAGGATGTTGCAGCACTCGCAATTCTACTGTATCAATTTTGACTTTTAATTCGGCAATTATTCTCTCAATTTCCTGCAGCCTGCGTGTATATTCAGATATGACAGCCTCAACAACACTATTATCAGTCTGGTTAGTAGATTTCTTGTGGAGCGCTTTCAGATTTATATAAAATATCACACCTGCCATGCCGATGACAAATGAGGCCACGACGTATATCACAAAATTCCAACTTAAATTCAGTATCTCAAAAGACATATCACATCGAGAAGTAATAAGCCGTGATTTAATCTTGTAGAATAATATTGATTCACACTTTGCACATTCTTTTTACTAACTGCTCAATTACGGATATCACACTTTCAGCTCTTGAATTATCACTCGTCTTTTGATCAAACATCACTTCTATTTGTGATGCCATTTTTTCAATCGCGAAAAATGTTTCGTGATCGAGCGCACCAACGCATTTCAGGAGAATTATACTGTATAACAATCTTACTATCTTGGTTCTACTTTGCTTTACCTGTCTATAATAGGCACCAGAACTTATATTTTCTATAGTGCCCCTGTTCTCCAATCTTCTAGAAATAATATCTATTTGTCTAGTAGTGAATAGAGAATTTGCAATAATGTATCTGTAAAAGCTGTTAAAATTATATTTCTGCGGTTCCATCCCTACTATACAATTTTGTATAGTATTCACCACTATTAAACTGATGTAGGTTGAACTAGTTATTATTGAACCCAGCCAGCCGTTAACTAGGTAATGCATATGGCGTTCGGACTAAGTTCTGAATGAAATGGCGGCAGGTGCGCTCAATCTAGAAATTATCCTTTCCACAGAATATTCTAATTCTCTTAATATATTTCTTGAGATATTAATGATTTCTGCTTATTAACATACTTTATTAATAATAATTATGATATGGTTAGATTTAAAAAATGCATATATCAAACTGCAGCTGGACCAGCTAAAGTGGAGGACACGGCTATCAGTCCCATGCTGCACGCCTATTGCTTGCTACAAATGAGATTTAGCCTCCTGCAGCTGCGTCGTGATATCACGTGCCGCCTCAGCTCTAATCTAGGCGGTCATTTCTTGCGTCATTCTATTACAATTGATAGTGAAATCTAGAATACCCCTGAAGTCTTCATCAATATACTTAGAATATAGCCCTCCATTGCCCGTTTTTTGGGGCAAAAGTGGAGCTATCCTAGCTATAGCTTTATCCAAAAGCGGATGGTTTAGTTTTTCGCTAGTTCAGCGTGGATGTAGTTTTATTTAAAACGATAATCTTTGCTCTTCAAAGTTTTCTACAATTCTATTTTGGAATTTAATACCTTCCTTTTCAAGTATCTCTCTTTTCCTTTGTTCGCCATATGCGAAACCACCTATCTCGCCATTTGATTTGACAACCCGGTGACATGGTATCGATATTGGGTTAGGATTATTAGCAATGATTCTACCTATTGCCCTGGCGGCCTTAGGGTGTCCCAATGCCTTCGCAATATCTCCGTAAGTAGAAACTTTACCAGGAGGAATTTTACTGAGAAGGACGTAGACGTCCTGATCTGTGATGCTAGCATGACCAGTTTTAACTTTCATTGAGATATGGTAAAGACAAGGTCTGTAATATATGTTGAATTATGTAGGTGGGAGGTGGGACACACCCGTATTAGCCTAGAAGTAGTAACTGTTGCAGCCCTTGTCTTATAGATATATTAAATATATTGAAATTTATCAAGTAATTCACTATATAAGAAGAACTTTGATTATTTAATATTGTGAGTTTGCTTATATCTTAAGCGAAGACCTTGTTTCCTTATCGAGTGTTCCTTCATTATCTATAGCATTCATATATAGTAGGTATTCACTTCCATGCCGTCTCCTGTCGGTTGATGAATATTTAAGCCAATTCTGTAAGTCATCACGTGGTAGTTTGGGATTTTGCAGATCTGAGCATATTCACAAGTACCCGTTCGAGTGTGATTATTGCATTAATCTCACTAATCTCTTAGACCCTTCGGCTTTTTGAGCACATCCCAAAATTGTAAGTGAGACCTAGTGGGCATTCGATTTCAACTTCTAATTCTGTTTTGGTCGGAGATCATACGCCTGTTAAATAATAAAGATCATTTTAATTTCCTCTGTATGTTTCATAAGTTTAAATTACTTTATTAGAAAGGAATTTTGCTGGCAAAAAATGGAATTAAATTCAGTTCTGAAAAACTCATTTGAAGTGGATGACGCTATAGATCATCTTCGTTCCCTTGGTCTGTTTCCGCACCATGACCGAGTAAAATCATGGGATACACGCAAAATGATTGATACAATAAATGGAGCAGATAGAAACTCATTTATTCTTGATGTCGGATGTAACGATTCTCCTATCTTACCTATGCTTCGAAGATTAGGCTTTAAGAATCTCTATGGGTGCGACTTATTTCTAAATACAATAACGTATCCTGCATTAATGAAAATAGTACACTCTTTTTACAAAAGAAATTACAAGCCTTTAATAGAAACGTACGAAAATAAGATATTTGCCATCTCGATTCAAGACCTCGAAAAAACTAACTTCCAAAACAATATGTTTGATTATATTACATCCTTATCGGTAATTGAACATGGTGTTAATATTCAAAACTATTTCAAGGAAATGAATAGAATACTGAAAAAAGGTGGAATGCTTTTGACATCGAGTGACTATTGGCCCAATAAATTAGTCAACAAAATTATTTCCAAAGATATTCGTAAGATGTCACCTAATAACGTTTTCAGTAAGGAAGAGATTGAGAAGGATGTAATTAAAGCTGCAGAACACAATGGTTTTACTCTTACTAAATCGATTGATTTTACATATGAAGATAAAGTTGTACATTGGAAAGGCGGGCGTAATTACACTTTCATCTTTTTTGCATTAAAGAAAGAATAAATCTCTAGATTATCTATTACTGTAGTGTTTAAGCATTGCAAGAAAGCAGCTATTTATCAACTTATGACCAGATATTCAAACAAGCAAGTAACAGAAATATTAGCATCAAATAAACAAGATTCAGAAATCGTCTGCTAGACCTTATTGTTTACTCTTTTATAGGACTCCCTTGAAGTGAGCATTTCTTATACCCTGAATAATCGAAGCCAAAGGGGTTTTGAGCGATGGTTCTGAAGACATGCTGAAACTCACGGATGATTCAAATAAATAAAAAATATAAATAATAGATTCTTTGTATTGCAGTCATGCTTTATCTAGTAACTGGAGAATGGGTAGAGGATCCTACTGCATCTGGTGAAGAATTTCCGACACTTTGGGAGCATATGGTTCGTCCAAGTCTCGAAGCGCTTTCAAAAATGGCAGACGACAAAAAGATGGGTGGAGTTTTCGCTGGTCAGAGAAGGGGAGTTGTGATAATTGATGCTTCTTCCCATGAAGAACTTGGTAAGACCCTAGCAGGTTTACCATTTTGGAGCCGTCTCACGTGGAATGTGACGCCGCTTGAGTCCTATCGTTCAGCAATTGAACGAGATAGGAAGGCAATGGAAAATCTAAAACATAGTAAATCCTAGCACTAACGGCTTTTGTTGGTCGCCCGTGGGTCTTGTTGTCTGTGGTACCGCTCGTATGAATGGAGAATCAAAGTCAAATGGTAACAGTATTGGTCATTGACATTGCAAAAGCGTTACATGCATGCTACCTATGATATTTGGTCAACTGTTATCATGTTAGTCAACGACCTATTGATACTTCATATGGCTTATTATATATCTCTTAATATAACCACTCTTCTTCCACTGCATATTGCACATTACTAAATCTTCTTGATTCACAGATTTCTCATTGATATCGGCCTTATGCCTCCAAATTGGAGAATGACGTTTTGCACGTTCTAAAGAGATTTCTTTCTTTTTTCTTATTATCAATTCAAGAATAATGGTAGCTGTTCTAAATATTTCACATTTATTAGAATAGTTATGTGCTGCTTTAAACTCAGCCTCCCGCTTCCCAGGAATGTATCTTGTTCTCCTCCTTTGCCTCTCACAATTTCAAGGCAATAAATTTTCTTCAACCCCATCTCTAACATCCGGTAAGAAGATGTTTGCTATGATCGAGCACTTTTTAACTAATTCTTATTATAATAGCTCTATGTTTGGAAAGGCAAAATGCAAATTATGTGGCGATGATGTTAGATTTGCGTTAAGACATTTGAAACAAAAACATCCCGAAGTATTGGCCGATAAAGATGTCGCTAAGCTCAATATGTCGAGGGTAATTGAAAAATATTTTGATTGATAATTTTTCTTTTCAATGAAGCAAAGTATATCGATGAATTGGCAAGGGTGACGACGATAGCTGGGGACAATAGAAGAGGTCTTAATAAAGAAGGTTAGAGAAGGGAAACATGTTTATTCTTTGAAGTATGAAAGTTTATGCTAATGGATTACTTATAATTACAAACACGTCTTCAAAAAGTAATCAATTCGCTAGAGAATTCGGGAGAAAAATTATTAAAAGATTTATCTCTGTGAAACCGTTACTATTATGACGTATACGTATAAATTACACAGTTATTCGAAACTCGAAGCCTTAAAATGTTTTTATGGTTAATATTGTGTGTGCGTTACTATCTTAAATGTAAGTTAAATCCTGTTGAAAAAGAGAGCGACTAGTCAAGGGTATGAAATTTGGTTCTCTGGCTAGTGGAAAGATCTTTTATGAAGGAATGCAATCTGCATTAAGAAGTGCTACCATCGACGAAGATGACGTAGTACATTTCATTGAAATATGCTATTGTTTGGAAGGTGGACTATACCCTATGGCAATGGAGATTCCTGTCTTAAATGAATATTTCGAAAATGTCTCAGAAATGAGACGCACGTTTCAGGGACCAATGTACTATGGAATGTGAATTCTGCGATTGTACTAGAAATATAAAGTTGCCGGGAAAGCCATTGATGGACGAATTGAGTACGTTGATGACAAGTCAGCCATATCGTGATATCCGAAGTACTAACTTCATAGATGTATAATGTTGAATCTCGTGAAATCTTGCGAAGTCTAGGAATTTATTTTATATTCTCTCAATCTCATAGCAAGCAAGGAAGGGAATACTTTTTCTAAAAAGAGTTGAAGCTTCTGGCAGGGAGTAGGAGACACATTAGAATTCGATTGATATATGAATTAGCGGTCTAGCCTATTTCTATCACGCTTTCCTGCTCTTAGAATTACATAACCGCTTCTGCAGATAACAAAACCTATACCATGAGAACTGCAACTTGTTTACAAATATATCATGCAAAGCTAGATTATATTGGAAAGATATGGTTTTGATTAAGGACGGTGCTATCAACCATGAAGCTGAGTTGGGGTTGGTCAAAATTCCCATAGACAGGCAAAACAAATCTTTAGGCCAAAAAGAGAAGATCTTCCTCGAAGCTAATCTGCACGTTCCGCAAAATTCAGGAGGAATAGTTCTCTTTGCCCATGGAAGCGGTAGTGGTAGGCATAGCCCACGAAATCAATTAGTGGCGGGAAAACTCAATGAGAATGGTCTCTCCACTTTACTCTTAGACCTTCTTACACCAGAAGAAGAGAAAATCGATGACCAGACGAGAAAGCTCAGATTTGATATTCGCTTACTATCAAAGCGACTTACTTCTGCTGTAGACTGGGTTGCAAATAATCCTGACACCAAGAATCTTACTGTAGGCCTATTTGGTGCTAGCACAGGTGCTGCAGCGGCGTTGGTTTCAGCGTCCGAAAGACCTGAAATTGTTAGCGCTGTTGTTTCGCGTGGTGGTAGACCAGAATTGGCCGGAAAGGATATATTGAGAAAAGTTCAAGTGCCTACACTCTTCCTTGTCGGTGCAGAAGATCAGGAAGTCCTCAAACTTAATGATAGCGCACTAAAAGACATTAAGGCTGAAAAGAAGAAGCTCACAATTATTTCAGGTGCTACACATCTATTTGAAGAACCAGGTAAACTTGAACAGGTTGCAAGGATTGCAAGTGGCTGGTTTAAATGCTACTTCTTGATAAATGAACACAGCCGTCAGCAACAACTATAGTATTATGATGATGAGGCCTTTTTTATTCTGGTCTCTAAATCACTCGTATCGTTTATTATTCTTTAAATCATTGTTCTTCTGATATCCAGCCTGCATACAGATATCGAAATGTTGCTAATGATATGACGATGATAGTAGTAGTCTAGATTTCTCTATTTCCTTTCTTGATCTCAATTTCGCTTTGTATTTTAAGTTGCGTGGTTTTGTTCTTAGTCTATATCCACAGCACGGACACCATAATCCATCCCACTTCAAGAAGATCTCACATACTTGACATCATTTCTGCCCACTAGAATAGCGACCACTACCAACTGGTTTTGGTGCTTTATGACGAAAGCATATGTCTTTACAAGTCAATATCTATCGATTCCTACCCGTGATCCAATTAGATATAATATTTATATTATTTAAGGAAATTGTATACAAAAACTACAGCTATCTTACATCAGCAGATAAATGATTAATATTACCCAGTTTAGATAGAGTCAGTAATCAATGGAAGAACTCGATTTCTTTGAGGAAATCTGTTTGACTTCATTGTATGCTACTAAAGCAGTCAAGTTTGCAGCTGTCGTTGATTCTAATGGAAAAATGGTAACTGGTAAAATCAGGAGAATTCACGGACACGGACGCGACGGTTCTGCGAAAATGGCTAACAGTTCTAGATGGACAGGAGAAGGCTACTCATTTTATCACCATTATTTGATTCCATCTCTAAACAATAGGGCAACAATCTACTGGTTGGATTGGACCTCCAATAAAACTCATTTCGAAATAACTGAAATAGCCAATCAGGAGGAGGATAATAATAGTAAGATGCTCTTGGCTGTCACGCCGCTAACACAAACAAAAGACAAGTTTCTGTGTATATATCTGCAAATGCCATCAGAAACTCCTAGTCAACATCAACAAATAATATCGAGGCTTTGTGAGGCAATTCGATAAGCATAATAGCTTTCGGATCGTCAATCTTAGCTTTAGATACATGTTTGTTCTTTGAATTGGGTGGCGTTGATGATGAAGATAGGGG
>Ga0102924_1006494_pt1 | contig 10950 bp, 8 predicted proteins | sample PaiPotPPM11metaG_FD_80116 | JGI IMG/M metagenome (GOLD analysis project Ga0102924, IMG submission 80116) | Iron sulfur acid spring bacterial and archeal communities from Banff, Canada, to study Microbial Dark Matter (Phase II) - Paint Pots PPM... ...
ATGATAGAGAACGTTGCTCTTTGAATAGATGGGAGTTTCCGGAGAGTTCAGGTACTTGGGCATGTCGTCGCCCATCGCACGCCCGCCGAACGCGATCACTTTCGCGGATTCGTTGGCGATCGGGAAAATAATGCGGCGCCGAAAACGGTCAAAGAATCGGCCGCTTTGTTCCCGCGAGAGAAGGCCGGATACTTCGAGCAGCTTCTCGGGATATTTTTGTTTCAGAAATCGAAGGAGAGCATCACCGGATGACGGCGCGAAGCCCAGCCCGAATTTAACCATCGCCTCGCGATTCAGTCCGCGATCTTCAAGATAGGCGTAGGCGACTTTTCCTTCCGCACTTTCATGCAATTGGCGCGCGAAAAATGCAGCAGCTTCGCGGTGCATCTCCACGAGCGCGCTTCGTTGCTGATTCTCGCGCCGCTCTTCGGGCGAACGCTCACGCGGCCTGGGAATTGCGATCCCGCATTTTTCAGCGACTGTGCGAATAGCTTCCGGAAAAGTGCACTTGTCCAGCTCCATCACGAATTTGAAAACGTCGCCGCCCACGCCACATCCAAAGCAGTGATAAATCTGTTTCACAGGATGCACGTTGAAAGACGGAGTTTTCTCCTGATGGAAGGGGCAGAGTCCCGAGAAGTTCTGGCCGCTCTTCTTCAGGCGCACGTATTCGCCGACCACGCGGACTATATCCGCTTGCTGTTTTACTCGTTCGGCAAATGATCCGGCTTCGGCCATATTTGCTGAGGTATCCCCGAAATTCCTCCAGCTAGCGCTTTCGCAGCATTCTAAGTCCGCAGTTCGGCGATGGTGATTGCTGTTCCGCCGCGGTCTTCCGCTTCATGGCGAACTTTATCAACAAGCGGGTGAGTTGACAAAAATTCGGCCAAACCGCGGCGCAATGCTCCCATCCCGTGACCGTGAATAATTCGAATGCTCGGCAGGCTGCCGAGCGCGGCCTGGTCAAGAAACTTATCCACACGGCGAGTTGCTTCCTCCACGGTGCAACCGATGACGTTTATTTCTTTGTTCGCGGGTTCTTCGCTTTGCTGGGTGTGAACGGTTATGCCCCGAGGACGCGCGGTTGCGGAGAGGTTGGCCTTCGCAGAGTTTTCTTCAGCGGCAACGCCAATGACGTCTGAAAGCGGAACGCGCATCCTGAGAATCCCCGCCTCCACTTCCGCCTTGTTGCCATCCAGCCGGCGGAAAATCAATGGCTGTTTGAACCCTTTCACAATTATGCGCAATCCTGCGGTAAGCGTGTCAGGCGTCACGGGCTTCGGGGCGGCTTCCACCCCAACTCCCAAGTCAGCCTGAGAGGAAGATAACGTATCGATTACGGCTGCATCCGCCTCGGCGCGAGCTTCCGAGGCCATCTTCGATATGCGCTTCCCAGATTGCTTCTCTAGTTGAGCGCGCAGGGCGCGATCGTGAATCTCGCTTGTTACACGTGCCATCTCGCTTTCGAGCCGCTTGGTTGTTTCTTGAAAACTTTTTTCAAGCTCGGCAATGCGCTTCTTCTGTCGCTCGACCCATTCGGTTTGAAGCGCGCGCCTTTCGGCTTCAATTTGCGCGAGCTCCTCGCGGGCTTGGTTCTTCACTTCCTCCATTTCATCGCGGCTGCGATGCAGATACGCGATCAGATCGCGCGCCTCGCGCGATTCAGGCGTGAGACTTGCTTGCGCGTGCTCTACCACCCGCGAAGGCAAACCGAGCCTGCGGGCGATTTCGATGCCGCTGGACGTTCCGGGCACGCCAACCAATAGACGATAAGTAGGACGCAAGTTGACTTCATCAAACTCCATCGCCGCGTTGACGATGCCCGGCGTGGTTGAAGCGTAAGATTTCAGGCGGTCATGATGCGTGGTTGCGATGGTCAACGCATGGCGGGTGCGGAATTCTTCGAGCAACGCTACGGCCAGAGCCGCGCCTTCTTCGGGAGCAGTACCGGTGCCCATTTCGTCCACGAGAATCAAGGAGCGCTCAGTGGCCACTTCCAACATAGATTTCAAATTGAGCATGTGGGCTGAAAACGTGGAAAGATCGGCCGCGATGGATTGCTCATCGCCGATATCGGCGAGCACACAATCGAAGATGGGCATTTCAGCGCGTTCGGCAGCCACCGGGATCGCAGATTGCGCGGAAAGTGCCGCCAGCCCGACACTCTTGAGCGCGACGGTTTTTCCACCGGTGTTAGGTCCGCTGATGACCATGATGGTCTCGTCTCCGCCGAGATCGAGCGACATGGCAACCGCTTTGCGGCCCTGCGGCTTGAGTGTGGCTTCCAGCACAGGGTTTCGCACCGTGTGGAGACGCAACAGATTCCCTTGGGTAAATTTTGGCATCGCGCAATCGAACTCGCGCGCGAAGCGAGCGCGCGCGAAAATCGAATCCAAGTGAGCAACTCGCACAGCGGCGGCTTCCAGGGACACGCGCTCCAAGCGCACTCGCTCCGTGAGCTCTCCCAGAATCCTTGCTATTTCCACAAGCTCGTCTTCGCTGAGTTGCACCAGGCGATTATTCAAGTCGATGGCTTCCAGCGGTTCAACGAAAACTGTCTGACCGGTTGCGCTCGCGCCATGAACCACTCCCGGCACGGTTCGCCGGTCGGCGGCGCGAACGGGAATTACGAAACGGTCGTTCCGAAGCGTAACGTAATCCTCGCCGGCTGATTGGCCGCGGGCATGAAGAATTCTTTCCAGCGACTTGTGAATTTTACCGCGCGCATCCTCCATGTTTTCGCGAATACGTTTCAGTTGAGGCGAGGCATCGTCGCTAATTTCTCCGTTTGGCAGAATCGCGCGTCTGATGGCCGTCGAAAGATGCCGGAAATCCACTAACCCCGCGGCTCTTTCAGTTAGGCGTGGATATTTCGATGCGTCCTCTTTGAACGTTTGTTTTACCGCATGCGCTGTGTCCATCAGTGATGCAACGTCAAGCAGCTCGCCGATGACGAGAATAGAGCCTGGGACGATCAGTCGAGCGAGCCACGGGTCCGGGTCGGCAAGAGATCCGAAGCCCAGTTCAGATCCTGCCCGCAAGTACGCTACAGCTTCACGCAACAAAGCGAATTCAACATCGAGTGCGACTGAATCCTGTTGCACCAGCAATGCCAGCGTGCTCCTGCGGCCTGGCGCGCACGTGGTGTAACGGCCGACGATTTCTTTCAGCCGGTCAAACTCGAGAAGTTGTTCTGCCGAGCGGGACACGAAGGACCTCACATGGAATTGTAGCCCTGTTACAGCAGGAAATCAGCGAGCGCTAACGTGTGCCGCTTTATTTTTTCTTTTTGGGCGAGGGAGCCCCGAGCGTTTCGACCATAGCGACAACGATGACATCGATCGCGGCAGTTGCATCGTGGCCATGCTGAGAATTGTTATTACCGAAAATCGTAAACACAAGATGTTCCCCGTGAACCGTCGTCGCATATCCAGAGATGGCCCGGACGTGTTCCAGCGATCCGGTTTTCGCCAGGACGCGGCCTGAAGCGGCGGTATCCTTCATTCGGTTTTCTAATGTGCCGTCCACACCCGCAATCGGAAATGTGGCGATGTAATCCGCGCCCCAAGGCTGCTGTGAAATGTAGCGCAGAAGTTGAATGACCGCGCGGGGTGTTACAAGATCGTCACGCGAAAGCCCTGAGCCATCTGAAAGGACGACCTCGCCCTCCTCAATCCCGACAGCTTTCAGGAAATTTTGTTCCACCCACAGACCTGCGTCAGTGGAGCCTATGCCTGTTTTTTCACGCGCTACAGTGCGAAGAAACAATTCCGCATGGAGGTTTTGGCTGACTTTGTTGGTGACTCCAACGCTTTCAAGAAGAGGCGGGGAAACATGGTCGGCGAGTACGAGGGCATTGCTAGTCCGGACGGCGCTGTTCGACGCAACCAGTTCCGGAAAGGGGCCTAACACACCTCCGGCACCGACGCTTGCGGAATCGAACGGAAGCGGTGGTTCAGCGTGTTTTACGCAGACGCCGCCAGTGACCTTGACGCCGCGAGCTTCGAGGATCTGCTTCAGCGTGTCAGCCGCGATTTCTTCGGGATCGGTCATTGCAAAATCAAGTTTGACAGGCGCGTGACCGGCTGGAATCGATCCGCGCAGCAAGATAAAGTTTTGCCCTGGCTGTCGCACGACCGAAAAATCCGGCTTCCCGCTGCTCGGACCGGTGCTGATCTGGTGCACGAAACCGCCCGAGGCAGCGGCGGGTTCCACTATCGCGCCGGCTGCTTGGCCCTCACGCGCACCAGGACTCACCTCGATTGAAAAAGAATTATCGTTGAACGCCAGAGCGCTTATCGGCGCACCAAATGTGAAAAATAAATCGCCCACGCTCCAGCCTGCAGGATACGGATCGTAGGCGAAATAGCTATCGTCAGCGACAATGTCGCCCTCAACCTCTCTAAGTCCCTTGGCGACCGCTTGATTTACCATCTCCACGAGTGGCGCGTCCGCCGCGCCTTCGCGTTCTATTTTTCCCGCGTATGGAAATTTCCGATTTGAAAAGTCTGGGTCTCCGTGACCTACCAGAATCAAATCGCCGACAAGGCGGCCATCAGCGTCGAGTTGGCCGATGGTCTCCAGGGTGGTATGAAAACGAAAGTCATGCGGCAGCGTGGAAAGTGCCAGCGCGGACGTAAAAATCTTGGCATTGGACGCCGGCGTGAAAAATTTATCGGCGTTTAATTCATAAAGAGTCTCTCCTGTGTCCCGATCCGCGATCAATATTCCCCAGAAAGCCTTGGAAGCCCGGCTGTCGGCAAGGGCGGCGTCCACCCGCGCTCGGAAGCGTTGAACATCAGGCCGGCGCGTGCCTGGTCTTTTGTTTGCAGAGACTCTCTTCGAGCCAACCGTCGCGTTTTGCGCCCTAGCTAAGGGCCGGCAGACAAACAGCGTAATTAGTATCACCACAGCAAGAGAGAAATTACGGCCGCGAGGGCGCGAAATGGATTCGCTCATTTTGGTATGTTCCGAATCGAAACGGGACTCATTATATTAGCTTTTGACTCCCGGGCGCCGCGGGCAGAAAGGTTGCGATTCTAATGCGAAACCCATATCATGATTGCGATTAACAGGAGGAAACTAATGAAAAGCATTGTATCGGCCCTGCTGATAGCGACCCTCTTGGCAGCTCCGGTGATGTTCACTCCCACGGTGCGGGCAGATGACACCACGAAAGACGAAGATCGCATCCAGAATGCCGGGCAAGTGGTAAAAGAAATTATGAATATTCCCGACAACATTCCGCAAAGTCTGATCGACAAAGCGGACTGTGTGATCGTGTTCCCCTCTGTTCTGAAGGCGGCGTTCATTGTGGGGGCGAGCTATGGCCGGGGTGTTATGACCTGCCGTCGCGGGGATGAGTTCAACGGACCCTGGGGTGCGCCGTCAATGATGGCCCTCGAAGGCGCCAGCTTCGGCTTTCAGGCTGGCGGCCAAGCAACCGATTTCGTGCTGTTGGTTATGAACGAAGATGGCGCCAAAGGCATCCTCGCCAGCAAGGTGAAAATCGGCGGCGACGCCTCTGCGGCCGCCGGCCCGGTGGGACGCAACGCTTCAGCGGAAACGGACGTCACTTTGCGCGCTCAGATTCTCACGTACTCCCGAGCACGCGGCCTTTTCGCCGGCGTTTCGCTGGCGGGTTCCACGGTACGTCCGGACAACGACGCGAACGAGCGGATCTATGGAAAGAAAATCTCGGCCAGGGACATTGTGCTGCATAACGCTGTTCCGCCGCCGCCGTCAGCCAAACTGCTCCTTTCAGTTCTGAGGAAACATTCTCCGAAACACAGTTCCTAACTGAAACGCTCTTCTAAATTAACAGCTTCGGTTGGGCAGTCCAGCGAAGCAATCTGGAGCGCGATGATGCGCTTCGAATACCCACGGGAATTACGGGCCCAGGTAGTACGATTCGGAGCCATTGCTTCGGATCCATCCTCGTTAAGAAAGGTTGAACCGTGAAAAAGAAAATGATTATGTTTGCGCTCTGTTTGGCAGTTGCTTCCCCGATGTTCGCTCAGAGAAAGGAAGATGACCGCTTATCCAAGTCGGCCACAGTGCTGCATGAGATTCTCGTGGACAAAGGCCTGCCCACAAGTATCGTTGATCAGGCCGATTGCATTGTCGTGTTTCCCAGCGTCAAAAAAGTAGCCGTGGGCATTGGCGGCAGTTACGGACGAGGTGTGTTGGTCTGCCGCAAAGGCGGAGAAATGAATGGGGACTGGGGCGCACCGGCGATGTACAAACTTGACTCAGCCAGCATTGGCGTCCAACTCGGCTCCACGGCTACTGATTTCGTGCTGGTGGTTATGAACCAGAAGGGCGCGGAGCAAATCCTGAATGGGAAGACCAAGCTCGGAGCAGATGCCGCTGCCGCCGCTGGTCCCACCGGCGCTTCGGCCGTGGGTTACAACGCCGCTTCCATGCACGTGGACGTGCTCACCTATTCACGAACCAAGGGACTCTTTGCCGGAGTATCCCTGGTAGGCGCATCCATGGACTCCGACGAAGATGCCAACAAAGCGCTGTATGGCAAATCCATCAGCGCCAAGGACATCGTCGAAGGCGGCCAAGCCGCTCCGCCAGCCGCCAAAGATCTGATTGACGCGTTGGACAAGATATCGTCCGCTCGCAAGTAGCTGGCCTTTCAGATGTAAACCGGCGGATGTGAATTGGAATACGAGCGTAAGCTTGGGGTATTTTGGGGACCAAGCTTAACGCGTGCGTAGGGTTCATTCCCACTCTTTGCTACGCCGGGGACTTAGCTCCCCGGCGTATAACCTCGCCCGACAATCCTCCCGCTAAAATCGGACGACCTTGACCTTCCTCGGAAAGTGACTTATAGTCGTAGTTGTCTATAAGTCATCATTGGTGAATATAATGGCAATGAAATCTTCGACTACTGCTTATTCCGCCCGGCGCGTTAGAAGCACTCCGCGGGTCAACCGGCGTGAACGCCGACGTATCGAAACTCGGGAACGCATTTATCGAGCGGCTTTGGAAATTTTTGCCCGGCGGGGATACCTTGACACCACCGTCGAGGACATTACCGAGGCTGCCGATGTTGGCAAAGGTACCTTCTTTAATTATTTCCCCACCAAAGAACACGTTCTAGCGACTTACGGTGACGAGCGCGTGGCGGCGATTGAACGCTCACTCCAAAACGTCCGGACGGCCAAGCAATCCGTGCGAGCAGCGCTTAAAGAGCTCGCGACCGATCTTGCCGGGCAATCCGCGGAAAGCCCGGATTTGCTTCGCTCGATCTTCGCGGCTCATCTGTCCTGCGCGACGGTGCGGGCAGAGCTGCAAAATCGGCTGCAGCGAGCTCGGCGGCTCTTGGGCGAAATAGTTGCAATCGGCCAAAAAAGGGGCGAGATCCGCCGCGACCGCTCGCCTGCCGATCTCGCCCGGCTTACTCAATTAATCTTTATGGGCGTTACGATAGCCTGGTCGCTGAATCCGGATTCCGTCCTGCGAAAATCGGCGGAAGAGGTCTGGGAGCTGTTCTTTCCGAGCCTTTTTGCCGATACAAAAGGCAAGCGCAAGGTGACGCGGAACTAACCCGACGAGCGGCTTCGATGCGGAGTTTGGTCTGATTTTATGAATCTAGCCCGGATGAATTTCATCATAATTTTAGAGAACGGAGGAGCTTCCGTGAAATGTAGAATGCCCGTCATTTTCTTCTTTACGACTCTTTTGTTCGCCGGATATGGAAAATCTCTCTGGGCTCAACTTCCCCCCGGTCCAGTCACTTCGCAGGCGGGAAATTCATCTTCAACTTCCAGCTCCGGAGCGACTACCTCCGTTTACGCACAACCAGCGGCACCGCAGGCGCAGAGTTCGTTTACTGGAAGCGTGCCATCGAAATTTGTTTCGGGGGTGTTCCCGATATCGCTGGAAGAGGCCATCAACCGCGGCCTGAAACAAAACCTTGGCCTGCTTCTTTCGAGCGAGGATGTTGGCTCAGCTCGCGGCACGCGTTGGCAGCAGCTAAGCGCCTTATTGCCGAACGTAACGACGTCGAGCTACGTCGATCGATCACAGGTCAATCTTGCCGAATTTGGATTCAGCGGCCTGGCCATCGGCGGCGCTGCCTTTCCCACCGTCGTTGGCCCCTTCGCTTATTACGATGGCCGCGTTTACGCGACGCAATCCGTCTTAAATCTAAAGGCAATCAATAATACGCATGCTGCAACGCAGAGTCTGAAAGCCGCACAACATACTTATAAGGATGCGCGTGATCTGGTCGTTCTTGCAGTCGGATATAACTATTTACTCGCCATCGCCGACGAGGCACGCATAGAAACAGCTGCCGCTCAAGTGAACACCGGTCAGGCGCTCTACAACCAAGCCTCCGATCAGTTAAAAGCGGGAACGTCGCCTGCAATCGATGCTCTCCGCGCTCAGGTGGAATTGCAAACACGCCAGCAACAATTGATTCAGGCCAAAAATGATTTGGCGATTCAGAAGCTAACTCTCGCGCGAGTGATCGGACTGGCGCCTGGACAGGAATTTGATTTAACCGACAAATCTCCGTACGAACCTTTGGAAGGACTCACGGTAGAGGAGGCGTTGAAGCGGGCATATTCCTCGCGTTCGGACTATCAAGCCGCTTTGGCCACGTTGAGCTCGGCAGAATATTCGCGCCGCGCCGCGCGAGCTGGTTACTACCCAACATTGGATCTCAGCGGCGACTACGGTATCGCCGGAAGCTATTCGAACCTGTTCACTCACGGAGTTTTCGACATGCGCGCTACGCTGAACGTGCCCATTTTTCAAGGCAACAAAGTTCACGGAGATATCCTGGAAGCCGACGCGCTCGTACAGAAAAGCCGAGATCAGCTGGACAGCTTGCGCGGCCAGATTGACGCGGATGTTCGTACCGCGCTGCTCAACCTGGAGTCGTCAGCACAACAAGTAGCCGTAGCCAAGAGCAATGTTGGTTTGGCTGATGAAAGCTTGACGCAATCGCAGGATCGTTTTGTGGCCGGCGTTACCAACACGGTGGAAGTGGTGCAAGCGCAAGAGGCGGTGGCCAGCGCCCACGAAAATTACATTTCCGCACTTTACAACTACAACTACGCAAAAATTTCTCTGGCGCGAGCGATGGGATTTGCCGAAGAGGGCGTCAAGCAATACTTCAAAGGAAAATAATCATGGCACCGAAAACAGAAGTGGAAGCACCCAAGGATCCAGCGGATCAAAGCGTTGCGCCCTCGCAGGGACCGGCTCCAACGGGAGCCACACTTCCATCGGAGACGCACTCGGCTTCGGAGCCTCCGCCGTCGCGAGCGGGCAAATTTGTTCAATCGAATCCGCGCGTTCGTTTTTATGTGATTGCGTTGATCCTGGTGCTTATCGTAGCCGGCATTTTTGCCTGGCGTTATTTTCAAAGCTACGAGTCCACCGACGACGCCCAAGTGGACGGGCATCTGATGCCGCTCAGCGCGCGAGTTGCAGGCTACGTTACGAAAGTAAATGTGGATGACAACCAATATGTAACGGCCGGCACCGTGCTTGTCGAAATCGATCCGCGAGACTACCAAGTTGCGGTGGATCAAGCCAAAGCCGCGCTGGAAGACGCGCAGGCCACGGCACAAGCTTCGAATTTGAACGTTCCTATTACCAACGTAAACACCGCAAGCCAACTCTCATCATCTGAGGCGGACATCGAAAATGCGCGAGCGGGAATCGTCGCCGCACAGCAACAATATGACGCGGCTGAAGCGCAACTTGCCCAAGCTGAGGCAAACAACACAAAAGCTCAACTAGACCTGGGGCGATACAAACAGCTTGTGGATAAACAGGAAATTTCCCAGCAGACCTACGATCAAGCGGAGGCCGCTGCAAAAGCCGAGGCTGCGGGAGTTGTAGCGGCACGCTCTTCGGCCGCCGCTGCGGCGCAGCAGGTGACACAAGCTCGCAGTAAACTGGTCACAGCCGAAGCCACCAATCGGGCCGCGCAAACCGCTCCACGACAGGTTGCTACCTCTGAAGCACGCGCTCTTTCCTCCGACGCCACGGTAAAGCAAAAACAAGCGCTGCTCGATCAGGCCGAATTGAACCTTCAATACACCAAGATCATCGCGCCGGTGAATGGTGTGGTCACGAAAAGCGTGGAAGTTGGAATGAACGTTCAGCAGGGACAACAATTGGCGGCCATTGTTCCGCTTGAAGATGTTTGGGTAACCGCGGATTTCAAAGAGACGCAGTTAAAGAATATGCGCGTGGGACAAAAGGCCAAAATAAAAGTGGACGCCAACGACCGCACCTACAACGGGCATGTTGACAGCTTCGCAAATTCGAGCGGCGCTCGCCTAAGCCTGCTGCCTCCAGAGAACGCCACAGGCAACTACGTCAAGGTGGTTCAACGCATACCCGTAAAGATCGTCCTCGAACCCGGTCAAAACAAGGACCTTTCACTGCGGTTGGGCATGTCAGTGGAAGCCAAAGTTTTCGTGAAGTAGACCGGCACCTTCATGGCATCTGAAACATACCAACGCCCAGCAGTAAATCCCTGGATTATTGCGCTTACGGTGACGTTGGCGACGTTCATGGAAGTGCTCGATACTAGCGTTGCGAACGTCGCACTTCCCCACATTGCGGGCAGTCTCTCCGCTGGGCAAGATGAAAGCACGTGGATACTCACGTCGTACCTCGTTTCGAATGCTATCGTCCTGCCCATGAGTGGTTGGTTTTCGCAAATGATCGGGCGCAAACGGTTCTATATGTCCTGCGTGGCAATCTTCACCATCAGCTCATTTTTGTGTGGATTGGCACCCAGCCTCGGCATGCTGATTTTTTTTCGAATTTTGCAAGGCGCCGGCGGTGGCGGTCTTCAGCCTAGCGAACAGGCGATTTTGGCCGACACATTCGCGCCGGCCAAGCGGGGAATGGCGTTCGCCGTTTACGGCATGGCGGTAGTGCTTGCTCCTGCTATCGGTCCCACGC
>Ga0102924_1006495_pt1 | contig 10949 bp, 8 predicted proteins | sample PaiPotPPM11metaG_FD_80116 | JGI IMG/M metagenome (GOLD analysis project Ga0102924, IMG submission 80116) | Iron sulfur acid spring bacterial and archeal communities from Banff, Canada, to study Microbial Dark Matter (Phase II) - Paint Pots PPM... ...
CTGCTCGAATTCGCTGAAGTCGGATAGCGAGAACACGGCACCATGGCTGCTCAAGGAAGAGATGCGGCGGGCAGGCTCGCTGCTGCTGGAAATTGCGCGGCAGTGCGCGGTTCCGGCCGGGCATGCACTGGCTGTCGATCGTGTAACCTTCGCTGCTCGCGTTACCGAGGCGATTTCACGCCAGCCTCGAATTTCCGTGCGCCGGCAAGAAGCGACATCGATTCACGAAGCGGAGGGGGTGACCATCGTCGCCACCGGCCCGCTCACTTCGGATGCGCTGGCAGCCGAAATTGCCCGGCTGAGCGCGCCGAAAACCCAAAATGTCGAGGGAGCGGACCGCGCCGCGTCGCAGAATCCACATTTATATTTTTACGATTCGATCAGCCCGATCGTCGAGGCAGACTCCATCGACATGTCCCGGGTATACATGGCTGCGCGCTACGACAAAGGCTCGGCGGACTACATTAATTGTCCGATGACACCGGAAGAGTACGGCCTTTTTTACGATGCTCTGCTCGCCGCTCAGTCTGTGGAAGAACGCGATTGGGAAAAGCTGAACTATTTTGAGAGCTGCTTGCCGATCGAAGAAATCGCCCGGCGCGGGCGCGATACTCTGCGCTTCGGACCCATGAAGCCGGTGGGTCTGAGAGATCCCCGCACTGGCAAAATGCCCTATGCCGTAGTGCAGTTGCGGCAAGAGAATCTCCGCGCAGATTCCTACAACTTGGTTGGCTTTCAGAATCATTTGAAATTCGGTGAGCAGGCGCGTGTGCTGCGGCTGATCCCAGGTTTGGAGAATGCGCGTTTCCTCCGATACGGTCAGATTCACCGCAATACGTATCTCAATTCCCCAGCCTTGTTGCGCGAAACACTGCAGATGAAAGAGTTTCCGCGCGTATTCTTCGCCGGACAGATTTGCGGGGTCGAGGGATACGTAGAATCAATTGCTACCGGATTGCTCGCGGGGTTACATGCGGCGGCCATCGTCTCCGGCACGGAAATCGCTCCAACTCCGCGCCAGTCCGCCTTCGGTTCGCTCACCCACTACGTGACGCACGCGGATGCCCGCAATTTCCAGCCCGCCAATATCACGTTTGATTTGCTCCCAGCGCTCGAGAGACGGATTCGGGATCGTAAAGAGCGCCATCGCCTGCAATGTGAATTGGCGCTGACGGTGTTCGACGCCTGGCTGGCGACTGAACCCGCTCCTGTGGCCACCCAATCCTGAACTCGGGATACTTTCCTCTCAGCCATTCCCGCTTCAATTTTCTGAAACAAAAGCTACGCGGCATACGTATCTCCAGATACGGACGGGTTACGTTCTCCGCTACGCCGCGTCCAAGTCAGTGGCATGACTCCGCGTGATCTCATCGTCGATGTACTGCGAACCTTGTGGTCGCACAAGTTGCGCGCGTTTCTCACCATGTTCGGGATTGCCTGGGGCATCGTGTCGATCGTGCTCATGGTCGCCGCAGGCGAGGGACTACGCAAGGGTCAGGAAGATCAGGCTCGAAATCTCGGAAAAGACGTGATGATCGTCTTTCATGGCCGTACCAGCCTGCAGGCTGGTGGTACAAATGCCGGCCGCATGGTGCACTGGGTCGATGAAGACGTTCCGGTCGTGCAGGCAGAATCTCCCGATTGCCAGTATGCGATTCCAGAGCTTGAGCAGGATACGGTTCGAACTCATTCCAACTACAACAATGCCGCTCTGACTGTGACGGGATCGTATCCGCAGTTCGGCTACATTCGAAGCCTCGATGTGGGGCTGGGCCGGTTCTATGACTGGGACGACATGCGCGAATCAAGGCGCGTCGCATTTCTTGGGTCGGACGCCGCGAAACAGTTGTTCCCCGGACGTAATCCAGTTGGCGAGTCAGTCTACCTGAACGATTTTCCCTACACCGTGATCGGCGTCATGGCAAAGAAAAAACAGGATTCGAGTTATGACGGGTGGGACGTAAATAAAGTCTTTCTGCCCTTCGCGGCCATGCGGCGGGATTTTCCCGACAAGCCTCCAGGGACCGATTCCACCTTCGATCAATTACTGGTGACCCCGAAATCGGTCGAGCAGCACGAGGCCTGCAAACGCGAAGTCCGCGTCGCGCTCGCCCGCATGCATCGCTACGATCCCAACGATAAAGAAGCCTGTCCGATCTGGGATACGGTACAGGAAGCGCAGGCTTTCAAGACCATGACCGACGGGATGAAGTTTTTCCTGGGAGCGGTAGGAATCGTTACGCTGCTTCTGGGCGGCATCGGAGTGATGAATGTGATGCTTGTGGCTGTGCGCGAGCGGACGCGCGAAATTGGCGTGCGCAAGGCGATCGGCGCTCCCGCCGGAACGATTCTGCGGCAGTTTTTCTTCGAAGCCCTGATCATCGCATTGCTCAGTGGCGGAGTTGGACTGGCCGTTGCGTTTGGTTTTTGCGCGCTGGTCAACCTGCTGCCCATGCCGGACTTCTTCGCAGGGCTGATCCCAAGTTGGACGTCGGGACTGACGGCGGCGGGACTGCTGGGAGCCATCGCGGTCGGTGCGGCGTTGTATCCCGCTCGCAGGGCGGCATCGATCGATCCCATTGAGGCCCTTCGGTATGAGGCAGGAGGATGACGGTTCCACAAACCACGGGCCGTCAGCAGTTCTCGCATGTTAATTGAGATCATTCTCGAAGCGTGGATCGCACTCAAACGTAATGTCACGCGGAGCCTGCTGACGATGCTCGGCATCGTGTGGGGCATCGCGACGGTAACGCTTCTTATTGCGTACGGCAATAGTTTCCGCAGCGTTCTTGTGCATGGCTTCGATGCTTTTGGGAAGAGCGTCGTGATCTGCTGGCCGCAGCAAACGAGCGAGCAGCCGGGAGGCCAGCGCGCCGGAAAGAAAGTTCTCCTTGAGCAGGCGGATTTGGACATGGTCAAGGCAACGGCTCCTCTGGTCAAGCATGTCTGCCTGGAAACGGTGAGGCGCCCAGGAATTGCGTACGGCGACCGCATGGTTGGCACTGCTCCGGTGCGGGGAGTTTGCCCGGAATATGGCGAGATGCGGAATGAAGTTCCTTCCGAAGGCCGCTGGATTAATGCTGAAGATGAGCTCGAACGCCGGCGCGTTATCTTCCTTGGTGGACGCCTGAAGGAAAAGCTTTTCAGCGGGCGTCCCGCAGTGGGAGAAACCGTGCAGGTCTCCGGCGTACGTTTTACGGTGATTGGTGTGATGGCGAGAAAAATCCAGCTCAGCAACTATTTCTCCAGCGACGACGAATCATCCTGGATTCCGTACTCGGCCGCAGGTGATTTATGGAATACGCGCTACGCTGCAGTGATGTTGTTTGAGCCAATCGCGCCGCAGTTCGAAAAGAAAGCGATGGCACAGGTGTTGGCAGCGGTAGCGACGCGGCAGAACTTCTCGCCCACTGACCCGAAGGCATTCCAGATGTTCGGCCGGGACGAGTTTCGTCCTGTGATCGACGCGCTGACCATTGGCTTGCAGGTTTTGCTGACGTTTATCGGAACGCTGACGCTCGGCATCGGCGGTGTTGGGGTGATGAACATCATGCTTGTGTCGGTGGATGAGCGAATTCGCGAAATCGGCCTGCGGCGCGCGCTGGGTGCCCGCAAGCGGCACATCAAGCTGCAATTCCTGGCCGAGACCCTGCTGATCATGCTGCTAGGCGGAGCGATTGGAGTACTGCTTTCCTACTTCATCGCATGGGCAGTTGGAACGCTGCCGATGATGGGACCGCTCTTTGAGGATGATTCTGGACAAGGCGACATCCATTTGCGGATTTCTATGATGACTGTGGTGCTCTCGACTGCGGCTCTGCTGTTCGTAGGAGTGATCAGCGGTTTGGTCCCCGCCTTGCGCGCCTCAAAGCTCGACCCGGTGGAAGCGCTGCGTTATGAATAAGAAGCTCGCTGCTACCAAGCGCGGAGCAACTTAATCCACAGCAGAGTACTCCGGAATTGATTTGCTCTGCACCTCGGTTCGCAGTACCTTGCTCCTGAGGATTTCTGTCGAGGTGGACTTTGCCGATCTCCGCGGTAGATACGATCGCACTGGCTTTCCAACATACGAAACGACAACTGTTGCAGCCATTTCGCTTCGGGCAGTGGACCCGTCTGGCACTTGTTGGCTTGCTGGCAGGGGAGTTGGGATCCGGGGGGAGTTTCAATGTTCCTTCGAATTTTAATCCTGCGCAACATGGAGGATCTCAACATCCGCTCGCCCAAGCCTTACAGAAAATTGAACCCGCGATCCTAGGACTTCTCGCCGTCATCATAGTGTCTGGTCTGGTGTTGATGGTGGTGCTGTTGTACATCAGCAGCGTGATGCGTTTCGTTTTATTTGACAGCGTGCTGACAAGGGAATGTCGCGTACGTGAGGGATGGGCGCGCAGACAAAGTACAGGATGGAGATACTTTTTATGGCAGCTGGGCCTTATGTTTTTGACCTTCGCGGCAGCGGTGATTCTGTTAGGCGTTCCCGCGGCTTTTGCCTTTTCCGCGGGATGGTTGACTCACGCCCGTGATCATGTGATTGGCTTGGTTTTAAGCGGGATTGTTGTCTTCTCACTTCTTTTCATTTTCTTTGTCGTGGTGGCTGTGGTTCACGTGCTAACCAAAGATTTTGTCGTGCCGCAGATGGCGCTCGAAGAGATTGGCGCGATCGAGGGTTGGCGGCGCCTTTGGGTTATGATCCAAGTCGAAAAGACAAGCTATGCCATTTATGTCGGAATGAAGATCGTGCTGGCAATGGGAGCTGCGATCGCAGTTGGAATCGCGACATTCATTCTGGGGCTCATGGTAGCTATACCGGTGGTGGGTGTCATTATCGGTACAGTAGTGGCGGGGAAAACCGCCGGGTTGACATGGGACACATTTACAATTACGGCTGTCGTGGTCGCAGCATGCGTTCTGTTCGCGATCTTTATGTATCTGATCGCAATGATTTCGGTACCCGTAATTGTTTTCTTCCCGGCGTATGCAATGTATTTCTTCGCACCACGCTATCGACCGCTCAGTCTAGCGTTGTATCCGCCAGTCGCAAATGTCGTGACCAACCCGTTCCCCCCAGACTTGCCGCCAACTCCGGCTCCTGCGTGATTCATTTGGTATCAGCACCCTCCGACCTCAGCCTTGCAGATTTGCTGTGAGGCCAAGTGAAGCGCCGGCCGATGATGCATTTCACGATTAAATGATCCGTAGAGCGAGTCGTACCGATCCCCACTCCGAAATTGACCTCCCATTCCGGAGCCAGATCAAGGTCAATGGCGGGGAAGAACTGTTGCTGCTGATCGCGCAGGGCGTCAAATCCCGCGAGTGATCCGTACGATGCGTAGTACTCCAATCCCCCTGCAATTTTCTTGGTGAAGTCGTAGCTGACTTTCACGTTGGGAGAGAATTCAACTCCCTTGTTGACGCTGGGACCGTGAAAAGAGCGGTCTAACGTGGGGTTAAAGCTCATGTACCAAGGACCCAGTTTCTTGTCGATGATCGGACGAATCTCCCAGGTCCAGGTATCGGGCGAGAACGCGGCGCGCTGGTATCCGATCTCTTGCGACAAGCTGACGCCGACCGGCCAGTGCCAGCTCTCAGGAGCGCGCACTCGCGGACGGATATGATCACCGACCCATTGCCATCCGTCACCCGGTTGAATGCTCGTAAAAACGTAGAAGCCGACTTCGGCCCAGTCGTTGACTCCTTGCGTGATCTCCAGCGTCTCGTGTTCTGCGTGATTCGTGGGTAGCATTCCGTCTTGCACCGTCTTGCTGCCGTCGACGGTGAAGTTGGAGTGAATCTCAACCATGGTCGAACGCGGCGCGACCGTCTCGGAGCCGTAGACCTGAATTTCGTAGTTGTCCTGTCCGTGAACGAATGCCGCAAGCGCAATCAGAGAGATCAATAGGGCAACAGGCGTTCGCAACAGTGGGGTCATGAGAGAAGGCGGGTTGCGGTCTTCGCTCGCACCCACAATTCCATGATGCACGGTCGTTACAGCAATAGGCAAATTTATCGCCACGCGCCTCTAACAAATCGGAGGCAGTAGAGTCCGGCCCAGTCATATCCTTTTGAAGTTAGGACGATGAGGCATTCCTGGCTTTGGGTCGCATTCTGATCTCCGGAGTTTCTCGCGAGCTATCGTCAAGGTGCCTGGCGCTGTCCCCGAAGATTCACGGCTCAACACTGAAATTCTCGACCAACATCAGGTCGACGGCTGATCGATCAATCTGCGAGAAGACAAGCTGTTTCTCATCCGGTGAGACCGTAAAACCCGGATCTCCAGGGGGTGGCAGACTTTCTACTTCGGCGATCTTCGACACCTTGTGGTTGGCAAAATTCAGAAATTTGATTGCAGGTCTGGCTCCGCTTTCATCCGCATAGTAGACTCCCCGGCCTACGAGCGCCCAATCTCCCCAGCGCTCAGGGGGGAACTCCGCAACGATTCTGGTTTCATCCCCACCGGTTGATAACATCCGCCAGATACCTTTCTGGTCCCCCTTGACGTAATACAAGAACTTGCCGTCGGATGACTCCCATGATTCGAAGCCGCCACGGTAGGTGACTTGTGATGCTCGACCGCCATCAGCGGAAATCTTCCAAATTTCTTGTTGGCCGCTTCTATTCGAAGAGAAATAGATGAACTTCCCATCGGACGACCAGCTGGAGACCTTGTCCTCGGCCGTTCCTTCAGTTATCGGGTGCGGTTTGCCTCCTTCCGCATTGACTACGAAGATTTGGCTATGGCCATTCGGTCTCGATTCAAAGGATACGTATCTGCCATCCGGAGACCACCGCGGAGTGCCCGACAGTGACTGCAAGAACGTGAGCTGTTGCGGCTCCGCGCAGTCGGGTGGGTCACAAGTCCAGATCTCACTGTCTCCAGAACGGTGCGATACAAAAGCGACCTTTTTGCCGTCAGGTGAGAATCGAGGAGCGTTATTGTACGTTGCCGACGAAAGAAAAGGTTTTGCCTGCGCGTGGCTGCCCGCAACGCCCCCCGCAATATCGATGATCCAAAGATTGGGGTGAATATCTCCCTGGGTGTACGTTAAACGATTGCCCTGACGTGAAATCGCAGGATCGCTGGCAATGGCGCCTCCCAGCGGCAATCTCTTTGGGACAGCTCCGACCGTGGGCACAATCCACAACGATTGGCTGCCACTGCGATGCGAAGAAAAAACCAGATCCTTGCCATCGGCGGACCAGGTAACTCCAAGAATGTATGCCTTATCGAAAGTGACCTGGCGAGCGGTGCCTCCAGATGCCGATACTACGTAGAGATCCGCGTTGCCCTCCGCCACGAGCCGGACGAAGGCAACGGTCTTTCCATCGGGCGAATAGGCTGGAAAAAAGTCTCCAATGGTGTCAGCTGGTGGGGAAGTCAGTGGATGAGCCTGAGGGTCATCGAGCGACATGAAGAATAGTTTGTAGGGGCTGCCGGAGGCCTCTCTGTCAGAAAAAACCAGCGACTGATCGTTCGGGGAAAAACTCATTCCGTTACATTGGCTGTCTCTGAGCTTCCGCTCCGGTCCTCCCAGCGATGACACAAGGTAAATGCCCTGTTTTTCGTTGGAGCAACGTTCGAATCCAACGTACCTGTTGTCGGACGTCCAGGCAGGACAACAGACGAGCCCATTACTGTGCGTAATCTTCAGAGGTGTTTCGATACCGATGCGCTTCACATACACATCGGTCGTGCCAATTGTATTTCTGTCCCAGACAAATGCCACTTGTTCTCCATCGCTGGAGAAGGCGGGGCTGAACTCGGCGCCCGGATACGTTGTTAGAGGGGTCGTCCTCATCGGCGAACTTGCGCGTCGCTTCCTTAAACGCGAGATGTAACGCGTTGCACCGAGCCCGGAGATGACGACTAGCAAGAATACGCCGGCGAAGATCAGGAGGCGAAAAAGTGGCCTCGGGGAGGCAACGGTCAAGTCGGGGATGGCTGCGTTTGGTTCTTTTGCGAAAGGAGCTTCCACCGGAGCAAGGAACCGGTAACCCCGCTTAGGTACCGTTCCGATGAAACGGGGATTGTCAGGATCGTCTCCCAGCGCGTCTCGCAGCCTCTTGATTGCCGCATTCAGACTATGGTCGAAGTCTACGAACGTGCCCTCAGGCCACAACTTGCCCCGCAACTCCTCTCGGGTCACCAATTCGCCGGGCTGCTCGATCAGCGCCTCCAATAGCAGAAAGGACTGTTCCCGGAGCTTTACCTGCAATCCGTTCCTAAGCAGTTCCCTCCGCCGGAGGTCAACTTCGAAGATTCCGAATCGACGGATCTGTCGAATTGGGACATTGCCCGACATCGCGAAGCCGCTGGCCAGTCTAGCACGGCTTCCTCTCCAACCCGGTCACCCGTCCTTGAAAGGCATTGGACACAAGGGGGTTACCTTGTCACATGGAAATGGCTTGTAAGTAATCCACAGTGCATTGCTGTACCGGCTCATCTGACAGACGCTCGACGCCACGCGGAGGTGAGCATGGCGAATCGAGAGTTCACAATAGGTTTGGTTTCCGGCTTTCTTTGTCCTCTGCTATTTTCCGTGGCGGCATCCTGCCTCGCCACGACGCAGGTAGAAATTGCCATTCATAACGATGCCCGCGTTCCGGAAAGTATGCTGACTCAGGCGGCGCGTGAAGCCGCAAGGATTTTTCAGAAAGCGGGCGTGGACAGTGTCTGGATCGTATGCCAGTCCCCAAACACAGGGGCGAACTCCTCGTCAGGCTGTCTCTCTCGAGTGGATCTCGCCCATGTCTCCTTGCGGGTCGTGCCCTGGTCGGCGCAGCTCGGCGACTCCATCTTCGGCCTCGCCTTTCTTTCTGAGAAGGGGGTCGGCTCATACAGTGACGTCTTCTACCCTTCCGTTGAAAAGCTGCGTAGCGCTTGTGACGCTAACCTTTCGAGAGTATTGGGCCATGTGATGGCACATGAGATCGGCCACCTGCTCCTGGGGACAAACTCTCACTCGGCTCTGGGGATTATGCAGCCCCACTGGCAGGCCGAAGAGTTGCGACGAATCGGAATGGGGACTCTCTTATTCACGCCCGACCAGGCGCGAAGCATGCGAGCGAGGCTACTCGGGATGAGTGAGGAACTGGTCGAGGGCGATAAGCCCGGCCGCGACCCCGATAGCGAACGCCTCCAAACGAACACTGAGCCGACGAACACCGCTCATATCAAATGATCAAAAGCCGTCACTGCAGCTTTTTCTCGCCGGCTGATGCAAGTCTTTCCGACAACCGGCGAAAAGTTGCTTGACCTGCCCGATCAGGAATTTCGCTTCCCAACGATCAGGACATGGAACTCCGCCTGCCCACGAGGTGTCTGATGTTGCAGACACGCGTGCCCGAGGGGAGCAAATCTCATGGCTTTCTCAATGGCAGGCGGAGGTCCGTCTCGACCGCAGATTAATGTCACACCACTGATCGACGTGTTGCTGACGCTCATCATCATGTTCATGCTGGTTGTGTCGATGGATCCCGAATACGGGGAGAAGGCGCAAATACCGCAGCCGAATCCCAAGGAAACCTCGTCGCAGCCGCAAGCGCGCACGATTGTGATCCAGCTGGTATCGACCGCCCAGGACCAGCAGCCGTCAGTCAAGATCAATCAGGAAGATGTGCGGTGGGAAGATCTCGAGGAACGGCTGACACGGATTTACTTGACGCGAGTAGAAAAGGTCATATTCATCCACGGCGATGCGGATGTGGACTTTCAATACGTAGCTGACGTGATCGATCAGGCCCATCACGCAGGCGTGCAGCGCGTGGGATTGCTCAGTCAGACTCAGCAACTGGGTGGCGAGTAACTCGGCTTGACCGCTGAACTGGTTACGCCAGTCATCTTTCGCCGGAAGTTATTGCGATGAGAATGGAAGCAGAAGCATGCACGTTTCCGCGTTTCAAAGGCAGCGAAGATCGCTGCAACTGTTCAGCGACTTCAATACGATGCAGTTTGCCAGCGTCATGGGCATCGTGGTGTTCGTTGTGCTGCTCATCTTCATGACGATCCCACCGGATCACCATGGCATCAGCGCCGACCTGCCGAAGGTGTGGCATGCTGTCCCCATGCCCGGCGCATTGCGCGAAGATGTGATAAAGGTTTCGATCCTCCGCGACGGTAGGGTTTATTTAGGGACCGATCATGTTTTCCCGTCCGACCTTCCGGCGAAGATCGAGGAACGCCTGAAAGACCCCGGCGTTGAACGAAAAGTGTACGTTGTGGCAGACATGCGCGCTCGCTGGGGCACGGTAAAACAAGTACTGGACGGCGTTCATTCAGCGGGCGTCCTGCGGGTCGCATTCCTCGTGGACCAGCGCAGAAAATCTTAGAACTCGATAGCGTGAAGTTATGAGTTCCGCGCCTTGTTCTTAATCCAAATCGGAGTACCCACGAAGCCGAAAGCCGCCCGGATCTGATTTTCCAGGAACCGTTGATAAGAAAAGTGCAGTTTGACGGCGCGATTCGTGAAGAGCACGAATGTGGGCGGCGCTACTGAGGCCTGTGTCATATACAGAATCTTCACCCGCTGTCGCATCGGTACCGACGCGCGTTCGAAATCCACGTGCTCCAGGAATCGATTCATCTCCGAGGTCGTGACGCGCTTGCGGCGTTCGGTAGCAACTTCCTCCAGGAGAGGGAAGATCTTCTCAGTGCCCTTGCCCGTCTGCGCCGAGATGAAGACGATCGGTGCGTAATTCAGAAACTTGAGTTCATATCGCAGCCGTTCCTCATAGGCCTCGCGGTCGCCCGGACGCTTTGTCTCGCGCATGCGCTCGGATTTAGTCGCACGACCCGTTTTCACCTGCCCGCTGATCATCAGGTCCCACTTGTTAACCACGATGATGATCGATCGTCCACTCTCGTGCGCGTATCCGGCGATCGAAGCATCGAGTTGGCTGACTCCTTCCGTCGCATCGATGACTAGAATCGCAATGTCGGCAGCCTCCAG
>Ga0102924_1006497_pt1 | contig 10947 bp, 15 predicted proteins | sample PaiPotPPM11metaG_FD_80116 | JGI IMG/M metagenome (GOLD analysis project Ga0102924, IMG submission 80116) | Iron sulfur acid spring bacterial and archeal communities from Banff, Canada, to study Microbial Dark Matter (Phase II) - Paint Pots PPM... ...
ACGGCGGAGGGCGCGTGACGTTGCAGCGGCGGGTGATCGTCGACACGCTGCTCGCCCAACCTCAGCACGTGACCGCGGAGGAGCTCATCGCCAAGGTCCATGCTCGCTACCCGGAGGTCAACGCCGCCACCGTATATCGCACCCTTGAGCTACTCGGCCAGATTGGTGTGCTCAACCGCCTCGCCCTCGGGCAGGGTCCCGCGCGCTGGGAACTCACCCAAGGCGCTCACCAACACCTCGTCTGCGATGTGTGCGGTGTCGTGGAGGAGGTCTCGGGCGGCCCCTTCACTCGGCTGGCCTCCTCCCTCGCCAAACAGCACGGGTTCGAGGCGGACATCCGCCACCTCGCTGTCACCGGCCGATGCGCCGCCTGCGCCGCCGGCGACCGGCAGTAGACGACCACGGCCGTCCCCGATCCAGGATCCCGGCTGCGGCGTCTGGAGTCAGCGACTTGAGCGGCAGGTGCAGCGCGCCCGGCAGATGCTCCTCGTCGTATTCGTCTTTCGGGAGGACCTCGACGAGCTGCGCGCCCGCCTCGACGAGTTGTTGAAGCTCAGACCGTGCGATCGGGGTCGGCATGACCGGCGCCCTCCCTTCGATCGGCGGCCGGTGGCGGGGCGCAGGACCGGCGCCCGCGGAAGCGCACGATCCCCAATGCGATGGCGGCCACGCCGGCGGCGGCGAGCGCCCAGCTACGAGGGTCGAGCCCGGCGATCGTGATGCCGGCGCCGACGCTCAACAGGATCGGCAGCCCGCAGCACACGACCAGGTATGCCGCGGCGAGACCGGCGAGCGCACCGGGCTTCTCGGCGCTCATCGTGCGAGGACCGCGTGGAGCTGTTCGACGGTCGGCGCTGGCTGCACGCCGCTGGCTGTCCTGTAGAGACGGCATGCCAACCCGGCGGGGGCGGCCGGGTCGGCGAAGGGGTCAGTCCCGTCGACGAGGATGGTCGGCGATCCCCGGAACCCGAGAGCTTGGGCCTGCTCGACGGTGGTCACCTGCTCGTAGGTGACCGCGCCGGGGTCGGCTCCCACTGCGGCGAGGGCCTCTTTGAGGCGGGCGTCGGCGACCTGCCAGTTGGGGCAGTCCTCGATGTACAACAGACGCACGACCGCCGGAGCTGGTTGAGCCATGTACCCAGTGTGAACGTTGCCCCAGAGGGGAAGGTCAAGGGTAGATTGGCCGCCGTGCGCATCGGAGAGGTCGCCGCCCAAGCCGGGGTGACCACCAAGGCGTTGCGCTACTACGAACGGGTCGGGTTGCTCCCGGCGACGGAGCGGACCGGCTCCGGCTACCGCGACTACGGCGACGCGGTTCTTGACCGGTTGCGGTTCATCCGGGCCGCCCAAGCCGTCGGTCTCACCCTCGGGGAGATCAGAGGCGTGATCGGCTTCCGGGAGGAGGGCAGCCCGCCATGCGCACACGTCCTCGAGCTCATCGAAGGAAGAGCCGCTGACCTCGACCGGCGTATCGATGAGCTCGCCCAGCTCCGCGACGAGCTCCGCCATCTCGCCACCCGCGGCCGCGACATGTCGCCCGACGCCTGCTCTCCGGACCTGGTCTGCCACATCCTCAACCCAGCCACGACCTGACCGGCGCCAAGGAGGACCCTTTGACCGTCGAGCTGACGCCGATGACGGTCGAACACCTCGTCACGGTGCAGCCTTGGTTCGAGGATCCCGCCACCCGGCGTTTCCTCGGCGGCCCCGACTGGCCGGCCCGCATGCTGACGCTTGCCGGGACAGCGGTGCGCACCGCATTCCGGGGGGCGGTCCAGACGGGCAGCCACCACTGGATCGCCTTCCAAGGGGACCAGCCGGTCGGCTACATCGATTGCGGCACATATGACCGGTGGACGGTCTGCGACGGCGGCGGAGACGCCGGCCCGGTTGTCCGCCGCGTCATCGACCGCCCGTCGGCGGCGATCGCCCTGGCCGTTGATCCGGCGCGGCGTCGGACAGGGATCGGCCGGGCGATGCTGCGAGCTGTTTTGGAGCGAGAGGAGGTCTGCGAGGTGCAGCTCTTCGCCGCTGGAGTGGAGCCCGACAACGTTGCGTCGGTCCGCTGCTTCGAGGCGGCCGGCTTCGTCCGTCAGTCCGTTGAGCCCGACTGGGAGGACATGCTGTATTTCGTGCGGGGCCGTTGAGGAGCGCGGCGTTGCTCGCTACGCAGTGGTTGTGGCTCGGCCGGATTTGGAGGCTGCTGGACAGGGCCTCGCCAGGCGCATCTGCTACAGCGCTGCGGCGCCTTGAGCCGCCAGCAGCGCCCCGAGGCCGACGCGGGACGTGGCACTAGGCTGGGCGGTGGTGAGCGAGCCCTCCAAGGTCGCCGACACGATCGTGGCCGTCGAACACGGCGCCCGCGCCGCCGACCCGGACGGGTGAGCCCGAGAACCGATCACCCGACCGTTGTCGGCCAAACGATCGTCACGGCAGTCGTCGCCGGGGGTCCCGCTTCTGCTAGGCAGTCGCCCAGCGATGCGTGGGCAGGTGCGGAGCATCGGAACTGGTGATCGATGGCGCGCATGCAGGGCTCCTCGGCGCACCGGGTGTCACATAGGGGGGACGGAGTCGACGTTGGACGACCTCGAGGCGATCAAGCAGCTCAAGGGCCGCTACTGCCGGACCATGGACACCAAGGACTGGGCCGGCATGCGCCAGGTCTTCGCCGATGACGTCGAGATGGACACCACTGCGTCCGGTGGCGGGGTGATACGAGGTGCGGACGACTTCATGGCGTTCCTCGAGGAGACGCTGGCAGAAGTCGTCACCGTGCACCAGTGTCACACGCCCGAGATCCAACTGACCTCGCCGACGACCGCGCGGGGAATCTGGGCGATGGAGGACATGCTCCGCTGGCCCTCGGGCAGGGAGCTGCACGGTTACGGCCACTACCTCGAGACCTACGAAAAGGTTGATGGCCAGTGGCGGATCACCCGCTCGGAGCTGACTCGCCTTCGGATGGACTTCTCCGAGGCGTCAGGGACGTGAGCGTGCTCTTCGGCCTGCGCTTCGACTTCCGCAACCCGGCGATGGCGGGCACGACCATGGCCGACCGGTACGCGGCCGCGCTGGAGATGGCGGGGTGGGCGGACAGGCTGGGATGCGTGAGCATCGCCATCTCCGAGCACCACGGGTCGCCGGACGGCTACCTACCGAGCCCGCTGACGATGGCGGCTGCCCTCGCGGCGCGCACGACGAACACCGGCCTGATGATCGCTGCGCTGATCGCACCGTTCCACGACCCGCTCCGCCTGGCCGAGGACCTCGTCGTCCTCGACCACCTCAGCAGGGGTCGGATCGACGTCATCATCGGCGCCGGTTATGTCACCGAAGAGTTCGCGATGTTCGACGTTCCCAAGTCGGAGCGGGCCAAGCGGGTCACCGAGGCGCTGACCACGCTGAAGGCGGCCTTCACCGGCGAGCCGTTCGAATACCGCGGTCGAACGGTCCAGGTCACCCCGGCGCCGTACCGCGATGGCGGTCCCGGTGTCATCCTCGGCGGCAGCAGCGCGGCTGCGGCTCGGCGAGCCGCTCGCATCGCCGATGGGTTCCTGCCGTCGATACCAGAGATCTGGGAGGACTACCGCGACGAGGTGCAGCGGCTCGGCCGCCCCGATCCCGGGCCGAGCCCGATCGGCCAAAACCGCACGGTCGCCCTGGCCGACGCCGTCGAAAAGGGCTGGGAGCAGATGGGGCCCTATTTCCTCCATGAAGCCAACACCTACGGCGCCTGGCAAGCCCAGGAGGACGCAGGTTCGCCCTACCGCAGCGCCGCCGACATCGACGAGCTCCGCCGGAGTGGTCAGTACGCGGTGCTCACCCCCGACGAGCTCATCGAGGAGCTACGTGCCGCTCCGTTCCCCTTCGCCATGTTCCACCCCCTGTGCGGCGGCATGCCGATCGACCTCGCCTGGTCCAGCCTGCGGCTCTTCGAGCACCGCGTCCTGCCCGCCTTCGCGCAGACCCCATGACCGGCATCGGGCCTGCCCCGGACGCCAAGGTCGCGATCATCTCCGGCGGCGCGTCCGGGCTCGGCCTCGCCCTCGGCGGCCGCTGCGCCACACGCGGCTACACCACCGTGCTCCTCGACCGAGACGGACCCCGGGCCGAGGAAGAAGCGACGAAGCTGGCGGGCACCCATGCCGTCGACGTGCTCGCGATGGCTGTCGACGTCTCCGACGACGACGACGTCACCACGGCCGCCGTCACCGTCGAGGAGCGGTACGGCCGAGCCGACCTCGTCATCTCCAACGTCGGAGTCCAGCTCTTCGGCGCCGTCGAACGCCTCACGTCCGACGAGTGGCGGTGGGTGCTCGATGTCAACGTCATCGGCTCCGCCCGCATCGCACGGGCCTTCACGCCGTTGCTACGGCGGTCCGACAAGGGCCGGCTCGCCTTCACCACCTCGGCCTCGATCCTCGACCCGCCAGCCACATGGCCGCCTACCAGGCCAGCAAGTTCGCGGTCTGGGGCCTCGCCGAGACCCTCCGACTCGAGCTCGCCCCCGACGGCATCGGCGTCTCGGTCATCTTCCCCTCCGGCATGATCAGCCGTCACCTCGAGACCAGCATCGAGGCCCAGCCCGAGGCCATCGCCCGCCCCATCGGCGGCGACGACGATTTCACGGCCATGTTGGCCAGCAACCCGGCCCTCGCCGACACCGTCGTCATGCCCGAGGACGCCGCTCGCAACGTCCTCGACGCGATCCTCGCCGACGAGCCCTACATCGTCACCCACGGCGACCTCGTCACGGCGACGACCCGCCGATCCGAGCGGCTCCTGCGCGCCGCCAACGCCGCCCTAGCCGCAACCACCGACCCTGAAAGCTGACCGATGCGACCCTTTGCCACCTTCGACACGCCCGTCCGGGCATGACCTCAGCCACCCAGCCGGCTCGAGTGGTCCAATGGACCACCGGCAACGTCGCCCGCCAAGCGCTCCACGCCGTCTCGAAGGATGACCGCCTCGAGCTCGTCGGGGTCTACGCCTACAGCAAGGACAAGGTCGGAAGAGATGCCGGTGACCTGGCCGGGCTCGGCCGGACCCTCGGGGTCGCCGCCACCGACGACATCGACGAGCTCGTCGCGCTCCAGCCCGACTGCGTCCTCTACATGCCATTGCACCCTGACGTCGACCACATGGTGCGGCTCCTCGAAGCCGGCATCAACATCGCGACGACAGCCTCGTTCATCACCGGCCGCTCCTACGGCGAGCCGGCGCGCGCCCGGCTCGAGCAGGCAGCCCGCACCGGCGGGGCCAGCCTCTTCGGCAGCGGCGTCAACCCCGGCTTCGCCGAATACCTCACCGCCGCCGCCTCCACCGTGTCACGCGATGTGGAATACGTCCGGGTGCTCGAGTCGTTCGATATCGGCCTCTGGGCCGGCGACGCCAACCAGGACGAGCTCGGCTGGGGCCGCCCCGCCGATGACCCGGGCCACGCCGCGGACGTCGAGAAGGCCACCGCCCCGTTCAGCGACGCCGTCGAGCTCCTCGCTGAGCTCCTCGCCGTCGAGCTCGACACCATCCGCTGCGACGTCGACTTCGCCCACACCACCACCGATCTCGACATCCCCGGCCGATCGGTCAGCGCCGGAACAGTCGCCGGCATCGAGGCGAAGTGGTTCGGGACGACCGCCGGGACCGACGTCATCGAGGTCAGCGTCCGTTGGGCGATCAGCCCCAACCTCGACCCCGCCTGGGACATCGCCATGGCCTACCTCATCGAGGTCCGCGGCCACCCCCAGATCAACGTCCGCGCCGAGGTCCTCCCACGGGACATCGAAGCCCTCAGCCTCGACGAGATGCTCGCCTTCGGGTCAGTCATCACGGCCATGCCCGTCGTCAGCGCCATCCCCAGCGTCGTCGCCGCCCGCCCCGGCATCATCACCTACGCCGACCTGACGACCCAAGCCGCACGCCTCACCCCCAGACGGCGCTAGCACCCGCGACCGTCGCGTCCGGACCCGTTCACGCTCTTCGGCGCCGGCCCGCCGAGGCCAGGCCCAACGCGAGAGCGAGCGCCACGACGACCCCCGCGCCAGCCACCGTGACCACTCGGTGCCCGCCGACGGTGGAAGTCGGCGCCACCCGCTGGGCGCCGGCTCGGGCCTGGCCGTGAGCAGGCGACCCGGCCTGTTGCGGCAATGAGGGTGCAGCCTTGGTGGGTGAGGGGACCCGGGCCGGCACATTGGCGCCGACGCTGACCTCCTCGCCCGTCCCGTCCACCACCGAAAGGGTCACGAGCCCGGAGCGAGCCGACGCCCTCGGCCCGTAGGACATCGAACCGTCGGCATGCAGCCAGCGCTCGACCAGCACACGACCGTCGCCGCCGCTCACCTGGGCCACGGCCTGGTCGCCGAACCGGACAACGGCCGCGTGGAGGGCGGGGTAGACGGTGACCGGCAGGCTCGCCGTGTCCGTCGAGCCCTCCGAGGTCACGCTCACCGAGACCCGATAGGTGCCGGGACGGGCGTAGGCATGACGGATGAACGGCGAGTACGAGGCTCGCGACTGGCCCTCGATGGGGGTGGTGCGTGCCGACCCGTCACCGAACGTCCAGTGGAACGGGCCAATGGGCGGAGGGGGGAACGGGCAGTTGGGCGGGACGTAGAGGAGCGCCGGGTTGGTGCACGTCGTCGACGTGCGGGGCGCGGAGCCGGCGGCCACGAGGATCGGGCTGAACTGCCCGGTCCTGGCGTCCAGGTCACCGGAGACGGTCGACGGCAGCAGGTAGGCGCCGGAGCTCACGACCTTGGCGTACTGCTGGTCGAGGGCGGTGGTCTCGGCGTTGGAGGTGAGGTCGGCGGCGAAGCCGAGCTGCTGGGCGTCCTGTTCGCCGGCGGTCACCACCTGGTCGCCGAGCGACACGCTGGGGCCGAAGATGAGCTCATCGCCGCCGTAGAAGGTGAAGGGGGTGACGTAGGCCGGGTATTCGTAGCCCAGGAAGTCCTGGGCGGCGCCGACCACGGCGATGCCGCCCGGAGCGTGGATGCCGGACGCCCAGGCATCGTGGATGCTGCCGAAGAACTCGCCCGGCTCGCTCAGCAGGGCCATGTCGCCGATGCGTAAGGCGGTGACCCACGTTCCGACGGCGGCTCCGTAGGCATAGGGCGGCGTGTTGGCCCGGTCGGCGGGATAGATCCCGGTCAACCCCGAGATCGGGGCCCAGGGGGCTCCGTTGTCGATTTCCTCGGCTGGTTCGCCGGAGGTGAGCCCGATGACCGCCGGATCGGTCACGGGCGAGACGACATACTGCTCGGCTCCGCCGACGACACCGTTGGTGATGGGCTGGGCATGGGCCAGGGCGTCGAAGGTGACGCCTGCCACCGCCCGGGCCATCTGGACGATGTCGTCAAAGGCGCGGGTCTGGGTCAGGCCGCCGACCTTGGGCAGGTCGGGGCTGGGGGCGATGTCGGCCTGCATGGGGCTGGCCTGGTTGGCGAGCGATCCCGAGGCGAGGATGGCGGTCCCGCCCAATTGCTGTTGGAGCATGGCCTCGGCGTACGGCGGGAAGTCGCCGCTGATCAGGGTCTTGGTGCCGGCGCCTCCGGCGTTGCCGGCGCCGCCGACGAGGTCGGCGGGACCGAAGACGATGTTGGGGTAGGCCGGTTCGGAGACGTAGGTCGCGATGGTCGCCCCGGTCTTGGCGTCGCGCGCCCAGATGGCGAGCAGCGAGCCATCGCGTTTCCATCCTTCGAATTCGTTGCCCTCGGGAATGTCGCCTCCGCCCAACCACGGGGCGTCGGCATGACCGGCCGTGATGGTAGCGGGCACGGCCCGCTGGTAGGCCTGCTCGAGGACGTTGGTCGTGGCCGCCGCCAACGCCTTGAGATAGGCGAGCTGGTGGGGCGCCGGGCCGTAGATGCCGTACACGCTGGGCACGGCGTGCTCGTGCAGCGAGGACACGATGATGTCGGCGGCACTGGCCGACTGCACGCCGTGACCCCGCAGGTAGGCACCGACGGCGCGGCGGATGTCGGTGATGCCGTACGGCCCCTCGTCGTAGCCGGCGAAATAGCCTTGGCTGTCGATGCTGGCCAGCTCCACGACGTGGCCGCCGGCCTGGATGGAGATGGCCCGGACGGTCAGGTTCTCGGGCTGGCCGGTGGAGGGGTCGACGTGGCGGGCGATGGTTCCGCCCGCGGGGCCGCCCCCGTAGCCGCCGAGGTACACGGGGTAGGTCGGGTTGACCGTCTGGACCGCCGCACCGACGCGAAAGATGGCAGGCACGGGCGGCTGGGCCGGGGCGCTGGCGCCCTCGGTGGCGGGCACGGCGACGAGGGCGAGCGCGCCGGCCGCCATGACGGCGGTGATCAGACCTCGCATGACGTCACCCAGCCTCCTGCGCCGCGCTTGCTCGGGTCCGGCGCATCACATGCCCACGCGATGACCTTCATCAAGTCACGACAACCCCAACCCTATCGCCCAATTCATCCCAAAACGCCTCCGGAGACAAGCCCGCGGGGACATGGGAGACTGGGCCCGTGAGCAACCGGCGTCGGTGACGCGGAGCCGGCGATACCGAGGTTCCAGGCGCAGGGCGGCGCCTCCACGCAGTCACACCGACGGAAAGGGCGAACTGAACATGACCACATTGATGATCTTCCACGAGGTCGACGACGTCGACCGCTGGCTGGCGTCCCCCAGGCGCGAGGAGTTCTTCGGGCCGATGGGCATCTCCGCCCGTACGTTCGTCGATCCCGACAAGTCCAACCGGGTCGGTCTGCTCGTGCAGACCCCGGACATGGAGACGTTCGACAAGGCCATGCAAACACCCGGTGCCGCCGACGCCATGAAGTTCGACGGTGTCCGTCCGGAGACCATCCAGGTGCTCGTCGAGGGCTGACCCGTAGCGGTCGCCGCGTCCGGGCGGCCCCGGACCACCTCGTAGGAAAAGATCCGGGCACACCCGTCGGAGTTCGGCGCGCCCGGACGACAATGCGGGTGTGAGTGGGGAACCGGTTGCCGCCAGCGCCGACCTGCTCGCCGTCTACGACCGGGCGCTGCCCATCGTGTACGGCTACTTGCTGTCGCGCTGCGGTCGGGTCCCCCTGGCCGAGGACCTCACCGCCGAGACGTTCCTGGCCGCCGCCGATGCGGTGCGCCGCCATCCCGCGCCGCCAGTGTCGGTGCCGTGGATCGTCGGCGTCGCCCGCCACAAGCTCGTGGACCACTGGCGGCGCCAGGCCCGGGAGGAACGCAGCCTGCGCGCCGTCGCCGACGACCTCCCGCCCCCCGAAGACCCGTGGGACGTCCACCTCGACGCCCTCCGGGCTCGCCAGACCCTCGAGCTCCTCGCGCCGCACCATCGCACCGCGCTGACGCTGCGCTACCTCGACGACCTCCCAGTGCCCACGGTTGCCGAGCTGCTCGACCGTTCGGTCCACGCCACCGAGGCCCTGCTCGTGCGCGCCCGCCTGGCCTTCCGCAAGACCTACACCCGGGAGGGCTGCGATGACTGACCCGTTCGCCGCCCTCCGCCAGCCGGCGCCGCCGATCGCCCCCGACCCCGCTTTCGCCGCCCACCTGCGCACGCGCCTGCAGCGGGCGCTCGACCCGAACGGAGCCCCCGTGTCCACGAGCCTCGAAGCCACCGTCACCACCGCGGTGGTCCCCTACCTCGCCGTCACCGGTGCCCGGCAGGCCATCGACTGGTACACCGACGCCCTCGGCGCCCGCCTGCGGGGCGACCCGATCGTCATGCCCGACGGCCGGATCGGCCACGCCGAGCTCGAGGTCGCCGGCGGCCTCATCATGCTCGCCGACGCGTACCCCGAGATCGGCCACATCTCCCCGACCACCGCCGGCTCCTCCGTGAGCCTGCACGTCACCGTCCCCGACGTCGACGCCGCCGTCGAGCGTGCCGTCGCGGCTGGTGCCACGCTCGAGCGGGAGCCGTCGGATCAGCCCTACGGCCGGTCCGCCACCATCCGGGACCCGTTCCGCCACCGCTGGATGGTGCAGGGTCCGGTCCGCCAGCCGGTGGCGCCGGCCGGTCGCACCCACCACGGGGACATCGCCTATGTCTCGCTCTGGGTCCCCGACGTCACCCGGGCCCGGGTGTTCTTCGGGTCGGTCCTGGGCTGGAGGTTCGACCCCGCCGGCCGCCACGTCGAGGGCCTGTCACTGCACCACGGGGTCTGGGGACACGACCGGAGCACCTTGTTCTTGTGCATCGCCGTCGTGGACCTGCTGGCCGCCGTCGATCGGGTCCGTGAGGCGGGCGGGACCGCCGAGGAGCCGCAGGAGGAGCCCTACGGGTGGGTCGCGAACTGCGTCGACGACCAGGGCATGCCGTTCTCCCTCTTCGGACTCGACCTCTTCGGACTCGACGCCGGCGGCGGGCCTCGGCTGCCGGCCAACGGCGCCGTCCCGGGCGACCTTGCCTACGTCACCATCGAGACGGTCGACTCGGCGAGGTTCCGGGCGTTCTTCGGCACCGTCGCCGGGTGGCGCTTCACGCCCGGTCGGGTCGAGGACGGATGGGGCGTCGAGGACGTCGTGCCCATGACCGGCATGCACGGCGGCCAGACCCGGCCGACGGTGGTGCCCATGTACCGGGTGGACGACATCGCCGCCGCCGTCGAGCGGGTCCGCGCCGCCGGCGGCACAGCCACCGACCCCGAACCACAGCCCTACGGGGTCACCGCCGGGTGCACCGACGACCAGGGCACCCGTTTCTCCCTCGGCGCCCTCTGACCGCCGCTCGTACACCGCGAACACGACACCTATCGGTCCTCGATCTCCTCCCGGTCGAGAAGCCCGTCCCACAGCCTCCGGGCGTAGCGGCCCATGCGGGTCTGCTCGTCCGCCGCCCACCCGTCCCCGTCCTCGTCCGGACCGGGCGGAGCATCCAGCAGCCGCCCCAACGCAACCACGCCGTCCAGCACCAGGCGGTGCTCGGCATCCTTCGCCTCCCCGCCGAACTGCGACCCCTCCCACGCC
>Ga0102924_1006498_pt1 | contig 10947 bp, 9 predicted proteins | sample PaiPotPPM11metaG_FD_80116 | JGI IMG/M metagenome (GOLD analysis project Ga0102924, IMG submission 80116) | Iron sulfur acid spring bacterial and archeal communities from Banff, Canada, to study Microbial Dark Matter (Phase II) - Paint Pots PPM... ...
GGGTTACTGCCACGGTGCGCAGCATTTCGCCTTGGCTGGGCTCGGGCACGTTGGCCATTGGGATGTTTGGCTTGGCGCGGAAGTTCTGGACGATAACTTCCTGAATATGGCCGTAGCGCTCATGCAGATCGCGAATCGCGAGCACTGTGTCGACGCGGTCTTCAAGGAATTCACCAATGCCGATCAACAGGCCTGTGGTGAAAGGAACTCGCTGCTTCCCAGCCTCTTCGATGGTCCGCAAACGTTTGGCCGGGACTTTGTCGGGAGCATTGTCGTGGGCTGCGCCGGGTGCCAGCAGCGCATTGTTTGTAGTTTCGAGCATAAGTCCCATGCTGGGTGAGACCGCAGCCAGGCGGGCGATCCATTCAGCGCTGAGCAGCCCGGGATTGGGATGGGGCAGCAAACTGGTCTCGCGCAGCACCAGCTCGCACATGGCTTCGAGATAGTGCAGCGTGGATTTATATCCCAAATGATGCAGAGTTTCGCGCATTTCGGGGAAGATCAGCTCCGGCTTGTCGCCCAGGCTAAAAAGAGCTTCAGTGCATCCCAGCTTTTCTCCGGCGCGGGCAATGGCGAGAACTTCGTCGGGGGTCATCGTATGCGCGCCGGCCTCTCCGGCATCGCGGCGGAAGGTGCAGTATCCGCAGTAGTCACGACAGAGATTGGTGAGCGGCAGAAAAACCTTACGGGAATAGGTAATCACGCCGGGTTTGAAGTTTTCTTTGGCGGCACGGGCAGCGGCGAGTAGGGCCGGGAGATCATCGTCCCTGCAGCGCATCAGGCGCAGGGCGAGGTCGCGAGAGATGGGCTCATCGGGGCGCAGGTTTTTTAAATCTACCGCACACGATAAACCCCGTTCTGGAACAGCCGTCCTGATAGCGATCTGAGTGACCATCCTGGATTCCGCAAGCCTGCTGACGCACTGAATCATACAACAGGGGTCAGCGGCCAGCGGTCGGTGCCAGTCAATACAGACCTGCCCGTCAGTTGAACACTGACCACCCGCTCGGGCAGAGGCCTCCGCTCATTGGGGGATTCGAGTGTAATGGGGAATTTATCAACAGCCGTCGGACAGCTCGGCTCTGGCGTGATATATCAGCGATGAAATATATGCTGCCAGGGAGTAGGAGGTGGCTCGAATGAGCGGAACTGTAAAGGCGAAGAAAGTCATTACGTCAGGTCCGCTCAGGACGCTTCCAGAGCTGAAGCCGGAGAGTCGCCCCCAGATATTCGCACTTCGAGCGATAGCCAAGTAGCCGAAAATAAACCATAGTGCAGCGAGAACCCAAGTCCACTTTGCGGCAGAACTCCGCCACGTTCGCCACATGAAGAAGCCAATGAAAGCGGCGCAGACAACGCTCAAAATGATTTCCTTCCATACGATCGCGGCGACCGTATGGGTTGGAATCAGCCTTCGCACCTCGGTATCTAAAATGGCCGTTCCGATTACTGCTGCAGCTAGGTTAATCAGCAAGGAGCCCACGAATTTTAGATAGCGGAGCATCGCGCGAATTCTACAATAGCTGTTTTCGGCATCTGGTCAACCGTCGAAATCAGGCGATTTCGCTCGTTGACCCGGCGAGCCACTGCCATGCTAATGTAGGCAGTCGCGACACCAAAACCCCAGGCACAGCATGACCCTCAGTGCACTCGAATTCCGCAGAGCGATGGGAGCCTTTGCCACCGGCGTGACCATCATCACCGTGGATCTCGATGGCGAGGTTCATGGCATGACGGCCAACGCGCTTGCGTCGGTGTCGCTGGCTCCGTTCTTGCTGCTGGTATGCGTGGATCACAGCACGAGCACCCACGCCCACCTTCACGCCAAGAGACGCTTCGGCGTCAACATTCTGGCCGAGCATCAGCGCGTGATTTCTGAATATTACGCGCGGCCAGAGCGCTCTCACGAGCAAGCCGAAAGAGAGGCTGGCGTACGCTTTGATCGAACCGCGCACGGTACCCCGGTCTTACAAGGTGCGTTGGCCTATCTGGAATGCCGGCTGAAGTCGGCGCAAGACGCCGGCGACCACACGATCTTCATTGCTGAAGTGGAAGACGTCGTGGTGCGCGAAGGCGAACCACTGCTCTTTTTCTGCGGCGAGTATCACCAAATCGGAAAAGAAGTCTCGGAGTAGAGGCTAAAAAGGCCCGGCACCTCTAGGGGGGACGCCGGGCCGGAGGGACTCGCAGACGTTTTGCTATGTTTATCGCTGGACCGCCTTGAGGGCAAGGTCAGATGTCACAAGCGGCCTGTGCAAAACCGAGAGCCGCCACTTTTCGTTCTGGCGAACATCTAATCTTCCAGGTAAGTCTTTAGCAGGTATACCGATTGGGGGCATACATTCATGGCAGAAAAGATTGCAAAGAGCGAGTCGGAGTGGAAGCAGAAGCTCACTCCGGAGCAATATCACGTGACCCGCGAGGCGGGCACGGAACCGGCCTTTACCGGTAAGTACTGGAAGACTAAGGACGCGGGAACCTATCACTGCGTCTGCTGCGGGGAGCCGTTGTTCGATTCCTCGACGAAGTTCGATTCTGGGACGGGCTGGCCGAGCTTCTTCAAGCCAGCGGGCGAGGGCAAGGTTGAGGAGCACAAAGACCGGAGTTACGGAATGGTGCGCACCGAGGCTCGCTGTGGCCGTTGTGGCGCACATCTGGGGCATGTTTTTGAAGACGGTCCCACACCCACCGGGCTGCGGTATTGCATGAACTCAGCGGCGCTGGACCTCAAGCCCAAAGAAAACAAATAAAGCTTCAATCGAAGGAAGTCAAAGAAAAAAAGGGGCACACTCGGGTGTGCCCCTTCCTATGCTTGGAGACTTTGACGAGCCTTATGCTCCGGCAGTAGCCGCCAGAGCTTTTGGTGGTTCCGCAACGGAGGGCTTGGTCGCTTCCGCGGCTTTTGCCTGGGGCTGCGCCTGGTTCTGCTGCTTCTGCTCGCCGCTCTTGACTTGGATACCGCCCTTCAGCACGGCACCATCTTCCACGCTGATCCGGATGGTGGAAACGTTGCCGTTGACCACGCCTTCACTACGAATATCCACGCGGTCGCTGCATTCGATGTTGCCGGTTACTTTGCCCATCACGACAACTTCGCGAGCAGTGATGTCGGCCTGCACGGTGCCGTTGCGGCCGATGGTGACGCGATTCTCCATGAGAGTGATCTTGCCTTCGATTCGGCCGTCAATGTAAAGCGCTTCCGAGCCGGTGATTTCGCCCTTGATGACAAGCGTCCGGCCAATGGTGGCTTGCTCAATGGGCGCTGTGGTGGTTTTGACCGGGTTGTAAGAGTTAGGGTTGGAGGCGGGTGAGGTGGACCTCACGCCGTACGAGTTCTCTGAGGACTGGAGCATGCGACCTTCCTTTATCCCGCTATCCCGCGCGGCGCGTTCCTTCGCCAATCTCAGGGCAGGCTATGGCGGCGCCGATCCATACGGGCGGTCTGGGAATCTTGGGCCTTCGGTTGGTTCGTGTCCCTTTGGCCATCCTGACTATCGCACAGAGGTAAGTCATCCTCCGAGATTACGGAAGAGAGTGTACGACCGCGCAGAAGGAAGGGAAAAAGGCCCTAGTCGGATTCCTGGAGAGATTGGCTGAGCTCTTCCCATTCCGTGAGGAAGGCGCCGTGAGCGGCTTTACGCCGCTCGAGTTCTTCGGACTGGGTCTGACTCGCTTCCGCGCTAACGAAATTCTGCAGCGCCGTTTCGCATTGCGCGATCGCAACCTCAGCGCGATTGATCTCCGCTTCCAGTTCGCGGATGCGATCTTCCATCTTCTTGCGCTTGATGGGATTCAAGCGCTTCGCCTTGGCGGCTGGTGGAGGGGCGTCGACCGCGGCATGATTGCCGTTTGCTGGCGCCTCTGGAGCGGGCTCGACCGCCTTCAATTGCTGGCGGATGGTCTCATCTTGTTTCGCGCTCCCGCCCTGCTTCCGCCAGAGATAATCTTCATAATTGCCGGGATAGACTTCGACTTTCCCGTCTCCAATTTCGAAAACTCGTGTGGCCAGTTTGTCGATAAAGTACCGGTCATGGGACACGAAGACGACGGTGCCGGAGTAATCCATAAGAGCATCCAGCAGGACATCTTTAGCGCGCAAGTCGAGATGGTTGGTGGGTTCGTCGAGCAGCAGAAAATTCGCCGGATGCAATAGAAGACGCAGCAACGCATAGCGGCCGCGCTCGCCGCCAGAGAGCACTCCGATCTTCTTGAACACGTCGTCTTCGGAAAACAGAAAACATCCAAGCAGGCTGCGGAGCTCTGTCTGCGTTGAGCGAGGAGATGCTGCGCCGAGATCGTCGATCATGCGGGCGTCCGGATCGAGTTCCTTGTATTGATCCTGCGCGAAGTAATCAGCCTGCACGTTGTGGCCAAGGCGAAATTCTCCTTGCGTGGGCAGCTCTGCGCCTGCAAGCAACTTGATCAACGTGGACTTGCCCGCCCCGTTCACGCCGACCAGCGCGATGCGGTCGCCCTTTTCGATCAGGAAGTTCACATCACGGAAAACTTCTTTCTCACCACCCTGCGCTCCTGCGGAATTCTTTCCCGGGTAAGTCTTGGCCACTTCCTGGAACTCAGCCACGATGCGGCCGCTGGGCTTGGGCTGGGGGAAAGTGAAGTGAATTGTCTTCTCTTCTGGTGGAACCTCGATGCGCTCGATTTTTTCGAGTTCCTTAATCCGGCTCTGCACCTGCTTCGCCTTCGTCGCCTGGTAGCGGAAGCGGTTGATGAATACTTCCAGTTGCTCGATCCGGTCGCGTTGATTGCGGTAAGCCGCCTGCAATTGTTCGTTGCGCTGCGTCTTCTGCGTCAGGAACTTGTCGTAATTTCCGGTATAAAACCAGAAGCGCTTGTTCCAGATTTCCGCAATCTTGTTGACCGTCACATCGAGAAAATAACGGTCGTGCGAAATCAGCACGAAGGCATGCGGATAATCGTGCAGATATTCTTCCAGCCAGTTACGAGCTTCCAGGTCAAGATGGTTGGTAGGCTCGTCGAGCAGCAGCAGGTTTGGTTTCTGCAGCAGGAGTTTGGCCAGCGCCAGCCGCATCTGCCAGCCGCCCGAAAACTCATCCGTTTGCCGCTCCCAGTCTTCTTTACGGAACCCCAGCCCCATCAGGACTCGTCCAACGTCCGCTTCGATCGAGTAGCCATCGCGGGTGCGAAATTCGTGCTCCAGGCTGTGATAACGGTCGGCAACGTCGGCATACTCCAAGCTTGTGTGATCGAGCTCGGAGATGCGGTGAGTCAGCGTTTCCAATTCTCGCTCCATGGCGTGCAGTTCGGTGAACACGGCCATGCACTCTGCAAACACCGTACGACCGGAGAGCGAGAGTCCATCCTGCGGAAGATAGCCCGCTGTGGTTCCCTTTGCGACGATCAGAGAGCCGTAGTCGAGCGTGTCCAACCCGGCGAGAATCTTCATCAATGTGGATTTGCCGGTGCCGTTGGCGCCCACCAGGCCGACGCGGTCGCGCGGCGTGATGAGCCAATCGGTGTTTTCAAAAAGAAGTTTGTGGCCGAACCGTTTTCCGGCGCCAGAAAGCTGAATCATGGGCTGGATTCATCGTCTCACAAAAGACGAGTAACGTTCACATGTCACAGACCAACGATCGTCTCTGCTGTCATCCTGAGCGCAGCCTTCCGGCCGGCAAAGCCGGATGGAAGCAAGCGAAGGATCTTTGCATTCTCACTCCCATGTCTACTACGTTTACGTCATGACGAACCGCTCCCAGACGCCATACACGGGCATTACCGGCGATATCGAGAAGCGTGTGTTTGAGCACAAGAACGGCACCCATCCGGGATTTACCTCGCGTTACAAGATCAATCGCTTGGTCTACTTCGAAAGGTTTGGTGACATCCACTATGCGATCGCTCGAGAGAAGCAAATTAAAGGCTTGCTGCGAATCAATAAGATGGCGCTGGTTGTTTCCATGAATCCGGATTGGAAAGATCTGAGCGAGGGCTGGTATATTCGGCATCGTTATCAGCCCAACAATGCGCAGATCCTTCGTCGGGACTCCTTCGCTAAAGCGAAGGACTCCACTTCCTCAGGATGACAGCAGTCCTTGAGAATCAGGAATGCGCGACAGCGCGGCCGTTGCGCGATCCGGGATACGCGCCCCACAGCTCACTGTGGAACTGAATGCGCTCCAGCGCGCGATCAATCACGGCTTCCATTTCGCGCGCGTACTTCACTTCGCGCCCTTTGGCCAGCCGCCGTCGCGCCTCTTCCGGACTGAACCAGGTGGGATGACGCATCGCTTCGTCAGGACGGCGCAACTCGTGGATTTCCATCAAAAACGCCTTGACCACAAATTCCTGCACCCCGCCGGGCTGCCAGAACACACCTTTGGAATGGATGTAAAGATGGAAGTGGCGCGGCTCGATTGTTCCCAGAGCACCGGCCTCTTCCGAAGCTTCGCGCTCCGCGGCCTGGCTATGCGAGAGGCGCGCCTCGGGTGATCCCTTGGGGAAGGTCCACTTGTTTCCGCCGTTGGTGTTCACCAGCAGGAACTCCACAGTTGCGTTCCGCCTGCGGAAGCAGACTGCGGCCACCTGCAGTGGCAGCGATTTTGAAACGCGTGGCGAAGCCATGGGGCGCCCTCCTGCTCTAATCCTAGATGCAGGACGTTTCAGTAATGTTAACGTGCAACGAAAATTGTGCAGGTAGGGTGGTTACTGTAGTTACCAAAATGGGACACCAATCTCTAAAGTCCGCGCCCGTATGGCGGTTCGGAGACGCAGCCTAGGCAAGTTTGCTCTGCAGCGTCTTCCTGTCCAATTCATTTTCCCAGCGCGCCACAACGAGCGTCGCGACACCGTTGCCGATCATGTTCACCAGCCCACGGAACATGCTCATGAAGCGGTCGATGCCCAGGATGAGCGCCATCCCCGCCACCGGGATCGTGGGAATCACCGACAAAGTAGCGACCAGAGCAATGAAAGACGCTCCCTGCACGCCACTCGCGCCTTTTGATGTTAGCGTGGCGACTGAGAAAATCGTGAGCTGTTCCAGCAGGGTTAAATGCGTGTTGGTGGCCTGGGCAACAAATAGCGCGGCCAGCGTCATATAGAGGCCGCTGCCGTCGGTGTTGAAGGTGTATCCGGTGGGAACGACCAGACCCACCAGAGATCGCGAGCAGCCCAGATTCTCCAGTTTCTCCATCAGCGTGGGGATCGCGGTTTCCGACGAACTGGTGGCCAGCACCAGCAGGATTTCCTCTTTGATATGGAGCAGGAATTTCACGATGCTGAATCCCGCGACCCGGCAAATCGCTCCTAGCACGATGAGCACGAAAAGAATTGAAGTCACGTAAAACGTGGCGATGAGCTTGACCAGTGGCCCCAGCGAGGCGAGTCCGTACTTGCCGATGGTGAAGGCCATGGCGCCAAAAGCGCCGATTGGCGCAAAAATCATCAGAATGTTCACTACGCGAAACACGACGTGGGTCAGCGACTCCAGCAGTGCCACAATTGGCTTCGCTCGCGGCCCCGCCGATGACAAGCCAAAGCCGAACAAAATCGAGACGAAAACCACTTGCAAGATATCGCCCTTGGCAAACGCATCCGTCACCGTGGTGGGGATGATGTGCATCAGGAACTCGGTGACGCTTTGCGCCTTGGCCTGCCCCGCGTAGTCTGCGACGGCTTTTGCATCGAGCGAGGCCGCGTTCACATTGAAGCCGCTGCCGGGATGCACCACGTTGCCGACAACGAGTCCAACCATCAGCGCAATTGTAGAAACGATTTCAAAGTAGAGCAGCGCCTTGCCGCCGACCCGCCCGACTTTCTTCAAGTCCTGCATGCCGGCGATGCCGGTGACCACCGTGCAGAAGATGAGCACGGTGATGATCATGGTGATCATGCGAATGAAGGCGTCGCCCAACGGCTTCATCGCGACGGCGCGGGCGGGGCTCACATATCCCAGCACCACGGCGATCACCATGGCGATGAGAACCTGCACCCAAAGAGACGAGTAGAATGGCTTTCGCCGCGGCTCAGTGGACTCGGTTGGCGATGTCTCGATTAGAGTAGACATTGGCTGGCACGCGAACTCTTCTTTGACAAGGCTTGTTCGGCCAAGTTAGTTCGCTGGAGCCTCCAGCGTCTTCACCAGCCACGGAATAATTACCTGCTTGAAGATCAGGGGATCGGGCCACACTCCAACTTGCCGACCCAGGTGTCCACCGCGCGGATTGATCCAGGCTTCTTTCGGCACATCGCCTTTGCTCAATAGCAGGTATTCATCATCGATCGGCACCTGCGTGTCGAGAACTCCGGCAAGAATGAGCATCGGCGCCATCGGCTTGCCCAGCAAGCCCTCATGCACGAGTGACAACTTGGGCAGAAAGTCGCCCATTTCATCCAGCGTGTGTACGCCTTCGAGAATGCTCATCAGGGCCGGCACCTGGTCGAATAAATACTCGCGATTGCCCAGCAACGAGTTCATCAGAAAATCTTTCTGAAAAAACTTGTCCACTGGCGGAGATTGCGCACTGCAGCCGCGCAACCGCCCGCGCTCAACAATCGCCATCTTCGTCGCCCAATACGCTCCCCAACTCACGCCGTGCATCGCAATGCGGTTCTTGTCGATCTCCGGCCGTGACTGCACGTAATCAATCACGCGAGACAACATGCGATCCGCAGTCTCACTCACTTTGATCGGATTCTGACCTGTTCCCGGGCCATCGACCGCGAGATAGCCGATTCCGAAAGGAAAAATCGCGCCGAAACTTTCCGTCAGGTCTTCCTTACGGCTGTCCAAACCGTTCACCGCAATCACCAGCGGTACCGGGCCTTTTGCATTCTTCGGCAGGCGCAGGTAACCGATGATCTCTTTTCCTTCGAAGGGAATACGCACGACCTCGAGCGGTGGATCCATGAAGCGCGCGTGCGCCAGAAACGCCTCGAGAGCTTTCTCGTACGAACGTTGTTTGCCGGGAGACGCGGGAATCGGCCAACGCCCGAACGAATAGAGCCGCCATGCCCGGATGTAATCCGTATTCGCTTTCGTGGGATCCGTTTTCTCCAGCGACTTCGCTTCATTGAAGTAACGATCGGCCACATGCATGAATCCAGCGGCCCATTCGTCTTTGTCGGCGGTGTGGATGCTTTCGAAAGCCTCTTTCACATCGCCGGGATCCAGACCAATCAGGGGGTACTGGCCGACTTCGGCGCGATGAATAGCCTCGACTCTAATTTCGTCGATCGTGCGTTCGCGACGTTCTTCTTTTTGCCCGAAAGCGCTGATTGAAATGAATGCGAGCAGCACAAACAAGAGAGATGCGGAATAGAACTTACCTTCTATTTTCATGCCTCGGCCCTTTTTTTCTTGCTCGCGATCCGGCGAGCAGTCTAAGAAAGAAGGCCGGACGGAATTGCGTCCGGCCTTCTTTCAATCCCTGACCTGACCACAATTAAAAGATGAACTTCAATCCGAGTTGCACCGCGCGGCTGCCGCCCGACCCGATCACAGGGTTGGCTGCGGCAACGTCCGGCGTGGCGCATCCACAACCAAACGGGCGGGCCGAGGGGTCGTTCAAACCGAAACCATTCTGACCGCCGTAAGGATTTGCGAAATTCGGATGGTTGAAAATATTGAAGAACTCAGCGCGGAACTGCGCATGCAAACGCTCTCCGAGGTGCCAGTTCTTCGCGACTGAGAGATCGAAGTCCCTGAAGCCAGAGTCCGGGAATGTGTTCCGCGACATATTGCCGAACTGACCGAGCGGCGGCGGAATCATGATCGAGCCGGCCTGGGCATAACAGCCAAACAGGTTCAGCGACGCCGTCGATGGGCCAGCTGTGCCTCCGTCGACGGTCAGAGCCTGGCTGGCGCAAGCCGAGTTGCTGGCTCCGGGAAAATACGGAATCGGATTCGGACCTGACTTGAAGTCGGAGGGCTTACCATAAAAGCTCCACCGAATTGGCTCGTTGGCCGGGGGGCTGACGGGAAGCGGACCGACGCCCGCAGCATCGGTTCCCAGATCAATCGGGCCCCAGGGTTGCGAGCTTTGCAGGGCCACGATGGAGTTGAGTTCCCAGCCTTCCAGCATCTGCCCAAAGCCGCCGCGTCCGGGGATGGCGTAGGTGAGTGACAACGTGAAGCGCTGTCGCATGTCGAAGTCGCTGTTCGCGTATTCGCGTCCAACGTTGTACGAATCTTCAGGCAGACCCGCGCCGTAGCCAAAGTCCCAGTTCGCCCCAACGTCATCGAGTGCGTGAGCGAACGTGTAACCAGCCACCATGCTCAGGCCGTGGTAGTTTCGCGAGTTCAACGTGACTTGTAACCCGTCATAGTTCGACCGGTAGACGTTGGCCATGTTGAAAATGTTGCTCAAGTAAGGGAACTTTGTCGCGTACGTCTCGGCTGCTGCCTCGTTCCCCGAGTCGACGTTGCAATTGTTGTACTTCGGAGCGCTGGCGAGACATGCGGTAAGGGAGCCGACGCCAGTACCGGCGGTCGTCCAGCCCGATCCCACCGGCGGCTGGTTGATATCCCGAATGCCCGTCAGGTTCGTTCCATGATTGCCCACGTAGGCGACTTCCAGAGAGAGATTCGGCGAGAACGCGTGCTGGACATTCAAAGTCCAGTTCCAGACGTAGGGAGTAGTGATGTTGCGGTTCACGCTCATGATGGGGCAAGGACTGGCGAAGCAATTGATCGTGGCGCTTCCGTAGAGAGGAGTTCCGCTATCCCATTGAGGAAGGATGGGTGGAACCGATACATTGCCAGCCGTGATGGTGCCGCCTGCGGTGTCGCCCGCGGCGTCTATGATTCCGCCGGTGGGAACGTTCGATAAACCAAAGGCATTGTTGAAGGCGAGTAGTGCTTCCCAGTTTATGGTTTCGTACACCAACCCGACTCCGCCTCTCAGCACCGTGTCTCCTCTGCCGGTTACGTCCCAGGCAAAGCCCAGGCGTGGAGCGAAGTTTGTATGA
>Ga0102924_1006499_pt1 | contig 10947 bp, 10 predicted proteins | sample PaiPotPPM11metaG_FD_80116 | JGI IMG/M metagenome (GOLD analysis project Ga0102924, IMG submission 80116) | Iron sulfur acid spring bacterial and archeal communities from Banff, Canada, to study Microbial Dark Matter (Phase II) - Paint Pots PPM... ...
GCGTCCACCGAGATCGGGTACCACCGGGCCGCGATCCGCCGCCCGTCATGGAGCACCTCGAACCGGGTGTGGTCGACGTCGAGCCCCAACAGCTGCTCACAGCCACTCAAGAAGTTCCGGGCGTAGCTCTCGGTGTGGAACCCGACGATGTCGGCGCCGAGCATTCCCTCGAAGATCTGGCGCCGCCATTCGGGCGGGAGCACCCGCCACGCCTCGGCCTGCGGCCATGGGATGTGGCAGAACAGGTTCACGAACGCGCCCGGACAGCGGCGCCGGACCATGCCGGGCACCAAATACAGGTGATAGTCCTGTACCAGCACACTGGGAGCCGGGCTGCACGCCACCTCGTCGAGCACCGCGTCGGCGAACATGGCGTTGACGGCGAGGTACCCGTCCCGCCACGCCGCGTGCTCGGCGGGGCCGATGTCGGGGGCATCGCTCAGATCCCACAGCCCGTGCTGGATGAACCACAGAAGGGGGTTGGCGATCATGGCGTAGAACTGGCGGTGCTGCTCGGGGTCGATGTCGAGCATGCGCAGCCGCCATCCCCCCGCCTCGGCCACGGCGAACGCGCCCGCGTGCTCGGCCGCCACCGCTCGGTCCTCGTCGCTGATCGCGGCGCAGACCCACACCGTGTCCTCCAGCCGCGACCCCAGCCCGGCGAACGCGGTCACAAGGCCGCCGGCCCCCCTTGTAGCGACCCGCGCCCCGTCCTCGGTGCTGAACTGCACCGGACCGCGATGGGACACGACCACAAGCGGTCCGGCTGGGGGCGGGCCGTCATCCACGGGTGCGGGGGGAGGTTCGGTAGTGAGAGACGCGGTCATGACCTCGGTACCAATGGACCTGCCCGCTCGGTCAACCACGCAAACGTGGGCGAACAGGACCAGTACGCAGCCGAGTTCCCGCTGCGCAGGCCCGGATCACCCGGTGCGGCCGCCGGGAGGCGGCCCATCGGTCAGCCGGCGAGGAGAGAGCGGCCGCCGTCACCGTCGGCCGAGGGGTGCCGCAGCTTGGACAGCGCCCGCGACTCGATCTGGCGGATCCGCTCGCGCGTCAGGTTGAAGTGCTCGCCGACCTCGTCGAGGGTGCGGGCCTCACCCCGGTCAAGCCCGTAGCGCAGGCGCAGCACCATCTTCTCGCGGTCGTCGAGCGGAGCCAGCAGGCGCTCGATCTCGGCCGGGAGGAGCGCCTCGGCGGCCGCTTCGAATGGGCTCACCGCGGCGGCGTCGGGAACGAAGTCGGCCAGCTCGCTGTCACCGTCCTCTGACATCGGCGCCGACAGGCTGATCGGCTCCGCTGCGAACCGGAGGACCTCTTCGACCTGGCCTTCCCGCCAGCCGAGTGCCTCGCACAGCTCGGAGGCGGTGGCCTGGCGACCCAACTCGGTCTCGAGCCGTCCCTGCATCTTGCGCAGTGCCGAAACCTGGTCGCCGGCGTGGACGGGGAGGCGGATCGTGCGGCCGGAGTTGGCGATCCCCCTGGTGATCGCCTGGCGGATCCACCACGTGGCGTAGGTGGAGAACTTGAAGCCCTTGCGGTAGTCGAACTTCCCGACCGCGTGGATCAGGCCGAGGTTGCCCTCCTGGACCAGATCGAGCAGCGGCAGCCCGGACGCCTGATACTTCTTGGCGATCGAGACGACAAGGCGCAGGTTGGCGTTGACGAAGATGTCGGCCGCCTCGTCACCGGCGCGGATCGCCGATCGCAGCTGGCGCCGGCGGGTCGGGGTGATCTTTCCGCCCGCCTCGAGCTCGGTGCGGCACAGCTGCCCCGCCTCGATCAACGCTCCAAGGCGCGCTTCATCATCCTTGGTCAGCAGCTGGTGCCGGGCGATGTCGCCCAGGTACAGGCGGACCAGGTCCTCATCTTCGCGCTCGGGGCGTTGCGTGGTGGACTTGGGCACAGCGTGAGGCTCCACATCTTCGGGGGTTGATCAAACCCGGACGGCGCGTGGGGTCAGGGCCTTCCCACGCAGGGAACAGCAAAGGATATCGCGAATCGGACCGTGGTGCCTACAGATGGCCCTGAGCCAGAAACCGTGGTGCCGACAGCTTGGCCCTGAGCCTGAAAGCAGCTCGGCGGCCGGGTCACAGCCCGAGCAGTGGCCGCCATTCTCCTCGTTCTACCTGGGATCTCACATCATCTGGTGCCATCTCGAGCACCGACGCAGGGGGCTGCTCGGCGACGACCCGTTGGTCGTTGTAGTGATGGGACGCTTCGGCGAACAGAGGGCGGCGGAGCTCGACGAGCTCATCGGGCGCGGGCCCGAGGAACCCCCACACCGCGAGCCCGAGCTCGACGTCGTGCAGGATCGGGGCCCGCCCATAGCGGGCCGCCCGCCGCAGGGCGACGCCGACACAGCCGGCAACGACGTCATCGAGGTGCTCTCCGGGCGCGAGGACGATCCGGTCGCGCAGATGGCGGGCCAGCTTGAGGGCATAGCCCTGATCGGGGCCGGCGACCCCGAACCGGGGACCCGTCGGCTGGCCTCCCCTCCCGCGGACCTCGGCGACCCGGTTCGGCAACCAGCCGTCGGGTGTCGGCAACCGCTCGCTGACCCTCACCCGGTCGCGAGGTGTGACAGGGACGTACTCGGGTTGGGCCACCCGCGAACCCTATCCAGCCGCGGCGAGCAGGCCGTAGACGATCGAGTCCACCAGCGCCTGCCACGACGCGTCGATCACGTTGTCGGAGACCCCGATGGTCGCCCACGCCCGCTCCCCGTCGGTGGAGTCGATGAGGACCCGGGTCACGGCACCGGTGCCCGACGCACTGTCGAGGACCCGCACCCGGTAGTCGGTGAGGTGGATGCGGGCCAGCTCGGGATAAGCCCCGCCGAGCGCCTTGCGCAGGGCGGCATCGAGCGCGTTGACCGGACCGTTGCCCTCGGCCACCGCCAGCACTCGCTGGTCGGCGACGTGGACCTTGATGGTGGCCTCGGTCACCACGTCGTCGTCCCGACCGGAACCGACCTTGGCCTCGTGGCGGGCATCGGTGATCACCCGGAACGACTCGACCCGGAAGAACGGTTGCTTCCACCCGGTCGCGGCTCGGAGCAAGAGCTCGAGCGAGCCGTCCGCGGCTTCGAAGTGGTAGCCGCGGTGCTCGAGCTCCTTCAGCTGGTCGAGGACGGCGGTCAGCGCATCGGAGTCGAGCGACAAGCCGAGCTCGGCCGCCTTCATCTGCAGCGTCGACTTGCCGGCGAGCTCACTGACCACGAATCGGGTGCCGTTGCCCACGGCGTCGGGACGCACGTGCTCGTAGGCATCGGGCTGGCGGGCGATCGCCGACACGTGGAGCCCCGCCTTGTGCGCGAACGCGGATGCACCGACGAAGGGCGCTTGCGCGTCGGGGGTCACGTTCACCAACTCCGCGATGTGATGGCTGACCGACGTGAGCCGCTCCAGCCGGCCCTCCGGGAGGGCCCGGATCCCCATCTTCAGCTCGAGGTCGGCGACGATGGTGGTGAGGTTGGCGTTGCCCGTTCGCTCGCCGTAGCCGTTGACGCACCCCTGCACGTGGGTCGCACCGGCGCGCACGCCGGCGAGGGTGTTGGCCACCGCGACGCCACTGTCGTTGTGGAAGTGCACGCCTACTCGCGGTGGCGAGTCGAGCCCGCCGACGAACGACACCACCTCGGCCACGATGTCCCCGGCCTCGTGGGGCAGCGTCCCGCCGTTGGTGTCGCACAGCACGAGCACCTCGGCGCCCGCGGTCGCCGCAGCCTGCAGCACCCGACGGCTGAACGACGGATCCTCCTTCCAGCCGTCGAAGAAGTGCTCGCAGTCGACGAACACCCGCCGTCCTTGCGCGCTGAGGTAGCGCACCGAGTCCTCGACCATGTGTACCGCCTCGTCGAGGGTGGTCAGGAGGGTCTCGGTGACGTGGTACGGGGCGGACTTGGCCACGATGCAGACCGCGCCCGTGCCGGCGGCGAGGAGGTGCTGGAGGGTGGGGTCGGTCTCGGCATAGCCGTTGGCCCGTCGGGTGGACCCGAAGGCGACGAGCGTGGCGTCTCGCAGCTCGAGCTCGCCGCCGACAGCCCGGGCGAAGAACTCGTCGTCTTTGGGGTTGGCGCCGGGCCACCCGCCTTCGATGAACGCCACGCCCAGATGATCGAGCTGCTCGGCGATGCGGAGCTTGTCCTCGACGGTGAGGGAGAGCCCCTCCCGTTGGGAGCCGTCGCGGAGGGTGGTGTCGAAGATCTCAACCTCGGGCATGTTCGACCCAGTCCTTGTAGCGGTCGGCCTCACCGCGCACCGCGGCGAAGTAGATCTCCTGGATACGGCGGGTGATGGGGCCGGGTTCGCCCGATCCGACGATGCGGTCGTCGACCGATCGGATCGGCACGACCTCGGCTGCGGTCCCCGTCAGGAACGCCTCATCCGCGAGGTAGAGGTCGCTGCGCAAGAGGTTGCCGACCTCCACGTCATAACCCTCGTCACGCGCGATGGCGAAGACAGAGCTCTGGGTGATGCCCTCGAGGGCACCGGCCGAGACGGGCGGCGTGATGATCCGGCCGTTGCGCACGACGAAGATGTTCTCGCCGGTGCATTCGCTGACATATCCCTGCGGCGACAGCAGGATGGCTTCTTCGTATCCGGCCTTCAACGCCTCGATCTTGGCCATCGAGGAGTTGATATACATGCCGGTTCCCTTGGCCGCGGGGGGCATGGCATTGGGATCGTGGCGTTGCCAGGAGCTGATCTTCATGCGCACGCCGTTGTTGAGGCCCTCGTCGCCGAGGTAGGCGCCCCACGGCCACACCGCGATCGAGACGTTCACCGGGCAGGGCAGAGGGTTGAGGCCCATCTCGCCGTAGCCGAGGTACACGAGCGGGCGGATGTAGCACGACGGCAGTTCGTTCTCGGCGACCGTCTCCTTGACCGCAGCGACGATCTCGTCGGGAGTGAAGGGCACGTCGATCATGAAGATCTTCGCCGAGTCGAACAGGCGGGTGATGTGGTCGGTGAGGCGGAAGATGCCGGGCCCCTGCGACGTCTCGTAGGCGCGGATCCCCTCGAACACGCCGCACCCGTAGTGGAGGGTGTGGGTCAGCACGTGGATCCGGGCTTCGTCCCAGGGGACCAGCTGGCCGTCCATCCAGATGACCTTGGAGGGGGTGATGGGCATGCTCAGACCCTTTCTGCGATGCGGTCGCCGATGGCGGAGGTGGACTGGTCGTGCAGCGGCGCGGCGAGGTGTTCGCTGACCGCCTTGTTGATTCGGGCCGCGGCGTCAGCATCGCCGAGGAACTCGAGCATCATCGCGGCAGAGCGGATCGCGGCCAGCGGGTTGGCCTTGCCGGTGCCGGCGATGTCGTGGGCCGAGCCATGGACCGGTTCGAACAGCGATGGACCGGTGCGCTCCGGGTTGAGGTTGGCGCTCGCGGCCAGGCCGATACCGCCGGCAACCGCACCGGCGAGGTCGGTCAGGATGTCGCCGAACAGGTTGTCGGTGACCATGACGTCGTAGCGACCCGGCTGGTCGTGCAGGTAGATGCACGCGGCATCGACGTGGTTGTACGCGGTCTCCACGTCCGCGAACTCGACCCCGACCTCGTCGAAGGTCCGCTGCCACAGATCACCGGCGAAGGTGAGGACGTTCGTCTTGTGGACAAGGGTGAGGTGCTTGCGCGGCCGGGAGCCGGCGAGCGTGTACGCGAATCGGACGCACCGTTCGACGCCGGCCCTGGTGTTGACCGAGCCCTGGGTCGCGACCTCCCACGGGGTGCCCTTGCGCAGAAACCCTCCCTCGCCGGCGTAGCTGCCCTCGGTGCCCTCCCGCACCACGAGGAACTCCAGGTCACCGTGACGGGTGTCCATGGCCTGAAACGGGCGCAGGTTCACGTACAGGTCGAGCTCGAAGCGCAGTCGCAACAGCAGCCCGCGCTCGATGATGCCGGGCGGGACGTCCGTCGACCCAATCGCTGCGCCCACCGCGCCCAGCATGATCGCGTCGTGATCGCGCAGCTCGGGCAGCACATGGTCGGGCAACACCTCGCCGGTGCGCACATAGCGCGCCGCCCCGAGGTCGTAGTCGGTGGTGTCGATCTCGACACCTGTCGCGCGCACGACCTTGATGGCCTCGGCCACCACTTCGGGGCCGATGCCGTCGCCTCCGATGACGGCGATGCGGTGGGTCACAGGGTTCCTTTGCTGAGTGGAAAATCGGGCAACAAAAAACCGCCCACCGGAAGTGGACGGTCGGGAAGCGCACGCCGGCAGGCGTGCGCTACTGAATGACTACGAGGAAGTCGCGGGCGGCGCCAAACTCGGACCGCCCGAACTCGGGCAGTGTGGTGTCGGGACGGATCACAGCACCCTAAGTCAACCGCGCGGCGGAGGCGACGTCAACCGGAACTAGCGTGGCGCGCCATGTCCACCACCCTCTCTCGCGACGCGTACGAGCGGCTGGCGGCCGAGCTCGACGACCTCACCACGAGGGGACGGGTCGACATCGCCCGCAAGATCGAGGACGCCCGGGCCCTCGGCGACCTGTCCGAAAACGGCGATTACCACGCGGCCAAGGAGTCACAGGGCCACATGGAGTCGCGCATCCGCCAGCTCGAGGCGCTGTTGAAGGACGCCGTCGTGACCGATGACGTCGGCGATCCGGGCGAGGTGTCACCCGGGTCGATCGTCCGCCTCAAATACGAAGGTGACGACGACGAGGACGCCGAGGAGTACCTGGTCGGCTCGGTCGAGGAGCGCCGCGACAACCTGGCCGTGATCTCGACGGAGTCCCCGCTGGGCAAGGCTCTGATGGGGCGCCGGGCCGGCGGGGAGGCGATCACCTACAAGGCACCGAACGACAAGGACCTCACCGTCTACCTGCTCGAGGTGCGCGCCTGACCATCGGCGGCGGCGACCTCGATCTCGCCGAGCGCGGCTTCATCGCCGGAGGGTCCTCAGGCGCGCTGGTCGCCTCGGACGGAACCATCGACTGGTGGTGCCCCGAGCGGTTCGACTCGCTGCCACGCTTCACCCGGCTGCTGGATCCGGCCGGCGCCGGCATGCGGGTCGGCCCGGTGTCGCCCGGGCCGCCGTCGGCGGGGACGCAGTCCTATGTGGACCGAACCCTGATCTTGCGCACCCTGCTCCCTGGCGCAGAGTCGTTGATCGAGGTGCTCGACGTCATGCCGCCGGACGGGTCGGGGCGCATCGTGCGCCGGCTGAAGGTCTTGCGCGGGCCGGCCGATGTCGCGGTCGAGGTTGTTCCCGGGCCCGGCGCGGAGCGCGTCGACGTGTGGTCCGAGGGGGTGCGGGTCGACGGCTTGCAGGTGTGGTGCGGCGTGGCGATGACGCTGTCCAACGCGCCGCCCCCGGCGCCGGCCCGGCCTTTACGCCGGTTGGTCGCCACGGGGATCGTGCGGCTCGACACGGACGAGGAATTGGTCGTGACCCTCGATCCGGGCCGGCGCCCCGCGTTGTCGCTCGCCGAAGCGCTGGAGCTCGAGGACCGGGCCGCGCGCCATTGGCGCCGGGTGGCCGACCGGGTCGCGGTTCCAGGCCGTTACGGCGCCGACGCAGCGCGCAGCGCGTTGGTGGTCGCCGCGCTGTGCGGGACCGCGGGCGCGCCGGTCGACTCGCCGGCGACGTCGCTGCCCCGCGTCATCGGCGGTGAACGCAACCGCGACGGTCGGGTCGTCCACCCGGTCGATGCCGCGGCGTGGGCCGAGATCGCGACATCGATCGGATTGATCGAGGAATCGGAGGCAGCGCTGCGCTGGCTCGTCGGCGCGCTCGACCACGAGCCACCGCTTGCAGCCGACCTCGCAGCCGACGGCGACGTCGCTCCCGGGGAGCACCCCCTCGCCGGGCTCACCGGGTGGCGGCGCTCCCAACCCGTCATCACCGGAAGTGACGCAGCCGATCGCCGGTCCACAGAACCGTCCGCGGCTGCGGTCGCCGCTGCGTCCTCCCTCGCCGCCGGCGCGTCGGGTGCAGCCGCGCTCAGCGGCTGGCCCCGCGTCGTCGCCCATGCCGACTGGCTAGCCGACCACTGGGCCGATCCGGACGCCTCGGTGTGGGACGTCCGGGGACCCGACCGAGCGTGGCACTCGCCGCGCCTCGCCACCCGCCGAGCGCTGTCGCTCGCCGCGACCGAGGCCCGCCGGCGCCACCCGCTCGACCTCGACGCCCCAGGGTGGCAGGCGAGCCGGCGCGACATCGAGGCGTGGTTCCGGGAACGAGGGCTGGGCCCGACCGGCGTCCTCACGTCGGGTGTCCCCGGCTCCGCCGACGCCGCGCTGGCCCGGGTGGCGCGATGGGGCCCGTGGCCGGCGGACGACCCGGTGACCGCGGGCACGCTCGCCCGCATCGCGGAGCGTCTGGGCCACGGCCCGTGGATCCACCCGTACCCTCCCGACGTCGACGACGGCCTGCCCGGGACCGAGCCCGCCCGCCTCACTGCGACCCTGTGGGTGGCCGGTGCGCTCGCAGCACGGGGCCGGTGGGACGAGGCCCACGAGCGGATGGAAGCGGCGATCGCGCTCGCCGGTCCGCTCCACCTGCTGCCGGAGGCGGTGGACGCCACGACGGGTGCTCCGCTCGGAAACCGCCCGGCCGCTGCCGCCCACATTTCGTTCATCGACACCGCTGTCGCGCTGGCGGCGGCGCCGTCCTAAGCCGGCAGCTCCACCTCGTCGCCAACCGCGACGGTGCCCGCGCCGTTCACTCCGGCATAGACGCCCGCGCAGGCCCACGGAGACCGTCGCCGATGGTTGGGGGCCCATGGGTCCAATCGTGCCCGACCGGTTTAGGGTAGGTCGCATGAGCCCTCACATCGCGCCGCTCGGGCCTGACGAGCGCGACCCCCAAGCCATCGAGCTCCTCGAGCAGGCCGGGGTCACCGGCATCGGTGCGGCCAACATCTTCACCACTCTGGTGCGGCACCCCGGGCTGTTCCGCAAGTGGCTGCCATTCGGCGGCAAGTTGCTCAATGGCCGGTTGCCGGCCCGGGAGCGGGAACTGCTGATCCTGCGGACCGGGTGGAACTGCGAGGCCGAATACGAGTGGGGCCAGCACGTGATCATCGGCCGTCGGGCCGGTCTCACCGACACCGAGATCGAACGTGTCCCCGAGGGCCCCGACGCGCCCGGATGGAGTGGGCCGGACGCCTGCCTGCTGCGGGCGGCCGACGAACTGCACGACCGGTCGCGCATCGGCGACGACACATGGGCGCAACTGGCGTCGATCTATGACGAGCGGCAACTGATCGAGATCTGCATGGTGGTCGGCCACTACCACCTGGTGGGGTTCACGCTGAACAGCCTCGGTGTCGAGCGCGACGATGGTGTTCCCGGGTTCCCCGGCTGAACGCGCCACACTTGGACGGTGGGGATCGGCGGAATGGCAGGTACTGGCAGTCGGCGCGCCGCGCTTGCCCTCGTTGTCGGTCTGGCCGCCGCGGGCTGCGCTGGTGCGGGCTCGGGCCGCCGCACACCGGTCTCTGGACCACCCAAGGCGGCCCTCGCCCCGACGCGTCCCGCCGGCCTGATCGCGGCCCCGTCCAACGACAGCCCCTCGTTGCCGCCATCGCCGCCGTCCGCAGCCCCCACCACCTCGGCTCCAGTGCCCGGGGTCCCCGTCAGCGCCGCGACCGCTCCCCCTTCGCCGGTGGGCGAACCCGCTGTTACCGTGGCCCCGCCGCCGACCCGTGCTCCCTCACCCGGCCCGACCTCTCCTGGCCCGACGACCGCCCCTGGCTGCCACGCCGACGGAACCGGTTGTGCGCCGAACCAGCCGCTCACGGTCCGGGTCTCGATGTCCCCCGCCCATCCCGTCGCGGGCCAGACGGTGACGTTCTCGGTCAGCGCCAGCGACCCCGACGCCCCGATCGATCCGGGCGGCTGCGGCACCCATCACGCCTTCGGTGACGAACGATACGGGACCACCTGTTCACCGTCGTGTGCGGCGCCGGACCCGTCTGCGACCTATCAGCCCGTAGCGGGACGCCTCGACGAGACGTTCACCCACGCGTACGTGGCCCCGGGCACCTACACCGCGGTGTTCGACTACCACTCCGGGGGCGAGTGCACCGGCAACCCGTACTCGAGCAGCGGGGAGGCCCGGATCAGCGTGACGGTGAGCTGACCGAACCGGGACGCGGGCCTACAGCCTCGTTCCGGGCCCGTTCGGGCTCGACCTCGATGAAGATGCACTCGCCGGGACAGACCTCTGCGGCGTGGATGGCGCGGCGCCGAAGCTCGGGTAGCTCCTCGGGGATCGACACCGTGCTGTCCCACTGCCCGGGGTCGTTGCCGAGCCAGTTGCCATCGTGGACGTAGCTGATGCCGTCCTCGAGGATCACGAACGCCTCCGGGCAGTGGTCCACGCAGAGGCCGTCGCCGGTACAGAGGTCTTGATCGATCCACACGCGGAACTCCGACATCGCGCCCCACGCTAGCGGCGGTGCTCCGCTACGCCCCCCCGGCGGTAGCGCCAGCCGCCAACCCAGCGGTAGCGCCAGCCGCCGCGGCCTCGATCTCGGCGGCGGCCTCGACGACGAGCGGCCCGTATCGGACCCCCGGTGACCGGCTGGTGCGCTCGATCGGGCCCGAGACCGACACCGCGGCGACGACCTTGCCCTCGGCACCGGGTCGACGGTCCCGAACGGGCGCGCTGACCGACGCCACGCCCGGCTCGCGCTCCTCGACCGTCGCGACCCAACCGCGGCGAGTCGGTGGTTCGCGCAGGACCCGGCCAGCCGAGCCGCGGTCGATCGGAAGCGCGGCGCCGACCGGAACGATCGTGCGCAGGCTGTGAGGCGATTCGAGCGAGACGATGCACAGCCGCTCGTCACCCCGGCGGACGAACAGCTGTGTGCTCTCCCCCGACGCATCCCGCAGCCGCTCGAGCGCAGGTCCGGCCGTGACCGCGAGGGACGGTCCTTCGGCTGCCACCGCCCCCATGCGAGCGATGGTGGGACCGAGCCCCCACC
>Ga0102924_1006500_pt1 | contig 10946 bp, 7 predicted proteins | sample PaiPotPPM11metaG_FD_80116 | JGI IMG/M metagenome (GOLD analysis project Ga0102924, IMG submission 80116) | Iron sulfur acid spring bacterial and archeal communities from Banff, Canada, to study Microbial Dark Matter (Phase II) - Paint Pots PPM... ...
ATGCCCTTGCCCTGGCGATGCAGGACGTCTATTTCCACCTGAAGCTCCTTGTTCAACATCGCGAACGAGTGTTCGCGCAGGGTCAGGTGGGTCAATTTTCAACCGGCGGGGTGGGTCAATTTTACTCCGGCGCTAACACATTGACAATTCAAATCGACCACCGCAACGGTGTTAAAGACGATCACCGTGTCGATAACCTTCGCATGCTTTGCCCAAATTGCCACAGTCAGACGCACACGTATGCGGCAAGGAACCGTCGGCGGAGTTGGAGACATCGAAGGCTCCACTAATCTAAGGAGCGGTGTCCCGCTTATGCGCGCTGCCCCTTCGCGGCGAAATCTTTTTCGTGATGACGGGTACCCACTTACGCCATCGAAGATAGTGGAGAGTTTTCGTAGCTGACCCTGACCCCGAATTCTGGACCGGCGGACTCGCGAAACATCGGCAAAATTTCCCATCGAATGCCAGAGGTTTTGCCCGTGCGAAAACGCCACTCTCCCGAACAGGTCGCCACGCGCGTGCAAAGAGCGCGGCGCTCCCAAAGTCATTCGCTGCGATAACGGTTCGGAGTTCGTCGGCAAGCCCGTCGATCAATGGGCGTTTTGGAACAAGGTAACACTCGATTTTTCACGGCCGGGAAAGCCGACCGATAATGCGTTCGTTGAATCGTTTAATGGCGGAGTTCGCCGCGAACTGCTCAACCCGTCCTACTTCGAAACCATCGAACAGGCGCGAAAAGCAGCGTGTGTTTGGCGGTACGAGTACAACGAGTTCCGCCCGCACTCAATGCTGGCTAATCTAACGCCGACTTTGCGGCCGCGAATCGAAATTCACAGGGAAGCCGATTTTCCACGGATCGCGCCGGTCTCCTAACCGGGTGAGGCTCGTACTTCAGAAGACCACAATTTCATTCGGTCCGATTTTGCGGGGCTAAGTCACGAGCCGCACGGGTCGGCAAGTGAGGCCGCGAAAACCCTTATCTTTCGGACTCTTCAGGAGCCCAGCGGAACGGCCAGGACCGCAGTATGAGACTTCGAATCCCGCTGGGGCTACCACATTTTGGCTGTATTGACGGGCTTTTTTCTAGTGACGATGGCGCGTGGCACCGCTGTGGCACCGACGCCTCCGAAATCAACTCCGGTGATCCGCGAGTCGCACCCCGGACCGCATTACCCAGAAGGTCTTCCATGTGCAGTCAAAGTCCGCAGCCGTTGCTCCCCCTCGATCGCTAACGACTTGAGCTCCTCATACGTCGAAAGCTCGGCCAAGCTTGGTTTCGCGTAAGCGTTCTCAAGCGAGTTCAACAAATAGCCGAGCTGCTCGCGAATCTTCGTCGGATGCAGGACGTCGTACTCGCTCGAGCTTCCGTTAAGGAGCACGAGGCCTCCGATCTCCGCGTCGACCTGCGCCCGTGCCGCTGACGGCATGCGTGCGCTAGCGGTCATGGCCGCGGCGATGGAACGGTCAAGGTGATCGATCATTGCAAGAATCTGCTGCTCCAGCGCAAGGCGCGCTTCGAGTTCACCCGGCGCGGGATGTATGCGGGGATCGAGGGCGATCTTCAGCGGCGCCTGCAACGTTTGCGAGCCGTACTGCAGCACGACGGTGTACGAGCCCGGCAGCGCCGTTGGGCCATCGCCGGCATCGGGCCAGTCGTCGGTGATATCGTTGTTGTATCCCGGCGGGTCAAACGCGGGCGGATATTTCAGATCCCATAGAAACTGGTTCATCCCCGCTTTGGCCGCCGTGTTCCGTTCGACAGCCCGCGCGCGTAAATGCTCCGCATCCGTGCCGTTGATCTGATCCTCAGTAAGCCTTACGTTTTTTTTCGGAGCGAGGTGTAAATTGAAAGTGCGAATCGTTACGCCTCGCGCATCGACGAACGACAGCGTGGCCGGCGTCCGGCCGTTGTAGTCGCGCGGCAAATTGAAGAACACGCGCGCGCCGTAACTCGGGTTCTCCCCAGTGTTCGGAATCGGAAAGTTGGCGCCGCCGTACGATTGCGTCAGCCATGCGGTTTCCGGAGCGAAGAGCTTCACACCATCGGCGCCATTGGAAGGCTGCGCCGCAAGCTGTTCGAGCAACGCAAGGTTATCGAGGATCCAAAATGCGCGGCCATGCGTCGCCGCGACGAGCTCGCCTTCGCGAGAATCGATCGCGAGATCGCGCACCTGGACACCCGGCAAGTCGAGCGTCAGAGGCTGCCACCGCGCGCCGCCGTCGAAGCTGACGTATGCCGTGCTGCGCGTGCCGGCAAAAAGCAAACGCGGCTCGCGCGGATCCTGGAGAACCCTAAACACGTACTGATCCGTCGGCAATCCATTCGTGATCTGCGTCCAGTGAGCACCGTAGTCGGTCGTTTGATAGATGTACGGATGGAAGTCATCCCACATAAAGCGCGATGCGCTCAGATAGGCAGTCGCTTTCTCGGCATGCGAGGGTTCGATCGAGCTGATCTGCGCCCATTGCGGAAGCTGCGGCGGCGTCACTTCGGTCCAGTTGCCGCCATGATTTCGCGTGACGTGCACGAGCCCATCGGCGGAACCCGCCCACAAGATGTCGCTATCGAGCGGCGAAACCGCCAGCGAAGCGATGTCGGGAAACGTTTCGGCGCCCGTCTGATCGTAATAGATCGGGCCGCCCGATGGTCCTTCGGTGCTCGGATCGTTGCGCGTTAGATCAGGGCTGATGATCTTCCACGTTTGACCACGATCGGTGCTCGAGAAAACAACTTGCGCTGCCACCAGCAGCTCGTGCGGATTGGCCGGTGAAAACATGATCGGATGGGTCCATCCGAAGCGATACTTCGTTTCGGCCGCAGACGCGCCGGGCATATAGCGCGGCCAAGGTGAGATGTTCTTCTCGTGTCCGGTGCGCCGGTTCAATTGCACGAACGAACTGTAGTAGCCGGAACCGTACGTTATTTCGGGATCATCGGGATCGCGCGCGATGAACGTGCTCTCACCCAGCGCGACCGGATGCCAATCGCTCAGCGTGATCGCTCCGCCGAGGGCCGCGCTCACATACTCCCATGCGCCTTCATCTTGTGAAGCGCCGAACAGGTGAAACGGAAACTGATCGTCCAGCGAAACGTGGTAAATCTGTCCGGTCGGCTGATTCCAGACGGTGCTCCACGTCCGGCCGCCGTTGACCGATACCGTCGCCCCGCCGTCGTTGCCCTCCAGCAAGATGTTTGGATGGTACGGGTTGATCCAGACGATGTGGTGATCGCCGTGGGGAAAGGACTCAATCGCCTTCCATACTTTGCCGCCATCGCGCGTGACGTAGAGCGAGTCGACGTTGGGCGCATAGGCGCGCTTGGCATTCGTCGGATCGGCGAAGATCGCCGTATAGTAGAAGGCGCGCTGGCGCAGCTTCCATTGGTTGTTTGTTTGCTTCCACGTCTTCCCGCCATCATCTGAGCGGAAGACGCCGCCGTTTTCGGCTTGCACGATCGAATAGATGACACGTGGATTCGATTGCGCCACTGAAACGCCGATCTTGCCGAGCGTTCCGGTCGCGTAGCCAGGGTTCGAACTGATCTTCGTCCAGTGCGCGCCGCCATCGGTCGTCTTGTAAAGGCCGCTGCCCGGTCCACCGCTCGTGAGCTTCCACGGCACGCGCTGCGCTTGCCACATCGCTGCGTACAGCGTGCCGGGATGGCGTTTGTCCATTGAAAGATCGACGCCGCCGGTCTGGTCATCGACGAAGAGTATCTTGCGCCAGCTTCTGCCGCCGTCGGTCGTCTTGAAGATGCCGCGCTCGGGATTCGGTTTAAACACATGACCCATTGAAGCGGCGTAAACGACATTCGCGTCGCGCGGATCGATGACGAGTTTTGCAATCATGTGCGTGTCGCGCAGTCCCGCGTACGACCACGTCTTTCCGGCGTTGGTCGACTTGTAGACGCCGTCGCCCGTGTCAAAATCGCTGCGGATATCCGACTCGCCGGTGCCGGCGTAGATCACATTGCTATTTGAATCCGCGACGGCGAGCGCGCCGATCGGATCTGCGACGCCTGGAATTTTCCCGTCGGTGATGTTCGTCCAGTTGTGTCCGTAATCGGTGCTCTTCCAAACGCCACCCTGCACGCCGCCCATGTAAAAGAGAGCGGGTTTCGCCGGCACACCGGCGACTGCGACGACGCGCCCGCCGATGAAAGGGCCGATGCTTCGCCAGTGCAGCTTGCTCATGAGCAGCTGCATGGGCGATGACGTGGAAGCCGCAGCCGCTATCAATGGAGTGCCAACAAATACGACGCTCAGAACAGCAACAAAGAACCGCTTCATGAGTGGCTATCTGTCTAAAGGAACGTCTAAAATCCTCCGCCGCATTCAGCTTGCCCCGTGGGCCCGGCTACCGTTACGTTATGCGCGGGTCCCTTCTGCGCGGCGAGAACCGCGAGCAGCAGCGTGAGAGTCGCGCACATAGGGTCTCCTTTTGAAGCGTTGAAAACCGGTACTCCCCAGGTGGTGCTACGATCCGACGGCGTGAGGCCTTCCAGCTCACGCTTCACACGCTCGGCCCATTCCACAGGTGCGTTCACTTGTCCGGGATTCCTAAGGCATGGCGGCCTCGCGCTTGCGGCGCCTGAGGCGATCGTTCTCATTGAGAATTCGCTTGCGCAGGCGGATGGATTGAGGCGTCACTTCAACGAGCTCGTCGTCGTCGATGAATTCGATCGCACGTTCGAGCGAGAGTTGTTCCGGCGGCGCCAGCTTGAGGTTCTCGTCGGAACCGGCGGCTCGCATGTTGGTGAGCTTCTTCTCACGCACGACGTTGATCGCGACGTCATACCCGTCGTTGGCGCGGCCCACGATCATCCCTTCGTAAACCTCAACGCCGGGACCCACGAAGTAGCGGCCGCGCTGTTCGAGTCCCATCAACGCGTAACCCGTCGTTCGACCGGTATCGCTTGCGACCAGAGCGCCGATATTGCGACCCGGAAGATCGCCCTGCCATGGTTTGTGATCGTAGTACGTGTGCGAAAGCATCGCGATGCCGCGCGACAGGGTCAGTAGCTCGCCGCGAAGTCCAAAAATCGCGCGCGTTGGCATCGTATATTCAAGACGTTGCGAATCCCCGACGTTGAGCATGTTCGACATCGCAGCCTTGCGCCGCCCAAGCGCTTCAATTGCGGCGCCAGCATAGGTTTCGGGCACGTCTACCACGACGTATTCAACCGGTTCGTACCGCTTGCCGTCGCGCTCGGTAACGATGACTTGCGGCTTGGAAACGGCCAGTTCGTAGCCTTCGCGGCGCATGGTCTCGATGAGGATTGCAAGATGCAGCTCGCCGCGCCCGCGTACTTCAAACGTATCGGGAGAATCCGTATCGGCAACGCGCAGTGCGACGTTTGATTCCAGCTCTCGCGTCAGCCGCTCGCGGATCTGACGCGACGTGAGAAACTTTCCTTCTCTTCCCGCAAACGGCGAGCTATTGACGCTAAAGAACATCGAGACCGTGGGCTCGTCAACCGAAACGGCCATAATGCGATCCGGAGTGCTTGCGTCTGCAAGCGTGTCCCCGATGTTGAGATCCTCAATGCCAGAGACGCAGACGATGTCGCCGGCTGCGGCTTCCTCTACCTCGAGCCGTTCGAGTCCGGCGAATGTCAGCAGCGTCGTAAGACGCAGTCCAGCCGCGATCGCGCCGTCGCGGTCGATCTTGACGATCGAGCGGTTGCGTCGCGAGCTGCCGCGAAAGATTCGCCCGATGCCGACACGCCCGACATAAGGGTTGTGATCGATCGCCGAAATGAGCAGCTGAAACGCTCCTTCTTCGGACGGGGCTTCGGGTATGTGCGCGACGATCGTTTGAAAGAGCGGCTCGAGCGAGTCGCTTTGCTCGGAAAGCGAGCGTTTCGCGATGCCGGCTTTGGCGTTGGTGAAGAGAACCGGAAAATCGGCCTGCTTGTCATTAGCACCGAGCTCGACGAAGAGATCGAAGGTCTCGTTGACCACTTCTTGCGCCCGCGAGTCCTTGCGATCGATCTTGTTGACGACCACGATGGCGCGCAGGTCCAGCTCCAGCGCCTTGCGTAGAACGAACCGTGTCTGCGGCATAACCCCTTCCACCGCATCGACCAAGAGCAAGACGCCTTGCACCATCTGAAGCACCCGCTCAACCTCGCCGCCGAAATCGGAATGGCCCGGCGTGTCGACGATATTGAATTTCACCGCGCCGTGGCGCACCGCGGTGTTCTTAGCAAGGATCGTGATGCCGCGCTCGCGCTCTAGCGGATTAGAATCCAACACGCGCGTCGCAACGCGCTGGCCTTCCCTGAAAACGCCGCTCTGTTTGAGCATGGCGTCCACCAGCGTCGTCTTACCGTGGTCCACGTGCGCCACGATTGCGACGTTGCGGATGTCGGCACGAGTCTTCACGGACGACCTAGTTCGCTGCGTCGCTCCGCCGTTCCCGAAAGCTGGGTCCCGGCGGCCGCTACGACGTGCGCTCCTGAGAAGCTCGTCCACCACAACGGTAAATGTAACTTACCTCAGCGCGTTCATCAAAGGCTAACCGTATCTTCGAGGCGGCAGTCGTCGTGCGGTGCCTACTGCGGCACGATAGAGATGGCGCGTCTGTCGAAACAATGAGACTCATCCTGGATTGAGGGAAGGAACGCTGCGTAGCTCAACGCTTACGCAGTGCGCGCCAGAGTCGCCTATTAGCGACTCCGATGTCGAACGCCTTACCTTCCTCCGGTGGAAACGCGCCGCTGCCTCCGACGCAACGCGGATAGCGCCAATGCGGACGCCCCTCGACGTACTCTTCCCGAATGATGCGGTGTCGCCATTCGCCTTGCGCGCCGTACGCATACCAAAACACCCCGTCCGGATAGAATGCCGAGTCCAGACGCCAGTTCCGCTCTCGCGTGGGATCCAGCGATTCGCCTGGGGCGATTCGCTCGTAGATATCTCCAGAGAGAATGAATCGATGCGGTAGGCGATCGTCCCAGCCCATAACCGTCCGGATCACCCGATGCAGCCCACCCAGCTTCGCGAATGCCGACACGTGAACGCGTCGCCAAACAGCGCGATCTTCCGGCTCCAGAACGATGAGCAGTTGCGCGAGGTCTGGATAATATCGCATCTGCACCACTCAAGATCCCATTAAAGAAGACGCCGCAGCCCCTCAACTGTCAGACCAGCTTGGCGCAGCGCGCTCGCAAAGGTCTTCGGCTTGAGCGTCTCCTTAGTCTTGGGTATCGTGACAAGCTCGCCGGTTTGCCCGCGCAAGCGCCGGAAATTCGCGGTGCTCGCGGCACGTTCTCGATTTGCCGTCAGACGGCGATTGCGATTCTTTCGAAGCGCGGTGCCTCGATGTCGCTCGGCGGGATATCCTCGCCGCGCTCGGCGCGATCAAAAACGACCAGCGAAATGGCCTCACGCGCGTTTGCCATTGCCTCTTCCTCGGTCTCGCCCTGCGTAGCGATCTCGGGTAGCGCGGGTACCGAAACGCTGAACCCTCCAACCTCGGGCTCCGGCAGTAGCACCACGGTATACGATCGCTCGACGGCCATGCACACGTGTTCGACGATAGTCCCGATCGCTGCCTTTTCGTTTTCCTTCCACCTACGGCATGGGGTGCTTCCAGCGAGCCGGTCGATCGCTCCGCCATAACACGCACCTAACGGATAAGCGGGGATTCGCCGAAACCAGAAGGGACATCGCTTCGCGAGGAGTGCGAAAACCCTGACAGGACAGTAGCGGTTCTGACCGGGAGCGCGAAGTGCAGATTCGAATCCCGGTCGGGCCATACTATTGAAGGCCCGATATTATCAGGGCGGAACACGGGGAAACCGATCGATTGAGAGTTGATCGCTTGTTGGGCGTCATTCTTACATCTTTCACACTCTTGTTGACCACGGGCGGCGCGACTGCGAGCGACTCGCTCGCCAAGCGGTTCAACGCCGGAAGATGCGCGGCGTTTGACCGACCTTCAACACGCCAGCCGCCGTACGTCAAGAACGGGCACGACGATCTTGCCGTGTCGCTCCCAACGCGAATGCGATTGCGCTTTGCCGGAAAGCCGCCGGTTAGGTTTCCGCAAGCCGCGTTGGCCGCCTCGCATTCGAGGTCCGGCCCTGAGGCTTGGAGCAAGCGCGGCATCCGTCGCAGCAACGCTCGGAGCGCCGCTTGTCACAAAAGCATGCGGCTTGGAACGATGTGTGTACGGCCGCGTCGTGGAGATCTTTAGCACGCTCGAGGGCTAACGCCTTGGCCGGCGTCGTTGCGCGCCGCCGTACTCTGCGCGATGATCTCTGCGTATCGCGCGCTCGATTCAGTCGGGACGCGCGTAAGATTCGGATCAGTGTCGAGATCGATATGATAGAGCCCGAAGTCGCTGTTGCCGTCCAGCTGCAAGCCCCACTCGCGATTGGTCGTGATGGCCCAACAGATATATGCTTCGATGGGCGCACCGCGACGCAGGGCTCGTCCGACTTGCTCGATGTGTGCGCTCAAGTATCGAGCGCGGGAAAAGCCGTCGGCAGAGGTGACGCATCCGTTCTCAATCACGATGATCGGCTTTCCGGGAAACTGCGTTTGCGCTTCTTGGAGAATTTGGTCGAGAACGTTTGGCCAAACCGGCGCATTTGCATACCGAAACTCCGTCGCCGCAGCTAAGCGCTGGACGCGTCCGGGCCAAAATGACGGAACGCCCCAATAATAGTCCAGGCCGACATAATCGAGGGCGCCGGCGCAGTCAGCTGGACAGAGGAACTCAGGCAATTTCCCGGCCAGGCCCAAGTTCCACCAGTTTGCCCCCAGCAGCGTACCGAAGAGCGCGAACGACTTCCGAAAGGCGTCCGCGAAGCGCAGCAACGAGCGGGTTGCGCCCAGACGGCGGTTACCTTTCAGCGGAACAAACACGACTCTAGGGTTGTCGGTGTTCAAAATATGCTTGGCAATGTGTAGCCCGAGCGCCGGCTCGAGGCCGCGGTAACCGCCCGCACCGTCATCCTCGCAGAGTCCCTCGACGCCGGGGTGAATGCCGACGCGCAAAAAACCGCGCTTGCGGATAGCTTGCAGCGATTTATCGAGATCGGGTACGGCGCGCGCCACTTCACCAGCGTCGTCGTCATCTCGCTCTTTTCCGATATGCGCGATGGTCTTGCGCAGATACATGCGCGGAAGGCTGGGATCGCGTTCCTTGAAGTCGCGCAACGCATGATCGACGGCGTTGAGCAACGCCCGGCTCCCAAGTGCCAGTGCCACGGCGAAAGGCTGATCGGGCGCGTCGACTCTCGTGAGATCCAAGCCGTCCGATGCGTGCTGCCGCAATGCCACGTCGTCATCGAAGACGAGATCGATCGTGCTTTTGCGCAAGTCATCGACCGCAGATTCAATTGTAGGATAGAACTGGACGGCTGCAGCGGGGGATAGACCGCCGACCTGTGCAGCCGGCGCAGAATCGCGAACGACTCCAACGCGAACCTTCCACGTTTCGAGCTTCGCCGGCAGCGAAACCGATGCGCTATGCAGTGCCGCCATATGCGCCACAAAATATGGCTCGGAGAAGAGCACCCGGTCCATGCGCGCTTGCGTCATCGTGACCTGCGCGATCGTGACGTCAACCGAGCCGCTGTCCAGGATCCCCTGTTGCGAGATGCGCGCGGCCTGTCGTCGCATCTGCTCGGGAGATCGCAGATGCGTCGCGTTGCGGTCGACCCACCGCTGCAGCCAGCGCGGAAGTCCGAGGATCAGTGGATTCGCACCGACTTTCCCTTCCGGCCGGACGGCCCGAAGCGCCTCTCGCGCTCGGGCGTTCGCGCGAAAGAGGTTTGGAATGAGCCGGAGCACCGCATCCATCTGCTCGTCCGGCGTCGCGAACGGTTCCAAACCCGGCGGCACGACGTACGCGCGCATCCAAAAACCCTTCACGTACCCATACACCAGTTGATTGGGTTCGTTCAGCGTTACATAGTAATCGATGAGATCGCCAAGCCGCCGCGCCACCTGCGACGCATATGCCGCCATGCGCGCCGGAAAACTCGGATCGAGCATGCCGGCGCCGTTGCCTTGCGCCTGCACGTGCAGCGGCCACGTGTTGTGGTGGAGCGTGACGACCGTCGTCATACCGACGCCCCGCAGGTACTGCAGCACTTCCCGGTAGTGCGCGAACGCATCGTCGTCCCATCGCCCTGGATCGGGTTCCAGGCGCGCCCAGGAGAGGGAGATGCGAAACGCACGGCATCCAAGACCCTTTGCGAGATCCGTGTCTTCGCGGTAGCGATTCCAAAAGTCGGTTGCGCGACCGCGCGGCGTAAGGCCGCGCACGCGGTCCCAGACATCTCGAATGTCATCCTGCCCGTTGTAGGCTTCGCATTGATGATCTGCGGTCGCCACGCCGAATCGCAGGGTTCGCTGCATGCTCACGGATGCTCGGCGCGCCGCGCCCTTCCCTCCGCCTGCGCGCGCGGGCTATCAAACGATGAACGCGACCTTCCCGGACGATGGCCTGGACATCATCGTCCTGACGAACGAGGGCTCCGGTTTAGATCCTTACTTTATCATCCCGCAAGTCTTCCGATCGCGCTACAGATGGCGGCGCAACACTAATTGGCCGGTAGCCCCTTGCCGCCGAGGCACACGTCCACGCTCTTTGGGGATGAAAAACGAACTCAGTGTGTCAGCCTGACATCCACGAAGTCGATCTCGCGCACAAGCGCCGGCCCTTGGTAGCCCAAAACGCGCAACGGTAGATGTGTCGTAGTCGAGATCTCAAGCACCTCGCGCGTGTATCCGGCATTAGCCGCGGGACTGACTGGGATCAACGTTACTGCCGTGGTTGCGACATTGTTGATCGTCGGTCCCCGCCGCTCGGTGAGCGTCCCGAGCGTACTTTGAGCGTGTGCGAGGATCGAGCTGAAGCTTAGCTGATCGATCGACGAGCCACGGATCGTCGTGACTAGAGGATCGTGCAATGAAAGCGCCTTTTTG
>Ga0102924_1006502_pt1 | contig 10945 bp, 13 predicted proteins | sample PaiPotPPM11metaG_FD_80116 | JGI IMG/M metagenome (GOLD analysis project Ga0102924, IMG submission 80116) | Iron sulfur acid spring bacterial and archeal communities from Banff, Canada, to study Microbial Dark Matter (Phase II) - Paint Pots PPM... ...
GTACAGGTCGAGGCTGGCGGTGGTGATGTTCTCGGGCAGGGTCACGGTGGCGGTGAGCGTCTCCTGTTGCCCGCCGACGACCACCGAGCACATGAAGGTGCCATGGACCGACACCTGCACGAAGCGCTGCTTGCCGCAGTTGACCGCCGTGCCCGCACCCTCCTGCTGCCTCACCGCCGCCGCCACCTGCTGGGTGTCGAAGATCGGCTCGCTGGGGGCGGTGGCGATGTCGTAGCGCGACCCCGCCACATTGGTGATGCGCACGGTGTAGGACGTCGTGGACCCGTCGAGCACCACCGAGCAGCTGAACGACGCTCCGGTGCGGATGGGCATGCCCGGGGGGCAGGCGACCGACGCGGTGACCCCCGGCCGCTCCTGGTGGAGGTAGGCGAGGAGCTTGAGGTCGACCTGGCGGGAGTCGATGGTGCTGGCGCTGGGCCCGCAGGCGACCAGGGTCACCGCGGCGGTGACGGCCGCCAGCACGAGGCGAACGGGGCGCGATCCCACCGCTGGTTCAGGGACCGAGGAGCTCGGCGAGCGGCTCGCCGTCGATGCGGCGGAAGGCTCGGCGGCCATTGCTGCGGCTGAGCACCGCCACCTCGAGCGACGCCGGCTCGATCGTCCGTTCTGGCCCGGCCAGGGCCGCCCGGGCGGTGCGCAGGGCATCGCCGAGGCTGAGGCCGGCCTGCCAGCTGTCCTTGAGCCGCTCGGCCACGGGCTCGGACTCGCCGCCGAGGACGCTGTAGTGGTCGTCGTCCATGACGATGCCGTCGAACGTGATCCGGAACAGCTGATCGGTCTCGGTGGTGTGACCGACCTCGGCGACCAGGATCTCCACCTCGAGCGGCTTGATCTCGGTGGTGAAGACGTGGTTCATCACCTGGGCGTAGGCGTTGGCCAGCGACCGGGCGTCGACGTCCTCCCGGCTGTACTGGTACCCGCGGACGTCGGCGAACTGCACGCCCTGGCGCCTCAGAGAGTCGTACTCCGAGTACTTCCCGGCGCCGGCGAAGGCGATCCGGTCGTAGATCTCGCTGATCTTGTGGAGGACCTCGGAGGGGTTCTCGGCGGCCAGAAGGATGCCCTCGTCGTAGACCATCCCGACCAACGAACGACCCCGGGCGATGCCCTTGCGGGCATATTGCGCCTTGTCGTTCATCACCTGTTCGGGTGACACGTAGAAGGGCATGCTCACGACGAGCTCTTCCCCCTGCCCGCCTTGGGCGTGACCGACGTCGGTGGCGCCGCCTGCTCGACGCTGCCGCCGCGCTGGCGGCGGCGCTCGATGAGGGCGGCGAAGCGGGTGGCCACCTCCTGGTCGGGAACGTCGACGAAGCCCTCGGCCGTGATCGTCGCCATCTTCGGGTACAGGCCGCGGATGGGATCGGGGCCACCGGTGGCCGAGTCCTCGTCGGCCGCCTCGTAGAGCGCCTGGATGGCGAGCTCGAGCGTCTCGTCCCGGGTGAGGCTGTCGTGCCAGCCGAGCTTGATGGTGGTACGGGCGTCCCGCCCTCCGGAGCCCTCGGCCTGGTAGTCGGTCTCCTCGTAGCGGCCGCCGGTGTAGTCGTAGGTGAAGATGCGGCCGCGCTCGCGGCGCAGGTCGTACCCCGCGAAGAGGGGGACCACCACCATTCCCATCTGGATGGCGGCGGGCAGGTTGGAGCGCACCATCTGGGCCAGGGTGTTGGCCTTGCCCTCGAAGGACAGGGCCATGCCCTCGAGCTTCTCGTAGTGCTCGAGCTGGAGCTGGAAGAGCTTGACCATCTCCATGGCGGCGCCCGCCGCCCCGGCGATGGCCACGCCCGAGTGGCGATCGGCGGGATAGACCTTCTCCATGGCCCGGTGGGCGATGATGTTGCCGGCCGTGGCCCGGCGGTCGCCGGCCATCACCACGCCGTCGACGTAGCGGATGGCGCAGATGGTGGTGCCGTGGGTGACAGCGGGAGCGTCGCCACCGCGGCCCTCGACGGCGGCGAAGGGATCACATCCCCGCTGGCGCAGGAGCGCGACCACGTCGGTGGAGTGGCCGTCGGAGATCACGACGGGGTCTGCCCCGGGCCCCGGCTCCTCGCGATCATTGGCCACCCTTCTGCACGTAGGAGCGGACGAACTCCTCGGCGTTCTCGTCGAGGACCTCGTCGATCTCATCCAGCAGGTCGTCCAGCTCGGCCTTGATCTTGTCGCCGCGCTCGGTGGTGGCCGGCGCCTCTTCGACGACGTCCTCCTCGCGGCTGGTCGATGTCCGCTTCTTCTGCTCTCGTTCTGCCATGGTCATCCATCTCCTGACGGGCGTGGCAACCACCCTGCCCGCTCGAACAACTCGAGGGGGCTAGAAACTCCTTCGAACAAACTATCGACGATGGCGGCGGTTCCTCTGAGCGGTTCCATCATCGGTACCCGCTGCAGCGTCTCTTTGTGCGGACTCAAGTCGAAGACCATCGAATCCCAGTTGGCGGCGGCGATGGCCGATGCGAACCGTTGGAGGCACTTACCCCTGAAGTACGCCCGGGTGGTCGTGGGGGGCTCGGTCATGGCCACCGTCACCGCTTCGTCGTCGACCAGGCGGGTCATGGGCAGCCGGCCGAACAAGCTCTTCGCCGGGCGGAGATCATGGTACTGGAGGTCGATGGCCGCCAGACGCGCGTCGGACCACGTCAGCCCGTGGCGCTCCCGGTACCCGTCGACGATCTGGTACTTCGCCACCCAGTCCAGCTGGGTGGCCAGTGACATCGGGTCGCTCTCGAGGCCCTGCAGGGCGTGCTCCCAGCGGCGCAGGACGTCCTGACCGACCTCCTCGGACCCCATGCAGGCCAGGCCCCGGTCGTCGGCGTACTTGCGGGCCAGGTCCAACAGCTCCCACTGGATCTCCAGGGCCGACATGGTCGTGCCCGACACCAGCTCGAGGGGCGCCGAGAGGCTCATGTCGTAGGAGACCCGGCGCATGGCCTGCACCGGGGCGTTGAGGGTGAAGTCCCGCTCGCCGAACCAGTCGTCCTCGATCATCGAGAGCACCAGGGCGGTGACCCCCACCTTGAGGAAGGTCGAGACCTCGGCCAGGTTGGCGTCGCCGCAGATCACATGGAGGCGGCGGTACTTCTGGGCGTCGGCGTGGGGCTCGTCCCGGGTGTTGACGATGGGCCGCTTGAGCGTCGTCTCCAGCCCCACCTCCTCCTCGAAGAAGTCGGCCCGCTGGGTGAGCTGGAAGGTCACCTCGGCCCCGCCGGCGCTCGATGCCTCGCTCCCGACCTTGCCCGCTCCCGTGTAGATCTGGCGGGTCACGAGGTGGGGCATGGCGTGCTGCACGATGCGGGGGAACGGGACCATGCGGTCCATGAGGTAGTTCTCGTGGCACCCGTAGGAGTTGCCCTTGCGATCGGAGTTGTTCTTGTAGACCACGATCGACTGGCCGGGGGGCATCATCGGGAGGGCGGCCTCCATGGAGCGCTGGAGGATGCGCTCGCCGGCCTTGTCCCAGCGCACGATCTCGAGGGGATCGGCGCATTCGGGGCTGGAGTACTCGGGGTGGGCGTGGTCGACGTAGTAGCGGGCCCCGTTGGTGAGCACGGCGTTGACCAGGTGGGTCTCCACCTCCGGCGGCATCGATCCCTCGCGGGCGAACCCCCGGGCGTCCTTGCCCGGCGACTCGTCCTCGAAGTCCCACCCGACGTGGTCGCCGGCGGCGCGGGACTGCCGGGCGATCTCGGCGACGTAGGCGTTGATGAGCACCGAGGAGGCGGCGATGGGGTTGGGATCGGGCACGCCGGCGTGGAGGATCCCGTACTCCGTCTCGATGCCCAGCACCTTCGGCAACGCCACGGCAGCGACCCTACCCAACTAGAGGTACTGGCCGGTCCCGACGTTGCCCACGCGCTCGATGGCGCGGCCCCCCTTGGTCTCGGTGTCCTCGGTGAGCAGGACCCGCAGGTAGACGATCCGTTCGCCCTTCTTGCCCGACACCTTGGCCCAGTCGTCGGGGTTGGTGGAGTTGGGGAGGTCCTCGTGCTCCTTGTACTCCTGCCGGATCGCCCGCAGCAGGTCGTCGGTCCGGATCCCTCCGGCGTCCCCGGCGATCTTGCGCTTGATGGCCAGCTTCTTGGCTCGGCGCACGATGTTCTCGATCATGGCGCCCGAGGCGAAGTCCTTGAAGTACAGGACCTCCTTGTCACCGTTCTGGTAGGTGACCTCGATGAAGCGGTTCTCGTCATCGGCCCGGTACATCTCGACGACCGTCCGCTCGATGATCGCCTGCACCGCCTTGGCCGGGTCGCCCCCGCCCAACGCCTCGATCTCGCCGGCGTCGATGGGCAGGTCGGTCGTGAAGTAGCGCCCGAAGATCTGGGTGGCGGCACCCTCGTCGGGCCGCTCGATCTTGATCTTCACGTCCAGCCGCCCCGGTCGCAGGATGGCGGGGTCGATCAGGTCCTCGCGGTTGGAGGCGCCGATGACGATCACGTTCTTGAGGGTCTCCACGCCGTCGATCTCCGCCAGCAGCTGCGGGACGATGGTCGACTCCATGTCGCTCGAGATCCCGGTGCCGCGGGTGCGGAAGAGCGAGTCCATCTCGTCGAAGAAGACGATGACCGGCATCCCCTCTTCGGCCTTCTCCCGGGCCCGCTGGAAGACCAGGCGGATCTGGCGCTCGGTCTCGCCGACGTACTTGTTGAGCAGCTCGGGGCCCTTGATGTTGAGGAAGTAGCTGCGGGCCCGCTCGTCGCCGGAGACCTCGGCGACCTTCTTGGCGAGGGAGTTGGCGACGGCCTTGGCGATGAGGGTCTTGCCGCAACCCGGAGGCCCGTAGAGCAGGATGCCCTTGGGGGCGGGGAGCTTGTACTCGTGGAACAGGTCGCGGTGCACGAAGGGCAGCTCGACGGCGTCCTGGATGGCCTCGATCTGGTCGTCCAGGCCACCGACGTCCTCGTAGGAGATGTCGGGCACCTCCTCGAGGACCAGCTCTTCGACCTCGGGGCGCTCGAGCTTCTCCAGCAACAGGCTGCTGCGGGGGTCCATGAGGACGGTGTCGCCGGCGCGCAGCTTCTCGTTGCGGAGCGAGTCGGCCAGCTCGGCCACCCGCTCCTCGTCAGCGCGGCCCACGATCATCGCCCGCTTGCCGTCGGCGAGGACCTCTTTGAGGACCACGACCTCCCCGGCGATCTCGTGACCGCGGGCCATCACCACGTTGAGGCTCTCGTTGAGGACGACCTCCTGCCCCCGTTGGAGGTCCTCGTCCTCCAGGTCGGGGTGCAGCGAGACGCGCATCTTGCGCCCGGCACTGAACACGTCGACGGTGCCGTCGTCGTTGGTGCCGAGCAGGGTGCCGTAGGCCGACGGGGGCTGGGTCAGCTTGTCGACCTCCTCGCGGAGGGCGGCGATGTGCTCGCGCGCCTCGCGGAGGGTGTAGGTGAGCTTCTCGTTCTGGCTGACCGCCCGGGCCAGCTCGCCCTTGGTCTCGAGGAGCTTCTCCTCCAGCGTGCGGACCCGTTTGGGCGCGTCCTGCAGGCGGCGACGAAGGGTCACCACCTCCTCTTCGAGCAGCTTGACCTGGTCTTGGAGCTCAGCCACCTGGAGCTCGTAGGCCTTGAGCAGCCGCTGCTGGTCGAACTCGGCCGTGGGTACCACCCGCTTTCGCTTGACCGAAAATGCCGGGCGCCGGGGGGCGCTCGGGCGGCTCGCCGGCCGGGCAAGGCCACCTGTTGGGGACCATACACCTGCCCCAGCGCCAATCGGTCGACCGTTCCCACGGGTTTCCACGTGGATTGCCGGGTAAACTGGCGGCGTGCGCTAGTGTGACGTTGTAGCTGCCCTCGACCCAAAGGTAACGACTATGAAGGTCTGGATCGACCAGGATCTGTGCACCGGCGACGGCCTGTGCGAGGAGATCGCCCCCTCGGTATTCACGCTCCTCGACGACGGCCTGGCCTATGTGAAGCAGGGCGACAAGGTCTTCAGCGAGCCCGGTGGCGCCGAGGGCCTCGCCGACATCCCCGACGGCATGCTGGACTCCGTCGTCGAGGCGGCCGAGGAGTGCCCCGGGGAGTGCATCTTCATCGAGCCCTGACTTGTCGGTGTACGAGCGCGTCGGGGGGACGCCGTTCTTCACCGCCCTGGTGGGCCGCTTCTATGCGGGGGTGGCGGATGACCCCGTCCTGCGACCGCTGTACCCCGCCGACCTCGGGCCGCCGGCTGAGCGGCTGGCGGGGTTCCTGGTGCAGTACTGGGGCGGCCCGACCACCTACTCGGACGCCCGTGGCCACCCGCGGCTGCGCATGCGCCACGCCCCGTTCTCCATCTCCAGTCGCGAGCGCGATGCCTGGTGGGGGCACATGTCGGCGGCGGTGCGGTCCTCCGGGGCGAGCCCGGAGGACCAACAGGCGCTGCTCGAGTACTTCGACGGGGCGGCCGACGCCATGGTCAACGCCGCCGGCTGAGGCCTTGGGCGCCCGCCTCAGCGGCGGCGGCTGGCGAGGATGCGCAGGACGTTGATGTAGACGAACACCAGCGACATCATCAGCATGAGGGCGCCGTACCACTCACCCTGCACGGGCAGTCCCCGCTCCTCACCCACCTGGACGTAGTTGAAGTCGATGAACAGGTAGGCGACGCCGATCACCACGCCGATGATCCCGAACACGAGCAGGCCGGTCTGGCTGTTGAGGCCGGGGAACAGGCCCAGCAAGCCGCCGAGGATGACGATCAGGAAGCCGACGCCCGCCATCATGGTCATGGTCACGAACTTGGGGGTGACCTTCACCAGGCCCGAGCGGAAGATCACCAGGGCGGCGAGGAACACGCCCCCGGTGAAGAGGATGGCCAACGGGGCGACCCCGCTGGTGCCCACGGCGACGGCGGCGGTGATGGCTCCGAGCGCCAGGCCTTCGGCCAGGGCGTAGAGGGGGGCCATGACCGGAGCGGTGCGGGGCTTGAAGATCCCGACCAGGCTGAACACCAGCCCGGCGACGATCCCGAGGATGGCCAGGCCGGCGGAAGCGGTGGCGTAGCCGATGGCCCCGGTGACCAGGGCGAGGATGACCAGCAGGCCGACCTTGTCGTACACGCCGGCGGCGGTGAAGCGCTGGTCGAGGGAGCTGGGGACGCCGTACTCGGCGGTCAGACGGTCGTACGCCCGCTCCATGCGGGCGGAGCGGCCCTTCGTCTGCATCATGGCTGGTAGCACCTTTCTCGAACGGGGGCGGGGGCCCCGGCGCCCATCTTCGCGCCGCCACCGGCCCAAACCGGTGGCTCTTCGGAGCTTTTCAGCCAGTCCCGGGGCCCGGGGCCGGGTGGCCAACTTCGCGGTGTGTGGGTCTTGGCCCCCGGATCGGGCCGAACCCTACACACGGCGAAGATCGAGAAGGCATCATGAAACGCTACACCGGCTCCCTCACGAAGCTGCGCCGCAGGCAAAGCGCAAAGGCCCGAGCCGCGCTCAGTCGGCCAGGCATGGCCCGGTGCTGACCGCCCCACTGCCCCCGCCGGCGGCGAGGAAGGCGTCGACCTCGGTGTTGGCGAGGGCATAGGACGTGCCCGGACGGTCGGGGGCGATGGCGAAGGCGACCCCGATGACGGTGCCGGTGGGGTCCACGAGCGGCCCCCCGGAGTCCCCCGGCATCAGGTCCGAGGCGAGGATGAACACGTCACGCCGGGTGTCGTGCTGGTCGTACAGGTCGCGCCCGATCGCCGACACGCGCTGGCTGACCAGGAACGGCGTCACCGCCACGGGCACCTGCCCCCCCGGATGGCCCAACACGTCCCCGGTCCTGCCCGTCTCCGCAGCCGATGACGACCCCGCCAGCAGCGGCAGGGGGCGGTCCCCCAGGCCGGGAACCTGGAGGGCGGCGAGGTCGCGGCTCTCGTCGAAGGCGGTGACGGTCGCCGGCAGCAGGCGTCCGCTCGGTGTCAAGACGTCGGTGTGGCGCTCGCCGGCTACCACGTGGGCGTTGGTGATGATGGTGTCGGGCCCCACCGCCCAGCCGCTCCCCTCCTGGATCTGCCCGCAGGTCTCCCCCTCGACCTTCACCGTCGACTGCTCCACCTGGGCGACGAGGGCGGCCGGGAGCGGTGACGCCGCCGGGGGCGGCCCGGCGTTGACCGCCGGGGCGAGGGCGTTGAACACCTCGGGGAATGCCTGGCTGCCGACGAGGCGGCGCAGGGCCTGGAGGGTGTCCGGCGGGCGCGGGAAGTTGCGGTCGACGAAGCGGGCGATGCTCGAGTTGCGGGCCTCCCGGGCCGACCAGCCGGGGACGTCGGCCATGGAGGGGAGCAGCAGCCACACCGCCACCAGGACCCCGAGCAGGCCGACGGCCGCCCCGACGGCGTCGTCCACCGTGTGCAGGGGGCCCAGCGGGAGGAAGCGGTGCACCCGCCAGCCGATCACCAGGCCGGCTGCCTGGCCGAGGAAGGCGCCGCCCAGCAGGACCAGGGCGGCGACCAGCAGCTTGCCGGTCGGGTCGGCGTTCTTGAGGGCGGTGACCACGGTGGGGAGGAGGCGGGCCCCCAGGAGCAGACCGGCGGCCAGGCCGATCCACGAGGCGACGCGGGCGAGGAAGCCCAGCCGGAACCCGCCGACGGCGGCGCTCACGGCGACCATGGCGATGATGACGTCGAGGAGGTCGAACTTCACCGTGGAGGGCTCAGTCGGCCAGCAGGCGGGCGTGGGTCAGGAAGCCGGTGTGGGCGACCATGCGGTGGTCGGGACGCACGGAGGCGCCCTCGACGTGCCAGGTCCTCCACAGCACCTCCAGGGTCTCGGGCATGGCGAAGCGGGACTCGTCCAGGGTGGCTCGGAGCTGGGCCACCTGGCCGATGGTGGGCAGGTAGGCGAGGAGGATCCCCCCGGGGTGCAACGCCGCCTCGGCCGCCTTCACCACCCGCCACGGCTCGGGCAGGTCGAGGACGACGCGGTCCAGGTCGACCTCGTCGATGCCGTCGTACACGTCGCGGACCTCGACCCGGTAGCCCTCCTCGGAGCCAAGGAAGGCGCCGACGTTGGCCTTGGCCTTGGCGGCGAAGTCCTCCCGCAGCTCGTAGCCCACCACCTGGGCCCCGGCCCGCACCAGGGTCATGGACAGCGCCCCCGATCCCACGCCTGACTCGAGGACCCGGGCGCCCGGGAAGATGTCGGCGAGCACCAGGATGGGCCCCAGGTCCTTCGGATAGATGACCTGCGCCCCCCTGGGCATCTTGAGGACGAAGTCGCCGAGGGTGGGGCGCACGGCGGTGTAGCGGGCGCCGGCGGTGGAGCGCACCACCGTGCCCTCGGGTTGGCCGAGGAGCTGCTCGTGGCGGACGAATCCGGCGTGGGTGTGGAACTCGCCACCCTCGACCAGGGTGACCAGGTAGCGCCGCTCTTTGCTGTCGAAGAGCAGGACCCGCTCCCCGGCGGCGAACTCCCGGCTCACGCCGACCGCCGGCCCCGGCCCCCGCGCCGGGTGGGGCCCAGGCGCACGGTGGCCAGGCGCTCCGGGTCCGTCGCCCGGGCGACCAGGGAGCAGAAGGCGCAGACCTCCCCGGTGGTGGGCGCCCCGCAGGAGGAGCAGGGGCGGAGCGCCCCCTCCTGCTCGGCGGCGGCGAGGGGCCGGAACAGCTCGGACGCCTTGGCCAGGAACTCGAAGTAGAAGGCGTGCTTGGCCCCGGGGCTGCGCTCCTCGACGGCGTTGAGCGCCTCCTTGTAGCCGAGGTGGCGGTTGCCGTCCGCCATCGGGCACTCCTCCACGATGTAGTCGATCCCCTTCAGGACGCAGTAGGCCGCCATCTCGCGCTCGCTCAACCGGACCAGGGGCTTGACCTTGCGGACGAACCCGCGGGCGGCGGGCAGGACCGGCAGTTGGCGGCCGAGGTAGTCGGTGTTCCAGCGGAGAACGTTGCCGAACAGCACGGCGGCCTCGTCGTCCAGGTTGTGGCCGGTGGCGACCACGTCGTAGCCCCCCTCCAGGGCGGCGGCGTTGAACAGGTGCCGCTTGGACAGCCCGCACGCCGAGCACGGCGCCCGCCGGGCGGCGGCGGCACCGGTGGGCACGTCGAAGCCCAGGTCGGTGGGGAGGTCGACCTCCCGCAGGTGGGCACCGCGGGCGGCGGCGAAGGCCCGGGTGTAGGCGCCCGACGAGCGGCTGTAGCCGGAGTCGCCCTCGCCGTCGCCGATCCCGAGCCCCAGGTAGAGGCCGTCGACCTGGTAGCCGAGGTCGAGGAGCAGGTCCCACAGCCCGAGGGAGTCCTTGCCACCGGAGACGGCGACCAGGACCCGTTCGCCGGGGCCGATCATCTCGAACTCGTCGATGGCCTTGCGCACCTGCTCGCGGGTGTGGTGCAGGAAGCATGGAGCGCAGAAGGCGGCGTTGTGGCGCCGCAGCTCGATGACCGCCGCCTCCCGGCAGCGCCGGCACTTCACTGCTGGCCCCCGCTGATCACGGGGCGGACCTCCACGGTGTCGGCATCGTCGAGGACGGCATCCCCGGGCACGAGGGTGTCGCCCCGGATCACCAGGACCGTCTCGCGGCTGACGCCGAGCCGTTCGAGCAAGGCTCCCACCCGGAGGGGGCCGGGTACCTCCACCTCACGCCGCGGGTTGCGCAGCAGGACCTTCACAGGTTGGTCACTCGGGGGAGGTGGCGCACTCCCCCATCATCGCCGGTCGGGTCCGTCCTCGGGAGCCAGATGGCGGATGACCAGGGTTTGCCCGGGCGCCAGCTCCTCGGTCACCACCGTCGGCTTGCCCGGGCCCGCCATGTACCGGACGAGACGCACGCCGGTGGCGACGGCCCCCAGCGCCAGCCAGGCCCGGCTGCCCTCGCCGAGGCCCTTGCGCAACCCCCGGCGCATGGCCGCCCGGACGGCGCGGTCGGCGAGGCCCCCGTCCTTGACGGCCGTCCGAGCCATCAGATCCGGCGGATCTCGACCACGGTCTGGCGCTTGCGGCCCCGGCGGCGACCCAGGGAGTAGGCCAGCACCACGA
>Ga0102924_1006503_pt1 | contig 10944 bp, 6 predicted proteins | sample PaiPotPPM11metaG_FD_80116 | JGI IMG/M metagenome (GOLD analysis project Ga0102924, IMG submission 80116) | Iron sulfur acid spring bacterial and archeal communities from Banff, Canada, to study Microbial Dark Matter (Phase II) - Paint Pots PPM... ...
CGGCCGGATCGCGGGTCAAAGCGAGGACGGCCAGCGGTGGAATCCATTCCATCCCCATAAAATGGAACAAAATACCCACTGTTATGCTCCGCTATCCCGATCGCGGGTCAGAATTGGCGATATCCGCCCCCGGTGACCCGCGATCATGAAAACAGCCGGGCCGCAGCACCGGGAAACCGGGACATAACGGGTGAACCGGCCGGCCTTCCGGGGCCGGCCGCCCGGATGACCCGCGATCACAGCGGTCAACGGCACCCGGGGACCCGCCAGAAGGACAGGCAAGACGCGAAACCGACGCCCCACGGGACCGCGACACGCCCGAGACAGGCACGCGCGTACGGCTCCCATCCTCTCGCGTTTGGGAATGCTCGCTCAACTATTGATACAATGATGTAGTGCCACGGCCACGGGGATTCGACGAAGAGCAGATCATCGACCGCGCGATGGAGCTGTTCTGGACCAAGGGCTACGAAGCGACCTCGGTGTCCGATCTGACCGAAGAGCTCGGGGTCCACCCGGGAAGTCTTTACCGCACGTTCGGCGACAAGCACGCGCTCTTCTTGCGCGCGCTTACCCGCTACCGGGACAGCCAGGCCCGCGCCCTGGCACCTGCCCTGCTGGCGGGCGGCCCGGTCCTGCCGCGGATCCGCGCGGCGCTGGTCGGGTTCATCGAGCTGGCCGCGGAGCAGGACAAACCCAGGGGGTGCCTGGCCGCCAACACCGTCGGAGAGCTGCTCCCCGGTGACCTGGAGGTCGCCTCCGGAGTCGCGGGTGTGCTGTCCGACGTCGAGGACGGTTTCCTGCAGGGCCTGCGTCTGGCGGCGCGCCAGGGCGAGATCCCGGACACCCTGGACCTCCCAGGCTGGGCCGCCACGCTGACGATGCTGGTGCAGGGACTCCAGGTGGTCGCCAAGGCCGACCCTGACCCGCGCCGCCTGGTCAGCGGCGTGGACGCCGCCCTGCTGGCGCTCGCGGCTATGCGTGACGGTGCCACCCGCGGGCCAGGAAACTTAGCCGGCGGGGAGGGTGTCGATGGTACCGGCGCTGCGGTTCGCTGTGCTTGGCCCGGTGCGCGCCTGGCGCGGAGACACCGAGCTGGATCTTGGCGCTCCTCAGCAGCGGGCGGTCCTCGCGGTGCTGCTGCTGGCCGAGGGTCGCCAGGTGTCGCTGGGCGCGCTGGTCGACGCGTTGTGGGGGCAAGAGCCGCCGAAGGCCGCCGCGGGCACGGTGCGTACCTACGTGTCGCGGCTCCGTCATTGCCTGAAGGGTCAATGCCTGGATGCCTGCGAGCCGGGCGGACGGCACGAGATGGTCGAGTCCGTGGGCGACGGGTACGCGCTGCCGCTGCGGTCGGCGGCGCTTGACCTGAACGAGTTCCTGATCAGGACCAAGCAGGCGCAGGCAGCCACGTACGCGGGTGATGCCGGCTAGGCCGTGGTGCTCCTGCGCGATGCGCTCGGGCTGTGGCAGGGAGTCCCCCTGGCCGGCGTGCCGGGGGAGTATGCCGAATCCCAGCGCGTCCGGCTCGCCGGGCTCCAGCTGGCCGCGATCGAGGAACGGCTCGCCCTGGAGGTCGAGCTGGGCGGGCACGTCGCGGCGGCGACCGAACTGCAGACCCTGCTCGCGAGCCATCCCATGCGGGAACGGTTTGCGGAGCTGCTGATGCTCGCGCTCTACCGGTCGGGCCGCCAGGCCGACGCGCTCGCCGTGTTCGACGCCACCAGGCACCTGCTCGGCGAGGAGTTGGGGATCGATCCCGGACCCGCCCTCCGCCAGATGCACCAGCGCATCCTCCAGACCGACGAAGGCCTCATCGGCACGCCAGAAAGCCTCATCGGCACGGCCGGTCGCGAGAGCGCGACGGCGGCTCCGTCACCGGTCACCGCGCTCGTTGGCCGTGACGATGACATCGAGCAGGTATCCGGGCTGCTGACCGCGCAGGACCGTCGTCTCGTGCTGCTGACCGGGGCCGGGGGGATCGGCAAGACGAGGCTGGCGCTTGCGGTGCTTGAGCACAGCAGGCCGCACTGGCGGGATGGCACCGCGTTCGTCGACCTCTCGGCGGTTACCGATTCCCGGCTCGTGCCGGACGCTATCGCCGCTGCGCTCGGCCTGGTGGTCCAGGGGCAGGAACGGCCGCTGGGCACGCTGGGCCGGTGCCTGGCCGGACGGCACATGCTGATCGTGCTCGACAACTTCGAGCAGGTGCTCGGGGCCGCTCCGGTGCTGGGCCAGTTGGCGGAGCGGGCGCCGCGACTCCACTTGCTGGTGACCAGCAGGGTGCTGCTGCGAGTACGGGGCGGTCGAGAATGGCGGGTGAGCCCGCTGCGCATTGCCCCCGCGGGCGCGACCCCGGAGCAGCTGGCGGAGGCGCCGGCGGTGCGGCTGTTCACCGAGCGGGTGCGCGATGTGCAGCCCGGGTTCGCGCTTACCAGCGGCAACTCGGCGGCGGTGGCGGAGCTGTGCCGCAGGCTGGACGGACTGCCGCTGGCCCTGGAACTCGCGGCCGCCTCGATGCGGCTGCTCACGCCGGAGCAGATGCTGAAGCAGCTGTACGAGCGGCTGGACCGGCCCGGCGCCCTGGCCGACCTGCCCGGTCGCCAGCAGACGCTGACCGCCACGATCGAGTGGAGCTACGACCTGCTGCCCGGAGCGGCGCGGGAGCTGCTGACCCGGCTGTCGGTATTCGCGGCCCCGTTCACGGCTGAGGCGGCCAGGGCGGTCGGTGGGCCGAGTGGGGCCGGGGCGATCGAGGGGCTGTCGACGCTGCTGGATCACAGCATGGTGAGCCCGGCCGAGCGCCCCGATGGCGAACGCGCGTTCCGGCTGCTCGGCCCGATCCGCCGGTTCGCGGCTGCTCGGCTGGCGAACGTCGGCGAGCCGCTCTGCGGCCTCGAAAGCCACCTGCTCGACGTGCTCAAGGCGGCTGCCGTCGGGCACGGTGCCCAGAACCAGGACGTGCGGCGGCTCGACAGCGAGAGGCTGAACCTCGAGGTGGTGCTGAGCTGGATGGCCCGCGCGGGGCGGCCGTCGGGGCCGATGTTGCGGGCCATCGGGGACGTCTGGGTGTGGCTGCTGGTGCGCGGGCACCTGAGGCGGACCTCCGGGCTGTGGCAGCGGATCGAGTCGCTGCCGCCGGGCGGGCTGCGTACCGAGCAGGACCGGATGGCCCGGTCCTGGCTGATGGCCTGCAGGCTGGTGAACGACGGCGACCATGCGAAGACCGGTTCGCTGATCGGCGAGATCCTGCCCGCGGCCCGGCGGCTCGAGCAGCCCTGGCGCACTGCTCTGCTGCTGATGGGGCGGGCCACCGCGCGCCCGTACACGGCGCACAGCCCGGCGCGCGCCGATTTCCGCGAGGCGCTGATGATCGCCAGGGACGCCGGCGACCCGCTCGCCGTCGGCTACACCCTGTCGCACTATGGCTCTTTCCTTTGCATCGACGGCGACGCTCCCCGCGCCCGGGCGCTGCACGAGGAGATGCTCACGATTGCCCGCTCGCTCCCTGACGAGAACATGCGGGCAGAAGCGCGCTACGACCTGGCGGTGGATGCCCTAGCGGTCGGCGACCCGCAGTCGGCGCAAGCGCATCTTGCCGTGGCGGTGCGCCGCTACCGGAACATTGACCACCTCGACGGCTTGACCCGCTGCCTGGGCGCGCTCAGCGCGCTTGCGCTCAGCCGCGGGCAAGCGCACCTCGCGGCCCGGCTTATCGGAGCGGCCGCGGCGGCGCGGGACAGCCTGGGGCTGACCCCGTGGCCCGCGGTGACCGAAGGGGAGCGGCGGATCATCAAGCGGACCGAGGCACTGCTGCCCGGGGCCGAGTTCGCCGCGCAGGCCGCCGCTGGCCGCCTCCTCACCGTGGAGGACGCACTGAGCCAGGCTCTACGGGCACCGCAATGGGTGCCAGCAGCGAGCTGACGGGGGCTGCCACCTGCTCATCGATACGACCTTGACCGGCCGTCAATACCAGCCGGCTTACCTCGGTAAGCGTGAACACATATACCACGGCAAACACCCACACCGTCGCGGCCGACGCTGCGAACCGCGACCCGGATGCGCTGGTCACTCCCGACCGTCCGCCGACCGTGCCCCCTTATTACCTGGGGCGGCCGGCCCAGGTGTGGCTGGCTGCCTTCCGCGCCCGCCGGCCGCGCCCCGCCGGGGAGGCTTAGGCCACGAGGATGATCTCCTGGCGATCGGAGCAGGCCGCCGGAGCAGGCCGCGGGGGCGCCTGCTCCGGCGGCCGCGGCACGCCGACACTGCCATGGACCGGAACGACGAAGCCACCACCCGTTCCTGATAGAAAAGTCTTTCTTCCGAACGAATGGTGGTTTCTCCGGACGGCAGTCATGACTCCCGGGGGGATGAGTCCGGCAGCGGGAGGGCTCCGAGCGGCACGTGCTGCTGGCCGCCGTGCAGGTCCCGGTCCTCGAAGCTGCCGGCCGTCACCGGCCTGGGGAAGGAGATCTTCACCACGTGCAGGGCCGGGAGCTCGAAGTACTTCACGCTTGCGGGGTCCACTCGGTAGAGCCGGCCGATCGCCTGCGGCGACAGGATCCCTGAGCCGGTGACGAACTCGAAGTCCCGCGCGTTCCTGAAGAAGACGTCCAGCGTGAGCCAGAACGGCCCGGCGTTCTTGGCCCGGACCTGCTCCGCCAGCTCGCCCAGCCTAAGCTGTGCCTGCCCGAGGGGGGACGACCCCGCTTCAACCCCCCGGCTAGTCATGGGACACCTCGCTCAGTTCGACGTGGAACCCGTCGGTTTCCTGGTCCAGCTCAAGGACGTGGTTCAGGACGAACTCGTAGGTCGCGCCGCGCTCCATCTCCGGCGGCGAGGTGGCGAACGCGAAGCTCGGCATGTACGTCATGCCGGGCAGCGGCAGGTGCAGCAGCAGCGGGTTGGCGGTCTTCGCGATGGCGGTCGCCAGCTGCTGGCTGGCGGCCCGCACCTTGCACAGCAGGCCGATCTCGCGTGGCGGTGCCGCGCTGTTCTCGAGCGGCCCGAGGATCGCGTTGGCCCCGTAGCACCGGAGGGCGAGGTCGTAGCGGTCGGCATCCAGGTCGAGGGTGGCGCGGACCCGGTCCTCCAGGACGCGGCGCAGGAGCGCGAGCCAGGTGTCGAGGCTGGCCAGGACCTGCGGGTCGCGGATACCGACGAGGGACACGGTCTCGTACCCGGCGAGCCGCGCCCCCTCCAGCTTCGCCGTGGGCCCGGGGGCGGCCTCGAAGCGGGAGCCTTCGACCCGGACCGACCGCTCGTCCAGCGCCGTGTACGTTGCCCCGGCCGTGTCCAGGGCGCCGGACGGCTCAAGCAGGCGGAACGGGTCGGCGTTCTCGTACAGCATGTGCGCGGCGACCGTGACGGGCGTGCAGGCGGCCTCGGCGGCCAGCGGGGTGACGGTGAAGCCACCGGGGTCGATGCGGACGAAGACGCCGCCCAAAGTGGGGCTGGTGGTGCACTGGCCGCCGCACTCGACGGTCTTGGCGGCGTGCCAGGCCGGGCCCGCGGGCAGGCCGTGCATGAGCGCGACCGCGGCGACCATGGCGGTGTCGGTGGCCCGGCCGGCCAGGACGACGTCCGCGCCCGCCTCGAGCGCGGCGACGATGGGGGCGTGGCCCATCAGGGCGACGATATGCGTGCACGACTGGACGGTGCCGGGGCTGAGCTCGCCGCTTGGCGCCAGCGCCCGGACCCGTCCCTGGTCGATGGCGGCGATCACGGTCTCGGGTCGCAGTTCGCTGTAGATGCGCGCCATCCGGAACGACAGGCGGTCCTCCGCGGCGATTCGCTCGGCGATCGCGGCGACGTGGTCGACGCCCGCGTCGGTGCCCGAGGTGCCGCAGCTGCCCACGATGAGCGGTATCCGGTTCTCCCGCGCGGCGGCGAGCAGGATCCGCAGGTCCCGCGCCACGGCGGAATCGGACGTCTTCGCCACGCCGGCGCCCAGGTAATAGGGGCCCGAGTCGGTCGAGCCCGCGTCGATGGCGATCGCGGTCGCGCCCATCGCGATGCCGCGCTTGATCGTTTCGGCGGTGAAGCCGCCGCCGAGCATTCCTGAAGGGAAGATGATGCCAACGCCTTGATCTGAGCCGGGGCGGGCGGACATGGACTGTTCCTTTCGGTTGGGGGCCTGTCTCACGGGGCCTGACTCACTGTGTCTGCCTCACTGTGTCTGTCTCACGGGGCAGGACGCGGCAGGCGGACGGCGGTATCCGCACGGTGACCGACGGGCCGGGGAAGGACCTCGTGTCGGTGACGGTCAGCGGGATGCCGTCGACGTCGAGTTCGTAGAGGTAGTGGTCGCCGAGGAACGAGACGCCGCGAAGCTCGGCCTTGTAGGCGTTCGGCCCGGCGGCCTCGCTGAGGGCGGAGAGCTCGACGGCCTCGGGCCGGACGGCCAGCTGGACCTCCGCGCCGGCGGTCAGGTCCTCGCCGGAGACGGTGAGGGGCTGGCCGCCGGGGTGCAGGACGAGCTCGGCGGCGCCCTGCGCGGTGGCGGTGACGGCCCGGGCGGTCAGGATGTTGCAGTGCCCGAGGAACTCGGCGGTGAACCGGGTGGCCGGGCGGCGGTAGATGTCCTCGGGGGTGCCTGCCTGCAGGACTTCCCCCTGGTTCATGACCACGATCCGGTCGCTGAGGCTCAGCGCCTCGTCTTGGTCGTGGGTGACGAACAGCGTGGTGAGCCCGAGTTCGCCTTGCAGTCGCTTGAGCCAGGTCCTGGCCCGCTCCCGCAGCTTGGCGTCGAGGTTGGAGAACGGCTCGTCGAGCAGCAGGACCGCGGGGGAGTAGACCAACGCCCGGGCCAGGGCCACCCGCTGCTGCTGGCCGCCGGACAGTTCGTGGGGGTAGCGCTCCGCGTAGCCGGCCATCTCGACCAGTTCCAGGGTCTCCGTGACCCGGCGGCGCAGCGCCTCCTTCTTCATCCGCCGGATCTTGAGCGGGAACGCGACGTTGCCGAAGACCGTCAGGTGGGGCCAGACCGCGTAGGACTGGAAGACCATCCCCAGGTTCCGGTCCTGCGCCTCGAGGAAGACCTTATCGCGGGCGTCGAAGAAGGTACGGTCCCCGCAGGTGATCGTGCCCGCGTCGGGCCGCTGGAAGCCGGCGACGGACATCAGCGTGGTGGTCTTGCCGCACCCGCTTGGCCCGAGGAGGGTCAGGAACTCCTTGTCCCGGACGGTGAACGTGACGTCGTGCAGCGCGCGTACGCCGCCGAATGCCTTGCTCAGGCCCTGCACGGAGATCTCAGGCATTCCGGCGTCCTCTCAATCTGGTCGAGAACAGCCGCCCGGCGACGGCGATCGCGACGACCGTGATCGCGACCTGCACCATGGCAAGCGCCGCGACCGGCCCGTCCGCCCCTTGCTGCTCGGACAGCAGCATGGTTACGCCCATGAGCTGGTGGCCGGGGGTGACGAGGAACAGGGCGGGGTCGTAGTCGTTGAGGATGGAGATGAACATCAAGATGAACGCCACGAACAGCGCCGGCCGCAGGATCGGCAGGGTAATCCGGGTGATCGCGGTCCACCAGTTGGCCCCGGCGGAACGCGCGGCGTCGTCGAGCGACTCGCTGACCGTCGCGAACGCGGCCGACAGGACGAAGTAGGCGATCGTGAGGGACCGGACGCTCAGCGCGAGCATCATTCCCCAGAGGCCGTTGAGCAGCGCGTGCCCCGGTGGGTTGACGAGTAGGAAGGTCCAGAAGAACCCGATGCCGATGATCAGCCCGGGGATGGCGCGCGGGAACAGCAGCAGGAAGGGCAGCCCGCGGCGCAAGGGGAACGCCGAGCGGTGGGCCACGGCGGTGGCCAGCGCGACGACGGCGGTGGTGATGAGCGCGCCGACCAGCGCGATCTCGACCGTATTCCTGATCGAGCTCGCGAAATCGCCGTGCCCGATGGCGCGCCAGTTGCCGGCCGTGAACACGTGCCAGGGGGCGATAAGCGGCGTCAGCTGCGTTGTCACCGACGACAGCGCAAGCGTGGCGATCGGGGCGAACGTGGTTACCGCCACGTAGAGGCCGAGCAGCACGCCGAGGACCAGCCGGGCCGCGGTCGGCAGGCGCACGCTTCCCGCCCCGCCGCCCACAGTGCTGCGGCGGCCGCCGATCATGACGAACCGGGACTGATCCCGCAGCAGCCTGCCGCGCAGGAGCAGCAGGGCGCAGGCGCAGCCGAGCAGCACCGTCGCTCCGGCGCTGACCACGGGCGGGCCCGGCGTGAACGCGCTCGACCACTGGTCATAGAGGTAGCTCGCGACGAGGTCGTGTCCCTGCGGCGACCCGAACACCAGGGGGATGCCGAGCGACTCGATCGAGAGCGTGCAGACCAGCAGCCCCGCGTTGACCAGCGCGGGGCGCAGCATCGGCAGTGTGACCCGGCCGAGCACCCGCAGGGCCGGGGCGCCGACGCTCCTGGCGGCGTCTTCGAGCGAGGAGTCCATGCCGGACAGTGCGGCCTGGCAGACGAGGAAGACAATGGGCACGGCGACGGCGGTGCCCAGGACGGCCATGCCCGGCACGGTAGACAGGTTGAGCGGCAGGTGCAGCGTCTGGGTGATGAAATCGTGCGCGTAGCCGCCCGGCCCGTACAGCGCGTTCCAGCCGAGGATGAGGCCCAGCGGCGGGAGCACGAGCGGTGCGATCAGCAGGCCCGGGTACCACCGCCGGCCGGGGACGTCGGTCCGGCCGCAGACGATGGCGAACCCGCCGCCGAGCACTACTGCGCCCGCGGTGGTGATGGCGGCGAACTCGGCGGTGTTCCTTGCGGCCGCCCAGAAGGCGGGGTCGGTGAACAGCTGCCGGTAGGCCGCCAGGGTGAAGTAGCGGCCCGGCTGGTAAATAGGCGCGCTCTGCACGGACGCGTACACCAGCGGTACGACCGGGGCCAGGACGGCCACCAGCACGAGGCCCGAGATCGCCGCCTGCGCCCCGGTCCCGGGAAGCAGGCGGCGGATCCGGGTCGCCCGGCCGGGCGCGAGGCTTACGGAGGTCGTCATCGCGATGGGTCCCGGCGGGCCCCCGGCCGGCGGCTCATTGATGGAACGCCTGACGGAACTTGGCGGTGAACGTCTTCTGGTCGCTCGCCACCTGCGCGGTGAACGGTGTCATGTACACGTGCTGCGCGCCGACGGCCGCATACAGGGCCTTGAGCGTGTTCTGGCAGCCGTCGCCCGGCGTGAAGGCGTTGCTGCTCGCCTCGAACCCGGCGTCGCACAGCGCCTGCTGGCCGGAGTTGCTGAACACGAAGTCCATGAACAGCTTGGCCGAGTCGGGGCTGGCCGCGCCGGCGGTGATCCCGATGCCGCGCGGGATCAGCGGCGTGAAGTCCTTGGTGTACTCCCAGCCCACGAGCTTGCGCTCGGCGGCGCTTGACTCGATGGGGCCGCGGACGAGCCCGGACTCGAAGACGGCGACTCCGTATCCGCCCTGGGCGACGTCCGTGCCGAGCACGTCGCCGTCGCCGGGCGTCTGCGCGGTCTGGCCGAGCTTGTCGAGCGCGGCCCAGCCCTGGTTGTGCACGTATCCCCAGAATGCGCTGTAGCCGAAGTCGTTGTTGATCGCGTAGGTGGCGACCTTGTATTTCTTGTCGACCCCGTCCTGGGCGATCTGTGCGACCGTCGACGGCGCCGGCTGCCCCTTCAGCACGACCTTGTTGTAGATCGTGATCGCGGGATCGGGCGAGAAGATGTACAGGCCCTTGCCCTGCGAGGTGAAGGCCGGGTAGTCCGCGATGCCGGCCGGAGTGAACGGCTGCAGGAACCCGTTGTCCGCCGCGCCCACCCACAGGCCCGGGGCGCTGGCGATCAGGAGGTCCGCCGTCCGGACGCCCGCGGCGTGTTGCGCGGCGTACTTGGAGAACACCACCGGGTCCTCGTCATCGGTGACGGAGACGTGGATCCACGGGTACTTCGCCTGGAACGCCTTGGTGACCTCCTGCATCTGCGTCAGCAGCGCGTTGCTGTAGATCACGAGCCCCTTTTCCTGCTTGGAGCCGGAGACCAGCGCGGACGTGCTGAGCGGGGCCGCCGACGTACCACCGGCCGCCGCGGGCGGTGAGCTCGATCCGGAGCTGCCGCAGGCCGCCGCGGCGGCTAGCAGGGAAGCGGCGACGGCCGTCTTGGCAGCCAGGCGGGGCCAGTTGCGTACGGACATTTCTTTCTCCTATGAAAGATTGCAGATCTGCTATAGCAAGAGTGGCGGCGATGGCCGCGCGTGGTTTCATGGGATCGGGCGGGCTCTTAGTGGGCCGGCCTGGTGGTGCCCGCCGCGATGGCCAGGTAGGCCTCGGCGCGCGACCCGGTGTGGTGCCGCATGGCCTCCTCGGCCGCCGCCCCGTCGCGGGCCTCGATGGCCGCCGCCACCCTGCGGTGCTGCTCGAGGCTGCGCTGCAGGCTCGCGGCGTCCTGGTGCGACTCGACCGACCACTTGAGCCGGAAGGCCCAGTCGAAGGCGGTCGCCGTGGAGATCATGTCGATCAGCGTCTGGGTATGGGCCGCCTCGTCGATCAGGCGGTGGAATCCGCGGGTCACCTCCAGGAGCTCGCGGACCCGCGTCTCGTCCCAGTCGTCGTTGTCCGCCAGCGCCTCGGCCCGGTCGCAGGCCGCCACGATGGCCGCCACCTCCGCGGCGGTGGCGCGCTCGGCCGCCAGCCGGGCGGCGACGCCCCGGAGGGCGGCCTCGATGAGAGACAGCTCGCGCAGCTTGGCCACGGAAGGATCGGCCACCCGGATCGCGCGTACCGCGTCCCGTTCGATGAGCCGCTCGTGCTCCAGCCGCTGCAGGGCCTCCCGGACCGGGGTCGGGCTGACGCCCAGGTGCTCGGCGAGGCCGCGCTCGGTAAGCCGCTGGCCCGGCTGCAGCGTCCCGGTCGTGATGTCCTCGCGCAGCGCCTTGTAGGCCTGGTCGGACAGTGTCGGCCCGGTGGTCAGCTTGGGCCTGCC
>Ga0102924_1006504_pt1 | contig 10943 bp, 9 predicted proteins | sample PaiPotPPM11metaG_FD_80116 | JGI IMG/M metagenome (GOLD analysis project Ga0102924, IMG submission 80116) | Iron sulfur acid spring bacterial and archeal communities from Banff, Canada, to study Microbial Dark Matter (Phase II) - Paint Pots PPM... ...
AGGCTGCCCGCGTAGAGCACCACCGGCGCGGCCGCGATCAGCCGCTGGGCCCGGATGGTGAGCAGGTCGGCCGCGCCGGGCCCGGCGCCCACGAAGTAGACGGTCACGGCCGGGTGACCTGCCACTGGATCACCGGCAGGGCGGGCCGCCAGGTAGTGAAGCCGCCCAGCGGCTCGGCGTAGCTCAGGTCGGCCCGGACGAGCTGGCCGCCGTTGGCCCGCTGCCAGCGGTGCAGTACCGCCTCGGATTCCACGGTTACCGCGTGGGCCACCAGCCGGCCGCCCGGCGGCAGCCGCTCCCAGCACGCCTCCAGCAGCCCGTCGGCGGTCAGGCCGCCGCCCACGAAGACGGCGTCAGGCGGGGGCAGGCCGGCCAGCGCGGCCGGGGCCGGGCCGGTGATCACTTGCAGCCTCGGGACGCCCAGCGCGGCGGCGTTGCGCTGGACCCGCTCGGCCCGGTCGGCCCGCGCCTCCACCGCCACCGCGCGGGCCAGCGGCTCGGCCCGCAGCCACTCGATGCCGATGCTGCCGCTGCCCGCGCCCACGTCCCACAGCAGCTCACCGGGCCCCGGCCGCAGCGCGGCCAGGGCCAGCACCCGCAGCTCCCGCCGGGTCAGCTGGCCGTCGCTCTCGAACGCGGCGTCGGGCAGGCCAGGCATCCGCCCCGCGGCGGTACCGGCGTCGGCCTGGGGCCGGATGCCGAGCACGCACAGGTCGGCGAACCGGGTCTCGGCCAGGCCGGATGCCGGCACCGGGCCCAGCACCCGCTCGGCCGGGCCGCCCAGCCGCTCCAGCACGGTGACCTCGCTGTCGCCCCAGCCCCTGGCCGCCAGCACCTGCGCCACCTGGTGCGGGGTCTGCCCGTCACGGCACAGCAGCACCACCCGGCCGCCGGGCCGCAGCGCCGCCAGCGCCGCCTCGGGCGGCTGGGCGACCAGCGAGACCACCTCGGTCTCCGGCTCGGGCCAGCCCAGCCGGGCGCAGGCCAGGGCGACCGATGAGACGCCGGGGAAGACCCGCAGCCGCGCCGGCCCGAGCCGCCTGGCCAGCGTGGCCCCGATCCCGTGCAGCATCGGGTCCCCGCTGGCCAGCAGGCACAGTCCGGGGCGGAGGACCAGCTGGTCTAGGTGCTCCAGCAGCGGCGAGGGCAGCGGCTCGCGCCGCGCCTCAAGGCCGGCCGGCAGGAGGCCGAGTTGTCGCGCGCTGCCCACGATCAGGCGGGCCCGGGCCAGCGCCGCGCGGGCCCCGGCGCCCAGTCCTTCCCAGCCGTCCTCGCCGATTCCGACCACGGTGACGACGTCGTGGCCAGCGTCGTCAATGCCTTCGCCCATAAGGCGGCCAGCATGTCACATCGCCCGGGCGCAGGCCGGCGCGCCGCCGTGAGGGCACGGGGGGAGACGGCTGGAGTTCAGGTTCCGGTGGTAGAAAGAGGGCGTGCTCGGACTTCCCGATGACATCCAGGCCTGCCTCTTCGACCTCGACGGCGTGCTGACCAAGACCGCGGCGGTGCACGCCGCGGCGTGGAAGCAGATGTTCGACGACTTCCTGCGCAAGACCGCCGACACCACCGGGGCGCGGTTCACCCCGTTCGACATCCACGACGACTACGACGAGTACGTCGACGGCAAGCCGCGCGAGGACGGGGTGCGGGACTTCCTGGCCTCCCGCGGCATCACCCTGCCCGAGGGCACGCCCGACGACCCGCCCACCGCCGAGACCATCTACGGCCTCGGCAACCGCAAGAACGAGCTGCTGCTCAAGCAGATCAGCGAGCACGGCGTGGAGGTCTACGACGGCTCGGTCCGCTACCTGGAGGCGGCTGCGAAGGCCGGGCTGCACCGGGCCGTGGTGTCCTCGAGCGCCAACACCGCCCAGGTGCTCAAGGTGACCGGGCTGGCCCACTTCTTCGAGATCCGGGTGGACGGGGTGACCGTCGCCGAGCAGCACCTGCACGGCAAGCCCGCCCCCGACACCTACCTGTACGCGGCCCGTGAGCTCGGCGTCGAGCCCGCCCGCGCGGCGGTGTTCGAGGACGCGCTGTCCGGGGTGGCATCCGGGCACGCGGGCCACTTCGGCTTCGTGGTCGGGGTGGACCGGGTCGGGCAGGCCCAGGCGCTGGCCGATCACGGGGCGAACCGGGTCGTGCAGGACCTTGCAGAACTCCTAAACGACGACGGGGAGACCAAGGTGAGTAAGTGATCCCGCACCCGGCGTTTGAGACCCACCCCTGGATGCTGCGCGAGAACCACCTGGACCGGGACCGGCTGGCCCAGACCGAGTCGGTGTTCGCGCTCGGGAACGGGCACATCGGGGTGCGCGGCAACCTCGACGAGGGCGAGCCGCACGGCCTGCCTGGCACCTACCTGAACGGGTTCTACGAGGCCCGGCCGCTGCCCTACGCCGAGGCCGGCTACGGCTTCCCCGAAGCCGGGCAGACCGTCGTAAACGTGACCAACGGCAAGATCATCCGGCTGCTGGTCGACGATGAGCTGTTCGACCTGCGCTACGGGCGGCTGCTGCATCACGAGCGCGCCCTGGACTTCCGGACCGGGCTGCTGCACCGCCAGGTGGAGTGGCACTCGCCTGGCCACCGCCAGGTCCGGGTGCGCAGCACGCGGATGGTATCCCTGGTCCAGCGGGCCGTGATGGCCATCGAGTACGAGGTTGAGATGCTCGACGCGCCGGCCCGCGTGGTCCTGCAGTCCGAGCTGGTGGCCAACGAGCAGATGCCCATTGCCAGCAGGGACCCGCGGGTGGCGGCGGCACTCGAGGCGCCGCTGGAGCCCGTCGAGCACCGGGTGATGGGCGTCCAGGGCTACCTGGCCCACCGGACCCGGCGCAGCGGGCTGCGGCTGGCCGCCGCCATGACCCACATCTGCGACGCGCCGCAGCCGTGGGAGACCGAGACCGAGTCCTACGAGGACTCGTCCAGGGTCACGGTCATCGCCGAGCTCAAGCCGGGCGAGAAGGTGCGCCTGGTCAAGCTGGTCGCCTACGGCTGGTCGGCTGAGCGCTCGGTGCCGGCCCTGCGCGACCAGGTGGCCGCCGCCCTGGCCGCGGCCGGGCACACCGGCTGGGACGGGATGCTGGCCGAGCAGAAGCAGTACCTGGACGACTTCTGGGCCCACGCCGACGTGCACGTGGACGGCGATCCGGAGATCCAGCAGGCGGTCCGGTACGGGGTGTTCCAGATCCTGCAGGCCGGGGCCAGGGCCGAGGGGCGGGCCATCCCGGCCAAGGGCCTGACCGGCCCCGGCTACGACGGCCACGCGTTCTGGGACACCGAGAGCTACGTGCTGCCCGTGCTGACCTACACCCTGCCCTCGGCCGCCGCCGACGCGCTGCGGTGGCGGCACTCGATCCTGCCCCAGGCCCGTGAGCGGGCCAAGCAGCTCGGCCTGCAGGGCGCGGCGTTCCCGTGGCGGACCATCGCCGGGGACGAGTGCTCGGCCTACTGGCCGGCCGGCACCGCGGCGTTCCACGTGACCGCCGACGTCGCCGACGCGGTCGCGCGGTTCCAGCTGGTGGCGGGCAGCGAGGACTACGCCCGGCGGTTCGGTGTCGAGATGCTGGTCGAGACCGCCAGGCTGTGGGCCTCGCTGGGCTACTTCGACGCCACCGGCGAGTTCCGGATCGACGGCGTGACCGGGCCCGACGAGTACAGCGCCATCGCCGACAACAACGTCTACACCAACCTGATGGCCAAGCGGAACCTGCTGGCCGCGGTGGCGGTGATGCGGAGCGAGGACACCGACCGGGCCGCGTTCCCCGAGGTGACCGACGAGGAGATGGACACCTGGCAGCGGGCCGCCGACCACATGCGGCTGCCCTACGACGAGCGGCTGGGCGTGCACCCCCAGGCCGACGACTTCACCAGCCACGCGGTCTGGGACTTCGACGGCACCACCCCCGACCAGTACCCGCTGCTGCTGAACTTCCCCTACTTCGACCTGTACCGCAAGCAGGTCGTCAAGCAGGCCGACCTGGTCCTGGCCCTGTACCGGGCCAGCCACGAGTTCACCGGGGAGCAGAAGCAGCGCGACTTCGAGTACTACGAGCGGCTGACCGTCCGCGACTCCTCGCTGTCGGCCTGCATACAGGGCATCGTCGCCGCCGAGACCGGGCACCCGGACCTGGCCTACGACTACTGGGGCGAGGCGGCCCTGATGGACCTCGACGACCTGGAGCACAACACCGGCGACGGGCTGCACATCGCCTCGCTGGCCGGGGCCTGGCTGGTCGCCGTGGGCGGCTTCGGCGGCCTGCGCGACACCATGGACAGCATGCCCTCGTTCGCCCCGCGGCTGCCGGGCGCCCTGAAGTCGCTGACCTTCAACCTGGTCTGGCGCGGCACCCACCTCAACGTGGCCATCAGCCGGCACGAGGTCCGCTACACCTGCAACGGCGAGACCCACCTGGACCTGCTGCACTACGGCGAGCAGATCCGGGTCGGCCCCGGCGGCACCCAGATCCGCAAGCTACCCGAGCAGGAGGACCGGCCCCGCCCGCGCCAGCCACCCGGCCGCGAGCCGGCCCAGCGCGGCCGCCGCGCCGACACAGAGACGTCCTGATCACCGGCCTAGTCGGCGGCCAGGGCTGGCTGGGGGAGAAACAACGTGCCCCTGGCGGTTCCGTGGGCCGTGCGGATGGCGACGGTGAGCCAGGCCAGCACCAGGCCGGCGTACCAGACCGCGGCCGCCACGCGCAGGACCGACGAACCGGTCTGGGCGGCCAGCGTGGTGGTCGCGGTCACGCAGGTGCCGACCGGGAACGTGAACGACCACCAGGTCAGTGAGAACGGCAGGTGGCGGCGGGCGGTGCGCAGGGTGATGGCCGCCGCGATCAGCGTCCACAGCACGGCGAAGCCCCACACCGGGACGCCGTACAGGACGCCGAGCACTCGCAGCGCGCTGGCGTAGGGGTCGGGCAGCGCGTGGCGGGCGGCCAGGCCGAGCAGGTTGGCCGCGGTGACGGACTGGCCCAGCGGCCCCAGGATCAGCCACAGGGTCGGGACCAGCCGGGCCGGGCCGACGCCGTGGCTGGCCAGGCGGCCCCAGATCAGCGTGATCACGATCAGCGAGGCCAGCACGCTGAGCCCGAACATGGCATAGCAGGCCAGCAGCAGCGCGAGCCGGGCCTGCGCGTCGGCCACGTGGGGCAGGAGCAGCGCGCCGGTGGACGCGGACACCAGCGGCGGCACGACGGGCATGAGCCAGCCGCCGAACGCGGTGCCGGGCCTGAGCCGGTGCCGGGTGAACATCAGGTAGGGCACGGCGGCCGCGGTGACCAGGCCGAGCGCGGTGCCGGTCAGCCACAGGGCCCAGTCGACGTCGACGGCCAGCCGCAGGCCGGTGACCTGCCGGCCGAGCAGGAGCAGCCCGGCGCCCACGGTGAGCAGGGCCATCGGCGGGGCGCCGTAGAACATCACCATGATCGGGTCGCGGGCGTGGGCCCTGGCCGCCTGCGGATGCCAGCGCCAGTGGGCGATGGTGGCCGTGGTCACCGCGACCAGCAGCGCGGCGGCCAGGGCCCAGATCACGGTGGCGGCGGCGCGCAGGCCGGGGAACTGCTCGGGCAGCGACGCGGCGGCCACGGCCACGATGCCGGTGCCCATGACGGCGGCATACCAGTTGGGGGTGAGGTGGGCCAGCGGCGGACCGGGCCGGTCCCGGCCGGTGACGAGTGGGGGCGGGGCGGGCCGGTCGGCTGTTGTGGTCATGCTCCTGACGCTGCCAGATGCAGGGCGTCGCGGGTAGCTGGGACGTTCTTGCTGCCTTACAAACCGAGGTTGTAGCTGGCTAGGCTGAGGGGCATGCGGCTGAGCCCACACGTGCCCGACCTCCCGGCGCTGGAGGTGCTGCTGACCGTGGCCCGGACGGGCAGCCTGAACAGCGCGGCCGCGGAGCTGGGGGTCAGCCAGCAGGCGGTCTCGTCGCGGATCCGGGCCATCGAGGCCCAGACCGGCGTGCCCCTGGTCAGCCGGACGCCGCGCGGATCCAGCCTGACCAGCGAGGGCGTCGTGGTGGCAGAGTGGGCGGCCCGGCTGCTTGACGTGGCCGCCGAGCTGGACGCCGGGATCTCGGCGCTGCGCCAGGACCGGCACAGCCGGCTCCGGGTCAGCGCCAGCCTGACGGTCGCCGAGGCGCTGCTGCCCGGCTGCCTGGTGGCGTTCCGCGCCGCCGCGCAGCGCAGACCGGGCCCGGCGGCGGAGATCGTGCTCACCGCGGCCAACAGTGATGCGGTGCTGGCCCAGGTCAGCGACGGCCAGGCCGACCTGGGGTTCGTCGAGGGGCCGCGGGTGCCGCGGTCGCTGCGCAGCAAGACCGTGGGCCATGACCGGCTGGTGGTGGTCGTGCCGCCCGCGCACCCGTGGGCCCGCCGCCGCACGGTGACTCCGGCCGAGCTGGCCGGCGCGCCGCTGGTCAGCCGGGAGGAGGGGTCGGGCACCAGGGAGGTGCTGGCCGCGGCGCTGGCCCGCAGCCTGGGGCCGGGGCTGGTCCAGGCCCCGGCCGCGCTGTCGCTGTCCACCACCTCGGCCATCCGGGCCGCCGTGCTGGCCGGGGCGGGCCCGGCGGTGCTCAGCCGGCTGTCGGTCGGCGACGACCTGGCCGCGGGGCGACTGGTCGAGGTCGAGGTGCCGGGACTGGACCTGCGGCGGCCGCTGCGGGTGGTGTGGCGGGGCGCGGCCAGCCCGCCGGCCGGCGCGGCGCGGGATCTCATCGCGCACATCCAGACGCGGCAGGCCGGGGCCCAGTGGGGATGACGGCCCAGTGGGGATGACTGGCAGACCGGCTAGAGGTTCAGGTCCACGATGACCGGGGCGTGGTCGCTGGGGCCCTTGCCCTTGCGCGCCTCGCGGTCGACCCAGGCCCCGGACACCGCGCCGGCCAGCGCCGAGTTGGCGTACACCAGGTCGATGCGCATGCCCATGCCCTTGTGGAACGAGCCCGCGCGGTAGTCCCAGTAGGTGAACGGGTGCGGGCCCTTGGAGATCGTGGGCACCACGTCGGTCAGGCCGGTATCGCGCAGCCGGGCCAGGGCCTCGCGCTCGGGCGGCGTCACGTGGGTGGAGCCGACGAACGCGGCCGGGTCCCAGACGTCGTCCTCGTTCGGGGCCACGTTGAAGTCGCCCATCAGGGCGAACGGCGTGGCGCCCGCGGCGTCGGCGGCGACCGCGTCGCGCAGCGCGGCCAGCCAGCGCAGCTTGTACTGGTAGTGCGGGTCCTCTGGGGTCCGGCCGTTGGGCACGTAGACCGAGCGGACCCGGACCGGGCCGCAGGTGGCGGCGATGGTCCGGGCCTCCAGGGTCTGCGGGTCGGGGTAGCCGGGGTCACCGGGCAGGCCGCGCTCGACGTTCTCCAGGCCGACCCGCGACAGCACGGCCACGCCGTTCCAGCGCCCCTCGCCGTGGTCGGCGATGGCGTAGCCAAGGCCGCTGACCTCATCGCCGGGGAACGCGCCCTCGGCGACCTTGGTCTCCTGGAGGCAGACCACGTCGGGCGCGGCCTCCTTGAGCCACTCGGCCAGCCGGGGGAGGCGGGCGAGCACGGAATTCACGTTCCAGGTCGCGATGCGCATGGGCCTATCTCATCAGCCCGGCGCCCGCTGTCGGGCCGCACCCCCGCGGGCACATCGGCAGCGCGGAGTTGCGGAAGCAGTCCGGCCGCGCGTTGTTGCAAATTTTCCGTTTCATGCGGTTAGTGATGGTCGTCATGCTCCATCATGTGGCGGGTGAATCGACGGGCGGATGCGACCGCGCCTGCGGGCCGGGCTCCCCATCCCGCCGGTCCCGATCTGGACGAGGCGCTGACCGCGGCGCTGCGCGGGGATCCGGACGCGTTCCGCGTGCTGTACCGGGACACTCAGCCGCGGGTGCTGCGCTACCTGCACGCTCTGGTCGGCGAGGACGCTGAGGACGTGGCGTCGGAGACCTGGCTCCAGGTCTCCCGCGACCTGGCCGACTTCGCTGGCGACGGTGACGGCTTCCGCGGCTGGGTGGTGACCATCGCGCGGCACCGGGCCATCGACCATCAGCGGCACCGGGGCCGGCGGCCGGCCACGCCGGTGCCGGCCGAGGACCTGGCCTACCTGGCGGCTGGCGACGACACGGCGGCGCTGGCCCTGGAGTCGGTGGCCACGGACGCGGCGGTCGGCCTGATCGCGAGCCTGCCGCCGGACCAGGCCGAGGCGGTGCTGTTGCGGGTGGTGGTCGGGCTGGACGCGCAGGCCGCGGCGGAGGTGCTGGGCAAGCGGCCGGGCGCGGTGCGGATGGCGGCCCACCGGGGCCTGCGCGCGCTGGCCAAGCGGCTGGAGCAGTCGGGTTACCGCGGGGTTTGACACGGGGTGTGACACGGGCGCGGGAGATGACGCTGGAGGAAGTGAGATGAACACACGCCACCCACGGAGGATCGGCCGTAGATCCGCTGAGCAGCTGCTCAGCGGCCACGGCGGACCAGACGCGGAGCACGACCGGCTCGCCGGCGTGCTGGCGGCGGCGGCCGGGCCGGCTCGCGACAGCGAGCTGGGCGGCGAGCACGCGGCGGTGGCGGCATTTGAAGCCCATCATCTCGTCTCCGCAACCACCTCCCGGAGAGGACAGATGATCAAGTCCCCGCTTGCCAAGCTCCTCACGGCCAAGGTCATCGCGGCGTCGGTGGCCGTCTTTGCCACCGGCGGCGTCGCGGTGGCCGCGAGCACCGGCGCTCTGACCGGCTCGGCCTCTGGCCACGCTACGACCAGCCTGCCGCCCAGTACGGTCAGCGCCTCGGCCTCGATCTCGGCCGCCCACCCCGGCTCGCACTCCGCGTCGGCCAGCTCGGCCCCGTCGGTCTCGGCCTCCGTGTCCGCCCCGGCCTCCACCGGCCCGTCCAGCCCGGTGCACATCCCCGGCACCGCGGCGGGCCTGTGCCGCGCCCTGGCCGCCAGGGTGACCAGCGGCGTCAGCACCACGGCCGGGCTGGAGAAGGCCCTGGCCAGCCCGGCCGCGGACCGGCTGGCCGGCGGCAGTGAGTTCGCGTCCCTGGTCAGCACGGTCCAGGGCGTGAGCAACGTGCCCGACTACTGCGCGCTCCTGCTCCAGCTGCCGTCCCTGCCGGACCCGTCCGGCCTGGCTCAGCTGCCGATGAGCGTGCTGAACAGCATCCTGGTCCAGCTTCCCGCCGGAACGCTGGCCCAGGTGCTCACTGAGCTGCCGGGCTCGGCAGTCGCGCAGGTCCTGACCAACCTGTCGCCGTCAGCACTGGCCCAGGTGCTGACCACGCTGCCGGGCCCGGCCCTAGCCGAGGTGCTGACCGCCCTGTCGCCGACGGCGCTGGCCGCGGTGCTGACCTCGCTGCCGGCCTCGGTCCTGGCCCAGGTGCTGACGGCGCTGCCGGCCGCGGGCCTGGGGCAGGTGCTGACCGCGCTGCCGGTGCACGGGCTGGTCGTGGTGGTCACCAAGCTGCCGGTCAAGGTCCTGACCGCGCTGCTGGCCAAGCTGCCGACCTCGGTGGCGACGAAGATCCTGTCCAGGCTGCCGGTCGGGGTGCTGTCCAAGCTGCCCGGCAGCCTGCTGTCCCGCCTGGGTCTTTCCGGGCTGTCCGGGCTATAGCCCGGATCCGCGGGTAGAGAACCCGCGGTTCAGCACGCCCGCAGGCGGGGCGGTCGACTCGGGACGACCGCCCCGCCTTCGGGCGCCCCCGCACGTTCGCGCCGGAAGAGGATTCAGAGGAGTCACGGGTTTCATGATTCAGACGCGGATTGCCCGCATGCGCCGCACGCGCACCCTGGCCATGCCGACGGCGTTCCGCCGCCGGTCGGCCCTGTTCGCCTCGGAGGTGGTCAACAAGGCGGTGACGCGCGAGGTGGTCTGGGTGTACGCGGTCGCCTCCAGCCTGGACACCGAGCAGCTCTCCGGCCTGGCCGGCGTGGGCGGCGAGCCGGTGCGCACCATCGCCGCGGACGACATCCAGGCCGTGGTCGGCTCGGTGGATGCCGCGGCTTTCGGCGAGAGCTCGATCGCCAGCCTGCTGGGTGACCTGGCCGACATCGAGCCCATTGGCCGCGCGCATCACGAGGTGGTCGCGACGATCGCGGCCGAGTGCCCGGTGGTGCCGCTGCGGCTGGCCACCATTTACCCGGACGACGACACGGTCAGCGCGCTGCTGGCCGAGCACCACGCCGAGCTGACCCTGCTGCTGGACTCGCTGCGCGGCACCCAGGAGTGGGGCGTCCAGGTGTATCTCAGGCCGGCCGTGGGTCAGGCCGAGCCGCAGCAGCCCTGGCTGGAGGCCGAGGCCAGCGCGGTGGAGATTGACCGGGTGCTGAGCGACTTCTCGCTGGTGTCCCGGCGCCAGCCGGCTCCGTACCTGCGTCCGGGGTCGGTCTGCGGGTGGATGGTGCTGAACGGCATCTACCTGCTTGACGCCGACCGGGCAGCGGAGTTCGCCGCGGTCGCGCGGCAGTTCGCCGCCGAGCACGCCACGCTCCGGGTGGAGATCACGGGCCCGTGGCCGCCGTACTCGTTCGTGGACCGGGACGACGTCTGAGGCCGGGGGCCTTACCGGCCGTTCGCCGGGGGCAGCCAGCGCTCCATGCAGGCCAGCAGCTCGTCGGTGTCGACCGGCTTGGTGACGTAGTCGCTGGCCCCGGCGGCCAGGCTCTTGTCCCGGTCGCCCTGCATGGCGCGCGCGGTCACCGCGATCACCGGCAGGCTGGCGAACTGCGGCATCTCCCGGATGGCGGCCGTGGTGGTGTAGCCGTCCATCTCGGGCATCATCACGTCCATCAGCACCAGGTCGATGTCCTGGCCCGACCGCAGCACCTCGATGCCCTGGCGGCCGCTGGGCGCGTGGATCACCTGCAGCCCGTAAAGCTCCAGGGTGCTGGTGATGGCGAACGCGTTGCGCAGGTCATCGTCGACGATGAGCACCTTGCGGCCCCGGACCCGCTCGTGCTGTCCGGACT
>Ga0102924_1006505_pt1 | contig 10943 bp, 9 predicted proteins | sample PaiPotPPM11metaG_FD_80116 | JGI IMG/M metagenome (GOLD analysis project Ga0102924, IMG submission 80116) | Iron sulfur acid spring bacterial and archeal communities from Banff, Canada, to study Microbial Dark Matter (Phase II) - Paint Pots PPM... ...
TGCCGCCGAAGATGTTGATGAACATGACCTTCGCCCCGGTATGATTCACGACGAGCTCGTAACAGTTGCGCACGCGCTCCGCGTTGGCACCTCCGCCGACGTCGAGAAAGTTCGCAAAATTACCGCCCGCGTTTCTGACCGCGTCCATCGTTGCCATCGCTAGACCGGCACCGTTAGCGCTCGTGCCGACGTTCCCGTCGAAGCGGCGGAAATTGCGCGTCCCGAGTCCAGCCTGCGCGGCCAGTGTTTCGTCCTCATCGAGCGGCAGCGTCTCTTCCCACTTCTTGAATTCCGGATTCTTAAACAGCGCGTCGTCGTCGAGTTCGACTTTCGAGTCGGATGCAAAGACGCGCCCGTCCGTGGTGAGTGCCAGCGGATTAATCTCGATCAGCTTCGCGCCGTAGCGAAAAAAGAGATCGTAGATCCCGCCGGCGATCGCCGGGAATGCTTTGCGATAGCCGGAATCGAGCTCGGCTTCGAAGGCCAGCTCGCGTCCGATAAAGGGCGAGTAGCCGATCGCGGTATCGACGAAAAATTTCGCGATCGAATCTGGATGCTTTTCCGCGACCTCTTCGATGTCCATGCCGCCGAAACGGCTGACCATGATAACGGGTCTTTTCGTGGTGCGATCGATTGCGATCGCGCAGTATGCTTCCTTAGCGATCGGCAACTTCTCTTCGACGAGGATCGAGTTGACCGGCTCGCCCTTCGGATTCTGACGGTTGGGCGGCATCGGCGTCGCCATAATATCTTGCGCGACGGCTTTCGCTTCGCCGGCGTTCTTGGCGAATTTCACTTTGCCGGCTTTGCCGCGTCCGCCCATCAGCACTTGCGCCTTGATGACCCACTCGCCGTCATGCGCTTTGACGAAATTGGCCGCGTCGTCGGGAGTCGTGGCATGCTGTCCGCGCGGCACGGGAATCCCGGCGCGCCGAAACAGCTCTTTGCCCTGATACTCCATAAGGTTCATACGGGGTTGTCGAAATGTTGCTTCGGCGTGATTGGTACCTGCTGGGGCGTTTCGATGGCGACAGCCGGCTTGATACCCCGCGCTGCTGCGGGTTCGATTCCCGCACGCTCCAGTATGGTCGCTTGTCGACCGATCATCGGTGTGTTAGTGTGGGGTAGGGTATCAAGCCGACTAAGACACCATCAAACGGGGCGCTCATGGAGGAGCGTCTCGTTTTATTTCGCGGTATCATCATAAGAAAAGAGCGCTCCTCTGAGCACTCTAGAGTACGCTCCACCAGCAGAGTTCAAGCGGGACGCTTCGGTGGCGGTAATACAATTGAACTCTACGCGCTCAGGTTTCAGCCATCTGGTGCGTTATGCCTCCACTTTTATCAAAACTGCGTCGCCTTGGCCGCCTCCGCTGCAAATTGCCGCGATGCCGTAGCCGCCGCCGCGTTTGCGCAACTGATTGATGACGGTGCCGATAAGGCGCGCGCCCGATGCGCCGATCGGATGACCCATCGCGACCGCGCCGCCGAAACGATTGATTTTCTCCGGATCCAGCCCCAGGCGTTTCGCCGAAGTTAACGCGACCGCCGAAAACGCTTCGTTGATCTCCCACACGTCGATCTGTTCTTTGCGCAAACCCGTCTTCGCCAGCAACTTGTGCGCGGCCATCGCGGGGGTCAGCGCAATATACGGCGAGTCCCACGCGACCGTCGCGTGATCCAGAATCGTCGCCAGCGCTTCATGACCGTGCGAACGCGCGTACTCCGAGCTCGCGAGCACGAGTGCCGCGGCGCCGTCGTTCACGCCGGGGGCGTTGGCGGCCGTAATCGTCCCGTCTTTGTCGATCGGTTTGAGCTTCGCCATCGCCTCCAAGTTAGCGTCGGTGCGCACCGCTTCGTCGCGATCGATCGTCGTGCTTGGAACGTCACCGGTAACGAACGGCGCCCACTCGCCGTAGTTGAGCGTAAACTCTTTCGAAGGCTGATGCTCCCACACTGCGTCCGCCGCGCCATTCGAGGACCCAGCCGCCACTGGCACCCGCGCGCGCGCGGGCTCGGGAAGTTTGTCGACGACGATTTTGCCTTTGGCTTTGGTTGCAACGCGCAGCGGAACGATCTCATCCGCCAGCTCGCCCTTGTTTTGCGCCTCGGTTGCCCGGCGATGACTCTCGTACGCGAAGCGATCCTGTTCTTCGCGCGAAACGCCCATTTCGTTGGCGACCTTAGCGCCTTGCGCGGCCATGGTCATCGGAAAGTAATAATCCCACAGGCCGTCGTGGATCATCGCGTCGATCAAACGGCCGTCACCGAAACGGTAGCCGCCGCGTGCGTCCTTTAAAAGGTAGGGCGCGTTCGACATCGACTCCATGCCGCCGGCGCCGACGAGCGCGTTGCTGCCTTCATTTATAAGACGCGCCGCATTGACGGCAGCCAGCAGTCCCGACGCGCAGACCTTATTGACGGTTTCGGCCGTTACCGTTTTCGCAAGCCCGCTCTTGAAGCCGACTTGGCGCGCGGGGTTTTGTCCCGCGCCGGCTTGCAGCACGTGTCCGAAAACGAGGTGCTCGATCTCGGCGGGATCCACGCCGGAGCGTCCGATCGCCGCGACAAGCGCGGCCGCGCCCAGCGTGGTTGCCTCAAGCGAAGCCAGGCCGCCGCTCAAGCGTCCGAACGGCGTGCGCGCCATGCCCACGACGACAGTTTTTGAGTCCATCATGCTTAGCGCATTCGCGCCGGCTCGGAAGCCGTCCCGCGCGGCTGCGTGCAGACGACGCGCTCGTCCGGTCCGCAGTTTTCGCACTCGAATTGGAGCGTCACGTGGGTGATCCCGTAGCGCGCGCGCAGCAGCGCGTCAATTTCGCGCGCGATTGCGGTCGCTTCGCTGACGCGCCGATCGTCGACCAAGATATGGGCGGATAACGCGCGGTCGCCGGTGCCGATCGTCCAGACGTGCAAGTCGTGCACCGCCACGATGCCCTCGAGCGGCGCAAGGGAACCGCGGACTTCCTCGATGCTCATTCCGCGCGGCGTCGCTTCGAGCAATATGTCGGTCGCATCGCGTACGATGCGCAGCACACCCACGATGATGATGCCCGCAACGAAGAGCGAGAGCGCCGGATCGACCCACGTCGCGCCGGTCAACGCGATCGCGACGCCGCCGGCGATCACCGCGAGACCGCCGAGCGCATCGCCGCAGACGTGAAAGATGGCAGCCTGCACGTTGAGGTTGGCTTTGCGGTCGCGCATGAGCATCAAGCCTACGAACCCGTTCACGACGAAACCGAATCCGGCGACGGCGACCATGAGCGTGCCTTGCGGATGATACGCCACGAAGAAACGGTGGACGGCTTCGTAAGCGATGAAAATCGTGGCGGCGAGCAAGATCGCGCCATTGGCCAGCGCACCCAAGATCTCGAGCCGTCCATAACCAAACGTCTTGCGCAAATTCGCCGGACGTTGCGCGCCGATCAATGCCGCCAAAGCGATGCCGAGTGCGAACACGTCCATGCAGACGTGCACGCCGTCTGCCAGCAGCGCCAAACTGCCGGCGCGGATTCCGCCCCAGAATTCGACTGCGGCAACAATGGCAACCAGAACGAGGGCGAACCAGAGCCGCATGCGCGGCATCGTTACACCACTAATGCCTTGAGCGCAAGCACGGCGAGCATTGCGCCGAAAAAGAGAAACGTCCGGCTTTCGGCCTGTGCGATCACTGCGGGTTTCCAGACGCCCTGTTGCGCGGATGCGGGTTTGAGCTGCGGAACGATTCGCGGCACCTCTTCACAATAGCGAACGAACCCTTCGCCGAATTTCGAGCGCAAGAATTTTTCTTCATGCGGAACGATCGTTGCGTACACCGCTATCATCGTACCCAATGCAACCGCTATCAAGGCGGCTCGGGTTGCGGCGGGATTCGCGCCGGTGAACGCGATCGCAAAGCCGGCCGCGGTGATGAAGTTCCCCAAGTACAGCGGGTTGCGCACGTACGCGTACGGGCCCGCCGTTACCAGCTCGGGCGCGATTACGGCGTCGTTGCGTGTCGTAACGCCGGAATAACCGACCGCCCAGCAGCGCAGCAGTTCACCCGCGATCGCAATCGGCACGCCGAGGGTGACACTGAATGTGTTCGGCTTGCCGAAGACGGCCAGCAAAATCGCGGGAAGCGCCAGCAGCGCGCCGCGATTCTTGAAGACGAATGCGCTCAACGCGCGGTCCGCTCGGTCTGCTGCCCCGCTTCTTCGAGCGCCTCTGCAAATATTTCGTGGAGCGATCGCTCCAGCGTGAACGTCGGTTTCCAGCCAAGCGCGCGCAGCTTGCTGTTGTCGCCATAGAATTGCCGCACTTCGGTCGCGCGCAATTTGCTCGGATCTTCTCTCACCTCGACCGGAACCTGCGCGATCTGGATCAACGATCGCAAAATCGTCTTGATGCTTACCGGCACGCCGCCGCAAACGTTGTAAATCTCGCCCGGCTTTCCGGATTGCGCCAGCGCGGCGTACGCTCGCACGACGTCGCGCACGTCCAGTAAGTCGCGCTCCGCATCGAGGTTGCCGACATGCATGACCGGCTCGTCGATCTTGCATTTGATGCGCGCGAGCTGCGCGGCAAACGCCGGGACGACGAAACGCCTATCCTGCACCGGCCCGATATGGTTGAACGATCTCGCGACGATCGCTTTGACTCCGTAGGATCGCGAAGCCGCCAAGCACGCACACTCGGCGGCGGCCTTGCTCGCGCCGTATGCGTCGACCGGACTGATCGGATAATCCTCGCGCAAGGGATTCGTCGCTTCGGCAACGCGGCCGTAGACCGACGCCGAGCTTGCCAAGACCATCGTCGGCGCGAGTTTTGTGCGCCCGATGTAATCCTGTATCGCTTCCAGCAGCCGGAACGTTCCCATCGCGTTGACGTCGTACGTTTCGAGCGGATGCGCGATCGCCGTCGGCACAAATGCCTGGCCGGCGAGATGGAAGATTACGTCCGGTTTGGATTGCTCGATGCAGCGCGCGATGCTCTCGGAGTTCGTGATGTCGAGATGCAAGTGATAGCCATCCTGGCGAGCCGGACCTGCCGCCGCGAAAACCTCGCTGCCGCCTTCGACGAGAACTTGTACTAGGTGCCGCCCCGCGAAACCATTTGCTCCGGTTACGAGTGCGCGCATTTTCCTTAAACCGGCACGGCGCGTGAGAGTCGGTCGATGTCGGCTTTGACCATCATCTCAACAAGATCTTCAAATGAATGCTCCGGCACCCAGCCCAGCACGCGCTTGGCCTTACTCGCGTCGCCGACGAGCATGTCAACTTCGGCCGGCCGCATGAAACGCGGATCGGTTTTCACATAATCTTCGTACGGACCCAAACCAGCCGTTTCGAAAGCGATCTTTAAGAAGTCCCGCACGCTGTGCGTTCGCCCTGTCGCGATGACGTAATCGTCCGGTTTATCCTGCTGGAGCATCATCCAGATGGCGCGGACGTAGTCTCCAGCATATCCCCAATCTCGTTTTGCGTCGAGATTTCCAAGCACGATGTTTTTTGCAAGGTCGAGTTTTATGCGCGCGACGCCATCGCTAATTTTTCTCGTCACGAATTCGCGCCCTCGACGACACGACTCGTGATTGAACAGTATTCCGCTCACTGCAAACAGATCATATGATTCACGATAATTCACCGTGATCCAGTGCCCATAAACTTTCGCTACGCCGTACGGGCTGCGCGGATAGAACGGCGTGCTCTCACGTTGCGGCGTCTCTTGCACTTTGCCGAACATCTCGGAGCTCGAGGCTTGGTAAAATTTGATTTTCGGGTTTACGGAACGTATGGCTTCGAGCACGCGCGTCACGCCCAACGCCGTGAACTCTCCAGTCAACACCGGCTGCGCCCACGATGCCGGCACGAACGATTGCGCCGCGAGATTGTAAACTTCGTTCGGTTTAACGCTCTCGACGATGCTCGTAATCGATGTCTGGTCCAACAGATCGCCCGAAACAAACTCGATATCGTCGACGATATGTTGGATGCGTTCGTGCACGTCGGTGCTGGTGCGGCGCGTCATGCCGACCACACGGTAACCTTTTTCCAGCAACAGCTCCGCCAGATATGAGCCATCCTGGCCGGTTATACCGGTGATGAGCGCCGTCTTCTTCATGAGGCTCTCTTCGACCCGACTATGGCCGTTCCGCCTGCAACCAAGCCGTCGCGGCGTCCACGGTACCGAAGCGATGGAAACCGCTATCGACCGTTACAAACTCGCCGCGCCCGCTAAAGATCGCGTAACGTCCTTCAAACAATTGCGTCGAGCGGACGGTCGCCCAAAAATGCGGTAAGACTTCGGCCCGTTCTTCGTGCACCGTGCCGGCGGTAGCATATTTTGGAAGGGCGTTCAGCGCGTACTGCAGTTGCGTCACCGCGCCGCCGCTGCCCAGCACGAAATAACCGTTCGCGTGCCGCGCATCTTTCATCACGCTCGAGAAAGCGACGAGGTTACCTTGAACTTTGTAGCTGTACTCTTTAAAGTGCCGCGCATCGAAAGGTACTGCAAAGCCGGGTTCCTTCGAACCCGCGAGCAGCTGTTGTTCGAGCGCCTGTTGCGCCGAAGCGCTGGTTGCATGTCCGCTCACCATGTCGCGTAGCACGCGCACGCGCACCAAGCGATCGTTTATGAAAACCACGGCCAATGAAACGTCCTCGTGCCGGCGGATTGGTCCGGCTGCCATGTCGACGGTGCGCTGGATCCGGTACCCAATGATACCGGCGTGATCGCGGGCGGCGAGCGACGCCGCCAAAACAACTGCGGCCGGAACGCTCACTTCGCCATGCGGGTTGCGATGAACGCCGCTACTTCGCTCGGCAGCGTGCCGCGGCCGAAACCCGCATCGTAACCAAGCTCGGTCGCAAGCAGGCCCGTCATGCGCGGACCGCCCGCGCATAAAACGATCGCATCCCGCATGCCTTCGGCCTCCAGCAATTCGACCAACGCCGTAAACGTTTTGACGTCGCTGCCCTTTTGCGTAACGACTTGCGACGCGAGCAGCGCATCGATTCGATTCTCTTTTGCGAAGCGCACGAAATCTTCGGGTGACACCTGGCTGCCCAGATTGAACGTTTCGAACATCTTGTAACGCTCGAGGCCCGGGTCGCCCTGATAGCCTTTCATATTGAGAATTGCGTCGATGCCGACGGTGTGTGCGTCGGTCCCAATGCACGCGCCGGCCACGCGAATCTTTCGCCCGAGGCGCTCGCTGATGAGCAGATCGATCTCGTCCATGCTCATCGCGCGCGTTTTCATTGAAGGCGCGGCGATCGAGTCAAAGTCAACGCTTTGCATCGTGCTCGCATAGACGACGAAAAACGAATAGCCCTGCGCAATCGCGCGGCCTTCGGCCACTTGCACGTCGGCAAAACCCATCTTGGCGACGAGCTGCCGCGCCGCTTCGTCGGCCGCCTCGCTCCACTCGGCCGGCAACGTGAACGAGAGCTGCACCTTGCCGTCGTTGAGCGTGTCGCCGTACGGTTTGATCGGATCGCTCACGACAGCAGCTCGTCAAACGGATTCCAGTAATCGGGCGCGCGTTTGAAGACGCCGTCGAAGCCGCGCCCTCCATTTGGAGAGCGCCGGACGTCCGCGAAGACGCCGGCTTCGATCGCTTGCATCAGGCCGAGCACCGAAACTCGCTCGAGCAGCGAGGTGCATTCATCGAGCACCTCTTGCGCGCGCCGTTCGATACGGCCACCCTTTTTCGGCACGATGTCGTCGCCGAAATGGCGCGCGGTGTTCATGATGTAGCGCGCATTTTCGAGCGAGAGCGCCCGGTCGCCCAGAAACGGCGTGTGAATCGCTTCGGTCAGGATGCCACACAGGTGGATGGTTTGTTTGGTCATGACCGAGGTTAGGTTGAACATCGCATCGATCAGATGGCCTTTGAAAATATCACCGGTCATGTGCTTGGTCGGCGGCATATACTTTAGCGGCGCGTTCGGAAAGGCTTGACGCGCCAGCTGCGCTTGCGCAACTTCAAAGAGAAATCCGTCTTCGAGGTTCGGATCGATTTCGTAGGCGTCGCCCAAACCGATCTGCTCGTCCGGCATCCCGGCGCGGTGCGCGAACTCTTCGTTGATAAACTGCGATGCCAGCACCGCCGGAGCTTGTTCGACCGCGTCTGCGGTCGTCAGGTAATTGTCCTCGCCGGTGTTGATGATGATTCCCGAGGCAGCGTTGAGCCGGCGGCTGAAATGCTGATCGACAAACGTACGCTTCATGTTGATGTCGCGAAAGAGAATGCCGTACATCGAATCGTTGAGCAGCATGTCGAGCCGCTCGAGCGCGGCCATCACCGCGATTTCCGGCATGCAGAGCCCGCTCGCGTAATTCGTCAGCATCATGTAGCGGCCCAAACGTTCGGAGACTTCGTCGAGCGCCTCGCGCATGATCGCGAAATTCGCTTGCGTCGCATACGTGCCGCCGAAACCTTCGGTCGTCGGCCCGTAGGGAACGAAGTCGAGCAGCGACTGCCCGGTCGATCGAATCACCGCGATGATCTGCGCGCCCGCTTCGGCCGCTGCGACCGCAGCGGATCGATCTTCGTAAATGTTGCCGCTCGCGACGATGATGTACAGCAGCGGCGGCGGCATTTGCGGCAGACGTTTTAACAGTGCGGTGCGCTCGGCACGCGTCGCGCGGATGCGTTCCAACCCGCGGCGCGTGTGCGTCACGACAGCTTTGCGCGCAGCTTCCGTTGCGACGCTTGCAAAATCTGAAAGCGCCAGCATTCCGTTTGCGATCTGCTCGCCCGCCACGCGGGGTTCGAGTCCGGTTTTTGCGAGGACGCGGCCGAACGCCAGCGCGGCGCCGCGGGCGAGCTCAGGTTCGTCGAGCGCGTCGATGATGAGATTCGGAACGGGCACGCCATCGGCATCCACCCCGTCGACGCCCAGCAAACGCAGCACCGAGCGCTCGACCGACACGGTCGAATGCTGTTCGATGAACGCATGGACCGGCGACGCGATCTCCACCGCCAACTCGCGGCAGCGATCGATTGCCTTCCGGTCGATTTGGAGTTCCACGCTGCTTCCTTTCGACAACCCTTCGACAAGCTCAGGGTCCTTCGATACCTCAGGATGACAAACTCGATACCTCAGGATGACAAGGCGAACAAGTGCTAAAAAGCAGGCTCATTATGAGCAGGGCGAAGCGGGCGGGATCGATCGCTGCGATCGTCGTCGCGCTTGCAGCGGCCGCGGCGTTCGGCTTGCGCACCTCGTCGGCCCAAGCGCCGGCGCGCGCGGGCGGCGCCTGGCCCATGTATCAGCGCGATGCCACGCACAATGCCGTTTTCGGCGGGCCGAAACTGAATGCAAACTGGCAAAGCCCGCTGGGCGATCGCATCAACGCCGGCTTTGCGCTAGATGGCGACACGCTCTACGCCGCAAGCTTCGATCATAAGCTCTACGCGCTCGAAGCGGCGACCGGAAAGATTCGCTGGAGCGCTGTCACCGACGACGTCCTGATGTCCACGCCCGTTTTGGCAAAAGGTTTAATCATAGTAGGCACCGGTCAAAACGGGTTTTTGAAACCGCTCGATCCATCGTCGCAAGTTTGGGGACGGCCGCAGGGCAATGACGTCCTTGCATATTCGCTCGACGGCAAACTCGTCTGGAAATTTCACACCGCCGGTGAAAATATGCCCTCGCCGGCGATTGCAAACGACACCGTCGTGTTCGGCAACGGCGATGCGCACGCGTACGCGCTCGATCTGGCAACCGGCAAACTGAAATGGCAAACGGCGCTCGCCGGCGCCGTGACAATGGCCTCGACCGCAATCGACGGCGGCGTGGCCTTCATCAGTTCGTGTCACAACGCGCCGTATTATTGTGAAACGCGCGCGCTCGATCTGCGCGATGGCCACACCCTGTGGACCAATCCCAACGGCGGCAGCGATTGCGCGCCGACCGTAGCCGCCGGCTTGGTCTTCGTCAACAGCAACCGCAACGACGAGACGCGCTTTCACACCGGCGGCGTCGATATCGTCGCTGCCATCGACGAGCACACCGGCGAAACGCGTTGGACGTACGAAGGCGAGCCCGGACCCTATACATTTCCGGTCACCAACGAGCGGCAAATCGCCGGAACGTTTGCGGACGGCGTTCTGTATCAGTCGATCGGCAGCGCCAGCCGCATGATCGCCTTTGAAGCTCGCACCGGCAAAGTACTTTGGAATCTGCGCACGTGGGCCAACGTGAAGATGAGTCCGGTGATCGCCGGTGGGCGCGTCTACTTCGGTGACACCGGCGGCATTCTGTACAACGTCGATCAGCAAACCGGCGAAGTGATCCACACGAGTTCGTTCTTGCAGCCATTTTCGGCCGCGCCGCCGCTGATCGCCGGCGATACGATCTTCTTTGCCGCCGGTCCGGTCGTTGTGGCCATGCCGGTCGCGGACGTCTGACGGGCGGGCCGGGCGCCCGGGTGTAACCATTGCCCGCGGCGGCGGTAGAACTCAGCAAAACCCGAACTAGAAGGGGACATGACCATCGGAGAGCAGGGCGACGAAGCTCTGGTGCGGCGAGTCCGCAGCGGCGAGCGCGAGGTCTTCTCCGTTTTGGTCGACCGGTACAAACGTGGAATTGCAAGCTTCATCAGCGCCGCAGTGCGCACGCCGGCCGACGTGGCCGACCTCTCGCAGGAGACGTTCCTCCGGGCCTACGCGCATCTGGACACGTTCAATCCGGCGCTCGGAAAGTTTTCCACCTGGATGTACCAGATTGCGCGCAACGTCGTGCGCACGCATCTGGGGAAGTCCCAGCGGCGCGTTCTCACTGCCGAACTTCCGGAAGATCAGAGCCTCGAAAATGCCCTGCCGGATCTCTCGCGCGACGGCAACCCCGAGGCCGGAGTCGTGCGCGCGGAGGCCGAGCGCGAGCTGCGCGACGCGCTGGCGGAGCTGCCCGCACGGACTCGCACGGTGTTAGCCTTGCGCTACTACAACAA
>Ga0102924_1006508_pt1 | contig 10941 bp, 10 predicted proteins | sample PaiPotPPM11metaG_FD_80116 | JGI IMG/M metagenome (GOLD analysis project Ga0102924, IMG submission 80116) | Iron sulfur acid spring bacterial and archeal communities from Banff, Canada, to study Microbial Dark Matter (Phase II) - Paint Pots PPM... ...
CGCGAGCCGCATCTATGACCTGCTGCAGATCGACTTCCGGACCGCCCGGAAAGCTCGCGTCGAGCGCGCTGGACGCGCCCGCGCCTTGGGCGGAGCCGAGCGAGCTGGCCACGACCGCGCTCGCGCCTTCCCCGTCCGCTGAGCCCGCGGAGGAGCCCGCAAGCGTGACCGACTGGCTGGCCGCGCGGCCCCTGCCGTCGCGAGCGCCATCGTGGCCGCCTGCATGCGCGGACGCGCCACCCTGCCCGGATGCTATGCCCGACGACGCAGACGCGCTCGCGTCGCCGGCTGCTAGGCCGGCTGTCGCAGCCTGGCCGCGCGCCGTCGCAACCCGCACCGCGCCCGGGCCGGAGGCACCGTCAGAGCCCGCTGCGGTCGTGGCCTGTGCGGCTGCTTGGTCTGACTGGCCGGCGAGGGCCGATGCCGTCTCGCCGCCAAGGCCTTCTGGGCTGCCAGCGCCGCCGGCGACAGTCGGCGCAGCGGCGGATGAGCGCTCGGCTGTGGATGCCACGGTGGGGGCGCCAGCGGCCACTGCGCGGTCCTGATTGGAGGAGGCCAGCGGGGTCTGCGTGGCGGATGAGGCGCCTGCCGAAGCCTGCGATGTGGCCGCGGCCTGCGATGCGCCGGCAGCCCGCGCCGACGCGGCGGTGGCCTGCGACGCGGTGGCGACCTGCACAGGGCGCGTGGCATGCGAAGCGGTGGACTCCCGCGCCGAGGTGGCAGTGGCCGCGCCTGTGCCCTGCGAGAACAGACCAGCGCCGTTGGCTGAGCTGTCGGCGCCCGACCCTGGCGCGACGCCGGGCTGCTTTTCCGCGGCTTGCGGAGCCGCTGTGGGAGCCCCGGCTGTATCGGCCGTCACGCCGGGACCGGTCGCGGCGAGAGCCTGTCCGCCGCCGGCGGACCCGGCCGATGAGTCGGCGGACTCGGTGGCGAGCGGTTCGGCGCCCAGCCCTGCGCTGACAGGTGCAGCCGAGACCGATGATCCGGCGCCCTTGGCGGACGCCGTTGTCGTCGCGGTCGCAGTCGCTGTTGCCGGCGCCGTGGCCGTTGAGTCAGCTGCGAGCTGGTGGCCGGCTGTCGCGTGGTGCCCCTTGCCGTGGGCGCACGTGCCTTCGCCGCTCGCTTCTCCTCTGCTTTGGCCTTCCGCATTGGCGGTCCGGGCCCATTGTTCGGCGAGCGCGCTGTGGAAGGGCGGCCCGCCCGGTGGCTGCGGCGTGGCGCCCGGTGGAGCAGCGCCGGCGGCGTCGGGCGCCGGCGGCGCCGCGACGAGGACGGGCAGGACGGTCATGCGGGCACCCCCGTAGTAACTGCCGTGGGATGGGCCTGCCGATAGGCTTCGGCGTTGCCCAGGACTTTGGTCACGTAGCTTTGGGTTTCTGCGTATGGCGGCACACCGCCGTACTGCTGGACCGCTCCCGGTCCGGCGTTGTAGGCGGCCAGGGCCTCGGCGGTGTTGCCGCCGAACTGGGCCATCATCTGGCTCAAGTAGCGCGCGCCGCCTTCGATCGATTCGGCCGGGTCCAGGGGGTTTGCCACGCCCAGCGAGGATGCGGTGCCGGGCATCAGCTGGGTCAGGCCCATCGCGCCCGCGCCGCTGGTCGCGCTGGGATCAAAGCCCGACTCCTGCTCGATCAGGCCGTGCAGCACAGCCGGGTCCAAGCCGTAGCGAGCGGCCGAGTTGTCGATCAGCGCTTCGTATTCGCCGCCTTCAGCGCCGCTTGTGGAGCCCTGGAGGCCAGGCTGGTAGTCAACAGGCAAACTTGTCGCGCCTGCGCTCGCACCGGACGCCGCCGAGGCGTCAGCGGTGGTGGCGGCCTGCAGCGCGGAGGCGAAGTCGCCGCTGGCACCCTGGGGCGGAGCGCCCGCGGTTGTGCTCGCCGCGACGCTTGGGGAAGCAGCCTGGCGGCTGGCTTCGATCAGAGCCTGCAGTTGCTGGACTCGTTGGGCCGCCGCGAGCGCGCCAACTTCAGCCCCGCTGGTGGCAACCGGGCTGAGCGTCTGGGCGCTCATGCGATCCCCCTGCCAAAGCGCACTGTGGCGATCTCGTCGAGCGTGTTGCGCTCGACCCGCGCGACCTCGCGCTCGTGCTCGCCGCGCTGGCGCTCGGACAGGCGCTTGAGCATCTCGTGCTCGGTCGCCGCGCTGGCCAGGTTGGCGTCGCGCTCGACCACCTCGGCCTCGCGCTGCTGCAGTTCCATGGCGTGCATGCCGCGCTGGGCCTCGATGCGCTCGACGAACGCCTGACCGGCGAGCAGGTCAAAACCGCTGAGGGTCGTCGGCTCGCCCACCGCGCTGCGCTGTTGGGCGCGCGCGCTCTCCAGGCGCGCATCGCTGACGCTCAACTCAGCCTGCGAGCTCGACCGCCGCGACATCGCCTGCGCGAGCTCCTGCTGGGCGAGCTTTTCCTTGCGCTCGCGCACCACGCGGACGCGCTCGAGGCGAAACCGAAACGAGGAAACGGGCACGGACCGTTTATCGGACGCAGGCTCGCGTTCTTGAGCGAGGTTTCAGGCGTGGCGGGTCACGCGCTTCTCGGCGCTCAGCCGGTTCATACTGACCCTTATGCTTGACGAGTTCAGACAGGATACGTGGACATTATGATGGACATGATTGCAGTCATTGAGGCTAGCCTGATCTAGAAAGCCCTGGTAAAATGGCCCTAAATGGCGGCCAACTCCGGGACATCTAGCGGGACAAATCAAGGGACATATCTAGCCACACATCCGTGGCTGACGTTTAAGCTCGACCTGTCGGAAGCGCCGTGGGAGCTGTGGATGCTCCTTGGAGAGGTCCGATCCAAGATTCAGCATGTCGCCCAGTCGCTTCTTGCTCCCGAGACGGGCGAGCGCTTGCGAGAGCTGTATCTAGCCAAGGGAGCGCACGCCACGACCGCAATCGAGGGCAACACGCTCTCCGAGGCCGAGGTTGCCGCGCATCTCGCGGGACAGCTCAGGCTCCCCCCGTCCCAGGAGTACCGGACGCGCGAGATCGACAACATCGTTCGCGCGTTCAATCGCGTGGTCGCAGAGCTGATGGACGGCGGCCCACATGAGCTGACCGTGGCTCGGCTCAAGGAATACAACCGGCTGATCCTCGAGGGCTTGGCGCTCGAGGAGGGAGTCGAGGCTGGCAAGCTGGCCCCCAATCGACGGACCGTCGGACGTTACATAGCGCCGCCGGTCGATGATTGCGACTACCTGATGGAGCGTCTCTGCGAGTGGCTCAACGGGGGTGACTTCGATGCTCCGGACGAGGAGCTACGCATCCCCTACACGGTCATCAAGGCCGTCATCGCGCATCTCTATATCGCCTGGATTCATTACTTCGGCGACGGCAACGGACGGACAGCGCGCTGTGTTGAGCTGGAAACACTCTTGGCGTCGGGATTGATCCCCACGCCCGCCGCACATCTCCTGAGCAACCACTACAACACAACGCGGGACGAGTATTACCGCCAGCTTGACGCGACCAGCCGCCAGCATGGCGGCGACCCGATCCCGTTCCTGATGTATGCCATCCGCGGCCTGCGGGACGAACTGCGCGCCCAACTGGACGCCGTCTGGCGTCAGCTCTATAGCGACAGGTGGGAGCAGTACGTGTATCAGCAGTTCGGGGATGCCCGAACGCCGCCCGATCTCCGCCAGCGCCAGCTAGTGCTGGATCTTTCCAAGCAGTCAGACCCGGTCCCACGAGCCGCTCTCCGTGACCTGAGTCCCAAGGTCGCTGCGGCATATGCCAACCGGGGCGATAAGACTCTGACCCGAGACCTGAATGCGCTCATCAAGCGCGACCTAGTTGTCTCGGAGAGGGGCCGCTATCGCCCCAAGAGCGAGAAGATCCTCGCCCTGCTGCCCGACACCGCTCCTTCCCCGCAGAGCTAGGACGACCAGCGCGCACAGGCGGCCTTCTTAGCAACCTCAGACCGTTGCTCGGGGAAGAGCATCTCCGCTCCGCGCAACGCCCCCCTTGAGACCTCAGATGCCGAGGCCGAGCGCGGGGATCGCGGGTGCGAGGGAGTCGCCGGGCATGGCGGGTACGACCTCGTCCGCGGGCACCTCCTCCGCGTCGGGGATCTCTGCGCTGTAGGCGTGCAGCTGCTCGGCCAGCGAGGCGGCCAGCTCGAGCAGGCGCGCGTCGGCGTGCTGCGGGTCGCTGCGTTCGCGCACGGGCTGGCGCAGGAAGCCCTCGATGCGCGAGCGATGCGCAAGCGCTACGTCCAGCGCGGGGTCGCTGCCCGGCTGGTAGGCGCCGATCGAGACCAAGTCCTCCTTGTCGCGCAGAACCGCAAGCGCCGCACGCAGCTGCTGGCCCGCGTCGGCGACTTCGGGGGAGACGATCTCGCCGACCAGACGCGACACGCTCTGAAGCACATCGATCGCCGGGTAGTGGCCGGCGTGAGCCAAGGAGCGCGTGAGGACCACGTGGCCGTCCAGGATCGAGCGTACCGCGTCTGCGATCGGCTCGTTCATGTCGTCGCCGTCCACCAGCACGGTGTACAGCGCGGTGATCGACCCGCTCGTGCTCGTGCCCGCGCGCTCGAGCAAACGCGGCAGCATCGCGAATACGCTTGGCGTATAGCCGCGCGTAGCCGGCGGCTCGCCGATCGCCAGGCCCACCTCACGCTGGGCCATCGCAAAGCGCGTGACCGAGTCCATCATCAGCATCACGTCGTGGCCCTGGTCGCGGAAGTGCTCCGCGATCGTGGTCGCAGTAAAGGCCGCCTTGATGCGCACCAGCGCCGGCTGGTCTGAGGTGGCCACGACCACCACCGAGCGCTCCAGCGCGTCGCCGAGGTCGCGCTCGATGAACTCGCGCACCTCGCGCCCGCGCTCGCCCACCAGCGCGATCACGTTGATCGACGCGCTCGTCGAGCGGGCGATCATCCCCATCAGCGAGGACTTGCCCACACCCGAGCCCGAGAAGATGCCAAGCCGCTGACCGCGCCCGCACGGGACCAGCGCATCCAGCGCGCGCACGCCCAGGCCAACACGCTCTGTGATGCGCGGACGCGACAGCGCGCCCGGCGGCGTGGCGATCGTCGAACGTGCCGCCCCGCCGGCCGCCGGGCGCCCATCGTCGGGGATTCCCAGGCCGTCGACCACGCGCCCCAGCAGGCCGTCGCCGACCTCGATCCGAAACGGCGTGCCGCTAGCCAGTACCCGCGTACCCGGACCGATTCCGTGTAGCTCGCCAAGCGGCATCAGCAGCGTGCGCCCGTCCCTGAAGCCGACCACCTCCGCCGACACCGCCGCACGGTTGCGATCGGTGCCTACCAGGCACACCTCGCCCACCTCCGCCTGCAGGCCGGTCGCCTCGATGATCAGGCCGATCAGATTGCTGACGAAGCCATGGCGTCTGGCCAAGTCGGCCTCGCGGATCGCCTGCGCGGCGCCCGCCAGTCGCGCGCCGGCAGGAGCCTCGCCGCTCACGGCGCGGACTCGCCTGCCAGCTCGGCCTCTACGACCTCGCGCGCGCGCTCCAGCTGCGTCTGCACGCTCGCGTCGACCTCTCCCTCGGTCGTGCGCACGATCGCGCCGCCCACGCCCACGCGTGGCTCGGACTGCAGGTCGCACAGCTCCACGCCGCTGCCCTGCGCGGTGATCTGCCCAATCGCCGCACGCACCATCTCCAGGTCGGCGGGGTTGACCAGCACGGTGATCCTGCGCCGCTCGCCCAGCCTGCGCAGCGCCCCCTGAACCACCTCCACGACGAGCTCCGGGCGGGCCACGAGCGCGCCCGCGAGGATCTTCGCGGCCAGCGCCAGCGCCAGGTCGATCGCGTCGCGTTCGACCGTCTCGACCACCTGCGCCTGCAGCGCCTGCACGCCCCGCAGAGCCTCGTCGAGGCAGGCAGCCGCTGCGGCGATCTCGCCCTGGCCCTCCTCGTGCCCCGCCGCGCGCCCCTGCGCATAGCCCTCCGCGCGGGCCTGCTCGCGCATGTGCTGCGCTTCGGCACTGGCCTGAGCGAGCCTGCGCGCGGGCTCGTCGCGCGGCGGTGGCTCAGACGGCTCTAGCTGCTCGAAGGCGTAGTTGACCGCCGCGTCAGACAACCGCTTCGCTTTCGTCGTCGTCGCCGCGCTCGATCACGATCGAGCCCGCCTCCTCCAGCGCGCGCACGACCGCCACGATGCGGCTCTGCGCCTCATCGATCGCCCGCTTGCGCTGAGGCTGCTGGACCTCCATCTCCTCCTTGAGCATCGCCGCGCCGCGCTCTGACATGTTGGCCATGACCACCTCCGTGACCTCCTGCGGCGCGGCGCGCAGCGCGAGCACCAAGTCCTTTTGGTCGGCGTCGCGCAGGACCTGCTGGATAGCGCGCTCTTCGAGCTTGACGAGGTCCTCGAACACGAACAGCATGCCGCGCACCTCCTCCGCGAGGTCCTTATCGGTCGTAGCCAAGTTCTCCAGGACGTTGCGCTCGGTCGTGCGGTCGGCGTGGTTGAGGATGCCGGCGAGTGCTTTGGTGCCGCCCGCGGCCGAGTACTCCTGCTCGCCGGCCGCATGCAGCTTGTGGCGCAGGACCTCCTCGACGCGCTGGATCACGCGCGCGCTGGTCTCGCCCATGCGCGCGATGCGCAGCGCGATGTCCGGCTGCTGGCGGTCGGGCAGGCGCGCGAGCACGCCCGCGGCCACGGTCGTGTTGAGGCTGGCCAGGACGAGAGCGATCGTCTGGTGAGCCTCGTTGCGCAGCAGCGCTGCCGTGCGCTCTGGGGGCACGCGGCGCAGGAACTCGAACGGCGGCGACTCGGTGCGCGCCTGAAAGCGCCCGAGCAGCTCGTTCGCGCGGTCGGGGCCGAGCGCACGCTCGATCACGCCGCGCGCGAAGTCAACGCCGCCTGCCACGCCCATCTCACCGGTGCCCGTCAGCTGCGCCAGTTCGTTGAAGATCGCTTCCGTGGTGTCAGGCTCGACCGAGCTCAGGCTGGCCATTTCCATCGACAGCGTCTCGATCTCCGCCTCGCCCAGCCGCTGCAGCACGTTGGCCGCGCGCTCCGATCCCAGAGCGGCCATCAGCACGGCAGCCTTGCGGATCCCCGGCAGGTCGACAGCGACCGACGGGCGGGCGCTGGTTGCAGGCAGGCGCTCGCCCGTGGTGGCCGGCAGGCGCTCGGTGACCGCCGGCAGCTGCTCGGTCGCCGCGTCCGCCGGCGCGGGTGCCGGCACGGGATCGGCTGTCGACTGCTCAGCCATCGCCGGCTACTCCTCCTGCATCCAGCTACGCAGTTGCTGGGCGACGCGGTCGGGGTTGCTGTCGACCAGCTGCTCGACCTGCTTGCGGATCGACTCGCCGCCGTCGCCGCCCGCGCCGTTGGCGCCTCCGTTGGCCGAACCTCCGTTAGCCCCCGCGCCGCCGGGCGAGGCGCCCACGCCGGCCAGCGCGGGCGCGGGCCGGGGAGAGGTTTCGCGTTCGAGCTCTGACAGGCGCATCGGCGCCTCCAGCTCGCGCAGCCAGACCGGCTCGTCGATCGTGTCCTTCTCGCGCTTGCGCAGCGAGCGGGTGCTGAAGAACAAGAACAGGATCGAGCCGAGCCCGAGCAGCACGTACTTGGCATAGCCCAGCGGGCTGCTCGCGGCTGCCGCCGTGGTGGGCTTGACGAAGGCGATCTGCCCGAGCGAGATCGTGTCGCCGCGCTTGGTCTGGATGCCGGCCGCGTTGGTGACCGCTTCGCGGATCGCCGGCAGCGAAGCGGCCGGCACGGAGTGGTCGAGCAGCACCGACACGTGCTGACTTTCCACGGTCCCGGGCGCGATCGTCGAATGAATGACCGTCTTTGACACGCCCAGCGACGAGCTGGTGGTTTCGTGCTTGAAGTTCGACTTGCCGCCGGCGCCGGTCGTGCCTGCCAGGTTGGCCGCGCCCGCCGCGCCCCCGGTCGGGCTGCCCGTTCCAGCCAGCGTTTCGATGTCCTTGCTCTGGGACAGCGGCACGCCCGTCTTGGCGTATTCCAGCGATTCCTTGGAGATCTGGTTGACGTTCATGTTGGCGTACACGAGCACCTGCGCCTTGCCCGCGCCGAGCGTCTGCGCGAGCATCGCGTCCAGGCTCGCCTCCATGCCCTGGTCATAGCGCTGCTCTGCTTCCTGCAGGCTCGACCCCGAGCCGCTGCCCGCGCCGCCCGGCTGGGGCCACAGCAGTTCGCCCGACGCGTCGGTGATCGTCACCTTGCTCAAGGCCAGGCCGGGGACGCTGGAGGCGACCAGCTGGGCGATGCCGCGCACCGAGCTCTGGGGCAGCGTCGTGGTACCCGACAGCAACACCGCGGCCGAGGACGCATTCTGATTTTCGCCGAAGATCTGGTTCTGGGCGCTGGGCAGCACGAGCTCGACCTGCGCGCCGGAGACGCCCTGCACGCTGTTGATCGCTTCGGCCAGCTGTCCCTGCATGGCGCGCTGGTAGGTCACCTGCTGTTGGAAGTTACTTTCGCCGAGTTTGGCTTTTTCAAACAGTTCGAGATTTGGCTGGGCGTTGCCGAGCAGGTTGGCGCCGGCCAGCACAACGCGAGCCTTGGCGGTCTGGTTGGACTGCACCGCCAGCGCCGTGCCGCCGTTCTGGAGCTCGTAGCTGATGCCCTGCTGGCTGAGCGTGCTGGTCATCTTGCCCGTCTGGGAGGGGTTGACGCCGCTCACCACGGTCGTGTAGCTAGGCGCCGAGATGGTGTTCAAGAACAGGTACATGAACAGGATCGCGCCGATCAGGCCACCGCCGGCGATCAGCCAGGCTCGGGGCGTCAGACGGGACAGCAGCTGGGCGTTGGGCATCGATCAGACCTGCGTTTGGAAGATGTTCTGGACGGCTTCCGTGGCCTTGGTGCGCAGCTGCGAGGCCAGGTCCATCGTCAGCTGGGCGTCCTCGACGGTGACCACCGCGCTCTCGGGGTCCTTAACCGTGCCAGTGGCCAGTCCCTGCGCCGCGCTGCTGGCGCTCAGCTGACTGCCTTCCAGCGAGGAGATCGCTTCTGTGAGCGCGCCGCCAAAGCCACCCGAACCACCGCCCGCCGCTTCTGCGCCGTTGCTTGCCTGCGCGCCAGGTTCCAGCGCTTGCGCAGCCGTTGTCTGTTCCGTGGCCGGGGCGCCCTGGGCCAGTCCTTCGGCCTGCGCGGCCGGCGATCCCTGGGCGAGACCTTGCGCCGCCCCCGGCTGTAGGCCGCCCGCGAGCGAGCCCACGGCGCCGACCGGCACGATCATTTGAGCACCTCGAGCGTCGCCGAGAACATCGTCTTGGCCGTCTGCATGGCGGTCACGTCGGACTGGTAGGACTGCTGCTCGGAGATCAGGTCGGTCATTTCCGTGACCGTGCTGACGTTGGGCAGCTTGACGTAGCCCTGCGCGTTGGCTTCCGGGTTGCCCGGGTCATAGACCTGTTGGTCGGGCGTCGCGTCGGCGACGATCTGTGCGACCTGCACGCCGCCGGGCTGTTCGGCCTGGCTGGCCTGCGCCAGCGCGCCGCTGAAGCCCTGCGAGCCGGCCTCGCGCAGGACTACCTCCTGGCGCTGGTAGGGCTGGCCGTTGGCCGCTTTGGTCGTGTCCGCGTTGGCCAGGTTCTCGGCCGTCACGTCCATGCGCACGCGCTGTGCCGTTAGGCCGCTGCCGGCGATCCCGATCGCGTCAAAGAGCCCCATGTCAGCTCATCCCCATCGCGGCGCGCTCGATGCTGTTGCGGGCATTGAGCACCTGCGTGAGCGCCTCGTAGTCCAGGCCGTTTTCGGCCAGCTTGGCCGATTCCTCATCGACGCTCACCGCTTCGCCGTTGGGCCCAGCCGTGACCGGTTTGGATTCCGTCTGGAACTGCACCTGGCTGGCCGGTTCGCCGCCGGACACCGCGCTCTGCAGCGCCGACTCGAAGTTGACTTCCTCGGGCCGATAGCCCGGGGTGTCGGCGTTGGCGATGTTGTTGGTCAAAGCTGTCTGACGCTGCCAGGAGCCGCGCATGGCGGCCTCCAACAGCTGCTGGGTAGCATCGACGAGAGCCATAGTTCTCCGTGAGGTCGCTCGCTTCGTAGGCCATCGAGGGGCCGTACCCGTGATCGGCCGATCCGCTGCGACCTTTAGGCAGGCCGGGCTGGTCCAGCCCGTCTATTCGGGCTCTTGGCCTTGTGTGCCTTCTACGGTGATGCGACAGGTGTTGGGCGCCTGGCTGGGCAGGTGGCTGCTGTCGCCCTGTTGCATGCTGGCAATGGTCCAGTGCCCGGCTTCGCCGAGCACGTAGCGCGCCTCATAGAGGCCTTTGCCGTAGCTGGTGGCCTTCTGCGGGAATGCGTTGCCAGACGGGCTGGTGTAGGTGACCGTCACCGTCGCGCCTGCCCGTGCGGGCGTGATCGACCCCGACGCTTCCACAGCCTCGCCAATCGACGCTTCCCCAGGAGGACACGTGAGGCGTGTCGTGGTCTGTGCCTTGCGTGGCAGCACATGCAGCTCACCGAATTGCGTCGTCGTCGGTTCCTCTGGTTCTACGGTGAATACGCAGTTGTTGGACACGCTGGCGCGGTGGCTGGTGTCTTCCACTTGAACGCTGCGGATGCTCCATTTCCCTGCTTCGCCGGGCGTGTAGGTCGTGCTGTAGAGGCCTTCGCCTTCGCTCATGACCGTCTTGACTTCTTTGCCCGAGGGACCGGTGTAGGTGACCGTCACCGTTGCGCCTGCCCGCGAGGGCCTGATCGACCCCGACGCCGCCACAGCTTTGCCCAACGAGATAGTGCTTGACGGACAGTCGAGCCGTGTCATGGTCTGTTCCTTGGATGGCAGCTGCGTCACTGGTTTGGGTTCCACGATGAAGCGGCAGGTCTTGGACACGCTGGGCTTGTCGTCGATTTCTCCCAGCCGCGCGCTCGAGACGGTCCATGGCCCGGATTCTTCAGGCGTGTCGCCGGCGGTGTAGGCGCCTTCGCCCGAGCTGGCGACCGTCTGGCGAAATTCCTGACCCCTGGGGCTGACGAAGGCGACC
>Ga0102924_1006510_pt1 | contig 10938 bp, 9 predicted proteins | sample PaiPotPPM11metaG_FD_80116 | JGI IMG/M metagenome (GOLD analysis project Ga0102924, IMG submission 80116) | Iron sulfur acid spring bacterial and archeal communities from Banff, Canada, to study Microbial Dark Matter (Phase II) - Paint Pots PPM... ...
CGATCACCCCCACCTCATTCTCCAGTCCGAGCGCCTGTGCCCCATGGTGCGTCGCGGCCACCAGGGCATCCGTGGGCCGCATCCCGGACGCGACCATGTGCTCGATCTCGGCCGGCAGCGATTCGAAGGCGCCCAAACCGAAGAATATGTCGGTCCCGGCCGCCATCGTGAGCTTGGCCGCCAGGGCCATCTGGAAGCTCTCGACGTGACGCCGCGCCCGGGTGGGTATCGACTTCATCATCGGGATCGCCTTGTACTCCTCCCACCGGTCCATGACCAGCTTGGTCACGAGCAGCGTGGGCACCAGGATGATCCCCTGGTCGGCCATCCGGCGCACGGTCTCTTCGTCGAGATCGCACCCATGCTCGATCGTATCCACCCCGGCGGCAACCGCCATCCGGGTGGACTCGAGGATCGAGGCGTGACAGGCCACCCGTCTCCCCAGCCGGTGTGCCTCGTCCACCAGAGCATTCATTTCGGCCTGGGTGAACTCGACCACGTTCAAGGGCCCGTTGGTGGTGACCTTGATGCACTCGGCGCCCGCCTTGACCTGCTCGCGCACGGCGCGCCGGCAGTCATCCGGACCGTCGGCCTCGCGCGCCATGCCGGGGGGCGCGGGAGGCTCGGAGCCGTGCCCTCCGGTCATGCAGATGATCTGCCCGCAGGGGACGACCCGAGATCCGGCGATATCCCCCCGGGTGACCGCGTCCCGCACCGCCATCGCCACGCCACCGAGCGTCCCGACGTCTCGCAGGGTGGTGATCCCCGCCGCCTGCGCCGATCGCACGTTGCGGGCGGCGCCCAGCGCGATCGTCGCGGGGGTCGGCGAGAAGCCGCGGGAACCCCAGCCGAGATGCACGTGCATGTCGATCAGTCCCGGAAGCAGCGTGCATCCTGTCAGGTCGATCCGTTCGTCGGAGGGGCCGGCCCCGACGCCGGCCTCCGAAACCACGTCGGCGATCCGGTCCGCCTCAAGCACGACCGTGACCCGCTCGGCCGGCGGCCGGCCGGTTCCGTCAAAAACGCGCGCCCCGTGTAGAATTGTCCGGCTCATCGCCCACCCCTCTCGCATCCCGCGCCTCGCATCCCGTGCCTCGCATCCCGCGCGCCTGCGCGTCCCTCGGCGCAGTCCGCCCGGTCCCCGCTCGATCACACCTGCAGCTTCGGGTCAAACGCGTCGCGCAGGCCGTCCCCGACGAGGTTGAACGCCATCACGGCCAGGAAGACACACATCCCGGGGAAGAAGGAGACCCACCAGGCGATCCCGAGGTACTCCCGGCCGTCGGCGATGATGTTCCCCCAGCTCGGGGCGGGAGGCTGCACCCCCAACCCGAGAAAGCTCAACCCGGCCTCGGTCAGAATGGCGAGCCCCACGCGGAGCGTCGCGGAGATCACGATGACCGGCACGACGTTCGGGAGGATGTGCCGGAGCATGATCCGCGCGTCGGAGGCGCCCGCGGCGCGCGCCGCCGAGACAAAATCGCGCACGCGCAGGCCGAGAAACTCCACGCGCACGAGCCGCGCCGTGGGCGGCCACGCCGTCAATCCGATGATCCAGATCAGCCCCGGGACGCTGGGCCCGAACATCGCCAGAAACGCCACGGTCAGGAAGAAGACCGGGATCGCGAGCACGATGTCCGTCAGGCGCATCAGGATGACGTCGAGCGGCCCACCGAAGAACCCGGCCAGCGCGCCGATGACGATTCCAATCACGAGGGACACCACCATCGACAAGATCCCGATGGCCAGGGACACGCGCGACGCGATGATGATCCGGCTGAAGATATCGCGCCCGAGGTTGTCGGTCCCGAGAACGTAGGGGCCGCCGGGCGGGTGGAGGGTGGCGAGCAGATGCGGTTGATCGGCGGGATAGCGCGCCAGGTGGGGCGCGGCCGCCGCCATGCCAAAGAAGACGAGCATCAGCGCGGCGCCGGCGATGGCGCGAGGATTCCTGGCGAACCGGTGCCCCGGACCGCGGCGTCCAGCCCGAGGCCGGGCCGGCCGCAGGGAGAGGACCGTCGTCGCCATGGCCGGCTGGGGCTAGGCGTCCCGGACGCGCGGATCGAGATAGAAGTAGCCGAGGTCGGCGAGCAGGTTGCTCAGCACGACCAGGATGCCGGCCAGGGTGGTCGTCGTCAGCACGGACGGGTAGTCGCGGGAGAGCGCGGCATTCACCGCGAGCCGCCCCAGGCCCGGGAGCGCAAAGATCGTTTCGACCACCACGGACCCGCTGAGGAGAAAGGGGATGAGCAGCGCGAGGATCGTCACAACCGGGATGAGCGAGTTCCGCGCGACGTGCTTGAGCAGCACCATCCGTTCGGTGAGGCCCTTGCTCCGCGCAACCCGCACGTAATCCTGGGCCAGCTGGTCCAGGAGGGACGACCGGGCGTAGCGGACCAGCACGGGGAGGATGCTCAACGCCTGGACGACCGTCGGCATGAGCAAGTACCGCCAGATCAGCCCGGGACTGTACCCCTCGGCGCCGGTCGGCCGGATCCCGCTGGCCGGCAGCAGGCCGAGCTGCGCGGTGAAGATGAAGATCAGGACCAGCCCGAACCAGAAGCTCGGGAGCGAGATGCCGAGCAGGGAGAACAGCGTCGCGGCGTGATCCAGCGGGCTGTAGGGACGGCGGGCGGACAGCACCGCGATCGGGAGCGCGAGGGCCACCGTCAAGGCCAGCGACGTACCGGTGAGGATGAGCGTCGTCGGCAGGGCGTCGCCGACCTGCCGCGTCGTCGGCCGCCGGTCGCCGAAGCTCCGGAGGCGTCCCGTGACCATGTCCGCCATCATGGAGACATACTGCGCCGGGAGCGGGCGATCCAGACCGAGCTGGTGCCGCATCAACGCCACGTCCGCCAGCCCCCGCTGTTCCGGGGGGATGAGGAACACGACGGGATCCCCCGGCGCGAGCACCAGCAGCGCAAAGGTGATCGCCGTGACCCCAAAGAGGAGGGGGACGAGCACGACGAGACGCCGGAGGAAGTAGCCGCCCACGCCCGGCGGGTCCTACCGCGCCGTCCACCCCGGCACGGATCCGAAGAAACCGCGCAGTGAGCCGATCCCCGCGGGCAGCGTCACGGTCTTCCGGACGCCCCAAATCACGTCAGGGCGGATCGTCAGGATGCGCGGGACGTCCTGCGCTACGAGCTGCTGAATCTGCTCGTAGACCGCCTTCTGCCGGGTGCGGTCCCGCGTCAGGATCGCCTGATCGAGCAAGCGGTCCATCTCCGGGCTGCGGTAGCCGATGATCTGGGCGACGTCGCCCGTGCTCTTGAAGTTCTGCTCGAGCTCGCTCTGGACGGGAAACAGCAGGTTGAACCAGGCGATGCCCACGAGCTCGATCGGCCCGCCGGGGGTAAAGTAGCGGCTGAAGAAGTCCCCCCGCTCGAAGGCCTGCACCTCCACGTCCATGCCGACGGCGCGCAGGTACTGTTGGATCAGCAGCGCCTGGTTCTGGTACTCTTTCCCGGCCAGGAATCCGTACTTGACCTTGAACCGCTGCCCGCCCTTCTGGAGCATCCCATCAGGCCCGGGCGCCCACCCGGCTTCGGCCAGGAGCTGTTTGGCTTTGGCGGGGTCGTAGGTGGGCCCCTTCACGGTTTTGGCGAACTGCCAGAGGCTGGGGTGAATGGGGGTCTGCGCCGGCGTGCCCAGTCCTCCGTACAGCGCCCTCAGCATTTCCTCCCGATTGATTGCGTACGCCATGGCCTGGCGAACGCGCACGTCCTGGAAGATCGGCAGGCGGACGTTCGGGGCGAACCAGTAGTAGGTATCCCCCGGCACGCGGAGGACCGTCACCCGCGCGTCGTCGCGGAAGCTGCTGTACGCATCCGGGAGGATCCGCCCCGCGTCGATGTTCCCGGCGCGCAGCTCGGCCATCACGGTGGCGTCTTCGGGGATCAGCTTCAGGACCACCCGCCCGAGGGTCGGCGCGCCCTTCCAGTACCCCGGGAACGCGTCGAACGTCATGCTCTCCTTCTCCCGCCAGTCGGTCAAGCGGTAGGGCCCCGCCCCGATCGGCTTGCGGGTGAACGCCGCCTCCTGGAGCCGGGTAACGTCGACGTTCGCCAGCGCGTGCTCGGGCAGGACCGGCTGCCCCCCGATCTGCTCATAGAAGAACGGGTATGGCCGGTCCAGGATGAACCGCACGGTCCGGGGGTTGACCACGGTGATGCCGGTCACCGAGACCGCCTTGCCGGCTTTGTAGTCCCGGGCGCCGGCGATCTCGAGCAGGGCCGGGGGTGTGGTCGGATACTTGGGATGCAGGTACAGCCCGTACGTGAACTTCACGTCCCGGGCGGTGACCGGGGTGCCGTCTTGGAACTTGGCGTCTCGGAGAGTGATCACGTACGTCTTGCCGTCCGGCGAGGCCGGATACTTCTCGGCGAGGCGCCCTTCCACGGTGCCCGCCCCATCGACCGCGGTGAGCGAGTCGTTGATCAACAGACTCACGTACCCGGTGACGGCCTCGTTGCTGCCCAGGACACGAATCGGGAGTCCCCAGATGGCGATCACGGCCTGCGACGGCCGCTGACTCCAGGCGGGCATCTCCCACAGCGACGCGAGGACAAGGCCCACGATCAGCACGCTCACGAACCGCTTCATCGACGTCCCCCCATGCGACAGTGTCTCTTCCGCTTCATCGATGTCCCCATGCGACAGCGTCTCTTCCGCTTCCTCACGCCTCTGCTTCACGTTCCTCACAATGCCCCAGGCGTCGTCGTCACGCCCTGGATTCGGGCGCCACGCCGCAGTACCGGGCGGTGAATGCGGCGACCCAGGTCGTGGCCCGCCGCAACTCCTCGAGCGGGAGCGCTTCTTCAGGACTGTGGCACCGGTGGATCTCGCCCGGACCAAAGTTGATCGTCGGGATCCCTCCCGAGTTGACGAGGTGACGGCCGTCGGTAATCGCCGACAGCCCGGTGACCGCGGCCGGCTCTCCGAGCTCCCGCCCAGCCGCGACAAAAGCGCGCACCGCGGGATGCTCCGGGTCGGTGAGGGCCGGATCCATCGCCAGGCCTACCCACCGCAGCTCGGGTGGATGCGCGGCCAGCCAGGCATCCTCCGCCGTCACCAGGGCGATCACGGCCTCGACGGCGCTCCGCAGATCGGCGAGACGCTCCCCCCCGATCGCCCCGATGTTGTACTGCAACTCGCAGCCATCCGGCACCGCGGGACCGGGCGGTCCCGAGTTGAGCGCCGTCAGGTTCCAGACGTGCCCGGCGGGCAGCGGCCGCCACAGCGGGTGCATGGCGGTCCGCTCCAGGTCGAGGCGGAGCTGTTCGAGCGCCTGCACGTAGCGCCACGCCATCTGGATGGCGTTCACGCCGCGCCAGCCTTCCCCGGGATGCGCCCGCCGGCCGGTCACGCGAAGCGCCAACGTGACGGAGCCGCGTGTTCCCGGGCAGACGACGAGGGACGTCGGCTCCCCGACGACGGCAGCGGAGGCCGTATAGCCGCGGCGGATGCAGTCCAGGGTTCCGGCGCCGCCGTTCTCTTCGTCTGCGACCGACTGGATCAGCACCGGCTCCCGCAAGATGATGCCAGCCTCGTGGAGCACCCCCAGCGCGCCGAGGAACGTGACGAGACAGCCTTTGGCGTCCACCGTTCCCAGACCGAACATCCGGCCGTCGCTCACGGTGGCGGAAAGCGGCGCGAACGGCCACGCCGCGGGGTCCCCGGGGGCGACGGTATCCGCATGGCTGTTCAGGATGAGGTGGACACGCCGGCCGTCCGGCGGCGCCGTCGCCGGGAACCACCCGAGGACGTTCGGCCGGCCGCGGAAGCCTTCGGCAGGCACGGAGGCGCGCAAGAATGGATACGCCGACACCAGCGCGTCGGCATCGGGCTCCCACATCTCGACCCGGCAGCCGATCCGCTCCAGCTCCGCGGCGACGAACGCCTGGACCGCGCCTTCCCCCCCAGTCCCGGCATGCGCCGGGTTCACACTGTCGATCCGCACCGCAGCCTGGAGCTGGGCGACCACCGCGGGGGCCATCTCGGCGCCGACCTGGGCGATCGCCCGGGCCACGTCATCGGGTCTCCGCATCGTCATGGAGGAATGCTTCGGGAAGAACGTCGCCAATCCCCCGAACCGGCTCGCACCGGCAACGCGCGCCGGCGTCCTTACCGGTGCCGGGCGGGCCGTCTTCCGGAGGTACCTTGGTGCCCGGCGGCCGGCTACCGATGCTCCGGGCCAAGCCGGGAGAGCACCATCGGCCAGCCGTCGGCGACGCTCCCGACCGCCGGCGCCCATCCCGACACGGACTTGAGTCGCCCATTCGAGACCCGCTGGGACCGCGCCAGGTACTTCCACGCGACCCCGAACACCAGCGGACCGAGCACGACCGGCAGGCGGCGCGGCCGCGGTGCCCGGGCCGCCATCGCGACCGTGTCGAGATATTCGGCAAACGTGACCGGCGTGTCGTCGCAAACGTTGTAGATGCCCGCCGGGGCGCCGAGAGCGGCGGCCACCGCGCGCGCGGCATCCGACACGTACACCGACGAGAAGTAGCTGCTCCCGGGCCCGATCTGGACGAGGATGCGCCGCCTCGCCATGGCCACCGTCTCGGCCGTGGACGGCGCATCCGGCCCGTAGAACGCGCCGAAGCGGAGCACGATCCCCCGGCCCCCGGCGTCAGAGAAGCGCGCGGCCTCTCGTTCTCCTTCCACGGCCGCGCGCAAGATCTCGGTGCCCCCGTCGTCCACGCGGGCGTCTTCGTCGAGCCACTGATCTCCGCCGTCCGCGTAGACGAAGGTGATCGACTCATGGATGTACGCGGGAACACGCGCCGCGATGGCAGCATCGACCAGGCGGCGGGCGCCGGCGGTGCGGAGCCGATTGGTTTCCCGCCACGCGGCGGGGCTTCGCATCTTCAACATCGGCTGCGGGATCTTCGTGGTGAGGCGCACGACCGCATCGGAGCCGGCGATCGCCTGCCGCAACCCCGCCCCATCGTCAAGATCGACGTCGACGGGGGCGGCGCCCAGGCGTCTGACGAGACCGGCCTTCTCCTGCCCCCGCGCGCTCGACCTGACGCGGTGGCCGGCCTCGATCATCGCCTGCAGCGCCGCGCGGCCCACGACTCCAGTTCCACCGGCCACAAACACCTGCATCGCGTTACTATCTCCTCCGCCTCAGGCGGAGCGTGCTCGTCTTCGCCTACCGCAAAAGAGTGATCTCAACGCCTACCTTCAGCTTCTCCCAAGCGCGATCCGCGGTCAGAACCGGGAGCCGTCGCGTTCGGGCGAGCGCGAGACACGCGCGGTCTCCAAGGGAGAGCCCGAGATGCTTCGTCCGGTTTCGCACCTCCGCCGCCGCGAGCGCTTGCGCACGATCGAAGTCGACCGGGGTCAGATTCAACACGGCCAGGGCCGAGACAGCCCGATCGACCGGCATCGGGGCGTCCAGGAGCTTCGCGATGACCTCAGAAAGATTCACAGTGCTGATCATCCCATCCGCAACGTACGCCTGCCAGCGCTCGAATCCGGGTTCGCGGTGAAGGGCGGCGAGGAGAGCAGAAGCATCCAGGACAAAACTACTCACGCTTTGCTTCCCCTCTCCGTTCCTTGATCAGCTCCTTAACCAATGATCGGTCCTTCGCGACGTACTTGCTGACAATCTCCTGCGCCCGCTCGAGCGCCTGCTCAGGTGTCAGGATGCGGATCTCCTTGCCCTCCAGTCGAACCACCACAGGGTCGCCGGCCTTGAGCCCGAGCGCCTTTCGGTAGGGCGCGGGGATCACGAGGCGTCCACCCTTGCCCAGAGAAGTCCGGGTTTTCATTCATGTCACCTCGTCCAAATATACCACTTTCAAGATGGCATGACAATAATAGGAGTGGTGGCATACGTTGACCTGCTCCGGTTCCGGTGGCCGCTCGGCGCGATATGGGCAGGACGAGCCCACCGCCTCGGGAAATACCCCGAAAGATGAACATCGATCATGCCATCAACATTGAAGACCTGCACCGGTTGGCCAGACGGCGCCTGCCGCGCATCGTCTTCGACTACATCGAGGGCGGCCTGGAGGACGAGCACTGCCTGAGGCGGAACGAAGCGGCATTCCAGCGGTACCGGCTGGTCCCACGGTACCTGGTCGATGTCTCCACACGCACCCAATCCGCGACGCTGTTCGGCCGCACCTATGGCAGCCCGTTCGGCATTGCGCCGACCGGACTCGTGGGCCTCTACCGTCGAGGCGGCGATCTTATGCTGGCCGAGGCAGCGGCGGCCGCGAACATTCCGTTCGTGATGTCCGGCGGCAGCAACGCCGCGCTCGAAGCCGCGGCGCGGATCGCGCCGGACCACACCTGGTACCAGCTCTATGGCGCGCGCGACACGAAGATCTCGGAGGATCAAATCCGCCGGGCGCGCGACGCCGGGCTCGGCGCCCTGGTGCTGACGGTGGACGTACCCGTCCGCTCGAAGCGGGAACGCAACATCCGCAACGGCTGGTCCCTCGCGGTCAAGCTGAAGCCGTCGACCGTGCTGGAGGCCCTCACGCACCCCGCGTGGGTCGCCGAATACCTGCGGCACGGGGGCGTGCCGGCCTTCGAGAATTGGGCGCCGTACGCCGGCGCGGGCGCAGGCCCCGCGGAGATCGTCAGCCATTACACCTCGCAGTTCCCTGCTCCCGCGCAAACCTGGCGCGAGCTCGAGATCTACCGGCGCCTCTGGCCGCGCACGTTGATCGTGAAAGGAATCCTGCATCCAGACGACGCGGTCCGCGCGGCCCAAATCGGCGCCGATGGGGTCATCGTTTCGAACCATGGGGGCCGCCAGCTCGACCGCGCTCCGGCGCCGATCGACGTCTTCCCGGCGATCAAGGCGGCCGTCGGGGACAAGCTGACGCTGATGCTCGACAGCGGGGTGCGGCGCGGGTCCGACATCGTGGTGGCATTGTGCCTGGGGGCGCGCTTCGTTTTCGTAGGCCGGGCGGCCGTGTACGGCGTCGCCGCCGGCGGGCGCCCCGGTGCAAAGAAGGCGATCGAGATCCTCCGCGACGAGATCGATCTCGTCATGGGCCAGATCGGCTGTCCGAACGTGGAGCGGTTTGGTCCGGAATTTCTGCTGCGCGACGGTTAACGATTAGCCTACGTCGACCGCTGCTGGGCCACGATCCTCTCGGCGAGCACAGCCGCATCCTCCGCCACGCCAAGGAAGGTCGCCGACTTGCGCTTGCGCTGGAAATGCACGCCCATGAAGTGCAACCCTTGAATGACCGTGCTTGAGCCGTCTTTTTGGATCGGGAAACCCAGGTCATCGAATGCCGACGGCAACCTGACCCAGCGTGTGTAGTCCGGCCGAAAGCCGGATGTAAAGATGACGGCGCCAATCCCGCCAAGCTTCAGCCGCTCCGCGGGACCGGCGCTGAACGGCAGCGGCGGTGGCATCTCAGGCGGCTTCGCTCCCCGTGCCGCGCAGCTCTTCCGGATGAGCCCGCACACGTCGGAGTAGCGGGCGTCGCCAAAGGCAACGGACTCGGCCAGGTCGGGCGCAAAGTGAGCCACGCCGTCTTCGACACCGATGAAATGACCCAGCATGTTGACGCCTAACGCCTTCAGTGTCCGGTAGTGGAGGTCGTGCCCTCCTCGGCCGCCACTGGCCTGCGGGTTTGCGCCGAGGCGCGCCAGCGGACTGGGAAGATCGGCCAGGGTGGTTTCCATGAACGGCGTCTCAACAATCCATGCGATGGTGTCCCGGCCATCTATCCGCCGGGGTATCCACGGAGCGCGTCCACACGCCAGGTAGGTGTCCCGCCCGGCCTCGACGAGCTCCTCGGCCAGCTGGCAGCCGGTCTGCCCGCTGCCAACCACGAGCACCGGACCTGGCGGAAGCGCTTTGGGGTTCGTGTAGTCCTCCGCGTCGATCACATGGAGGGATGCGGGAAGCTGGGCGGCCGCGGGAGGCCGATGCGGCTTCTGATATGCGCCTGAGGCGAGTACGACCTGCCGGGCGCGAATCTCGCCCGACGACGTGCGCAGGAGGAAGCCGCCGTCGTCGCCTGTGTCCAACGCCGACACGCTGACTCCCTCGCGCACCGGCGCCCCGAAGCTCTGCGCGTAGCCCGCGAGATGAGCCACGATGTCATCTCTGGGCATGAAGCCATCCGGATCACCACCGCGGTAAGGGCTGCCCGGCAGCCGAACCGTCCAGTTGGGGATGACCAGGCAGAAGCTGTCCCAGCGCCTGCGCCATGCCTCGCCCACCCGGCCGCGCTCCAGGACGACGTGCTCGACTCCTGCGTGAGAGAGCTCATGGCTCAGCGAGAGCCCCGCCTGTCCGGCGCCGATTACGACGACATCCACGGTTTCCGTCATGCGGCACCCTCCCGGTCCCGGCCATTCGTGAAAATCGCCGCCGGCCCCTCTTACGGCAGCAGCAGCAGGTACGGGTGTTCGAGAATGTGCTTGACGCGCTGCAGGAACTGCGCCGCGGGCGCGCCGTCCACGACCCGGTGATCGAACGTGAGGGACAGCACCAGCGTCGGCCGGATCTCCACACGGTCGCCGGCCGCCACCGGCCGGCGGCGCACCCGGCCGACCCCCAAAATGGCGGCCTCCGGCGGGTTCAGGATCGGCGTGAACGCGTCGACGTCGAACATCCCGAGGTTGGTCACCGTGAACGTGTGTCCTTCCAACTCCTCCGGCCGGATTTGCGCCTGCCGCGCCCGCAGGGAGAGATCGCGCAGCCTGGCGGAGATCTGGGCCACGGTGGCGCGGTCGGCGTGGCGGATCACCGGCACCATGAGGCCCTCGTCGAGCGTGACGGCCACGCCGACGTGGATCTCGTCAAGGCGCCGGACGCCGTCGCCATCCCAGCGGGCGTTGACGGCCGGGTGGTCCCGGAGCGCCAGCGCCGCCGCGCGGACGATGAGGTCCGTGTAGGTGACGTGCACGGCCTCGCGCCGCTCGAGCTCGGCCCCGATCTCCTCGCGC
>Ga0102924_1006511_pt1 | contig 10938 bp, 9 predicted proteins | sample PaiPotPPM11metaG_FD_80116 | JGI IMG/M metagenome (GOLD analysis project Ga0102924, IMG submission 80116) | Iron sulfur acid spring bacterial and archeal communities from Banff, Canada, to study Microbial Dark Matter (Phase II) - Paint Pots PPM... ...
AGCCGCAGGCCGAGCTCGACCATGAGCGGACTGGTGACGTTCGGGAGGACCTCGGCGAACAGGATCCTGGTCCGGCTCAGCGCGATGGCCTCATCCGAGGCGATGAAGTCCCGCTCGGTCACGTCGATGGAGGCCGAGCGGATGACGCGGGCGACGGCGGGCAGATGGCTGAACGCCACCGCGAGCACGATCAGCCACAGCTTCGGGCCGACCACAGAGATTAGCAACAAGACGAGGACGATCTGGGGAAACGCGAGCAGCACGTCCACGGCGCGCATAAGAACGGTGTCGATCACGCCACGGAAGTACGCGGCGCTCATCCCGACTATGGCGCCGAAACCCACCCCGATGATCGTGGCCGCAAGGGCCATGACCAGCAGGACCCAGCCGCCGTCGAGCACACGGGACAGCACGCTGCGGCCGAGCGTGTCGGTACCGAGCCAGAACTGCCCGGAGGGCGGGCCGAAGACGGTGCCGACGGTCGCGTCAGGCGGCGACGGCGTCACGAACGGGCCGATGGCGGCGACCAGGACGACGAACAGGACGAACGTGAGCCCGACCTTCCCGCGCCCGGTGCGGATGGTCTGCCGGAACCGGCCGGCCTTGCGCCGGACCCGGACCGCGGGCGCGGGAGGTGCGATGTCGGTGGTGGTCATGCCGGAACCGATCTCGCGTAGCGGCGCCTGGGCGTGACGATCAGCACCGCCACGTCAGCCAGGATGTTGATCACGATGTAGAAGGTGGCCAGGCTCAGCACGACGAACTGGATCGTCGGCACATCCCGGTCGCTCACCGCGTTGACCAGGCCCTGGCCGAGACCGGGGAAGTTGAAGATGTACTCCACCAGGACGATGCCGCCCGCGAGGTAGATGAAGTTCAGCCCGGACACCTGGATGACCGGCGCCAGGGCATTCGGCAGGGCGTGGGCCACGGACACCCGCAGCGGCTTGAGGCCCTTCAGCCGGGCCAGCTCGACGTACTCAGACTCGAGCGCGTCGATGAGGGCGGCCCTGGTCATCCGGTAGATGTACGGCACGATGACCAGGCTGAGCGTGGCCACCGGGAGAATCAGGAGCTTGGGAGTGCTCCAGGCGTACTCCCCGACCGGCACCACCGAGACCGCCGGCAGCACCTTCCAGACCACTGTGGAGAAGATGGTGACCAGCAGCACCGCCACCACGAAGTCCGGTACGGCCGAGATGCTGAGAGTAATGACCGCCATCACCCGGTCGAACAGCTTGTCCTTGTGCAGCGCGGCGTAGATGGCCATCGGGATCCCGATGAGGCTGCCGAACAAGGCCGCCAGCACGACCAGGACCGCCGAGTTCACCAGCCGGGGCTTGATCAGCGTCCAGACGGAGGACCCGTTGGTGAGCGAGTGGCCGAAGTTGCCCTGAAAGATCCCGGACAGCCAGGCCCAGTACTGGGAGTAGACCGGCCGGTCGAGGTGAAGCTGGTTCTCGGTTTCCTTGACGAGCGCCGGCGTGGCATGGGTCCCGAGGATGGACGTGGCCGCGTTGCCCGGCAGCGCCTGGGTGGCCCAGAAGACGATGATGGTGACGATGAACAGCGTGATCAGGCCGTAGCCGAGCCTGCTGGCGAAGACCGCCAGCAGGTCATGGCGCTGCCGCCAGCTCGGCTGGCGCTGGGCTTCGGTAGCCATCGGGCTACTCGACCCAGAAGCGGCGCAAGTCCCAGTTCTTGAACGAGGTGCCGGATTTGGACGGCCCGTCCGCGTGCACCTTGGGCGACAAGCCGTCGATGATCGGCAGGAACGCCGGGATGATGTAGCCGCTCGTGTTGTAGTCGATGGTCTGCATCTCGTGGATGAGCTCCCGCTGCTTCGACTCGTCCAGAGTGCCGATCGCCTGGTTGTACAGCGACTGGTAATGCGAGTCGTTGAAGTGCGTCTCGTTGAACGGGGAGGCCGAGCCCAGCGTGGCCAGGGCCACCTCGTTCAGGTAGGGGTTGGAGTACCAGAAGCTGTTCGCGAACGGCCACTTCGTGTAGCCGTTGTTGAAGCTGGTGGTCGTGATCTGATTGAGGTTGATCTTGACGCCCGCCAGCGCGGCCTGCTGCTGGAACAGCTCGGCCTCGCTGAGCCAGCCCTGGGCCTGCGCCGCCACCACGAGGGGCAGCGTCAGCGACTCGTGGCCGGCCTTCTTCAGCAGGTACTTGGCCTTGCTGATGTCCTGTGTCCGCTGCGCCAGCGAGTGATCGTAGTCCGCGTCCCAGTAGGCGAAGACGTCGTTGCCGATCGCGCCGTACCCGCCGTAGACCGCGGTGCGGATGGCCGGCCGGTCGACGCACAGCTTGAGGGCCTCGCGGACGTCGGGGTTGTTGAACGGGGCCATGTCGACCCGCATCGTGAACGGGCAGAAGCCGCCGCCGTCGGAAATGTTCAGTTGCATGTTCGCGGACTTCAGCTGGGTGATCGACGGCGCGGACAGCTGGTCGATGCAGTTCACCTGGCCGGAGATCAGCGCGTTTACCCGGCTGGACTCCTCGGTGTAGTCGGTCATGACGACCTTGTCCACGTACGGCAGGCCGCTCTGCCAGTAGTTCTTGTTGCGCGACATCGTGCTGGCCTGCCCGGCCACGAACGAGTCCAGGACGAACGGTCCGGTGCCGATGTACTGCCCGGCCTTCCAGCCCACCGGAACGATGAAGTACTCGTAGACCGGCAGGGTCTTGAGGAACATCGAGAACGGCCCGTGGCAGGGGAACTGAACCGTGTAGGTGTCGACCTTCTTCAGGTTCTTGTAGTCGACCATCTGCATGGCCAGGGCGCCGTACCCCGGGTCCTTAGGGTTCAGGATCTGCTGGAAGGTGTAGATCACGTCGTCAGCGGTGAGCGGCTTGCCGTTGTGGAACGTGATGCCCTTGCGCAGTTTGACCGTCCAGACCGAGCCGTCGGTGTTCGGCTCGATGGACTCGGCCAGCAGCGGGACCGGCTGCAGGTTGGCGTCCCAGATGGCCAGCGGCTCGAAGATCTGCGGGATCCGCGCGTAGTCCGTCGGCAGGCCGGGTGCCAGCGGGTTCATCGCGTCGGCGGAACCGCCGCTGCCCAGCGCGAACTGGAGCGTGCCGCCCTTCTTAGGCTTGCCGCCGCCGCCCGGGTTCGAGACGGTCGACGCGGGGGACGAGGAACCGCAGGCGGCCAGGAGACCTGCCCCGCCCGCCGCGAGACTTCCGTAGGCCCCGATTCGCAGGAAATCTCGGCGCCCCACCCCGGCCTTGATGCCACGAGCGCTCGTTGTCGTGCCGTGATCATCCCTCATTGGAAGCTCCAGCCCGTCACGTCAGACTCGGCGTCGCCGCCGAACCCGCCCAAGCCGGGACCGGCAGTTCCCTTCCGCCTCACGAATACCGAACGGCTACAGATGCCCCGCTAGCGGACATCGTGAAGGGAGTGTCGCACCGGCCATCTCCCGATGTCAAGACATTGATTGGCACAACATGTCGTTCGTGGCACAATCGATTCGTGACGCTGAACTTATTAGAGCGAGGGACTCCGGGGGCCGCTGAATCGCCGGTGCGGGCCCGCCCGGGACCGCCGGCGGGCTCGCCGGCAGTCGCTCTCAGCGGCCGCCTCTTAGGACCGCGCTCAGCGGCCGCGCAGCGTGTCGAACGCGCTGGCCAGGACCTTGCCCTGGGCGAGCTTCTCCATCAGCCGGTGCAGCTGCGAGCGCTGGTTGGACGTAACGTCCTGCAGGTACTCGTCATCCAGCGACCGCATGAGTTCCTCGACCCGGCCGAGCATCGTCTCGCCGTCCGCGGTGATCGAGACGACGGACTGACGCCGGTCGCGCTGAGCGCGCCGGCGCTCGACCAGCCCGACACCCTCGAGGTCGTCGATCGTGGCGACCATGGTGGCACCGTCGATCCGCAGGTACGCGCCGAGCTGCCCCTGCGACATGGGACCCAGCTCGGCCAGCGTCGCCAGCAGGCTGTAGTGCCGGATCCGCAGCCCGAGCTCGGACAGCCGGTCCTCCATCAGCCGGAACACGACCTGGCCTACCTTCAGGATCAGGCACGACGTGTGATCCGCGATCCGGCCCGGCACCAGCGGCACGACGGCCTCGAGGGGGGCACGGCTTGGCGGCACCAGGACCTCCGGCGCTGCCGTGGCGTCGTCTCGTGCGCTGGCCGTCGATCTTGGCATGTCGCCCTCGGTCCGTTTCTGGGCAGGAGGATTGCACCTGGTGCCAGCCGGTGGAATCCTCAGGTTACCCCAGGGTAGGTCGTGGCCGTCGGGTCCGTCAGAACCACGTACCTCTAATGATTTGTCATGCAAAAAGACTGTCGTGCTAGCTGCTGCGAGCGACGTCGAACGCGCCCACGAGCGTGCTGCCGACGGACAGCTTGTTCAGCAGCCGGTGCAGCTGAACCCGCTGCGCCGCGGTGACGTCCGCCAGGTGCGTGGCATCGAAGCCGTCCATGAACCGGTCGATCCGGGCCAGCATGTCCCGGCCGGCCGGGGTGATGGACACGACGTAGCGGCGGCGGTCGCGCAGCTCGCGGGTTCGCGCCACCAGGCCCATGCCCTCGAGATCGTCGATCGTGGTGACCATCGTCGCGGGATCGATACGCAGGTACGTGCCGAGGTCCTGCTGTGACATCGGTCCCGGCTGGACCAGGGTGCCGAGCACGCTGTAGTGCCTGATCTTGAGGCCGAACTGGGCGAACTGGCTCTCCATGACCCGGAAGATGGCCTGCCCGATCTTCAGCGCCAGGCAGCTCGTGTGCGCTGCCAGGTGGTCCGGCACCAGCGACGGGCAGGGCTCGCCACCGCCCAGGCCGGCGCCGTCCGGGACGGCGCTGGTTGCACTCACGGGCGTTCCTTCCGTCAGCCACTGGGGCGCCCAGGCTACCGCCATCAGACGCACAGCGTAACGAATCGTTTGTGATGCGAACAGCCACATGGTACTAACCAATGGCTTGACAAGCATAAATCGGGGCGAGAACACTGTCAGTGCCCGAGCTGGTGGAGGAGAACATGCAGCTGCAGCTCACCGGTGAGCTTCGCGAGTTTCATGAGGAGATCGTCGGCTGGATCCACGATCACGCTCCCCGCGGCCTGAGCGAGCTCGCTGACTGGAGCACGCCCTGGGGAAACATGGCGCAGTACCAGCAGGTCGTCCGGGCCAGGCAGCACGAGCTGTATGCCGACTGGGAGAAAGCCTGCGTCGAGGGACAGCTGATCTGCCCGCAATGGCCGCAGGCCGTGGGCGGCCGCGGCTGGGATGCCATCCACGCCGCCATCTTCGACATCGCCTGCCATGAGGTGAACGTGCCGCGGATCAGCCGCGGCTTCGGCGAGTGGCTCGTGGGCCCCTCGCTCCTGCTGCAGGGCACCCTCGAGCAGCAGCAGGCTTTCCTGCCGCCGATCATGTCCGGCCAGGACATCTACTGCCAGGGCTTCTCCGAGCCCAACCACGGCTCCGACCTGGCCGCCGTCGAGACGAAAGGCGTCGTCGACGGCGACGAGATCGTGATCTCCGGCCAGAAGGTCTGGACGTCGGACGCCACCGACGCCAACATGATCTTCGTCCTGTGCCGGACCGATCCCGAGGCACCCAAGCACGCCGGCCTGTCGTTCGTGCTGGTCCCGTTCACGCCGGAGAACAACATCGAGGTCCGGCCGATCATGATGATCAACGGGATCGCCGACTTCTGCGAGGACTTCTTCGACAACGCGCGGGCTCCCCTGTTCAACGTCATCGGCGGCCTCAACAACGGCTGGCGGGTGGCGATGACCGCGCTGAGCTACGAGCGCGGAGCCGACGCCACCACGCAGCACCTCAGCTACCTGCCGGAGTTCTGGGCGCTCGTCGAGCAGGCCTCCGCCCGCGGCCGGCTGACCGACCCGCCGGTGCGGCAGCGACTGGCCTGGGCCTACGCGAACGTCGAGCTCATGCGCTACGCCGGGCTGCGATCGCTGTCCCGGCTGCTGGCCGGCGGACCACCGGGCGTGCTCGAATCGGTCAGCAAGCTGCACTGGAGCGAGTACCAGCGCGAGCTCGGCGAGTTCGCGATCGAGCTTGACGACGATTTCGGGCTGATCCGCCCCGACGGCCCTGGCTACCCGGTGACCCGCTGGCAGGACCTGTACCTGTCCAGCCGGTCCGGGACCATCTACTCCGGGACGAGCGAGATCCAGCGGAACATCATCGCCGAGCGCGTCCTGGGCCTGCCGAAGGAGCCGCGAGTCAATGGCTGAGATCGCCGCCGTCAACTTCGAGCTGGCCGACTACCAGCGCGACCTCGTCGATGCGACCCGGCAGTTCCTGGGGGCGCGAGCCTCGCTGGGCCAGTCCAGGAAGCTCATGACGGCCGAGCCCGGCTTCGACGCGGCGGTGCACCGGCAGCTCGGCTCCGAGCTTGGCCTCCTCGGGCTGCACGTGCCCGAGGAGCACGGCGGCGCGGGCGCCGGGTTCACCGAGGTGGCGCTGGCACTTCAGGAGACCGGCCGGGTCCTCTACCCCGGCCCCTACCTCCCGACGATCATCGCGCTCGAGCTGCTGCTCCAGGCGGGCGACGCCGCCGCGCTCGCCCGGCTCGGCCCGCCGCTCGCCGACGGCTCGGCCACCGCCTCGGTGGCCTGGGCCGAGTCGGCAGGTCCTGGCCGCGTCGACCACATCACGGTGACGGGCAGCCAGGCAGGCGGCGGCTGGGTACTGCGCGGCAGCAAGCGGTTCGTGATCAACGGCGACACCGCCGATGTCCTGCTGGTGTCCGCGCTGACGCCGGAGGGCCCGTCGTTGTTCTCCGTTAGCGGGCAGGCCAGCGGGCTGACCCGGACCCGGCGGCCGACCCTGGACCAGACCCGTTCCCTGGCCGACGTGGGCTTCGCCGACACCCCGGCCGAGCTGATCGGCGCGGCCGGCGCCGCGGCGAGGCCGATCAGCGCGGCCTTCGACCGCGCCTGCGCCGCACTGGCCGCGGAGACCGTCGGCGTGACCGACGCGACGATGGAGCTCACCCTCGGCTACCTGAAGGAGCGACGGCAGTTCGGCCGGCTGATCGGGTCGTTCCAGGCGCTCAAGCACCGGTGTGCGGACCTGGTGCTGGCGATCGAGCTGGCCCGGTGCGCCGCCGACTACACGGCGCGCGCGATCGATGCCGACAACGACGACATCACGACCGCCTCAGCGATCGCGCTGTCCGAGGCCGCCCTGGCCGCGCAGCGCGTCGCGGGCGAGTGCATCCAGATGCACGGCGGCATCGGCTTCACCTGGGAGCACGACGCTCACCTGTTCTTCAAGCGAGCGCGGGCCAGCGCCGCGCTGCTCGGCAGCGTGGCCGGCCACCGCGAGCGGCTGCTCCAGAGCATCGGCGTGTGACGGCATGAGCGGCAAGCCAGTGCCCGTAGCGACCCCGGAGACACAGCCGTTCTGGGACGGCTGCCAGTTGCGCCTGTTGCGAATCCAATGGTGCGACCGGTGTCAGCAGCACTTCTTCTATCCGCGGGTGGCGTGCCCGGCCTGCGGCAGCCCGGCCAGCGTGCGGTGGGTGGACGCGAGCGGCCGCGCGACGCTGTACTCCTATGTCATCAGCCAGCTGCCGGCCCCGGGCTACGAGCCGCCTTTCATCATCGCGATCGTGCAGCTGGCCGAGGGGCCGCGCATGCTCACGAACCTGGTCGGGATCGACGCCGATCCCGGTGTCCTGACCCTGGACATGCCGCTGGAGGTCGACTTCGAGCCCCGCGGCGAGATGGCCGTCCCTGTCTTCCGCCCCTCGACGGCAAGTGCCGCATGACCCCGCTGGTCAGCATCGTCGGAGCGGCCGAGACGGACGAGCTCGGGAAGCTGCCCGGCATGTCGGCGATCGAGCTGGCCGCGCAGGCGACGCGGAACGCGCTGGCCGACGCCGGCCTGACCACCGGTGACGTGGACGGGATCGCCTCGGCCGAGCTGTCCCCCGTCGACCTGGCCGACTACCTCGGCGTGCGCCCGTCCTGGGTCGACACCACCAGCGTCGGCGGCTGCTCCTACCTGGCCCACGTCCGGCACGCCGCCGCCGCTATCGCCGCCGGCCAGGCCACGACCATCGTGGTCGCGCACGGCGAGTCGGGGCGGTCCCGCGTCGGGCAGCCGCCCTGGCGGCACACGCCCGGCGGCCTGGTCGAGCAGTTCGAGGGCCCGTACGGGGTGGTCGGGCCCGTCTCGACGTTCACCCTCGGTGCCCTGCGCTACATGCGGACCTACGGCGTGACCCCCGAGAAGCTGGCCGCTGTCGCGGTGGCCCAGCGGCGCTGGGCCGAGCTGACGCCGCGCGCGCTGCGCCGCAAGCCGCTCACCGTCGATGACGTGCTGAGCTCGCGCATGGTCGTCTACCCGTTTCACCTGCCCGAATGCTGCCTGGTCACGGACGGCGGCGGCGCCCTGGTGCTGGTGTCGCCGCAGCGCTGCCGCGATTTTCCCAAACGGGCGGTGCAGGTGGTTGCCGCGGCCGAAGCCTATGACTCGCCGACCGCCGCCGGCCTGGCCGACCTGACGAGCTCGCCGGTTTTCGCCCGGTCATCCGCGGCGGCGTTCGCGGCCGCCGGGCTATCCCCGGCCGACATCGACCACCTGATGATCTACGACGCCTTCGCCCACCTGCCGCTGTTCGGGCTGGAGGATCTGGGCTTCGTCGAGCGCGGCGGCGCGGCCGACTTCGTCGCGGACTGGCGCACCGCGCCCGGCGGGACGCTCCCGCTGAACACCAACGGCGGCGGCCTGTCCTACACCCACACCGGCATGTACGGGATGTTCGCGATCCAGGAGTCCGTGCGCCAGCTGCGCGGCGAGGCAGCAGCCCAGCTGGAGCGGGTCGAGACGAGCTTTGTCCAGGGCGTCGGCGGCGGCACCTTCACGGCCGGCGCGTCCCTGGTGCTGTGCCGTGATTCATGACCGTGACGCATGAGCAGGCCGGGCAGCGCGTGCCCGGAGACCACAGGAGGATCAATGGCTGACGAGGCAAGAGTCACGCTCGAGCAGGACGGCGGCGTGCTGACGGTGACACTGAACCGGCCGCACCGGCTCAACGCGCTGGACCTGGCCACGCTGAACGAGCTTGACCGCGCGATCGCACAGGCCCGCGCCGACAAGTCGGTCCGCGCCGTCGTGCTCACCGGGGCCGGGCGCGCCTTCAGCGCGGGCGCCGACGTCAAGGAGTGGGCGGACGAGGACCACGCCGCCAGGCCGGCCGAGCCCGGCGACGACTGGGTGACGACCGCGCACCGGGTGGTAGCCACGCTGTACCGGCTGCCCAAGCCCGTCATCGCGGCCGTCAACGGCGTCGCCGTCGGCGCCGGGCTCGACCTCGCCCTGGCCGCGGACTTCCGCATCGCCTCCGAGGCGGCCAGGTTCGGCTCCGTCTACATCACGCTGGGCATCCCGCCGGACGCCGGCGCGTCGTTCCTGCTGCCCAGGATCGTCGGCCTGGCCAAGGCCAAGGAGCTCATCTACACGGGCCGGATCATCGACGCCAGCGAGGCCGACCAGATCGGCATGCTGACGCAGCTCGTCCCGGCCGACGAGCTAATGACCGCGGCCCGCTCCTGGGCTGGCCGGCTGGCCCAGGGCCCCACCATCGCGATCGGGATGGCCAAGGAGAACATCCAGGAGCACTGGACAACCTCCTCGATCGAGGCGGCGCTGAAGAACGAGCAGCGGGCCGGGCAGATCTGCACGAACACCGACGACCACCGCGAGGGCCTGGCCGCCGTCAACGCCAAGCGGCCGGCCGAGTTCGCCGGCCGGTAAGCCGGCCTCCGCACGATGGGCGAGAGAACTCCCCTGGAGCGCAGCGTCCAGCTCGACCTGCTGCTGCGGCCCCGCTCGGTCGCCGTCGTCGGCGCCTCGCCCCGTCAGGGCAGCTGGGGACACACGACGATCGCGAACCTGCGGCAGATCGGGTTCACCGGCTCGGTGCTGCCGGTGAACCCGCGCTGGGCCGACGTGGACGGCCTGGCCTGCTACCCGAGCATCGATGCCCTGCCCGAGACCCCGGACGTGGCGGTCGTCGCGGTGCCGGCGGCCTCGGTTCCCGCCACCATCGACGCGGCCATCAGGCGCGGGATACCCAGCGCCGTCGTGTACGCGAGCGGCTTCGGCGCGGCCGGCCAGGGCGAGGGCGGCGCGACCGCCAGCACCGGGCCGAAGGCGCAGCTGCGCGACCTGACCAGTGAACGGAAGATCGCGGTCCTCGGCCCGAACTGCCTCGGCCTGGCCAACTACGCGGCCAGGGCCGCCCTGTGGGGCATCACGATGCCGTTCGCGCACGCGGGAACCGAGTCGGGCGTCGCGCTCATCGCGCAAAGCGGGAACATCGCCCTGACCCTGTCCGGCACCAACCGCGGCTTCGCGCTGACGCACCTGGTCTCCTGCGGGAACCAGCTCGGCGTGGCCGCCGCGGAGCTCGTCGGTGCCTGCCTCCGCGACCCCGCCGTGCGCGTCGTCGCGGCCGTGCTGGAGGGCATTCCCGATATCGCCGCCTTCCGGCAGGTCGCCGCGGACGCCGCCGAGCGGGACATCCCGCTGATCGTCCTGAAGATCGGACGCTCGCCGAAAGGCCGGGCGGCCACCGTCGCCCATACCGGAACCCTGTCCGGTGAGCCGGCCCTCTACCGGGCGCTCTTCCGCCAGTACGGGATCATCCAGGTCGACGACATCGACGAGCTCGCCAGCGCCGCCGCGCTGCTCTCGGCCCGGCCGCGGGTCCGCGCCTCCGGCGTGGCGTTCCTGGCCAGCTCGGGCGGCGAGTGCGGCCTGATCTCCGACCTGTCCCACGCCCTCGGGGTGCCCGTTCCCGACCTCCCGCCGGACGTGGCCGGCCGAATCGCGAAGCTGCTGCCGGATTTCGCCCGGATCTCCAACGCCCTGGACTTCACCGCGGGCGGCCACGTCCGGCGGGAGGTCGGGAACGGGCACCCCGAGGGCGTGGGAC
>Ga0102924_1006513_pt1 | contig 10936 bp, 12 predicted proteins | sample PaiPotPPM11metaG_FD_80116 | JGI IMG/M metagenome (GOLD analysis project Ga0102924, IMG submission 80116) | Iron sulfur acid spring bacterial and archeal communities from Banff, Canada, to study Microbial Dark Matter (Phase II) - Paint Pots PPM... ...
CCCCTCCTGCGGCTGGGAGGGCCTCCCTTTCTTCGAGGCATGGCGGCGGACATGCTCCGAAAAATCCGCCGACTCAGGCCCCTCGAATCCTAAAGTCAGCGCTTTTCACGCCGGATTCAGGTCTGAGAGTCCAAAAGTTGGTTCGAGGCGGATCGTCCAGTGGGGCAATGGCGCATAGCTGAAGACCGGCCCGAGATACTGCTGTTGCCTGTGCCAGTAGAATCCGAATTGCTGATTATTCCCCAGCGCCCCAATCATCTCGAGCCCAAAGCCCAATCGCTGCAGCGAAAGCACTGGCGGTGCCGACATTCCAGCCATGCCCGGCTTTCCCACCGTGTTTTTACCGGTAGTCATTCCCATCCATTCTGGCTCGCGGAAAATGCCCCAAGCGTAGCCGAAAGCATTCTCGTGGGTCTCCAGCCCCGTCTCGCTGATGAAGTTGAAGGTGATGTTCACCTGTCGCCAATCGTGATATACGATCGCGCGTTGCTCGAAGGTGTGCGCTGGCAAGTTCCGAGCCACGGAGAGCGGACCCACCAAATCCTCCCCGCCGAATCCGGAGACCTCCATCTTGTAAAGCGCCGCTTGATTTAAGTCCTCGTACTCGCCGTAAAGGGTGAAATTCAACAGGTGATCGTGTGGGAGAAGGCGGAAGTAGGTGTTGAATCGCAGACCGCCGAACGTGGCTGGCAAACCAAAGATTTTTTGCTCCTCTGCCATGAACCCTGCCGACCACCGTGAAGTGATTCCGTACGACGCCATTTCCATCCCTGTGAAGAAATTGGGGCCCGTGCGTGCAGACTGGAAATCGGGCAGCACCATGACCATCATCGTGTCCTTGGGGATCGGGTAGTTAATGGCAGTGAAATAAGGGTCCATCTGCGCGTCCGGCACAGACTGCGCCGCGAGGCCTGCTGGAAGCAAAGCCAGCATGAAAGCCATTTGCAGCGGCAGCTTCCAAAACGAATGTCTTGTCATTTCCAATCTCCTGTGCGCGATTTCAGCCGCGCTCCCTTCTGTGGATGGTCGTGCATACCCGGCATTGCGTCCGGGTTCTTGCTCACCTGTTTCTTGCGCAACTGCATTATGTGATCGTACGGACCGGGCGGAAGAACGCGGACAAGGGTCATCATGCCCTGCATAAATCCACTCCATCCCGGCCGTAACCCGTAGTTCTCCGGCTTCCACACTGCCTTGTCCATCGCCATCATCGGACCTTCCATGTAGGCGTCCTGCGGAAAGCCTGGCACGTTGTTGGCATTAGGGCTGATGTCAGCCTCCATATTCATGCCGGGCATCTGCATCCCGCCGTGCTGCATCCCCGGCATGTTTTGCATCGCGGCCTGGGCCTTGTCCTGAGACAAGGGGCCGTTGCCCACTGCCTGGTCGTTGGCGGATCCCACTCCCAAGCCGCGCCCAAGACCAGGGCCATAATCCTCTCCCATGGGCGCTCCCGGCGTTCCCGTCAGCATCCCCATTCCCTCTTCCATTGCGAGTCCTGCCGGCATGCCTTTCGTCAGGCGCGTCATGGGGCCGACCGTCGAAGACATCTGGTTCATCATGTGGTGCGGCAAATGGCAGTGGAACATCCAGTCGCCCGGATATTTGGCATCGAACTCTACGTCCCGCGCCTGGGCGACCCCCACCAGCACCGTGTTTTCCGGTCTCCACGTCGATTGCGGCGCTCGCCCCGCTTCTGTCCCAGTTACGTAAAATGTGTTGCCGTGCAAATGAATGGGATGGTGATCCATTCCCAGATTGATCATGCGAATGCGTACCCGGTCGCCGAGCCGGGCGATCATTGGAGTGGCCGCCGGACCCGCCTTGCCGTTAAACACCAGCCAGTTGAACTCCATGTTCATGGTGTTCGGCACGCTGAGGTTCGGAAGCACGGCATATTCTTGCAACATGATGACGAAGTCCTTATCAACCCGCGGGTGGTATGGCTTCTTCGGGTGCAGGATGAAGGCTCCGAGCATCCCCATCATTTCCTGCATGGCCATGTGCGAGTGGTAGAAATATGTCCCTTCCTGATGCAACGTGAACTCGTAAGTAAAGCGGCCGCCGGGCGGAATGGGATCCTGGGAGATGCCGGGAATCCCGTCCATCGCAATGGGAACCTCCAAGCCGTGCCAATGCATGGAAGTAGCTTCCGGCAGGTGGTTATCCACGATGATGCGCACACGGTCACCCTCATTCGCCTCAATCGTCGGGCCGGGGCAGCAGCCGTTGTAACCCCAGAAATTGAACGTGTAGCCCGGAAGAATTTCCCGTTTGACCGGTTCGGCAGTCAGATGGAACACCTTGACACCGTTGTCCATAGTCCAGGGAAGGTCAGGAATGTCCGGTGTTTGAACGGATAAAAACCCCGCACTGGATAACGCGTTCTGAGCCGGTGTTTCCTGGCCCATTCTCACGGACATATGGCCATGCTGCATGTCCATGCGCTCGTGTTGGGCGGCCTGAGCCGAAACGGCAGCGAATGCCTTAGTTCCGACCACCAAGCTGGCGCCAGCGAGTGCCTTTCGAAAAAAATCCCGTCTGTTCTTACTCATGGATTCCTCCTGTTTGAAGATCTGACGGAGAGGCAGCAGCGCGGAGGTGAGGATAACCACGCAGGGTGTCTCTCTTGGTTGAGGCCTTGGCATCCGAAGGAAGTGATTTTTTCCACTCTTCCTCCACAGACGGCGGCAATTTGTCCATATGACCGAGGAACGTTACGAGCTTCCAGATTTCCCCGTCGTTGAGGGTATTTCGCCAGGCTGGCATGCCTGTCCAGCGCACGCCGTGCCGGATGATATAAAAATTCTGGTTCTCGGGCATGTCCGGCATATCCTCCATGACCATGAACTGTGGCGCCGGCGGGTAGAATGGATGGCCGAACTTCTTCTCAGGATGATCGGGAGCGCCGTGGCACATCGCGCAGTGGTCACGATAAAGCTTCATGCCATCCAGCAGATTGGTTTCGGTGGGCTGGATCGGGTTCTTTTGATCGGGAGCGTGCCGGTCGGTGCAGGCATCCATGAAGGACATCGCCTGGTGCTTTTCGAAAGCGGAGGGATGGAGGTCCGCCCGCAAGTCCAGAAATCCCATCCGCAGGTACGAATACGCGCCGCCTGCGAGGACGGCCAAAGTGACTACGATCCCCAAGAAAAAATTCCTCATGACAAAGCTCCTTTCCGGTTCTGTAGTTGGGTCGAACCTGGCCGCGGTTTGATGATCACACAGTCGCGTGCATGCTGAAGCGGCCGAAGGCAACGCGCACAGAAATGTGGCGATGGATCAGACAGCGCGATTCAGGCGGATGCGGAGAATCTGGCTAAATGCGAAGGAAGGATTCTTTTTGGCAGATGGCTCTACCCGACAATAAACCGGGAGGCGACGAGGAAGTGTGGATAACAGAAGGAATCGCGAAGCTCAGCAAGAACCCAGGCTCCGCCGGTCCGCCGGCCGGCACGGGATGATAGTGAAGAGCAGCAGAGGGTGCTGGAATCAGGAATGCACCTTGCTGGGCGTGGCGAATGCAACTGTTTGCCGTAGCGCCACAGGGCGCGTCATTCTTTTTGCTGGAGTGCGCTGGGCAGCAGGGATGAGAAGGGGGCATACCCGGCATGGTGGCCGCACTACCGCGCTGACCACAGCATTGGGAAAAGCAGAGGATGGGACAGGCAAGCGCATAGAGAGACCCCAGATTGACGGCGATCGCCAACGCCAAGGAAAACCCTCGCCACAACAACGGCCTTCTGGATCTCATTGCAACTCTTACGGACATCGATGCGTAGTATAGCGTCTCACCGGAATGACTTCAAGCTACTTGTGTCAAGTCTTGCAGCAAGGGCGCAGGCGGAACCCGCGCCATCCATCGAAACTCCTCGTGTCGCGTTTGGCCGGCGGCGGAGTATCGCAGGCTCTTGACCACGATCCAGAATAGCAGGGTTCAATCTTTCATTCCAATCCCAGCTCACGTGAAAGTTTGGCGGATCGTAAGGCGAGCAGTGAAAAGTGCGGCCATTAACCTCAAAAGTGGGCACGCGGCGCTTGCCCTCATTTGCCGTCGTGACAATCTGTTCCGCGCCTTCCACTTCCTCAATATTGATTTCTTCGTAAGGGATATTGCGTTCCTTCAAAAACCACTTGGCGCGGCGGCAATCCACGCACCAAGTGGTGGTATACATTCGAATCCTCCTATTCATCACTCGGTCTATTTATCCCCTTCTGCCAAGTGGCTCGCCACCTGCAACCGGGCTATGGACTTCGCGAGGGCGCCGCGAGCGCGCTCAAAATCAACGTTCGCTTCATGAAGTTGCTTCAGCCGTTGTTCCGCACGTTCTTTGGCGCGCTCGGCGCGGGCCACGTCAACCTCCTCCGCAAGCTCGGAGGTTTCCGCCAACACAATGACGCGCTCCGGCAGCACCTCGGCGAATCCCCAGCTCACGGCCAGGTAGCGCGCGCCCGAGCTGGTGGTATAGGCAATTTCGCCCGGCTGAAGCTCGGAGAGCAACGGGGCATGGCCGGGCAGAACGCCAAGGTAGCCCTCTTTGCCAGGAAGCGTAACCGCCTCCACGGACTCGCGCACCACCTGCCGTTCGGGAGTGGCGATTTCGAGTTGGATTCGCGTTGGAAGTGAGTCAGCCACGGTTCAATTTCCTGGTCGGCATTAATTCTTCAATGTCTTGGCCTTTTCAAGGGCCTCGTCGATGGTTCCGACCATGTAAAAAGCCTGCTCCGGAACATCATCGTGCTTGCCATCCACCAATTCCTTAAAGCTGCGGATGGTATCCTCCATCTTCACGTATTTGCCTTCAAGCCCGGTGAACTGTTCCGCCACGAAGAACGGCTGCGAAAGGAAGCTTTGAATCTTGCGCGCCCGGGCCACGATGGTCTTGTCCTCTTCGCTGAGTTCGTCAATGCCCAGGATAGCGATGATGTCCTGCAGGTCGCGGTACTTCTGCAGAATCGCCTTGACAGCGCGCGCCACGTTGTAATGCTCTTCACCCACAATGCGCGGATCAAGAATGCGCGAGGTGGAGGCCAACGGATCCACGGCGGGATAAATGCCGAGTTCTGCGATCTGGCGGGACAGCACCGAGGTGGCATCGAGGTGCGCAAAGGCGGTGGCGGGCGCGGGGTCCGTCAAGTCGTCAGCCGGAACGTAGATGGCCTGAACCGAAGTGATGGAGCCCTTCTTGGTGGAGGTGATGCGCTCCTGCAGTTCTCCCATTTCGGTGGAAAGGTTTGGCTGATAGCCCACGGCCGATGGCATCCGGCCGAGCAGCGCGGAGACCTCAGAGCCGGCTTGCGTGAAGCGGAAATGTTGTCGATGAACAGCAGCACGTCCTGCCCTTCCACGTCGCGGAAGTATTCGGCCACGGTGAGGCCGGTCAGGCCCACGCGCAGACGCGCGCCGGGAGGTTCCGTCATCTGGCCATAAATCAAAGCGGCCTTGGATTTTTCGGAATCCCCCGGTTTGATCACGCCGGACTCCGTCATTTCCAGCCACAGGTCGTTACCTTCGCGGGTCCGCTCGCCCACTCCGGCAAACACGGAGACGCCGCCAAGTTTCGTGGCGACGTTGTTGATCAATTCCATGATAATGACGGTCTTGCCCACGCCCGCGCCGCCAAACAAGCCGGTCTTGCCGCCGCGCAAATAGGGTTCGATCAAGTCCACCACTTTCACCCCGGTCTCAAACATCTCCAAGCGGGTGTTCTGTTCATCCAGTGGAGGCGCATGACGGTGAATCGGGAAGCGCACGTCGCTCTTGACCGGGCCCAGCTTGTCCACCGGCTCCCCGATCACGTTCAGCACGCGGCCCAGCGTCCCCTTGCCGACCGGTACCGTAATCGGGCCGCCGAGGTCGATGGCTTTCATGCCGCGCACCATTCCATCCGTCGGCTCCATAGCCACACACTTCACGCGGCCTTCACCCAGGTGCTGCTCGATTTCAGCGATAACGCTGATGGGCGAGGGAACCTCAAATCCTTCGGAGACAATGCGGACCGCGTTGAAGATGGGAGGGAGATGCCCCCTTTCGAAGAACACCACCACCACCGGCCCGGTGATCTCAACCACTTTACCGACATTGTTTTCTTCTGCCATCGAACTCCCTTCAAACGCTCATCCTGCGGTAGGGGCGACCCTGGTGGCCGCCCGAGGGCGGGCATCAAGCCCACCCCTATCAAATGAAATCCCGGTTACTCCAGATACGACGGCCTACGAAGCCGCCGCCGCACCGCTGACGATCTCAATAATCTCCGTCGTGATCTTGGCTTGGCGAACCCGGTTTAGGTTCAGCGTGTATTGATCGATCAGGTCTCCAGCGTTGCGGGTGGCCGCATCCATGGCCGTCATTTTGGCGGCAAACTCCGCCGCTTGGGATTCGAGCAGCGCCCGGTAGATCTCCGCTTCGACGTAACGCGGCAACAAATGGCTGAAGATCTCCTCGGGCGGCTCCTCGTAGATGTAATCGACGGGCGTTTCTGTCTCCGCGGGCGCAGCCGGCTTGACCGGCAGACGGCGCTCCACGACAAGGCGCTGGGTGAGGATGGATTTGAACTCATTGTAGATAAAGTCTACCGCGTCCACCGCTTCACTCATGTAAAGGTCGAGAATCTTCTTGGCCAACTCATGGGCATGATGGAACTCCACCCGCCGGCTGAAAATGTTCACATACTCTGCAGACATCTTGATGGACTGCCTGCGGAAGAAGTCCCGGCCCTTGCGCCCCGCTGCGATCAGTAGAATCTCCTTGGTCTGGTTCTCCATAAAGTATTTCTGGGCGGCGCGAATGAGGTTGGCATTGAAGGCGCCGCACAGCCCGCGGTCCGCCGTCACCAGTACCAGCAGAACCCTGCGCACCGGCCGCTCAACCAGCAGCGGGTGAGTGCGGTACGACGTGCGGGCGGAGAGACTCTCCAACAACGAAACCATCTGCTGGGCATAAGGCCGTGCTCCCAGCACCTGTTCCTGGGCACGGCGCAGCCTTGCCGCTGCCACCATTTTCATGGCTCGCGTGATCTGCTGGGTGTTTTTCACCGACCGGATTCGCCGGCGGAGATCAAGAATGTTGGGCACGCCAAGCCTTCCTAAAATTAGCGGTCAGCATTCAGCAGTTCGTGTTCAGAAAAAAGGTGATGGAGCCGCGTTCGCTGAAAGCTGACGGCTGAGAGCTGATTGCTGCTTCTAACTCTTTGCCGCTTGATGTTCCGCTTGGAATTTCACCTTAAAATCATCGAGCGCCTTGCGGATTTCGGCCCGGAGTTGATCATCCAGGGCTTTCTTTTCGACGATCTTCAGCCCGATGGAGGGGAACGAGGTATCCATAAACTCGTATAGCTCCTTTTCAAAGGCGCGGCATTCTTCCACCGGCAGATCGTCCAAATAACCTTGGGTGCCGGCGAAAATGATCAGGACTTGCTTCTCCACCGGAAGCGGCTCGTACTGGCCTTGTTTCAGGATTTCCGTCAACCGCTGTCCGCGATTGAGCTGGGCCTGAGTGGCTTTGTCAAGGTCGCTACCGAACTGCGCGAAGGCGGCCAAGCCGCGATACTGCGCCAGGTCAAGCCGCAGCGTTCCTGCCACCTGCTTCATGGCTTTGATCTGGGCGTTGCCTCCCACGCGCGAAACCGAAAGTCCCACGTTGACGGCGGGGCGGATACCGGAATTGAACAGGTCAGCCTCAAGATAAATCTGGCCGTCGGTGATGGAAATGACGTTGGTGGGAATATAAGCGGAAACGTCACCGGCTTGCGTCTCAATGACGGGCAGAGCCGTCAAGGATCCGCCGCCAGCCTGCTCGTTGAGTTTTGAGGCGCGCTCCAGCAGCCGTGAGTGGAGATAAAACACGTCGCCCGGATAGGCTTCACGGCCGGGCGGGCGGCGCAGAAGCAGTGAGATTTCACGATAGGCCACGGCGTGCTTGGAAAGATCGTCATAGATACACAGCACGTGGCGGCCGCGGTCGCGGAAGAATTCGCCCATCGCGCAGCCGGCGTAAGGCGCAATATACTGCATGGGCGCGGGAAGCGAGGAACTGGCCGCCACCACAATGCTGTATTTCATGGCGTCAGAATCTTCTAACGTCTTCACCACTTGGGCGACGGTTGAAGCCTTCTGGCCGATGGCCACATAGATGCAGATCACGTCCTGGCCGCGCTGGTTGATAATGGCGTCCAGGGCCAGTGCCGTCTTGCCGGTCTGGCGGTCGCCGATGATGAGCTCGCGCTGCCCCCGCCCAATGGGAATCATTGCATCCACGGCCTTAATCCCTGTCTGCAGCGGCTCGCGGACGGGGAAGCGGTCAATCACGCCGGGGGCGATGCGCTCAATCGGGTTGTAGCCCTCGGCCTGAAATGGACCACGGTCATCCAGCGGCTCTCCCAGCGAATCCACCACCCGGCCAATCAGTCCCTCACCCACTGGGACGGACATGATGCGCTTGGTGCGCTTCACCGTGTCGCCCTCTTCAATCAGGGTGTAGTCACCCAGCAGCACGGCGCTCACCTGGTCTTCCTCCAGGTTCAGAGCCAACCCCGCAACATCGTGGGGCAGCTCGATCAGCTCGCCCGCCATCACATTGTCCAGGCCGTGAATCCGCGCCACACCATCGCCTACGGAGATCACCGTGCCCACTTCGCTCACGGTCACGCTGCTATCAAAGTGCTCGATCTGCTCGCGAATGATGCTGGTGATTTCATCAGCTTTAATCTGTGCCATCTTTGTGACCTTTCACGAATCTCGCGATAGGCGGCTTTGCCGCTCACCGCCCTTAGCCTGGATTATTAACGGCCTCGCATAAAACTTCGAGTAGAATCAACATTTCACGCTTCGAGCAGCCTGCGCCGGACCCGCTCCAGTTGGCCACGCACGGAACCGTCATAGACCGTGCTGCCCGCCTGCGCCACCACTCCGCCAATCAAAGCCGGATCAATACTGAATTCGCATTCCACCTTCTTTTGCGTGAGCCGCTCAAACCGCTCCCGCAAGGCTTGCCGCTCCGCTTCCGTGAACCCGGTGGCGGAGAGCACCTTGACGCGGATCAAGCCCTCACGGTCATCCGCGACCTTGCGGAATGCCCCCACGATCTCCTGCAGGAAATTCATCCGGTAATTCTCCAGCAGAACACGAAGGAAATTCGAAACGGTCTTCGAAATCCCCATCCGGGCTAGAATCGCGTCCAGCACGCGCAGCTTGTCCGGCGGGGTGACCGCGGGAGTTTCCATCACTTCCCGCAGGTCGGCGCTTTCACGGGAGGCTGCGGCGAAATCCTGCAACTCGGACAGCGCCGTGCGATAATCGCCCTGCGGCCCCAGCACTTCACTCAGGGCACGAGCATACCGGTTGGCAACATCCATCGACATAAAATAAATCCGGCCCTTTTCGAAAGCTTAATCTATCTATGAAGATATAAATCTGCGACGGGCATTTGCTGTAGCGCCGCTTTATGAGCGGCGAAATCCGCCGGTCCCCGTCAGGGTAAGCTCCGACCGGCGCTACAGAGCCGGGCGTCGCCGGCTTACGACCCTGCGTCTAACTAGCACTGGGGCTTGCGGCGAAGTTTACAGCCAGGTAAATTGACTGCCATTGGCCTCAACTCTTGCCGTTCAGCCCTTCGAAAAACCTTTGAACCAGCTTCCCCTGATTTTCTCTGTCCAGCCGGCCACGGACCATCTGCTCGGCAATTTCCGTCGCCTGGTTTGCCGCAAAAGCCTTTAACTCGATCTTGGCGGCACGGGTAGCCGCTTCGATCTGGGCGCGAGCGGATGCAGAAATCCTCTCGGCTTCGGCGACGGCTTGGCGGCGCATCCGCTCCGCTTCTGCCTCCATTTCCTTAGCGGCCTCCGCCTGCAAAGCGGCAATGTCTTCATTCAACCGCTCCAGCCTCTGTTCGACCGATTTGAGTCTTGCCCCCGATTCCTCCAAAGCTTTCCGTCCTTCTTCAAGGCCCTTTAGGATGTTCACACTTCGGGCGCTGAAATAGGACGTGAGCGGCTTGCGGAGGAGGTAGAAGAGGCCGCCCACCAGGATCGCAAAGTTCAGCCATTCGAAGAAGGCTTGGCGTCCGCTGTGTTGGGATTCCCCTTCGCCCTGCTGGGCAGCGAAAACCAGCAGGCTGGACAGACGAGTCGAGGCTTCAAGGCCCGAACTGCCGCCTGCGGAAATCGTCAAACGGGCTTCCGGCCGCGCCGGAAACAGAAATATCCCCCCTGCGATTAACCCCATCGCGGCGATTTGAAACCATCGCTGCTTCACGCTGCCGGACCTCCACCTAGGGTTTTCCCACCGACGATCGCCTCAGTAATCTCTTGGGCCAGAGACTGGCAAGCCACTCGCAATTCTTCCTGAGCCAGGGCCGTTTCCTTTGAAATTGATGTCGTGGCTTCCTTGATGAATGCCTGCGCCTTCTCCCGGGCGGCTTGTAGAGACTTTTCCCGTTCTTCCAGCCAACTGCGCCGGGCCTGTTCCTTCTGCTGGTAGACGCTTTGCCGCGCCGCCATGAGCGCAGCTTCGTATTCCCGGGCTTTGGCCTCCGCCGCCGCAAGCTGCTCCCGAGCCTTAGCCAGGGCGCCCGTGGTGGCCTCTTCGCGCTCCCCCAGAATCCTCTTCACCGGGTTAAAGAGGACTCGTTCCAAAATGATAACGAGCGCGAAAACAAAGATGACAGTGGGGATAGTTTGGACAAAGAGTTGCCCAAGCTGATTCAAGATTTCATTCATGTGGAGAGTTCGAACCCACTGATAGGGATGATGCTGACTACCTAGAAATAGAAATTTATCATGGACGCTATAATCACGTCAAGGCGGGTAGATTTCCGGCAGCGGTTCCGCATCCGAGGCAGGAGGCGCGCAAAAATAGCGAGTCCGGGCAGCTCGGAGGCGGGGAGGCAGATTCGGAGTGGATTTTTCGGCAGAAGCGGGGGAAAAATTCATCGGCTGAA
>Ga0102924_1006515_pt1 | contig 10936 bp, 8 predicted proteins | sample PaiPotPPM11metaG_FD_80116 | JGI IMG/M metagenome (GOLD analysis project Ga0102924, IMG submission 80116) | Iron sulfur acid spring bacterial and archeal communities from Banff, Canada, to study Microbial Dark Matter (Phase II) - Paint Pots PPM... ...
GGCCACGGTCGCCCGCCTTCCCGTCTACCTCCGGAGCCTGCTGGAGCTGGAGGGGGCCAACGTGACCATGGTCTCCTCGGAACGCTTGGCCGAGCGGTGCGGAGTCAACGCCGCCAAGGTCCGCAAGGACCTTTCGCACCTCGGCACCTACGGGACCCGGGGGGTGGGATACGACGTCGAGGTCCTCCTCGCCCAGATCAGCCGCGAGCTGGGTCTCACCCAGGATTGGCCGATTGCCATCGTCGGGCTCGGCAACCTCGGCCATGCCCTCGCCAACTACCGCGGCTTCGGCGCCCGGGGCTTCCGCATCGTGGCCCTGTTCGACGCCGATCCCAGCCGCATCGGCGAGGTCATCGACGGGATCGTGGTGCGCCCGGTCGAGGACCTCTCGGTGGTCGCCACGACGACGCCCATCGCCATCGGCATCATGGCGGTACCTGCCCCGGTGGCCCAACAGGTCGCCGACCTGCTCGTGGACGCGGGCGTGCTGTCCATCCTCAACTTCGCCCCCACGGTCATCACTGTCCCCGAGCGGGTCTCCCTCCGCAAGGTCGACCTCTCGATCGAGCTTCAGATCCTCAGCTTCTACTCCCAGCGGTTGGTCGGGGCGGGCCCCGACGACGGCGCCGCCGAGGCGTCGGCCTGAGGCCGGCGGTGGACCGCCCGCCATGCCTGTCGAGCGCCGGCAGTACCCCGTCAACCTGATCCTGGACGGCCGCCCGTGCCTGGTGGTCGGGGGTGGGGCCGTGGCCCGGCGGAAGGTGGAGGGGCTGATCGCCTGCGGGGCGATGGTCACGGTCGTGGCCCCTGACGTCGACCCCGACCTGGCGGCGCTGGCCCAGAGCGGCGTCATCTCGGTCGACCGCCGGGCATACCAGCCGGGCGAGGTCGCCGGCTACCGGCTGGCCGTGGCGGCGACCGACGATCCGGCGGTGAACCGCCGCGTCTTCGACGACGGCGAGCAGGCTCGGGTCTGGGTCAACGCCGCTGACGATCCCGCTTCCTGCTCGTTCACCCTCCCCAGCGTGGTGCGGCGGGGGCCGATCATGGTCACCGTGGCCACCGGCGGGCACAGCCCGGCCCTGTCGACGTGGCTGCGCCGACATGTGGAAGCGGAGCTGGGGGAGGAATATGTGGTGCTGCTGACGTTGCTGTCAGAGGAGCGGGCGGCCATCAGAGCGGCCGGCCGTTCCACCGAGGGCCTCGATTGGCTCTCGGCGCTGGATTCCAACATGCTGGATCTCATACGAGCCGGTCAGATCGGCAAGGCAAGGGAGCGCCTCCAGGCGTGTCTGTCATCGTCGTAGGACTCAACCACCGCAGCGCCCCGCTCGAGCTCCTCGAACGCGTGACGGTGCCGCCTGCCCGCCAGGCCAAGGCGCTCGCCGACCTGCGCTCCCGCGAGTCGCTGGACGAGGTGGTCGTCCTGTCCACGTGCATGCGCACCGAGGTCTATGCCACGGCCGAGCGGTTCCACCCGGCCGTGCAGGATGTCCGCAACTTCCTGTGCGAGTCGTCCTTCTCCGTCCCCGAGGACGTCGCCGACCATTTGACCGTGCTCTACGACGATGCCGCCATCGGGCACCTGTTCTCGGTGGCGTCGGGCCTGGACTCGGCCGTGCTGGGGGAGAGCGAGATCCTGTCGCAGGTGCGCCGGGCCTGGGAGGTCGCCCGCGAGGAGAAGGCGGCCGGCCCCGTCCTCTCGGGACTGTTCCGCCACGCCGTGGAGGTGGGCAAGCGGGTCCGCTCCGAGACCGCCATCGCCCGGGGCACCACGTCGGTGTCCCAGGCTGCCGTCGCCCTGGCCGCCAGCCACCTCGGCCCAGATGAGGGCAGCCCAGGCCCGGGCCCCGGGGGGGCGCCCCTGGCCGGCCGGCGCATCGTGGTCCTCGGCGCCGGGGAGATGGGCGAGGGCATGGCGATCGTCCTGGCGGCCTCCGGAGCCTCGGAGATCCAGGTCGTCAACCGCACCCGGCCCCGGGCCCAGGCCCTCGCCGATCGCATCGGCGGCCGGGCGGTGGGGTTCGAGCAGCTGGCTGCCGCCCTGACCGAGGTCGACGTGCTGCTCACCTCCACCGGGTCCCCCGAGCCCCTGCTGCGGGTGGACGACCTCGTCCCCGTGCTGGCCGAGCGGGCAGGCCGCCCCCTGCTGATCGTGGACGTGGCCATCCCCCGGGACGTGGAGCCCGCCGTCCGCCAGCTGGCCGGCGTGACCGTCCTCGACCTCGACGACCTGCGGGCCTTCGCCCGGGCCGGGTTGGAGGATCGCCGCCGCGAGGTGGCGCGGGTCCAGTGCATCATCGACGAGGAGGTGTCGGCCTACCTGACCGACACCATCGCCCGGCAGGCGGCGCCCGTCGTCGCCGCCCTCCACAGCCGGGCGGAGGACGTACGCGCAGCCGAGCTGGCCCGCTTCCGGGCCCGCCTCGACGGCCTCGACGAACGGCAGCGGGAGACCGTGGAGGCCCTGACCCGGGGCATCGTGGCCAAGCTCCTGCACGAGCCCACCGTGCGCCTGAAGGACGCGGCGGGGACCCCTCGTGGTGAACGGCTGGCCGACACCCTGCGGTCGCTGTTCGACCTGGAATAGCGGAGGCGGATCGGCCGGTGCGCCTGGCGACGCGAGGCAGCCCCCTCGCCCGCTGGCAGGCGCAGTGGGTGGCGGACCGGCTGGGCGGTGACATCGAGCTGGTGGTCGTGGAGACCACCGGCGACCGGCGCCAGGACGTCCCACTCTCGAGCATCGGGGGACAGGGGGTCTTCGTCAAGGAGGTCCAGGCGGCCGTGCTGGAGGGGCGGGCCGACGCCGCCGTCCACTCGGCCAAGGACCTTCCCTCGACCACCCCCGACGGCCTGGTGCTCGCCGCCCTCGGGGACCGGGACGACCCCCGCGACGCCCTGGTGGGCGGAACCCTGGAGGGGTTGCACGCCGGCGCCCGGGTGGCCACCGGATCGGTACGGCGCCGGGCGCAGCTGGCCTGGCTCCGGCCCGATCTGACCTTCGCCGAGCTGAGGGGCAACATCGCCACCCGCCTGGCCAAGGCCGGCGAGTTCGACGCCATTGTCATGGCCGCCGCCGCCCTGCGCCGCTTGGGGATGGCCGACCGGGTGACCGAGACCCTCGACCCGCACCTTGTCGTGCCGCAGGTGGGCCAGGGGGCCATCGCTGTGGAGTGCCGGGCCGGCGACCGGCCGGTGGTCGACCGGCTCCGGGCGATCGACGACGGGCCGACCCGACGGGCGGTCGAGTGCGAGCGGGCCTTCCTCGCCACCCTCGGGAGCGGGTGCAGCCTGCCGGTGGGTGGCTACGCCACGGTCTCCGGGCCGTCGGTGAGCCTGATGGCGGTCATCGCCAGCCCTGACGGGCGGGTCTGCCTCCGCCACCGGGACGAGGGGGAGGAGCCGGTGGCCTTGGGCCGGGCGGTCGCCGATCACCTGCTCCACGCTGCTGGCGGGGCGTTCGTGCTGGGGCTCACCGAGCCGTGACCGTCCACCTGGTGGGCGCCGGCCCCGGGGACCCGGGACTGCTCACCGTCCGGGGGGCCGAGCTGTTGGGACGGGCGGAGGTGGTCCTGTACGACTCGTTGGCGGAGGCGTCGCTGCTCGACCTGGCCCCTCCCGACGCCGAGCGGGTGTTCGTGGGCAAGCGGCCGGGATCGCCGGTGGCCCAGGACGAGATCAACGACTTGTTGGTCGCCCACGGCCGGGCGGGCCGCACCGTGGTCCGGCTCAAGGGCGGGGACCCCTTCGTGTTCGGGCGGGGCGGCGAGGAGGCGCTCGCCCTCATCCGGGCTGGGGTCCCGTTCGAAGTGGTCCCTGGTGTGACGTCGGCGGTGGCCGTCCCTGCCTACGCGGGCATCCCGGTGACGCACCGTGGGCTCGCCACGTCGGTCACGGTGGTCACCGGGCACAGCCGCCACGCCGTGGACACGGAGACCAACTGGGAGGCGCTGGCGGCGGTGGGCGGGACCATCGTGGTGCTGATGGGCGTGGCCCACCGGGCCCGGATCGCCGAGCGGCTGATGGGAGGGGGCCTGCCGCCCGGCACCCCGGTCGCCGCCGTGCGGTGGGGGACCCGGCCGGACCAGAGGACGACGAGGACGACGCTCGGCGGTCTGGGCGCCGAGCCGCTCGAGCCGCCGGTCACCATGGTGGTGGGGGCCGTGGCCGGGCTGGACCTGGGGTGGTGGGAGCTTCGGCCCCTCTTCGGCCGGCGGATCGTGGTGACCCGGGCACGTGAGCAGGCCTCCGAGCTGGCCGGCCGCTTGCGGGACCTCGGCGCAGAGACGATCGAGGTGCCGACCATCACCATCGAGGGGCCCGCCGACGGGGGCGCCGCGCTCCGGGCGGCCGCCGGCCGGCTGGGTGGGTACGACTGGGTGGTCCTGACCTCGGCCAACGCCGTCGAACGACTCTTGGCCGAGGTCAGCGATGCCCGGGCGTTCGGCCCCGCCCGCCTCGCCGCGGTGGGGGCCACGACCGCGGCGGCCCTCGCACGGCGCGGCCTGGTCGCCGACCTGGTCCCCGACCGGTTCGTCGCCGAGGCCCTGCTGGAGGTCTTCCCCCTCGGACCGGGCCGGGTGCTGCTGCCCCGGGCGGCCGCCGCCCGCGACGTGCTTCCCGAGGGGCTGGCCGACAAGGGTTGGGCGGTGGACGTGGTCGAAGCCTACCGGACGGTCCCTGCCCAGCCCTCCGACGCCGTCCTCGAGGCGGCGGCGACAGCCGATGCCGTCACCTTCGCCTCGTCGTCGGCGGTGACGAACTTCCTCGCCGTCGCCCGGGCCGTCCCCCCGGTGGTCGCGTGCATCGGCCCGATCACCGCCCGCACCGCCGAGGAGGCCGGCCTGAAGGTCGACGTCGTGGCCGAGGAGAGCACGGTGGGGTCCCTGGTCGACGCCCTCGCCCGTAGGATCGGGTGAGTGAGCTTCCCTGCCCGCCGCCTGCGCCGCATGCGCCGGACGCCGGCCCTGCGCCGGCTGGTCGCCGAGACCCGTCTGGGAGTCGACGACCTGGTGGCCCCCCTATTCGTCCGGGAGGGGATCGGGGAGCCGGTGCCGATCACCAGCCTGCCCGGCGTGGTGCAGCACACCCGGGAGTCGCTGCGCAAGGAGGTCCGGGAGCTGGCGGACCTGGGGGTGCCCGCCGCCGTCCTGTTCGGCGTGCCCGCGGCCAAGGACGCCACCGGCTCGGGGGCGTGGGATCCCGACGGCATCGTCCAGGTGGCCCTCCGCGAGCTCCGTGACGAGGTCGGCGACCGCATGGTCCTCATGGCCGACCTCTGCCTCGACGAGTACACCGATCACGGCCATTGCGGAGTCCTCACCCCGTCGGGGGAAGTCGACAACGACGCCACCCTGGACCTCTACGGCCGGGTGGCGGTCGCCCAGGCCCGGGCCGGCGCCGACGTGGTGGCGCCCAGCGGGATGATGGACGGCCAGGTGGCGGCCATCCGTGCCGCCCTGGATGGGGACGGGTTCACGGACACGGTCGTCTGCGCCTACGCCGCCAAGTACGCGTCGGCGCTGTACGGGCCCTTCCGGGAGGCGGTGGACGTGACCATCGCCGGCGGCGGGGACCGCAAGGGCTACCAGCAGGACTTCCACAACCGTCGCGAGGCGTGGGCGGAGGTGCAGCTCGACCTCGACGAGGGCGCCGACATCGTGATGGTCAAGCCCGCCGTCGCCTACCTCGATGTCATCGCCGACGTGCGGGCGCGCACCGACGTCCCCGTGGCGGCGTACCACGTGAGCGGGGAGTACGCCATGCTCAAGGCGGCCGCAGAGCGTGGGTGGATCGACGGCGCCGCCGCCGGCTACGAGCTCGTGTCGGGGATCAAGCGGGCGGGGGCCGACATCATCCTCACCTACCTGGCGCGGGAGCTGGCCGAGGCCCTCGGTGCCTGAGCCGGCCGGGACGGCGGCCGAGGCGGCCCCGGCACCGGGCATGCCCGGTACCGGAACGGGCCGCACCAACGCCGCGCTGTACGCCCGGGCCTGCCGGGTCCTCCCCGCTGGGGTCGACTCGCCGGTGCGCTCGTTCCGCAGCGTCGGCGGCACGCCGTACTTCGTCGCCCGCGCCGAAGGGGCCTTCGTCTGGGACGTCGAGGGTCGGCGCTACCTCGACTACGTCCAGAGCTACGGCGCTTCCATCCTCGGCCACGCCCACCCGGCGGTGGTGGGGGCCATCCGGGATGCGGCGTTGGACGGCACCAGCTACGGGGCTCCCACCGAGCGCGAGGTCCTCCTCGGCGAGGTGCTGTGCGACCGGGTGCCGGGGTTGGAGATGGTGCGCCTGGTGTCGAGCGGCACGGAGGCCACGATGAGCGCCGTCCGGCTGGCCCGGGGGGTGACCGGCCGGGACAAGGTGGTGAAGTTCGCCGGCTGCTACCACGGCCATGTCGACGCCCTCCTGGCCGCCGGCGGATCGGGCGTGGCCAACCAGGGGATCTCCGGATCGGCCGGCGTCCCGGCGGCGGCGGTGGCCGACACCGTGGTGGCGCCCTACAACGTGGTCCCCGTCCTGAGCGACGACGTGGCCCTGGTGGTCGTCGAGCCGGTGGCGGCCAACATGGGCCTGGTGCCGCCCGCCCCCGGGTTCTTGGAGGGGCTACGGGCGGAGTGCGACCGGGTAGGGGCGATGCTCCTTTTCGACGAGGTGATCACCGGCTTCCGGCTGGCGCGCGGGGGCGCCGCGGAGCACTTCGGGGTGACCCCCGACCTGTGGTGCTTCGGCAAGGTCATCGGTGGGGGGCTGGCGATGGGCGCCTTCGGCGGCCGGCGTGAGGTGATGGAGGAGCTGGCCCCGCTGGGCCCCGTGTACCAGGCGGGTACCCTCTCAGGGAACCCCCTGGCCACCGCCGCCGGCCTGGCCGTCCTCCACCTGCTCGACGACGCCGCCTACCGGATGCTCCACGGGCGGGCGGAGCACCTGGCCCGGACCCTCCCGGGGGTCATCGCCGAGGCCGGGTGGGAGGTGCAGGTCCCGCGCGTCGGGCCGCTGGTCGGGATCTTCTTCTCGCCCACCCCCGTCACGGACTACGACGGCGCCCGCGCGTCCGCCGACACCGGCCGCTACGCCCGCTTCTTCCACGCCATGCTCGAGCGGGGGGTGGCCCTGGCGCCGGGCCCCTACGAGGTGATGTTCCCGTCCCTCGCCCACGAGTACACCGACATCGACCGCACGGTCGACATCGCCTCGGCCGCCGCCCACGCCGCTGCCGCGGCACCCGGCTGACCCCGACCCGGGATCGATCGGTCCGCTGCTGGCACGCTTTGCGCGTTTATGACGCCGATCTCCGCTCATAACCGCGCCAACCGTACGGTGGGATCCCATCCGGCATCCGACCCGGCGTCCGGCCCGAGCCCGGCGGCGGCATCCGGCCCGGCCTGGGCGTGGGCGGTGGGCTTGGCGGTGGTCGACGTCGCCCTCGCCGCGGCCCTCTTCGCCCGGGCCTGGGCCCACCCCACGGCGGTGACGGCCGGCGCCCGGCAGGACGCCCCGTACACCATCTGGGCCCTGGCCTGGGTGGCCCGGGCCATCGGCTCCGGGCACTCGCCGTGGGTCACCACCTCGCTCTCGTGGCCGGGCGGGGTCAACCTGTTGACCAACGCCACCCTCACCGGGGTGGGGATGCTCCTGGCGCCCGTCACCGCCTTATGGGGACCCCTGGTCGCCTACAACGCGGCAGCGACCGGCGCCCTGGCGGGCACCGCCTGGTCGGCCCAGCTCATCCTGCGCCGATCCCGGCTGGCCTCCTGGCCGGCCGCCGCCATCGGCGGGCTCGTCGCCGGTTTCGGGCCCACCTCGGTGGTGCAGACCGGAGGGGGGCACCTCCACGTGGCATCCGCATTCCTCATCCCTCCCCTGTTGTTGGGCGTCGGTCGCCTGGCCTCGGGAACCGCCCGCCACCCCGGTCGGTGGGGCGCTGCCGTGGGGGCGCTGGCCGCCGCCCAGCTCCTGGTCGGCGAGGAGGTCCTGGCCACCGCGGTCATCGCCGCGGCGGTGGCGGTCGTCGCCGCCCGGGGGCGGGTGGACTGGCGCTCGGTGGCCCGCGGGTCGGTGGTGGGTGCCGGCGTGTTCGCGGTGCTGGCGGCCGCCCCCCTGCTCGTCCAGTTCACCGGGCGGGGCCACATCAACGGCCCGATCCAGCTCGGGGAGCGCTACGCCGACGACGTCAGCGCCTTCGTGGTGCCTGCCGGCCACCTGTGGCTGCGACCGTCCGCCGCCGACCGCATCACCCGCCACTACTCCTCCGAGGGCGGCGCCTACCTCGGCATCCCCCTAGTGGTCGCCGTCGTGGCGCTCGTCGCCCGCCGGTGGCGCGATCCGGTGGTGCGCGTCATCGGGGTGACGGCGGCGACCGTCGCCCTGCTCTCCCTGGGGTCCCGCCTCACGGTGGTCGGCCACCGCTACCCGATCCCGCTGCCGTGGCGGCTCGTGGCCCACCTGCCCCTCCTCCAGAGCCTCCTCCCCGCCCGCTTCGGCGTCGTGCTCGACCTGCTGGTCGGTGCCCTCCTGGCCATCGCCCTCGACGCCGTGGCCTCCCACCGCCCGGGCCGGCCGGCGGCCCTCGGCCTGGGGGCGGCGGCGATCGTCGCCGTCGCCTGCCTGCTCCCGCTCGTGCCCCGCCTGCCGGTCCGGACCACCCGCTGGGCGGTGCCGGCCGCCTTCCGCTTCCCCGGCCGGACGGGCATCCCCGCCGGCTCGGTGGTCGTGATCAGCCCCTACGCCTCCGAGCGGGATCCCGAGGTCGAGGTGTGGCTGGCCGTGGCCGGGGACCGCTGGCGCACGGCGGGCGGCACCTACTTCGTCCCCGCCCCCTCGGGGCGGGTGACCATCGGAGGCGCCGCCCGCCCCGCCGACGTCATCGACGCGGCGATGGAGGCCGGGCACCTGACCGCCGCCGCCGCCCGGGCCCACGCCCAGGCCGTGGCCGCGTCGCTGGTGGGGGTCGCGGCGGTGCTCGCTGGCCCTGGGCCCCACGCCGACCAGGTGGTCGCCTGGTGGACGGCGCTGCTGGGCCCGCCGCGGACCGTCGGAGGGGTGGAGGTCTGGGCCGTCCCTGCGGCTTACGGCTCGGGGGCGATCCGGGCGATGGCGGCCACCAGCTTGTAGGCGGCCTCGGCTGGCCCCAGCTCGTCGGGGCGCAACAGGTTGGCCATGATCCGCATCACCCAGTCCATGAGGGTCCGGCTCCGCATCCCGGTCGACACCAGCGCCCGCATCAGCTCGGGATGGCCGATGATCCGCACGAACGCCCGGGCCACCTTGTAATACAGGCCGTACTCGGCCTGGAGACGGTCGTCGTAGGCGGCGAGGGCGAGGCCGTCGCCGGTCTCGAGGGCCTGCTGCACGGCTTCGGCGGCCATCCGGCCCGTCTCGTAGGCGTAGGCGATGCCCTCCCCGTTGAAGGGATTGATGGCCCCGCCGGCATCGCCCACCACCAGGTAGGTGGGGCCGGCGTGGGGGCCGACCGACAGGCCCATGGGCAGGCGCCCTCCGGTCGGGGGGCCGCAAGAGGTCGCCGGTGACAGACCCCAGGAGGCGGGGGCGTAGTCCACGAAGGCGTCCATGAGGTGGGTGGTGTTGACCGCCTTCCACTGGTTGAAGGTCGACAAGAGCCCGATCCCCACGTTCACCCGTCCGTCGCCGAGGGGGAAGATCCAGCCGTAGCCCGGCAGGACGTTGCCTTCCTTGTCCCTGATGTCGAGGTGGCTCTCGATCCAGGGCTCGTCGTGGCGGGGGCTCTCGAAGTACCCCCGGATGGCCATGCCGAGGGGGTACTCCCGATTGCGGGAGGTGCCGAGCGATCGGCCGAAGCGCGAGTTGGCCCCGTCGGCGACCACCACGTACCGGGCGGTGATCTCCTTCACCGATCCGCCGTCCTTGTCGCGGACCACCGCCCCCCGCACCAGGCCCCGCTCCAGGACGGGGGCGAGGGCCTCGTGGCCCTCGAGCACGGTGGCTCCGGCCTTGGCGGCGCGCTTGGCGACGAGCTCGTCGAGGTCGGCCCGGGTGATGACGTAGCCGTAGGGGGGCAACTCGGGGTGCACCGGCCAGCGGAGCTCGAGGGTGCGCCCGAAGGCCATCGACCGCAGCCCGTCGTAGCGGTGGTGCCGGGCCAGGGCCTCGGCCAGCCCCATGTCCTCCAACTGGCGGACGGAGCGGGGCGTGAGCCCGTCGCCGCACGTCTTCTCCCGGGGGTAGTGCTTGCGCTCGAGGAGGGTGACGTCGTGCCCGGCCTCGGCCAGCCAGTAGGCGCACGCCGCGCCCGAGGGCCCCCCCCGACGACGAGGACGTCGGCCGAGGTGGTCCCCGCGGTCATCCGGTGGCGGGGCAGTTGGAGGAGTTCTCGGCGCCGCCGCCCAGGGTGACCCGCTCGTAGCAGACCACGTCGGCGATCTGCTGGTCGGTCAGCAGGCCGGCGAACGCCGGCATCACGTTGTTGGCCGGGACGGGGATGTTGAGGGCGCCGATGGTCTTGCCGACGTACGGCCCCCCGCCGGTGTGCACCCAGGAGATGTGGTCGGCGAGCTTGGGCCACTCCTGGAGCACCTTGCCCCCGTTGAGCTGGGGCCCCACCCCACCCTCACCGCTGCTGCCGTGGCAGACCGCGCAGTTGGCCGTGAACACGGCGCCGCCGAGCACCACCGGGTCGTTGGCCGCCGCCTTGGTGTGGCTGCCGAACGCCCCCAGATAGACGATGCCCCAGAGGGGCAGGGCCACCAGGACGGGCATCATCCACAGCGGGGTCTTGACCTTGGTGGGGCGCAGTCGGGGCACCTCGGGCTGGGCGAAGGCCCCCGGCGTGCCGGCCGCACCGCCGGCCCGGCCACCGCCGGCGGCCCGGGTCTCGGGGCTGGCGGAGGCGGCGGGGACGGGGGACGCCGACCTGGGGGTCTCGGCGGTGACCGCCGCCGCCTGCTCGGTCTCCGAC
>Ga0102924_1006516_pt1 | contig 10936 bp, 10 predicted proteins | sample PaiPotPPM11metaG_FD_80116 | JGI IMG/M metagenome (GOLD analysis project Ga0102924, IMG submission 80116) | Iron sulfur acid spring bacterial and archeal communities from Banff, Canada, to study Microbial Dark Matter (Phase II) - Paint Pots PPM... ...
CGAGGCCATCGAGTTGACGTTGTCCGTCAGGTCCTTCCACGTCCCCGCGACCCCGGGGACGACCGCCTGTCCGCCGAGCTTGCCCTCCGTCCCGACCTCGCGCGCGACGCGCGTCACCTCCGAGGTGAACACCGAGAGCTGGTCGATCATCCGGTTCACGAGCTGCGCCGAGCGGAGAAACTCGCCCTCGAGCGCGCGCCCGTCCACCTCGAGTGCCATCGCCTGTGTGAGGTCGCCCTTGGCGACGGCGCCGATGGCGCGCGTGACCTCGGTCGTCGGCCACACCAGGTCGTCGATCAGCGTATTCAGCGAGACCACTTCGTCGGACCACCCGCCGACCGCGCCGGGCACGTTCATGCGTTGCTTGAGCTTCCCCTCCTTACCGACCACGTGGCAGACGCGCGCGATCTCGTTCGACCGGCGGGCGCTGACGGCGAGGATCTGATTGAAGAGGTCTGCGATCTTCCCGTCGATCCCGGCGTAATCCGACGCGAGTCGGACCGAGAAGTCGCCGTCCCTGAAGCGCACGAGCGCGTCGAGCAGCTCGCGCGGGAAGGCGCCCTCGTGGTGGCCGTTCGTCGTGGGCGCCGGTGGCGCGAACGCACCGGTGGACGCACCGACGGAAGAATGGGAGTCCGGATCGAGGACGTTCGCCATGACGGCTCCTTTAGCCCCTCGTTTCGTCGGGAATCGGCGCGGTGGACAAGAGCTTCTGCAGGTCTCCGCCCGTCGTATCGAGGGCTCGCACGATCAACATCCGTGTAACGTCGGTTCGAGACACCGAGAGGCCATAGGCACGGAGGCGTTCGACACACTCGTCCACCCGTGCGACGAGGTCCGGAGACAGACGTAGGGAGAACGGCTTCTGCGAGCGTCGCATGGAGGCTGCGAGCCGCTAGCAGCAGCCGTGCCTGCTTAAACTATAGAAGAAAACGGCCTCGTCTACGAGGAGTGCGGCGTAGCAAGGAGGAGTGCGGTGTAGCAAACGGCCACAGCGTGGCGGCTCCGCGCGGTGCGTGGGGCGCCTCGACGCAACTCATCCCGCCCGGACGGTCGTGGGCGCATGGGAGCCCCTGCAGAGCTCTCGCCCTGGATGGCGCGGCCGTAGGGCGGTGCGAGGCGGCGTACACCACGCGCTATGCTCGCCGGCGTGTCGGGAGTGGAGCAGCCCACCTTGCACGCGCTCGTCGGCGGCCGCTGGAGCCTCCTCTGCGGCAGGTGCATGCTGCCCTCCATCCCCGTCGACGGCCCCGAGGCCGCGCAAGCGTGGGCGACGCTCAAGCGCCTGGGGTGGTCGTATTACTGGCCGGGGGGCAATACGAACTTGACCGGGTACGCGCTCTGCCCGAAGTGCTCGCACGAGCCGGAAGCACCCGTGAGGAAGCGCAGACGCCGCTGACCGTCGGGCACGACGAGGGGGCGGAGAGGTCGTGTCCCGAGTAGAGGATTTGGGCGCGAAATTCCGACTCGGGACACTAGCGGCTGTCGGCCTCCTCGCTCGCAGGCGGGCAGACCCAGTGCGCGCGGTCGCTGAAGGGACGGTCTGCGCAGTAGCACGTGGCCGGCGGGCACACGTCGCCGCTTTCGGCGCAGCGCGGTCGTCGCTGGATGGCTCCGACGGGGTTGCACTCTTCCCCGGGATCGGCGGCCACGGTCGCCGGGGCCACCGGAACTTCGTGTGCAGCGCATGCACCGAGCAACAGCGTGACGTACCAAGGACGCATGGGGTGGTGCCGAGGCACGGCCCGGGCCCGATCGTGCCGAGACGGACGCGAGGGCGATCCACCTCCGGAACGCGGGACGTGCCCGTCCGGCAGAAGAACTCGGCAACCCTCGCGTGGGAGTCTGCTAGAAGGCTTGCCCGGCCCGGCCGAAGTGGCGGAATGGCAGACGCAGCGGATTCAAAATCCGTCGCCGGAAACGGCGTGAGGGTTCAAGTCCCTCCTTCGGCACCGCGGAGTTCTCCGATCGGAAGCGCGACTGCGCGAGCGCCCGCCATGTCGCCGCGCCTGGTCCTCGCTTTTCACAGCGGCGTCCTAGAGCACCACAAGCCAGCCGACCGCTCGAAGCAGTAGCCTGCCCACGCCTGGGACGCGGCGCGGAGCCCATCCCGGAACATCGGGGGGACCACCGGGGTTGCGCGCCACATGGCGGGCAAAGAGAAAAATGAGGCAGCCGAGTTGTTCAGCGACGTCTGGCAGCGCGGCTCGTATTCGGGGTTCAGCCGGAACACGTCCGGAGAGACGTCCACCCCCTTCTTGGAGGCGTTTCTGCGGCACGTGCGGGCACTGGGCATGCCGCGCCCGCGCGTCGTGGAGCTCGGCGCGGGTTCCTGCGACCACGCGCTGCGCTGCGCGCGCGAGGACTTTTCGACGACGGCGGTCGAGTACAGCGGAGTGGCGGTCGCGGCGGCGAGAGAGCGCGCCGCCGGGTACCCGAACCTCTCGCTCGAGATCGTCCAGGCAGACCTGTTCGCCTTTACGGCACGGCTCGGCCCGGATTCCTGTTCCGGAGTCTACGCCAATTCCGTATTCCACTTCCTGTCGGCAGAGGAGAGACGGACGCAGTATCGCATCCTTCGGAACGCGCTCGTCGAACGGGGCGTGCTCGGAATCTCGTTCAAGGCTCGCGGCGACGCGCTCGAAGCGCGGGGATCCGTCGTTCGCGACACGGCTGCGGGACCCGTGGTCCAGGGCGACGACGGCATACGCCGCCTCTTCGTGGAGCGCGTCGATGCGCTCGCGGATGAGATGCGCGTCGAGGGCTATGCGGTCCGCGAGGTCGTCCGGTGGTCGGTGCCGGGCTACAACATCTCGCAGCAGCGGGGGGAGTTCGTCGGGATTTTCGCCGCTCGCTGAGCCGGAAGCGCCGGCTCACGACGGCACCCGACTCGGCGGGCGGGGCGCGTGCAGCCCCTCGATGACGCGCGCGCCTCGCTTGAACGTGAGGTAATTCCAGAGCCACTCGAGCATGACCGCGAAGCGATTGCGGAAACTTATGAGGTAAGCGACGTGCACCAGCGCCCACGCGAGCCACGCGATGTAGCCGCTCACGTGCAACCCGAAGACGATCCCGACGGCACGTCGTCGGCCGATCGTCGCCAGCATCCCTTTCTCGAAGTAGCGGAAGGCGCGGCGCTCCTTCCCGCGGAGCGTGCGCCGGATCGCCCGCGCGGCGGCGCGCCCCTGCTGGATGGCGACCGGGGCGACACCCGGCAGGACCTCGCCGCCCTGCTCGACGTGGGCGATGTCGCCGACGACGAAGGCGTCCGGATGACCTGGCACGGAGAGGTCCTCTTCGACGATGACCCGACCCTGTGGGTCGTGCGGGGTGGCCATCTCGCGCACGATCGCGGTCGGCCGCACGCCGGCTCCCCAGATGACGGTGGCTGCCTCAATCCGCTTGCCGTCGGCGAGAGTCACGCCGTGCCGGTCGATGTCGATCACCCGCGACCGCAGTTGGACCTCCACGCCGACCTGCCGCAATAGCTTCTCCGCCTTTGCGGACAGGTCCTCGGGGAGCGTCGGCAGCACGCGCCCGCCGGCCTCCACGAGGTGTACGCGCGTGAGGCGCGGGTCGATGTTGCGGAAATCGCGCGCCAGCGTGATCTTCGACAAGTCGGCGATGGCACCGGCAAACTCGACGCCGGTCGGCCCACCTCCGATGACGACGAACTCGAGCAGGCGGCGTCGGCGCACGGGGTCGCGCGTCCACTCCGCCTCTTCGAACGCCAGCAGGACGCGACGGCGGATCTCGAGGGCGGAGTCGAGACCTTCGGGCTGGGGGCGAGCGCCGCCCACTCGTCGTGACCGAAGTAACTCGGCTCCATACCCGTCGCGACGACGACGAAATCGTATGCGATCGCGCCGTGATCGGTGACGACGCAGCGACGACCGAGATCGACGGCGCTCGCCTCGCCGAGCACGACGCGTGTGTTCGGATAGCGCGAGAGCACCGAACGGATGGGTGCCGCGATGCTCGGGGCCGAGAGCGCCGCCATCGCGACCTCGTATACGAGCGGCTGAAATACGTGGTGGTTTTCCCGGTCGACGACGACGACGTCGGCGGGAGCGCGGCCGAGACGCTTCGCTGCCGCGAGTCCACCGAATCCCGCGCCGATCACCGCTACCCGCGGGCGAGTCCCGCGCTGCGCGAGCGACCTTTCGGACATTGGGCGTTCTCCGCGCACTCGGGTCAGGGCACGCCTCCTGTCGTGACGAGGACGTTACGGTGCGTGCTCCGGCAGCTCGCCGCGAACGAACGCCGCCACCCGGGGGTGCTCGACCAGCGCGAGGTCGTCGTAGAGCAGCTCGACGTAGTCGTTCGGGTCGAACGCGCGGAACACGAGCATCGCCGCCTCAAGCAGCCGCTCGTCCACGAAGAGCGGCACACCGAAGACCCCTCCGAGCGGCGGCAGTGGACCGACCGTGCCCCGGTGGTGCTCGGGCAGATCGGAGGCGTTCGACTCGATCACCGTCGCTCCCGTCGTGAGCGCGAACGCGGTGTAGTTGATGGGCGCGCCCGCGGGGACACACGCGAGGGCCGGGTTGCCGTCGACGAGCACGACGTGCACGTCGACGAGCTGCGTCCCCGGCGCGAGTCGGAGGGCTACCCTGGGCTCCGACTCGGGCGATGGATACGACATGGCGCGGAAGGGCACCCCTGCTTGACGCAGATACCGGACAACCTCGTCGATCATGCCCGTCGTGCACGCAATCGCCGGGCCCGGGAGGACGCTCTCGAGCGAAGCGCCGAGCTCGAGGCGCCGCGAGGGACAGTCGCGGTGCTGCGTGTCCCGGCCGCGCTAGGCGGCATGTTCGATCGCGCTCGTCAGCGTGTCCGGGTCCCACGGCATATCGAACCGCTCCGAGTTGATGAAGAACGTCGGCGTACCATTCACGCCGCTCCGGACGCCGGAGCTGAAGTCCACGCGAATCTTGGGGATATGGACCTCGTCCCGAAGCTCCTGCGCGAAGCGCACGACGTCCAGGCCGACCGCCTCGGCGTAGGCGAGAAGATCGTCGGGGTCGAGCGCGCGCTGGCTCTTGAACAGCGTGTCGTGCATCTCCCAGAAGCGCCCCTGAGCACCCGCAGCCTCGGCCGCTTCCGCCGCCATCAGCGCGTGGGGGTGGGTCTGGCTGAGCGGGAAGTTGCGATAGGCGAACCTGACGTCATCGCCGACGCGCCGAAGCACCTCTTTCAGAACTCCGTACGCGCGCCCGCAGTACGGGCACTCGTAGTCGCCATACTCGACCAGCGTCACGGGAGCGTCATCCGGACCGAGCACGTGGTCGCGGCGATCGACGGGCTGCACGAGCCTGTTCATGAGAGCTCCTCCTTTCCTCGCTTGCGCGCGCGCGCTCTCGCACGCTCGCTGCAAGGCGACGGCCAGCCGCCCCTACTTCGCCTGCGCCGTCTCCAGCCACTGCGGATGCTGCGCGGTCGTGTCGAAGCGGCCGGTGGTCTTGTACTGCTCGTACTTCCCTCTCCGCGCGGCGTACGCCAGGCGCGCGAGGAGCCCCACCTTCTCCGCGTCGGTCATCGGCTCGAAGGTGAGCGCCGTGTGCAGCGCCTGTTGAAGGACGCCTATCGAGTCGACGCCCGTGATCACCACTGACGCGGGAAGACTCAGCGCATACCGCAGACACTCGACACCCGAGACGATGCCGCTCTCGAGGATGACGCCCGAGCCCATCGGCTTCATGCCGAGGATGCCGATATGGTCGCGCTGGAGGACGGGCAAAACGAGCTTCTGGAAGCTGTCGTACTGCGCGTCCATCACATTGAGAGGCATCTGCACCGTGTCGAAGCGGAAGGCGTGTTTGCGCGCTTCGTCGAGCATCGACAGGTGGATCGCCGGACTCTTGTGGCCCGTGAAGCCGATGAAACGCGTCTTGCCCGCCTCACGCGCGCGGATGAACGCCTCGATGGCGCCGCCGGGGCCGAAGACGCGCGCGGGATCGGTCGGGCGGATGACCTCGTGGATCTGCAGGAGGTCGACGTGGTCGGTGCGAAGGCGGCGAAGCGACTGATCGAGCTGCCGGGTCGCGGCCTCGGCCGTACGGCCGTCGAGCTTCGTCATGAGGAACGCCTTGTCGCGGCGGCCCTGGAGCGCGCGCCCCATCCGCAGCTCGCTCTCGCCGCCGTTGTAATCCCAGCTGTTGTCGAGGAACGTGACGCCCCGGTCCATCGCTTCGTGGACGATGCGCATCGCGTCCTTGTCGCTCGGCACGCCCAGATGAAAGCCTCCCAGGCCGATGCACGAGACCTCCGCCCCCGTTCGGCCCAGGCGGCGCATCGGCATCGGGACGCCCGCGGGCACGAGGAACTCGTCGGGCGCAGGACCTCCGCCGATCGGGTCCTTTCCGGGAGAGGCTCCCTGCATCAGCGTGGCGCCGCCTGCGCCTCTTCGGGTGCACGCCGCCAGGGCGACAGCAGCGCCGGCGACCTTCAGGAAGGCGCGTCTTGATTCGTCCGGGTTCATGGGTGGCTCCGTCGAGCCAGCCGGTCAACCGGTGGCTCCGTCGAGCCGCGTCCGTGCAGCCGATGTGCCGCAGCGGAAGCTCAGAAGGTGACGACGCTCCGGATCGACTCGCCGCGGTGCATGAGGTCGAGCGCGTCGTTGATGCGCTCGAGCGGCATCGTGTGCGTGATCATCTCGTCGATGCGGATCTTCTTCTCCATGTACCAGTCGACGATTCGCGGGACGTCCGTGCGCCCGCGCGCGCCGCCGAAGGCGGTCCCCTTCCAGACGCGCCCGGTGACGAGCTGGAACGGTCGCGTCGCGATCTCCTCGCCGGCCCCGGCCACGCCGATGATGACGCTCGTCCCCCACCCCTTGTGGCAGCACTCGAGCGCCTGCCGCATGACGCGCACGTCCCCGATGCACTCGAAGCTGAAGTCGGCGCCCCCTTTCGTCAGGTCGACGAGGTACGCCGCGAGGTCGGCGCCCACCTCTCGCGGATTGACGAAGTGGGTCATCCCGAAGCTCGCGGCGAGCTCGCGCCGCCGCGGGTTGATGTCGACGCCCACGATCATGTCGGCGCCCGCCATGCGCGCCCCCTGCACGACGTTCAGGCCGATCCCTCCGAGTCCGAAGACGACGACGTTGTCGCCGGGTCGAACCTTCGCGGTGTTGATGACCGCGCCGATGCCGGTCGTCACGCCGCAGCCGATGTAGCAGACCTTGTCGAACGGCGCGTCCTCGCGGATCTTCGCGACGGAGATCTCGGGCAGGACGGTGAAGTTCGAGAAGGTAGACGTCCCCATGTAGTGGTAGAGCGGCTCGCCACCTTCCCGCGCGGGGAGCGAGAGGCGGCTCGTGCCGTCCGGCATGACTCCTCGTCCCTGGGTCGCGCGAATGGCCTGGCAGAGGTTCGTCTTCCCGCTCGTGCAATAGGCGCACTCGCGGCATTCGGGCGTGTAGAGCGGAATCACGTGGTCGCCCTTGCGCACGCTTCGTACACCGGGACCGACGTCGACGACGACGCCAGCGCCCTCGTGCCCGAGGACCGCCGGGAAGAGCCCCTCCGGGTCCTTTCCCGAAAGCGTGTAGGCGTCCGTATGGCAGACGCCGCTCGCCTTGATCTCGACGAGCACCTCGCCCGCCTTCGGTCCCTGCACTTCGATCGTCTCGATGGCGAGCGGCTCTCCTGCGCGGTGTGCGACGGCGGCGCGAGCTTTCATCGGTGAGCCTCCGGCCATTGGAGCAGCTCAGGCGAGAAAACGCGATCCCAACCCCTCACAAGTTGTGGTAGACGGGCTCGGCACCAACGCCGTGCTGCCTCACTCACCATGATCGAGGTACGCGAACTCTACAAGTACTACGGCGAACACCGCGCCGCGGGTCCCCTCTCCTTCTCGATCGAGAAGGGCGAGATCGTGGGCCTTCTCGGGCTAAACGGCGCCGGCAAGACGACAGCGCTGCGCGTCCTCGCGTGCGACCTCTTGCCGTCGTCGGGCACGGTGATGGTCGACGGGATCGACGTGGTGGATCAGCCGCACGAAGTCCGGCGGCGCATCGGCTACCTGCCGGACACTCCGCCGCTGTACGGCGAGATGACCGTTCACGAGTTCCTCGTATTCGCGGCGCGCCTGAGGGGCCTGTCCGCGAGCGACGCCGACGGGCGAGCGCGATCGGTGGAAGAGGCCGCGCAGCTGGAGGGCGTGCGCGACGAGCTCATCTCGTCTCTGTCGCACGGCTTTCGCCAGCGCGTGGGGATCGCCCAGGCGGTCGTCCACCGCCCACGCCTTCTCATCCTCGACGAGCCCATCAGCGGCCTCGATCCGGTGCAGATCGTCGAGATGCGCCAGCTCCTGCGCACGCTGCGCGGAGAGCACACGATCGTCCTCTCGAGCCACATCCTCACCGAAATCAGCGAGACCTGCGATCGTCTGCTGGTCCTCGGCGAGGGTCGGATCGTGGCCGCCGGCACGGAGGAAGAGCTTTCGAGAGACCTACGCGGCGGCGCGCAGGTGGAGCTCAGCGTGCGGACGGACGACGCGGCGGGTGCCCGCGAGGTGCTGTCGAAGGTCGAGGGCGTCCGCCGGGTGGAACCGCTCGCTCCGCGCGAGACCGGCCCCCGCGTGGTCTCGTTCCGCGTCGAGGCCGAGCGCGACGTGCGCGAGGCGGCGTGCCGTGCGCTGGTCGAGGCGCGGCTGGTCGTGCTCGAGATCGTGCGCAGGAAGAACGAGCTCGAGTCGATCTTCCTGCGTCTCACCGGTGCCGACGGCGCGGAGCGCGGTCGAAATTCGGACGATAGGGGGAGCGCCTCGTGAGCGGCGCGCTGCTCATCGCACGGCGCGAGCTGCGCGCCTATCTGCGATCGCCGTTCGGCTACATCGTGGCCGCCGCGCTGCTCCTCATCGACGGCTTGCTTTTCCAGGCGTTCGCGCTCGGCGGGGGGGCGCGCCTCTCGGCCGACGTCCTCCATGACTTCTTCTACTTCGCCAGCGGCACGACGATGGTCGCCTCGATCCTCCTGTCGATGCGCCTCCTCGCCGAAGAGCGGCAGACGGGCACCCTCGTCCTGCTCAACACCGCGCCCGTTCCGGATTCGTCGATCGTCATCGGCAAGTTTCTCTCGGCGTTCGTCTTCGTCGTCTTGCTCACCGCGCTCACCGCGTACATGCCGCTCCTCATCCTGGTGAACGGCAAAGTGTCCCTCGGTCACATCGCCGTGGGATACCTGGGGCTCCTGCTCCTCGGGGCGGCGTCCGTGGCCATAGGCCTCTTCGGATCGGCGCTCGCACGCAGCCAGGTCCTCGCCGCGATCATCGGCGCGGCGGTCCTCGTGACGATGCTCCTTCTGTGGATCGTCGCCAGGGTCACCGATCCGCCGCTCAACACGTTCCTCGCGGCGCTCGCCCTCCACAACGAGCGGCAGAACGCCTTCATGCGCGGCCTCTTGCGGCTCGAGGACGTCGTCTATTACCTGGCGGTGACCTACTTCTTCCTCCTCGCGGCGACCAAGACACTGGAGGCGCGGCGATGGCGGTGAACCGCGGGCTGTCGGCCGGAACGCCCCCCTGGGTGGTCACCGGGCAGGTGATCGCGCTCGCCTTCCTGTTCCTCGGCGAGCGGGTCTTCTCGAGCATCGGATGGCTGCGCGAGACGCTGACCGGCGCGGGCGCGGTCGCTCTGCTCACGCTGACCGGCCTGCGGTGGATCGCGACGCGTGCGACCGACGGCGAGCGTCGCTCGGTCGAGCGGGCCCTCGCGATCCTCTCGAGCGTCACCGTCCTCGCGGTGCTCGTCTACCTGAGCACCGCCGAACCGTTCGACGGCCGCCTGGGCATCGCGAAGCTCGCGACCGAGACGCGCAACCGGTACGAGGCAGCTGCGACGGTCGTCTGGATCGCCCTCCTCGTCGCCTCGCTCGTCCCCCTGCTCTTCGCCGAGCGCGCGCTCTTCCCGATGAGGCGCGCCGTTCGCGTGGAGTGGCGGCGGGTGCGCAGCGCCATGACGGCGGGCTTCGCCGTCGCACTGGCGGCGGTGTACGGGGCGCTCTTTTGCTTTGCGGCAGGCGAGCTCGAGGTCAAGGCGGACTTCTCGTACTTCCACACCGCCCGACCCAGCGAGTCGACGCGCAAGATCGCGGCGAGCACCGACAAGCTGCGCGTCCTCGCCTTTTTTCCTCAGCCGAACGAAGTAGGGAACGAGGTGATTACGTACCTCCAGGGCCTCGAGAAGGGGCTGCCGAATGTCCAGGTCGAGACGCACGATCGCCTGCTCGACCCGCAGCTCGCGCAGGATGCGAAGGTCACGTCGGACGGCGTCGTCGTGCTCGAGCACGGCAATCAGCGCGAGACGATCTCGCTCGGCACCGACATCCAGACCGCCCGGCCGAAGCTCAAGACGCTCGACGCGGACTTCCAGAAGGCGCTGCTGAAGGTCGTACGCGAGAAGAGGACGGCGTACTTCACCGTCGGCCACGGGGAGCTCAACGAAGCGCAGCCCACTCCGCAGAACGAGGGGCGTACCGGCAAGGGCGCGCGCGCGATCCTCGAGCGGCAGAACTACGTCGTGCGGGATCTCGGAGCTTCCTCGGGCCTGGGCGCGGACGTGCCGGAGGACGCGACGATCGTCGTCGTGCTCGGCCCGCAGCACGCCTTTTTGCCCGAGGAAGTCCTGTCGCTCAAGCGATACGCCGAACGTGGCGGCAAACTCTTCCTCGCCCTCGAGCCGGATCCCAAGGGCGACTTCGGGCCGCTCGCCGAGATCTTCGGCCTCACGATTTCGCCGTCGACGCTGGCCAACGACAAGGTGCATATGCGCCTGCGCTTCAACGACTCCGATCGCATCGTCCTGGCGACGAACCGCTTCTCGTCGCACGCCTCGGTGTCGACATTGAGCCGTGTGGGGACGCACGCGGTCTACCTCCTCGGGGCAGCTGCGCTCGACAAGAAGCCCGGGGCGGACAGCGCCCTCCGGGTC
>Ga0102924_1006518_pt1 | contig 10933 bp, 8 predicted proteins | sample PaiPotPPM11metaG_FD_80116 | JGI IMG/M metagenome (GOLD analysis project Ga0102924, IMG submission 80116) | Iron sulfur acid spring bacterial and archeal communities from Banff, Canada, to study Microbial Dark Matter (Phase II) - Paint Pots PPM... ...
ACTTACTCGTGCCTGTCGAACGGCCCGTAATCGCAATCGTCGGCGGTTGAAGAGGACGCGGTGGATTACCTTCCGCCTCCGCACCACGACGAGCCCGAACCGCAGCCGGTACGCCGCCCGGCCGGCGCGCTCGCAACTGCGGGCGCCGCGATTCTCGCGTTCGTCGTGAAATTCAAATTCGCGCTTCTGCTCGGTTTGAAACTGCTGGCGCCGAGTTGGACGTTTCTCGTGTCGCTGTGGCTTTACGTCGCATTTTTTGGTTGGCGTTTGGCCATCGTCGTAATGCTGGTGCTGCTCGCGCACGAGTTGGGACATTACGCGGCTTTCCGCGCGTATGGATTACCGGTACGCCTGCCGGCATTCGTTCCGTTTCTCGGCGCCTTCACCGCCGGCACGCCGCCCGACAATCTTGAGCACGACGCCAACATCGCGTTGGCCGGTCCGCTGACGGGCATGGGTCTAGCGGCCGTTTGTCTGGCCGTCGGCCTTGCCTATCACGATCGCTTTTGGTTTGCCTGCGCCGATCTATCGGCGTTCCTTAATCTCTTCAACTTAATCCCGATGCCGCCGTTCGACGGCGGACGCATCATCGCGGCCGTGTGGCCGCCGCTATGGTTCGGTGGGTTCGTGCTATTCGTTGCGTTTGCCGTCGCGTTCCACATTCCGATTCTCTTTGTCGCGATTGTCGGCTTGCTGGGACTGCCGTCGTTCCTCGCATCTTGGCGCGGGAAGCGCGATCCGCGCGCCGCGTCCATGACGTTCGCTGCGCGGGTGCGCGTCAGCGGATGGTATCTGGCAACGCTGCTCGGACTCTTATTTGTACTGGCGCGCGCCCACGCCGGGCTCACGCCGGAAAGCGGCGCGACGATCTGGTGACGTCGCGGCGATGGCTGACCGCGCTGGCGTTTGCGTTATTCGTGGCGGCGATCGCATTTTTTCGCCCCGTGCCGACACCGGGTCCGTTAATGCGGGACTTCGAGGCATATTGGGGCGCCGGAGCGGCGTTGAACGCAGGCGTGAATCCTTTCGATCGCACGATTTGGAATTTCGAGCGCACGGTTCCCGGCGCCGACGCGACGCGCGACGAAGTGCTGCCGTTCGTCGGGCCGCCGTTTACACTGCCGCTATGGGGGTTATTCGCGCGGCTAACCTATTCGGCTGCGGCGCGGATCTGGCTGTCCGCGCTGGCCGTTTGTGTCCTCACGTTAGCGGTAATAGTAGCGCGAGCCGGCCGCGCGTCGTCGTTGCCGACGTTTGCCGCGGCGCTGGCGCTCGCGGTTACTTTCGGCCCGGTCACGAGCGACATCGCTCTCGGGCAAGTGGCGCTGTTCGCGTTTACGTGTGCCGCGGTCGTAACCGTCGTTGCGCCGTTGCCGTGGCGTACCGCCGCATCGTTGTTCGCGTTTGCGCAACCGAACGTAGCGTTCGGTCTGCTCTCACAACTCGGCCGCAACCGGACGACCGTTGCGATGACGATTGCGGCCGCGGCGGCATACGCGATCGGTACCGCAGCCTACGGTTGGCGCTGGCCGATCGTCTATGCGACCGCGTTGGCGGCACACGCCGGAGCGGAGCGTCTCAGCCTCATTCAAATGACGCCCGGCGCAATCGCATACGGCGCCGGGCTCTCGGCGAGTGCGGCGTCGGTAGTTGCGCTGCTTACCGCGCTTCCGGCGTTGGCGGCAGCATTCGTCATCGCGCGCGCCATCGCCGACCCATTTGCGCGGTTCGCCGCCGTCGCGGCGCTGGCACCGTTTGTCTCGACGTTCTTTCACGAACACGACTTCGTCGTCGCATACGCCGCCGCGGGATGGTGTGCCGCACGCGCGCGCGGCAGCGTTCGCTCCGTCGCATTGGCGGCCACGCTGCTGGTAGCGGTTGACTGGCTGGGCCTGGCTCAACGCCCGACCGGATTGCTGCAGAGCGCGCTGCTCGCCGCAGCGGCTGCGTGCGCGTTCCAAGCGCTCGGCGACGGCAACGAGATGCGCGCCAATCTCGGCGCACTTGCTGCGATCGCCGGAGTTTTTGCAATCGCTGCGTGGCTTGCGTTGACGCATCCCGCGCCCGTCTGGCCGGATACGCTTGGAAATTTTCACGCCGCCGCCGGTGAATCGATTGCTACGCTATGGTATGCCGAGCAGCAGCGCGCGGGCTTGCTGACGCCGAATTCGGTATGGGCGTTCTTGCGCTTGCTCCCGCTAACCGGTTGCGCCCTGCTCGCTTCTTCAGTGTACGCCGCAACTATCACGAAGCGCGACACGGATTAGTGAAACTCCGATTTATTCCAAATCTAGGAGACGAGGCCCGAAGTTTACTACGGTAAATGAGGGCCGCGTCGACAACGAGTTGGGATAAATCGGGATTTCACTAGATGTCGACGTCCATCATGTTGTCAAACGGCGTTATATTGTTGGGATGGAAATTCTTGAGGTCCTGATTGTACGCGATAATGTCTTCGCGTAACGACGTCACGACCGAGGGAACGTCCTTGACGAACTCCTGCTGAACCACCAGCACGTCTTGGTTCCGCTGAGCCTGATCGAAGTGCGTGAAGAGCGCATCCATTGCAGCCTGCGCGCGCCGGTTGCACCACCGCACGTCGTTCTGCCCGTTCGGTGGAATGCTTTGGCAGCCGTATTCGTTTGAGTAGTCGCCGATCGCGTCGTTGAGCCAAGCGAAGAACACGAGGTCCCACTTCCCGCCGTAGATAATTCCGCCGTCTTGCAGGGGAGCGAACATCTGCGGCGCTTGATACCGGCGCACGTTGAGCGCGACGCCGATTTGCTTGTACCAATCGCGAATCAACTCGATCTGCTCGTCCACGTCGGCGGTTCCCGCCGACGTCGCGAGATCGAGGTTGAGGCTGACACCGTTTTTGCTGCGAACGCCGTCGGCGCCACGCACCCAGCCGTCCTTGTCGAGCAACGCGTTGGCCGCGGCGATGTCGAATTTGGTGGGTGGAATGGATTTTATCGAGTAGGGCGCCGCGAGCGGCGTCGTAACGTCGGACACGGTGCCGACGTTGTGCCCAATCTTTGCAATAATCTCCGGGCGGTTGAGCGCGAGCCGCAGCGCCTGCCGCACGACCGGGTCGCGCAACGCCGGGCGCTGCGTGTTGAAATCCATGTGATTGAAATAGTAGCTGCTGCGGCGGCTGATCGTATAGCCCGTTACACCCTGCACGCGCGAAAGGTAATTGCCGGGTATCAAATACCACATGTCCAGCTCGTGCGCTTGCAACTGCGAAAGCACGGTGTTGCGGTCGGGAACGATCTTGTAGACGATCTTCTGCAGTTTGGGCGCGCCGCGGAAATAGAGCGGATTGGCCACCATCACCACTTGGGTTGCGCGGTCCCAGCGCTCGTACTTGAACGGCCCGATGCCGACCGGCAGCGAGTTATACGCGACGTTGTTGATATTGGGATACTTGGCCAGCAGGTGCTTCGGAAGGATGCACGGATTGGCACCTGCCGTCGAAAAGAATGTCTCGATGAAAGGTGAGTAAGGCTTGCGCATGTGATAGATGACGGTGTACTTGTCGGGTTCATCGATCTTCGCAATCTGATCCCAACCCGATCTTCCGACTTCGTTATTGGCCGGATTGTTGACGACGTTGGTGCTAAAGACGACGTCGTCGGCGTTGAACGGCGCGCCATCCGACCACTTCACGCCTTTGCGCAGGTGAAAGGTGATGGTCAGGCCGTCGCCGCTGATGCCGCCGTTGGTTTTCGTCGGCACTTCCGTGGCGAGTTCGGGATACGGATTGTTGTGTTCGTCCCATTTGATCAGCCACGCCATCGTCAGCGACGACAGCAGCCCGATCGCGGCAAACTGACCCAGATGCGGGTTGAGGGTGTTGATATCGCCCGCATCTGAAAACGTCAGCACGTGCGGCACCGTCCAAGTGTTGGCGCGCCCGGCTTCGGCGGTACCGCCCTGCTTGGTGCAGCCGCCAAGCAGCAACGCCGCGACACTCAGCGCGGCCAACGAGCGCGAAACGGACTTGCTCATGCGTTCTCCCTCCGACGAAGTGCACCCGAAAGCAACGAAATTAGATCGAGTAGTTCCAGGGATCCCAAAACGCCGATATCACCGGCGATGGATCGAATCCTTTGAGGTCGTTGTTGTAGACGTACGGTACGCGCGCGAAGTAGGTGATGATCGTCGGAACGTCGAGCGCTAACTGCTGTTGCACGATCGCATAATCGCGTTTACGCCGCGCTTGATCCACGGTATTGAGCGCGTCAGCCATCGCAGCGGTGGCTTTAGCATTCTCCCACATCATCGCATTCTGACCTTTCGGCGCGAGGTTGTTGCCGGAATAGATGGCGTTGTCATCGGGATCGGCGGCGCCGATCCAGCTAAAGACCGCCGCATCGTAATGGCCGCCTTGCAAAATGCCCTCTGACGAATTGTCGAAGAATTGACTGGTCGGATAATTCTTTACGTCGACCTGCACGCCGACGTCGTGCCACGCACCCTGCAGAAACGTCTGCACCTCTTTGCCCAAATTCGACTCGGTTTGAGTGCTCAGCGTAAACTCCAAACGCTGTCCGTTTTTCACGCGAATTCCGTCTGGCCCGACTTTCCAGCCGTCGGCGTCGAGCAGTGCTTTGGCCTTAACCGGATCGAACGGATAGTGCGCGATGTCGTTGGTATATGCCCACGACAGTTTGGGGTGTTGATCGGTTTCGGCCGGAATACCCGATCCATGCGCAAGTTTTTCGATGATCTCTTGTCGGTTCGTTGCGTACGCCAGTGCTCTACGCACCTGGACGTCGCTCACGATCGGATGGCGCAGATTAAAGTCGACGTGCGACCACTGAAACGAATCAACGCGAATCGCCGTTAGGCCGTTCTTCGGATCGGCAGCGATCGATTGGTACTCGGGCCACTTCAATCCCGAGCCAAGCGCGAGCATGTCGAGCTCGTGCGCCTGGAGCTCCGCGACGACGGTATTCTCGTCGGCGACGATTTTGTATATGACCGTATTGAGCTTGGGTTTGCCCAAATAAAAGTCCGGATTGGCTTCCATCCGAACTTCTTGGCCGCGCTGCCACGATACGACCTTGAACGGTCCGCTCCCGACGGGTAGCGCGTTATAGGGAGCGGTGTTGAACGAGCCTTTGTCGTCGTTGTACTTTGCCAGCAAGTGCTCCGGTAGAATCGGCGAGTTTCCGTTCACGCTCCACAGCTGCTGCAAGAAGGGGGCGTAGAGGCGCTTCATGTGGATGACGGCGACGTAGGGATTCGAGCAATCGATGCTGCCGATATCCTTGTAGCCGTCGGTCGTGATGACGTTATTGTGCGGATTCATCACGACTTGCCACGTGAAGCGCAGGTCCTGACACGTCAGTGCGACGCCGTCCTGCCACTTGATATTGTGCCGCAGTTTGTATTTGAGCGTGCGACCGTCTTTACTCACGTCGCCGTTGGCGATCGTCGGGACTTCGATCAGCGCGTCGGGAAACGGACGCGCGTGGCTGTCGTAGCGAATCGTCCACGAGTAGATGAACATCGACAGATCGAGCGTAGGTGAGGCCGAATTCAGCGAGGGGTTGAGATTCTTGGGATCCGCATACTCCGAAAAACGCAAAACGCCCGGCTGCGTCCATGAATGGCGCTCTCCGGGTGCTCCACCGGCGGTGCCGCTCTTCGTGCAACCGGCGAAAATGAATGCGATCGCCAAAACGAGTGGCGCGAAAGCAACGACGTTCTTGTTCAGCGTGATGCTCCTTCCTCGCCGGGTTCGGCGAGCATCGAGTCGGGGTCGACGCCTCGGCTGCGGCAGAAATCGCGATAGGCGTCAGGCGCGATCTCAGAAGGTTTGATTTCGCTCCGGCCGCCCCAGAAAACGTTCGTGTACGTGAACTCGATGCCCGCTTCGCGCAGGTGCGCGTCGATTGCCGCTTTGTGCGCCAAGACGGCCGGTTTTTCGGTGCCGTGGGCAACGGCCATGATGTTGACGTGGTGAAATTCGGGGCCGCCTTCGCGCCAATACGCGTGCGTAATTACGTAGTGCCGCGCGACTTCGCAACCCGCGTCCATCTCGCTACCCGGCGACACGGCCCAGTGAAAGAGCGCGTTGTAGCGCGTGACGCGCTCGTTGTTGGCCGTCGGCTTGACGTGCTCGAGAAACGTCGAGAAGCGACCGATGACGCCTTGACGATTCAAATCGGCGGCGACCGCCACGAACTCTTCGCCATCCACGCCGGCTTCAGCCGCGCGTGCGCGCCACAAGTCGCGAACGATCTCCTCCGGCGCAAACTCGCGTTTGAGCGCGCTCAACACGCGCCACTGCGCCGGCGATAACGCGACGTACTCGGTGTGTTGCAATTGGCCGCGTTCCGGCGAACGCGCGCCCGGTTCGAGCCCGCGGCGCCGCACGTGTCCCACCCCGAGGGTGAACAGCATCTTCGCCGGCATCAAACGGAAGCGCTCGGCGCCGGTTTCACGCGCAAGCAACTCGGCGTGTTTGCGCAACGAGTACCCCTGCGGCACCTTGAGCGTCGTCCACAACCGGTACGTGCTGCCGGGCGATGCGGCGTCGGTGGAACGAATCACGACGTGTCCGGAAAACGGATCGCTCCGGAACATAAAGTCGAATGCGTCGTCGAGGCGGTCTTCGCCGACTTGCCACGCGCATAGCGCACCGCGCGCCAAATTCGTAGACATCACCGTCTGACGCACGCGCCGAATCGTCCCTGCGCGCAGCATTGCGACGACGCGCTCGATGACGACGTTGGCGTCAACGCCGCTGCGCCGCGCGATTTCTCCGAACGGGTCGGCCTGGAATCCGGCCAACCGGTCCTCGGAAATCGCGAGTATTGCAGAGTTGACCGGGTCTGAAACCGCTGCGGGGATTGAGGCCGTACCGTGAGACGCCATCAGGCGTTATGATTTAGCCCCGGCGGCCCCCTATAACTGCAAGTCGCTCAAACCGGTCGCGTAGAGATAGTTCTGCTCGGCGTTTTGCACGCTGTAAATGGCCGAGATTTGCGCCGATTGCGCCGTTGCAAGGTTCGCTTCGGCAGTTACCACGCTGATGATCGTCGTCGCGCCGACCTTGTACTGCGCTTGCGTCGCGTCCAGCGAGACCTTTGCGGCATTCAATTCGGCGTTGGCTTGGACGAGCGCAGCGCGCGCGGAAATGAGATTGGCCAGCGCCGAACGCACGTCGGACTCGACTTGCAGATGGCTTTGATTAAATGCGGCCACCGCTTGATCGAGCGTTGCGGCTGCGACCGCAACGTTGTAGTTGGTTTGACCTTGATCGTAGATCGGGATCGCCAGGTTCAAGCCGATCGACTTAACGTTCTGGAAACTGTTGGTGATCGGCCCGAACGAACGGGTAAGGTTGTCGCCGGCTGCGGCGGTCAGAACCGGAAAGCGCGCGAGTTTGGCATAGCGCACGCCTTCTTTATCCGACTCGACGGTATATCCGGCGGCCAGGTAATCGGGGCGTAGAATGAACGCGCGCGTCAGCGATTGCTGGTAGGTCGGATTGGTAGCATTCGCTTGCTGCGGGACCGGTTTCGGCACGACCTCTGCGTCCGCATCGAGTCCGAGCGTTGTCGCAAACGTTGCCTGCGCTGCAATCGCTTGACCTTGCGCGGTGACCAGATTACCGCGAGCCTGGGCCGTCTGAAATTGCGCGCCGGCGAGGTCCGATCGGGCGGCGGCGCCGTTGCGAATCTGAGCGGCTACCGACTGTTCGTTGACTTCGAACTCTTTGACGAGTTCCGCGTCGGCGACAACCGTGGCATTGGCCTGGAGAACGCCGTTATACGCCGTCGCCACGTTGAGCGCGAGTGTCTGGAGGTTGCGCAACAACGTTTCGCGACCCGCGTAGTCGGCCGATTTCGCCGAGTGGATCGCGGCAATCACGCGGCCGCCGTCGTAGATCAGCTGCGTCACCGTAATGCCGGCCGATTCCGTAGCCGTCTTACCGCTGCCGGTTACGCCGGACGTCACCGGCGTGGCGGTGGCAAACGACGCAGCGTTGTTGAGGTTCACGGCGCCGTTCTGGTACCCGTCACCGATGGTTCCGTTGGCGCTGACACCGGGAAACAGCGCTTGCTTCTCGGACGTGTATTTCGCGTGAATGATGGCCCATTGTGCGTTCTCTTGCACGAAAACGGGCGAAAGCGCGACCGCAATCTTCGTTGCTTGTTGCAGCGAAACGTTCGTAGGAACGCCATTTTTAGGATGCAATTGCGCGACGTCGGGTGCCGGCGTTCCGTACGCCGGGTACGGAATCGGCGTGACGCCCGGCGTCGGCATCGGTTGCGGGGTCGGCAGTATGATTTGCCCGCTCGGCGCGCTTTGCGCGAAGCCGGTGGCGGGCACGAATAGCGCCAGCGCTAACGCGATGGCGATTAACGGCGCAAAGATAGGTTTCATCAGTGCGGTTTGCTTCCGGGTGCCGCCGGGCTTGCGCTCGGACCGGGCGTTGCGTTGACGGCGACCGTGCTTCCGTCTTTGAGCGCATCCGGTCGCGTCGTGACGACTTGCGTTCCGGCTTGCACTTTAGGGCTGACGACCTGCGCGAGCGTATCGGTCTCGACACCGACCTTCACCGGTACGGCCTCGGCCTTGTCACCGTTGACCACGAAGACGACCGAACCGCTTTCCGTGTCCGCAACCGCGCTGCGCGGTACGACGATCGCGTTGCTGGCCTGCTGCTTGGGCAGCGTTGCGCTGATGAGCATGCCGCCGCGCAGCACGTCGCCGGGGTTTTGCATCTGCAAGCGTGCCAGATACGAGAGCGTCCCCGACGTCGGCACCGCGTTCACCGTTTGAATGCGTCCGTCGAATTCGCGGTTGAGGAGCGACGACGTCCGGAACTTCACGAGCACGCCGGGCCGCACGTAGCCGAGATCTTCGTCGGGAACGTTGATATTGATCCAGACGATGTCAATTCGCGAGATCTGCAACACCGGCTGGTTCGGGCTGGCGTACGCGCCGGGATCGAGCAACCGGTTCGAAATCACACCGTCGAACGGCGCGAAAAGCTGCGTCTGCGACAGTTGCGTGCTGAGAACGTTGGCTTGCGCCGCCGCAGCTTGCGCGCCCGCCAGCTGCGCTTTGACGTTTTGCGCGCTCACGACGTTGTTACGCAATCCGACGACGGAGTTGTTGTACGTCGATTCGGCTTGCACGTACGAAGCTTGCGCTTGTTGCAGCGCGGTCTGCGAAACGTAACCTTGCTTAAATAGTTGCTGGTCTTGTTCGTAGACGAGCTTAGCGTTATCGAGCGCCGCTTTCGCCGTAGCGACGGCTGCGTTGTTCGTCTGTACTTGCACCGGCAAACCGACGACCGCGCCTTGCGCGGCCGCGGATTGCTGCGCTGCCTGTGCCTGCGCCTGCGACAACTGCGCTGAAAGCGTTGACGGATCGATCTCGGCAAGGAGTGCGCCCTTGCGCGCTACGTCGCCAATGTTGACGTTGACTCGAATAACCGTTCCGCTCTGCTGAAAGGCCAGCGTCGACTGGTCTTTCGGAGCAATCTGTCCATCGAGCGTGAGATACGTCGCAATGTTCTGGCGCGTTGCCGGGGCCACGTCCACACTGAGCGGCGGCGGTCCCTTAGGCCCTCCGCCGTTTCCGCATGCGCTAAGCGTTAGTGGCGCCGCGATGGCGAGCACTGGTATGACCCTAAGCGCAGAGCGATACTGCTGCATGTTTCTCCTGTTTCGGTTGAACCGTTCACCGTGATATACGGCACCGGCTGGCATTTGATTCATAGTGCCGCGGTCGAAACCTTGGAACCGCTCTCCCTTGGAATGAGGTAGCTGTCTATGGGGCGTACTCTCCCCCTGCATGAGCGCGAAACTCGACATTGGTCGCTCGTATAGCCTCCAGAGTCGCGTCGAAGAATGGATGACTGCTGAGAAAGCCGGGAATCCGGGTGTCGACGTTCTCTCCACTTCAATGCTCGTCCAACTCGTCGAAAATGCGGCGGTGCACTGCGTCGAGCCGGTCTTAGAGCGCGATCAGATCACGCTCGGCACCCATATAGACCTCGAACACCACAAACCGGTTCCGGTCGGTTTCATCGTGCGGACCGAAGTCGAGGTCGTGATGATCGACGGACCGCGTATCAGTTTCGCCGTTCAAGTCTTTGACGAACGTGAGGCAGTGGCCGAAGGGACCCACGAGCGTTACGTGATGGCCCGGGCCAAGTTCCTCGCGAGGCTTGAAGAAAAACTCGCGTAACGCTAGGGTAAGGGGTGGACCGCCCGCCGCCAGCTGCCCCCGCCTTCACTGCAGGGGGGGCAAACGGTTGTTCCCGAAAGGAGGAGGCAGGACTGTCCCGGCCTTGCCCCCTGGGGCATGCCTGGGCCAGGTCGGTCTATTTCAACTCTTAGCTAGGAGGACACATTGAAGCGACTGAGCACCGGAGTGCTGGCCCTGCTCATGGCAGCCGGCCTAGGACTCAATGCGGTCGCAGCCCAGTCCCAAGCATCGCATGGCAACATTGGAACCAACGCGGTCGCACAGGACCAAGGCTCGACCATGGCTGCTCCGCCGGCGAATTTCGGATCCCCGCCGTCGGGTCAGATCCCGATTCTCTACAATGACCACCACGTCTATACCAAACCCGATGTACTGAAGCAGGCTCGCGTTCTCGCCGCGCTCGTTCGTGGCGGCACGCTCCTGATTCCGTTGCGCTCGATGTTCGAGCAAATGGGTGCAACCGTGTCGTACGACGCGGGAAGCAAGACCGTGACGGTCAGCAAACCCGGCGCCGAGGTCAAGGTGACCGTCGGTAAACCGGAAGTCATCATCAACGGCGAATCGCGTCCGCTGGACGTGCCGCCGATCATCTATCAAGGCAACGTGCTCGTGCCGGTCCGCGTAATTTCGGAAGGCATGGGAGCGTACGTGCTTTGGGTCGCAGACCGGCACGAGCACGTTGCCTTGATAGATG
>Ga0102924_1006519_pt1 | contig 10931 bp, 11 predicted proteins | sample PaiPotPPM11metaG_FD_80116 | JGI IMG/M metagenome (GOLD analysis project Ga0102924, IMG submission 80116) | Iron sulfur acid spring bacterial and archeal communities from Banff, Canada, to study Microbial Dark Matter (Phase II) - Paint Pots PPM... ...
GGTGCTGGGGATTCTGCGAGAAAGGTATGCAAGTGGAGTTATTGGGACCGAGGAGTTTGAGGAAAAGCTGGAGAAACTGGAAGGTTCCATCAAGAATGAGCGAGACTTCCACAGGAGAGATCTATCCGTGGACACAGAAACAGAAGCACTGGCGGTTCTGCGGGGCCGCTATGCGCAAGGAGAGATCGACACCGCTACCTTTGACGAGGCGCAGTCAAGGCAGGAAGTTAACATGAATATGGCAGAGCAAACCTTCTCCAGCGAAAACCCATTCGTGAACACAGGCACGCTGGCGGTTCTGCGGAACCGCTATGCGCAAGGAAAGATCGACACCGCTACCTTTAACAAGGTGCAGTCAGAACTGAAAGCTTCCATCACTATAGAGAAAACCTTCCGCAGGGAAGACCCATTCGTGAACACAGGCACGCTGGAGAGTCTGCGGAACCGCTATGCGCAAGGAAAGATCGACACCGCTACCTTTAACAAGGTGCAGTCAGGACTGAAAGCTTCCATCACTATAGAGAAAACCATCCACAGGGAAGACCCATCCGTGGACACAGGCGTGCTGAGGAGTCTGCGAGAAGACTATAGTAACAATGTAGTCGACATCAATGAATTTGATACGCTGCATGAGCAACTGGAAACTGCCTTCAAGGATGATACAGACTATCGCAACGAGCAAGCCCTATCCGTAACACTGAACATTCAGCAACTCATGCTAAAACAGTATACAAAGGGGGACATCACCGCCGACTCCCTTTACAAGGTACTAAAAGAGCTACACAACACCTTTGAAGAGTACCGTATCCAGGGCAGCCGCAGCTAAAGGCACAAAATTTAATTTAAGGAAGAGAAGTATCATTAACACCATTAAGGACCTTCTCAAGGTAGTTGGTACTCCACCAAGCTTTCAGCCGTTTGGCATGAATACCAACTTTGACGGTTTTTTCTTTTCAAAGCAGATCCAGTGCAATATGCCGCAAAACAGCAAAATTATGAGCAGCGTGACCTTCACGTATACGCACCAACCTCTCCACAGGTTGAGAGACCGATAGCCTCGATAGCCTTACGCAATCTGGTCATTTTTCTGGCCCAGGCTTCGATGAAGGGACCAAGCCGCTCCGCGAAGATTTTGCGTGGACAGGAAGCCGTATCGCATCGGAACGCGGCGTCCACGCAAAATCAGTTGCACGTGGCGGCCTGCACAGGGCACATTAGCTACGAAACGGGTATAGTAACTGCGGACATGTGTAGCTGCATGAGCGCAAAGTGGGCAGATACCGTTTGGTGCACACGCTTTGAGGCGGACGGTAAATCGCTATGGGACTGACCAGACTCGGTAGAGGCGGTGATTTTCACAGGTAGGTTTTGGTGAGCCCGCCTGGTAAGAGGGCTCACGGTTAGCTCAGGGGAGATTTTCCTAGATGCAGGACAGCTGGCCAGAAAGAAACACGCTTTAGCGTGTTGGATGCAATAGCTTGTGGAAAACGCCAAAGAGGATGAATGCTGCTGGCCATTGACCTACAAAAATGCTCCAGTCGCGCCTACCCATGAGGAACAGCACTGCTGAAACAATGATAGAACTCAATGCCGCCCAATACCATACCTCTTGTGGCACCTGGTCTGTCGCACGGAAGTATTGCTCTTGCATATCTTGGGGTTTACGCCCCGCGATTTTTATATCTGCCATAAACTGTTATCCTTCTATAGGCTCTGCTTTTGACATGGAGCCGCTGAAAGTCTTACTATTTTAATAGTTTATATCGGCACTGGGTATAAAATACTTTTGAGAGAGATAGTAATGAAGGATTCTCACACTCCCTCGGGGCGGGCCATACGTCCTGTGCCCTGGAAAATCTGGATAAAGACGAGTCGTCCCATGACATTGACTGCAACAGTCAGTCCGCTGCTGGTAGGGACGGCTCTTGCTGCCTATGAAGGCACATTTCATCTGGTGACCTTCCTGGTCACATTTTTCTCGTGTCTCTTCCTGCAAATAGGTACAAACTACTTCAATGAATATTTTGATTACCGCTATGGGTTAGACCATGCAGGATCATTAGGGGCAATGACAGTGATCTTTCGCAACGAGATGACTGCCAATCAGGTGCTCATTGGCGGCATTATCAGTTTTAGTATTGCAGCACTGCTGGGAATCATGCTCATCATCTTTCTGGTAGGACCCGCGATTATTGCCTTTGGACTGGCAGGTATGCTCATTGCATATTTTTACAGTGCCAAGCCATTCAAACTTGCCAGCCGTGGCCTGGGTGACGTTCTCGTCTATATCGCGATGGGCTTTTTGATGACATGGGGGTCATACTATGTACAGATCCCACAGTGGTCCTGGTCTGCTTTTGCTGCCAGCGTGCCTGTGGGTTTCCTGGTGACCGCCATTCTCAATATGAACAATGTGCGTGATTACCAGGATGATCTGGCAGTTAAAAAGAAGACTTTGCCAGTACGCTTCGGGCTGAAGTTCGGGCAGTTCTTTCATGCTATTTTGCTCATTGGCAGCTACGTAGCAACAACGATTTTTGCTCTGGTGGGACTTTTGCCACTAACCATACTGGCTGTCTGGCTAACATTCCCGCTTGCTTTTATCAATGTACGTTCTGTCCTGACAGCTAGTGAGCGCAGAACGTTTGTTGTGGGGATAAAACAAACGTCTTTGTTGCACCTAATGTTTGGCCTCGTACTAGCCCTGGCCATAACCTTCAGATAGATCCACTTATTGGCGATAAGCCTTCTGTTTTTGTGTATCGCCCAACGCTGAACGGATCTCCTCCCACGCTGCTTCGCTGCGTGCAAGGATGCTGCTGAAGGCGGAGATGATCAAGAAAATGAGCGTCAGGCTCCCTACAAGATACCACCAGTGCATATTGGAGATAAGGGGCGTCCAGGAGAAAAGCAGCGTATCGATAATTGTCACAAAACAACTACCCAATCCTAAGATAGTACTGATCCCTAAAATGGGCAGTGGTAGAATGCAGTGTCGGCGAAAATACTGCCGATCGTGAAGATAGCAGGCCACCAGATCAATGAAGAGAAATGCCGCAGAAATCGTCCATACCAGGGCTGCTGCGGCCTGACTCACGTTATAGATCTCGTTAGAAAAATCGGCAGCGTTGCCGTTGAGTGCGGCCAATGGAGCGACAATAAAGGCAAAGATAGTAAAGCAAACTGCCAGGGCAGTTTGAAAAATGATCGCGTTCGCTGGTACACCATGTTTGTTCAGTTTGCAGGTAGCGCGAGGTAAGCGACGATCCATGCCAGCCACCATCAAGAGGCGAGCATAGACATAGGTATAGACGAGGATAGTGGCAAAGAAAGAACCCATCAGGCATAGAGCAGTAATATATGCAGGGACTTTTCCTAATACCGTCTCTACGATGTCGACCATTGCCAGAGGATTGTTGGCTGCTGACGGCCCTTGTACTGCCAGAACGGCGAAGGTGTTAAGAAGATAGATGACTAGAATGAGGATACCTCCCCAGAAAAGGTGTCGCTTGATCACACGGCGTCCAGTGATCTCGCCTGCCAGATTTAGTGGTCCTTCTGTGCCAATGTAAGCAAATACGAGGAGTCCAAACATGGCAAAGTTCTCTGGTCCAATGCTCCACGCTGACCAATTCGCAAAGTTGGTGACAGGGTGATTTCCCTTGGCTAGCCAGATTACTGCCGACAGCCCGATGAGCACAGTGCCTACTAACATCAGTCCCACTAAAACATTGATGAGATCCTGAACAAGGCGAAAACGCCAGGTTGAGATAAACCCTCCAATGATGAGAAGAGCACAAATGGCGAGACCTTGCTGCCAAGGCTCTGTCAGTCCAGCGTAAAATAATCCCTGTATATAGCTGACAAAGAGATCTGCCAGACTGCTCGCAATTAGTACGCAGGGAAACCAGGCACAGAAGCCGGAGAAGAAGCTCCAGTAACCTCCAATCATACGATGCGTCCAGTTGTAGAGTGCTCCCTCATAAGGAAACAGGCTTCCCAGTTGTGCCGTGGCAATCAGACAGGGCACAAAAAAAGTAATGGCGGCAAGCAGTAAATAGGTGAAGGCAGCAGGTCCCACAGCGGCAGCTGTCGTGGCACAAGACGCCAGATAGATCGAGACGACGAATGTTGCTGTCATGTCTCTCGTGCCCAATATGCGAGGCATAATCCTGGGCGCAATTATCTCTGATGGTAACGTTTTTGGAGCTATTTCGCTGGATGATGTAGAAAAGCTCTGTTCAGAAAATCTCATGTATTCCCCCTAGCTACGTGATAGGTATAAGATGAATTATTATCTTATACCTTTATCCCATGTGATACAACTGCATTCGCCACTCGATAGGTAAACTATCTTGTATAAAATACTGCTTTCTATATAAAAATATGTGACTTTGTCGTACCAATATAATAATATCATTATTTCGCTTTAATTACAATCATTTTATTGATAATTTTCAGTACCATTTTGCTATATACCCATAAAAAATCATAGAAAATAATAAACCTATTCTTAGCTCCATTCTTGTGTATGTATCTTTTATGTCGTTTAAATCGATATATTTATATGCTTTACATTGATGATCTCTTGCGAGTCGTTTACATGTATGGTATACTACGTCTAGTACTTTGACAACGGAAGAGTGTTTGCGGGTTCCATGGGAAATCGTTCCCATGGGTAAAAGCACGAGCGTGTTCACCAAAGAGCAAAACAGTAGGAGAGATCGCGTAAGATCTTGTCTTGTGGGACAAGAGCGCAATACATACCTCACGGTCTGTTTGTCTCTCTTCACCTTAAAAGACTGTACCGTGGGGCACACGGGAACAGGTCCTTCTCAGAAGAGAAGGACAAAACGCTTCTGGACATGCGGCCCTCTACTGCTGCCCCAGCAATGGACAGTGGCAAGGCTCATGATTGAAGGAAGAACCCCCTCGGCTAAAGCTGCGGGGAGTGTCAGAATAAAATGTAATTGAAGAGAATACATACTACAAGAATGTACCCTTCTATTGCTAGTATCTCATAAGCATCTTTTATGCGCCGATCACATGGGTGTGTGCTGTGCTTGACCTGTTAATAAAGGTCAGCATGTAAGGTTTTTTGTGGATAATGAGGAGGATACTCATGCGCTCACTGCTTGATCCTGTAGAACTCAGTAAAACAGGTGATATGGATACTGAGACATTGCGCCGTTACGGGCACCAGATTGTTGATTGGATAGTAGGATACTTGGATGGTATAGGAGACTATCCAGTTCTTTCAAGGGTCACACCGGGTGATGTTCAACGTCGTCTTCCCGGTCAGGCACCACAGCGTCCTGAAACGATGGATGCTATTTTGGCGGATATTCATCGTCTGGTAATTCCCGGTATTACTCACTGGAATGCTGGCAGTTTCATGGGATATTTTGGACTGACCAGTTCTGGCCCGAGCATTCTGGCCGAAATGTTTGATGCAACCTTCAATGTAACGCGAATGCTCTGGCGCACCTCTCCTGCTGCTACAGAGCTTGAACAGGTTACTCTGCGTTGGCTGCGCCAGATGCTGGGGCTTCCTGATTCTCTGTTTGGTATGCTGCATCACAACTCGGCGATACTCCATGCTCTAGTGGCAGCTCGTGAGGCATTGGGGGGCTTGCAGATTAGCCGTTTAGGGATGGCTGGACGTAAGGAGGTTCCTCGTTTGCGTCTCTATGCATCGCAAGAGGCACATGCCTCGGTTGATAAAGCGGCGATTGTGCTGGGACTGGGCTTAGAGGGAGTACGTAAGATTGGTACGGATGCAGCTTTCCGTATGAATGTTGGTGAACTTGTCCAAACTATCGAAGAAGATCGACGTGCTGGCTGGTTGCCTTTTGCTGTTGTGGCTACTGTTGGTACGACTTCGACCACAAGTATTGATCCGGTTCCAGTGATCGCGGATGTATGTGAACGTTATGGCCTCTGGCTCCATGTTGATGCAGCCTATGGTGGAGCGGCGGCAATTGTACCCAGTAAGCGCTGGGTGCTGGCTGGCTGTGAGCGAGCTGATTCGCTGACGATTAATCCACACAAATGGCTCTTTACGTCTTTTGGTTGCAGTGTTTTCTTTACTCGACGACCAGCGCTACTCAAAGCTGCACTTAGCCTCACACCTGACTATCTCGACAACCCGCAAGGTCAGAGCAGCGATGTACCAAATTTGATGGATTATGATTTCTCACTGCCGCATCGCTTTCCCGCTTTGAAATTATGGATGGTGCTACGCTACTTTGGGCAGCAAGGGCTGGTGGCACGTATCCAGGAACATTGTCAATTGGCCTGTCAACTGGCAGAGTGGATCGATGCTGCGCCAGATTTTCAGCGTATGGCCCCGGTGCCCTTGAGTGTTGTATGTTTTCGGGCTCACCCGGCTGGCATAGATAATGAAATGGTTTTGGATGGGTTAAATGAAAAAATTCTCAACCGTATCAATGCAGCAGGGCACTACTTTCTTTCACATACGCGTGTGGATGGAAAGTTTACTATGCGCATAGCAATCAGCAATATTCGCACGACAGAGAATCATGTGCATGGGCTATGGGAAGAGCTTCAGGAGGCTTTACGTACGGAGTTCAATGCCTTGAAAAGACGTGAGAAGAACCCTTTTCAGCATCTTGTGCGCCTTATCTAGCAATTCTCAATTTGTATGTATTTACGCTTTAGCTCTCAAAAACAAGCAACCAGTAGACCTTTCACACTTCCGGTTGCTTGTGTTTCCCCCTTCTACAGTAAACTGCGCTCAAGCAACTGACCATATCCTTCATATCCTTCGCGATAGTGAGCTTCGTAAGTTGGGTAATGGTAGACATCTGTTATTCCTCCTACCAGATGTGAGGGATAAGACGATATTTCACTTGTGCCATATAGGTGTCATAGCCTTGCAACTCCTCTTGTAACGTGCGTTCCTCTAGCACTGCCCGTCCCGCAATCATGCCCACGAGGATTAGCCCCAAAAGCAGTCCGTACCAGGACCCCAGCAAGAGGGCTGTCCCGAGCAGAAAGAGGAGAGCGGCAGCATACATAGGATGACGCACATAGTGATAGGGCCCGGTGGACACCACCATTTGCCCCCGATCTTTCTGGATGCGTACCATCGGCGACAGGTACGAATTTTCCCGAAAAGTGGCGAAGAAGAGGGGAAAAGAGCATATCAGGACGATTGCTCCTGCCACCTGGAGCCAGACTGGCACCTGCGACCAGTGAAAGCGAACCGCGTCCAGCGGCATCAGGACCAGCCAGACAAGAAAGACGACGTACGTCAGCGTGAACCCCGCCTTATCCCAGGCTTTTTGATCGGGTCTGAACATAGTCATGCGCTCCTTCAGCAAGCCAGGATTGTGCCTGAGCAACCAGAGGGTGAGAGTAACAGTGAAGGTAAAGAACAGAACCAGGAAGATCCACCCGGCAGGCCAGGCAATCGTACCAGCCGCGAGAAACAAGGGCAGGGTGAAGAACAGAAACAGATAGGCTAATTGCCCCAGGAGCACTTTGATATTGACAGTCATATGCCACCTCCTTCACTGATGGCGGACGCGTATGCGCTCACCACCATGGCTAGACGTTGTCCCTTGGTGAGACAAACCACTCCGAAAGCGTTTCAGCATCAACGATTTGCAAGGAATCTTTTGGAGCCCCCAATACCCGCTCAAGCGCATCGGTATAGGCAGCTACAGTGCCTTCGATGCGAAGCATATCGTCATGCTCCGGCTCAAACGAGAGCAGCAACCTGCCAAGAGTTTCGCCAAGCTCCATGACAAGGGCTAGGACCACTTCGCCCGCCTGGTCAGGATAGAAGGTTGTCAAGATGCTTTCCTCAACAAATCCGTGGTAATACGGCGGGTTCTCTTGTATCAAATTTGTCCCTCTTTCTCTCTAGGAAAAGCTTCCTCATGAGGTATTCTTAAAATAGAGTAGGGCCAACAGGAAAAGGCTTTTGGAGATGCTCTTTGCCAAGGTAGGAAGCGCCCTCTAAAAAGGGAAAACGTCATAGATAATGGATCATTTTAGGCCGAAAAGGATAACGGAAAAATTAAGTAACACTGGTCGTTCGATAAAACGCAAGCTTTGGCCTTGTGATATTGAGCATACCCATGTGACAGCCCCGGAAGCGAAATACACTGCAGCAGAGTCCTTTTTCATACGACTCGCCCGGCGTGAATTTCTGGTGACTGCGGTGGCCGCCACGCTTGCTGGTTGCGCACAGGCCTTAGTGCCGCGACCTACTGCTACACCTACGCCTACGCCACCGTTCGCGCTTGGGCGAACAGGCACGCTCTACCTGGATGGGACTGTACCGCCTGCGTTGGGCAAAGCTGTCATTCAGAGTATCAGTGGTGTTGCTGGCATACCGGACGTCACTGCCGTATCTTCGCTCAACCCTTTGCCTGATCTCATCCTCACTTTCGGCCAACTGCCCCCAGGCTATACTGGCGCCTCCATCGGCACCAGCCCTCTCACCGCTATCACACATCTGCGCGTGCCTATTGATAGCATCACTGCTAGTCAGGCCCGGGCGCTGCTCAGTGGAGCGGCCACAGATTGGAGTGCAGTCGGTGCACCGTACCGCTTGCCAGTTCACCTCCTCGCGCTCCAGGGCCTTGCCCTGCCATCTGGCGTGCCACTCGCCGGCAACGTACAGACTGTGGCCACTGCCGATGCATTGCTGAGCGCAGTGCGTGCCCAAGCCGGAAGCATGGCGCTTGTTCCAGTAGAACTGGCTGATTGGAGCGTGCGCAACCTCGGCATTGACGGCGTCTATCCAGCACAGGGACGCGGTGATGTGGCGCAAGCTTCCTTTGCCCCACTGACCTTGCGCATCGGCGCGGCACATAAACTGGTGGCACGCGGGCTGGATGTGGGTCGTCTCGCGGCACCTCTGGCGTCGGTGCTGGCTACGACCATTCCCACGTTCGATATGGTCGTGGCGGCTGATATTATCTTGGGGCGTGGGGTCAACAGCAAGATGGTGAAGTATAATGACTACCTCTATCCCTTCCGCAAAGTGCATGATGAACTCATGAGCGCGGACTGGCGGGTTGCCAACCTCGAATGCACCATATCGGACCTTGTGTCGCCGCCGACTGATCCCTACACATTCACGTTCATCACGGCCAAGCGTGCTGTGGATGGACTGGCCTATGCTGGAATCCAGACCGTATCACTGGCGAACAACCATTCCGATAATGGCGGCGTGGAATCGTTCGTGGACATGATAGACACGCTCCATAAACATAACATCATGACCTGCGGTGGCGGTAATAATCTAGCAGAGGCACGACAGCCTACCATCCAGACCGTGAAAGGCACTCGAGTCGCGCTGCTGGGCTACAACGAAATCCCCCCTGCTGGCCGATACGCGGATGCGAACTCGCCGGGTATCGCACCTGTGGATCTCACGACCCTTCCCCAAGATATCGCGGCTGCACGCAAGAGTGCGGACCTAGTGATCCCGTTCTTCCACTGGGGCATCGAGTATACCAAAGATCCAACCACCACTCAGCAACAGGCAGCGCACCTCGCCATTGACTCAGGCGCAGATATGGTGTTGGGCTCGCATCCGCATTGGGTACAGGCCATCGAATCATATAGAGGGCGGCTGATCATCTACAGCCTTGGCAATTTTATCTTCGATCAGGCTTGGTCCCGCGAGACGCTCGAAGGGTGCATGCTGCACCTTTACTGGCGTGGCACAACGCTGGCCAGCATCCGCCTTGTCCCCTACCTCATCGAGGACCGTTGCCAGCCGAATATCATCTCGCAAGCCGAAGCGCTCGACATCTTCGAGCGCATATGGTCGGGAACGGACATGCTCGCCAGTGGGCGGTATGGCCCTGAACCGGAGCCGTAAGCACGAGAGCGATTATGCGCTGTGTGAAGCGATATCATTCTGCTGTGTGATCATGCGTTGCCGTATCTCCTCGGAAACAGTAATCATCCGTCCTAAAGCAATCTTTGGGCCTGGCGATCGTACGCTTCTGCCACAGCTTATTGCGGCGGCTCGTCGCAATCGTCTTCCTCAGGTTGGGAATGGCAACAATCTCGTGGATCTCACCTATGGGCTCTTCCGGGAACAAGTTGACCAGAGGATTCTATCATCGGACTAGCACGATGGGTGATCACGTTATTTGCGGAAGGCCCCTATGTGGTGAACGTAGCTCATGCTCTACTCTTGGCCCTTGACGCCCGAACGGCTATTGGCAGGACATATACTATTGCATAGGCATCGACGGACAAGGTATCTGACATCTGCTCACGACATGATGGCGATTGGAGACCATTGTATTCCCAGTGACACTCTCTATCCCGTAGAACGGGATGAGCTTCTGAGCATCGAAAGTTCGTTGGCCGTGCTCCCGTGGAAACCCCGCTCAAACGCAGGTGGCTGCACAAACAAACTGACTCAGACAACAGAGAACCAAAGTTCTCAGGGGCGTGTCCGGCCCTACTACTACTTCGACTCAAAGAGTCTATGTAGATACGTTGGTGCTACAAGTCTACGCCTTGACCCTGCGCCAACACAGGAGGCAACTTTTGAGCGAGCGAAACACTCCAATGCCGTGCATGTCTGGAAGGATGCAGGCCAACGGGCTTGTACCGTACCTGCTGAGCGCTACCAACACGGTTATTCGCATGAAGCTCTACAAGACTATTCTAACACAGAGCCAGGAAAGTGGAAACCCATCCACCCCTGCTCCAGACAAGGAACGGCACTCTCATCCCAATCCGCCTCTTGGGAGATGGGACTTCCCGTGCCCGTTTGTTAAGCAGCTTCGTAGAATTAAAGGTACACAACATTGTAGACAAGTGTTCTATTGGCGAGGTTTGTCTTCTACAATGAGTCAGCTTGTGGAAATCGTGTCCGAACCTTCAGCTACGAACCATTTGGCTGAAGGTTCGGACACACAGGCTATTCA
>Ga0102924_1006520_pt1 | contig 10931 bp, 10 predicted proteins | sample PaiPotPPM11metaG_FD_80116 | JGI IMG/M metagenome (GOLD analysis project Ga0102924, IMG submission 80116) | Iron sulfur acid spring bacterial and archeal communities from Banff, Canada, to study Microbial Dark Matter (Phase II) - Paint Pots PPM... ...
AACGCCTTGAGCATTCGATTTTCTTCCCGAAGGGCTTGCAGTTCTTCTTCTTTCGTCATGGCTCTACTTTAGTCGATTCCCTCTCCTTTGGCAAGTCCCTACCAGACCTGAGTAGTTACCTTGTTTTTTGTATAACTTGCTATATACTTATCTCTGGTAAGGTGTTGCTTTCCCACGGCTGGCTATCGCTAACGAAAGGTAGCTTGTGCTTGTTACCTTGTGTTCTACCATGAAGGAAATATGATGACAAAGGAGTCCCTAATGGTATCACGGCTGATCATTGCTGCCCCCTCCGATCTTTACTGTGAAGCGGTATCGCGTTACTTTGCGAAAGACGCGACGATTGCCTCTGTAAGCGAGGTAAAGACATGGGATGAACTGAAACGAAACTCAGGACGGATTCAATAGACCTTGTGATCGTACACCAGTCGTTGGTAACGACTATTTCGCAGCTACCGCGCGGCGATTTTGTACTGGTTACAAAGGAGCCAGATAAGAAATGGTTCCTGGCTGCGGTTACGTATGGCGCGCGCGGCTACCTGCTGGAAACCGCCGCGGGAGATCTGATCGCAAAAGCTATCAATGTGCTTCCAGGTCGATGCCTGCTTGATCCCGCGCTTACGCCGTGGATTGCAAAATTGCTTAGTGCTAACGATGCATTGTCTGACGAGGCTGGCTCGCTCACCGATCGCGAACGAGAAGTACTGGAGCTGAAAGAGCAGCATCTAGCCAACCGTGAGATTGCTGCCCGGCTTCGTATCACCGAGGCGACAGTGAAAAAACATGTCGAGCATATTCATCAGAAACTCGCGATAAAGTGATAAAGGGACGTAGAAAAAATACGTCCTGGGCGTATTGTTCTTACAACTATGCCATAGTATACTTGCTTTTGGGTACGGTAAGCGTTCTAACTAGCTCAACCGTTGCATTGGGTATTCTACGGGTTTAAGAGAAGGAGAGGGAAGCAACATAAAGTTGCTCAAAAGCTGTGTTTACGGAGGGAAAGAAATGTCAAATACGTTTGTTCCCACTCGCTACTTGAGTTACTCCTATGCAGACAATGGCTCATTGATTCTTTTTAACAGCCTTACAGGTGCTATTGGAGCTGTCCCGGCAGAGCAAGCCTCTATGGTACGAGAGTCTTTACGCCGATCTGCAAAGCATGCTTCCCCGTTACAAGGCATTCTTAAAGATTTGCGATCTGGTGGATTTCTGATTCTGGAGGGTACAGATGAAAGATCGCTAGCGCAAAAACATTTTCTCAACAGATATAGAGATGAATATCTTCACCTTATTCTCCTGTCAACTGAACAATGCAATTTTCGATGTACTTATTGTTATGAATCTTTCCTTCGTGAACGAATGTCAAATGGAATCAGGAATGGGATAAAGCGTTATGTTACTAGTCAGAGAGACTTAAAACAATTCGTTGTCTCCTGGTTTGGAGGTGAGCCTCTTCTTGCTGCTGATGTGGTAATCGACCTCTCCCGTTTTTTCCACCAGTATTGTGCAGAACGTGGTATACAATACCGTGCAACTGCTACTACAAATGGTTTTTTTCTTACCCCTGAGGTAGCAGAAAAGATTATTCCTCTTGGGGTGCGAGAATTCCAAATTACCTTAGATGGGATACAAGAGGAACACGACAAGCGGCGCGTATTGCAGGCTGGTGGTGGTACTTTCAATGTTATCATGCAGAATCTACGCTATCTGAAAGGAACCGATCACACTTTCGTGATCATCATACGTCATAACTAAGATCCTGAAAACGCTGAAAAACTAGGAGATTTCATAGATATGCTCAAGCAGGAGTTTGGAGATGATCCTCGATTTTCTGTATTCTTCTTTCCAATCGGGAAGCTGGGGGGAAGCAATGATTCTGATCTGTCCTTTTGTGAAAACAAATCCCTTACTCAGGCTTTTGTTCGAGGGAAGCTGTTAGCTCTAGAGGCGGGATTGAGAAATGCCTGGCAGGCTGAACGGTTTCGACCAGATGGAAATACCTGTTACGCTGCTAACCCGAGGTCCTTCGTGATTGGGTCAGATGGTGCGGTCTACAAATGCACGGTCGAACTCGATTACCACGATCGCAATGTGGTGGGTCACTTGTTCGAGGATGGAAGAATGGAGTTGGATTGGCGTAAGATGGCTCTATGGTGTGAAACGAACGGAATGGAAGAAGGGAAAAAGTGTTATACCTGTTTTTACAGTCCAGCCTGTCACGGGGCTTGCTGTCCTAAAGAATGGATGGATGAACCCGAATGTCAATGTCCATCAGAGAAAGTTGCTGTTCGCAAACTATTACCTCTTATTTACAAGGAGTCCTTAAGATCTCGATCTGCGCCAATGGACTCTCTTCCTCAATGTACAAAGTAGCTGACAGAAAGGAGATGAGACTTAGTTTAGAACCTGAAAGGACTGGGCTCAGGACAGACCAACTTTCCCGCCAACCTCGGCATTGGATGTAGTACTTCTTTGGAGTGCCAGGATCAATCTATTGATTTATAAGAGTAGAAAGGAGGTGAAAATAGTGATTTGGATTCAGGAGCCGGAAGAGGAGCAGGACGAGAACGGGCCGATCTTCCCGCCACAAAACTTGGGATGTAATACTGCTACAGGATGTTAAAGCGCAATATTGCTGACAAATCCCATCATTGTACGAGCTTCAAGGGGAAAGAGAAGCTTTCTTAGTTCGACGGGGGGATTTGTCAGCTTCAGCGCACTATTGCTAAGGAGCAAAGTTTCGATGAGTAAGAACATGCTTTGTAGTAATTTGCTTGTTGGAGTATCTGGTTCAATACATGGACTCCAAATCTATAATTATTTGCGCCTTTTTCGCGAGTCATTAGCCCAAAATATCAAAGTCATAATGACAGTAAATGCCATGCACTTCGTTGACCCAAAAACCATGGAATTATTTATAGATGAGCATGCCTTTATTGATTTGTGGGATCAGACATCATCCATACGGAAAGTACCACACATAGAGCTTTCTCGTTGGGCCGATCTATTTGTTGTTGTTCCTGCAACTGCTGATATTATTGGAAAAGCAGCAAATGGTATTGCCGATGATTTACTCTCGACAACTATTCTTAGCTATAGTGGTACTATAGCATTTGTTCCAGCCATGAATATTTCTATGTGGAGGAGCAAGGCTCTACAGCGTAATATAAAGACTCTTGAAGAAGATGGTCACTACATAGTTTCTCCCGATGTCCGAGGCTTGGCAATTGGGACAGGTGAGCAAGATGCTGTATCCTCAGTACCTGATACTGTTTTGTTACATTTAAAGCATGTGCGCATGAGACAGTTACGAAATGATTATTGGCAGGAAGCCACACGCGAGAAGCCATTGACTCCCATGGAGAGAAAATTACGAGATCGAACTCAAAGAGCGAGTGATAAAACCCGGCCGCCTGCCTGATGGAGATGTTGTCGTGTCGCTAAAACAAACATTAGCTCCTCTCCGATCCTACCGATTTACCCTCTTATGGCTTGGAGAGACTGTTTCGGATGCTGGTAATCGCTGCTTTGATGTAGCACTCATCTGGCTCGTAACTGGTTTGACTAGCTCTCCTTTTTTGCTTGGGATTGTTTTCACGGCTCAGTATATCCCGACTATCCTATTACAAATTTTTGGAGGCATCTGGGCTGATCGCGTGGGTCCTTTCAAGATTACCATCTGGTCTGATCTACTACGGACAGTAGTGACATTTACCTTAGCGTTACTGGTAACTCTTGGGTATATCTCCATCAGCAGTGTATTCATTTTTGTCGTCTTCTACGGATTAGTGAGCGCGTTCTTTAACCCTGCTATTACTGTTCAGTTTGCTTCCGTAGTGTCACCAGAAGAATATAACTCTTCTAATGCTTTGCAACAAATCGGGATGAGGGCAGCAGAATTACTCGGCCCTGCTCTTGGCGGCTATCTCATCAGCAGATATAGCGTTACAGCTGCGTTTGTGTTTGATGCTGTGACCTTTGCCATTTCTGCCGCCGCTCTTATTTTGATTCGTCCGAAAGCAAAAAAAGTTGCTACGAAGAAAGTCATGTTGGAATCTCATGATGATCCCCGTACTACAGATATGTTTGCTGGATTTCGTTTTCTTTGGCAAGAGCGGGGATTATTAGCGGTTGTGTTGCTTTTATCTTTAACAAATGCCTTCAACAATGTGGAAACTGTCCTTGTGCCAGTTCTTGTACGCTTCACACTCAAGTTGTCAGCTGTACAATACGGACTACTCACAACCTGGTTTGGTATTGGAGCCATTATTGGAGCAATCTTCCTAAGTTGGTTTGGAAACAGGATTCGTTATCGTGCATTGGCTACCTGCGTAAGTTTTACTGTATTCGGCACAGCGATTATTTTGATAGGAATTGCACAGTCAATATGGCAGATGTATGGAGAGTATTTCTTGCTGGGTTTTTCCTTTGCTGTAGGAGAGACAACAAGTTCAACCCTTTTTTTGCACGCCGTCCCTGCACATATACGTGGTAGGGTTTTCAGTATTCTGAGTACAATTAGTATGGGGTTGAACCCTGTAGGATTTTTATTGGCAGGCGCACTGGGTTCCATTTATGGTCCTCGGGTTGGTCTCTGGATTGGTGGCGGGGCAATTGTCGTACTCAGTATTTTTGCTCTTGTATTGCCTATAATTCATAGGCTGGATGCCAAGTTTGCTTCTAATGAACCTTCTGGTACGTCTGGTGAATCTCCGTAAGTTTGGCCGTTTTCTCTAAACGGTTCTCAAAGGACGGGTAAATGGAAAATTCATTGAGTTCTCTCCTCAATAATGTATTAGAATGTTACTTAGTCGGGGCTAAAAAACCGGTTCAAGCCAATCCAACTGTATCGGGAGAACGCTTTAGAGATCATGTCTATGAGTTAATCGAGACGCATTTGCCGTTAAATGAGCAGCTACTTGTAAGCCAGTGTTTCGAAATTAGTGAACAGGGATTGTTGGCTGCACGAAAAGGAGACTTAACGGCGGCTGAAAGTTTCCTGAGGGGTGCTGAGTTGTTTCTGCACACAAAACAGCTTTCTCGTGAAAGCTTCTTGCTCGGAGATTCCTTTTTTGAAGCGGCGTCTGCATATTTTGATTACCGACGTAAAGATTTTGATGCGGCAATAACATGCGTTCATAAAGCGCTTTCTAATGACCTTATTTTGGAAGGAGAATACGGATATGCTATTTTGCACTTACATCGCATTCAGCTTGTACATAATCTTATGCGAATCGATATACGCCGCGCATTCATAAAGGAAGCACTTAATACAGGATTTTTTTTGCTCGATTATATGGAGGGTAAATCAGCTACTCTTTCTGCCCTCACATTTTGGGATTCTTCTTGCTTGATCGCTCTACCATCTGAACTCGTTAATACCATGTTTCTACAAATAACAATGGAAATAGCGTTGGCATTGGCTGGTAACGAGGCCCTGAGTACTCAGGTTTTGTTTGCGGGGGCGCAATCTCACACTCAGCCAGGAGTTGCTGATAGTTGCTTGCTTAGTCCACAATCCCATGCCTGGCTTAAAGCTAAACAAGCGTTGATAGCTGATGATCTTGAAGGCTTTTTTGAAGAGGCTGCAAAGAGCCTTTCCGATGGGCCAGGGAATGCTTCCTGGCTATGGTACGCCTTTGTTGCTGATCTCTTCAGCTTGTGTCGAAAGTTGGATTTGCCAGAAGCTCACTTAATTAGACGGAGTATAGCCAGAGACGCGCGATTATGGAAGGGAATTCCGGCGTCTTGGCGGTTGCTCTTTGGTTCTGTAGAACTGGCTTGAAGGCGGACAGGATGGCCGTACATGTCGCCAATGCCTATGAGCAGCAAGTCGCGCGGGGCAACGCCCGGCAAAACCATCTGGTGATAAAGTAAACGATGAGTACGTACTATAGCAAAGGTGGGATAACCAAATAGCAGGATAGAGAAGTGATGAACGATTCTGAACAGGAACCGCTGGAAGATGCCGACGAGATGCCGCCGCCTCGTCGTCGGCCACGCTCACTTGTCATCATCGGAGCCATTGTCCTGATCCTGCTTGTCGTCGGCGGGGGCTTCTTGGCCGTCCACACCTTCAGGAGCGGCGTACTCACGCTCATCGCCACACCTACGCCAACCCTCCCACCGGGTACGAACCGCCTCTCTCTGGTGACTAATCCGACGTGGGGAACCGTCTCTGTCGATGGACATTCTGTCGTCCACCTATCCAATCTCAGTCATGCTCCGTTGTCGTTGTCAACCGGTGTTCACGAAATCACCTGGAATGCTCCGCCGTTCCCTGAGCAGTATTGCTTCATCGATGTCCCACCACAGTCAGTCAGCGGCTCCGGAACTTGTAATACCACCAATAGCAGCGGGTCAGCGGCTACGCTTGTTTCGTTCACTTCCACCAGTGCCGACCTTTCTCAAAGCCAGCAGACTTTGCTCATCAACACAGTGCAAGCCTACGCACGCTCCCTGCAAGCAAGCACGCTGGTGCAGCCAGAGGAATTCTATGCTAGCGCGCAAGCTGCCCAGGGCATCGCCACCGCAACGCAGCTCTTGCAAGCAACCGCTCATTTCCAGTTCGATCTGAATCCCAACTCAACGCAGTCCTGTTTCAACGAAGCGGTCGGAAGTAATGGGACGCTGCTGGGCTACAGCGTAGACGAGGTGAGTTGTCAGACATTATGTCCAATAGCGATCTCCGACCCGAACCTTCTTTCGGCTCATCCAAATTGGAGTGTCTATGTGCCACTACGCATCACCTGGAGCTACGCCACGGTCAACGGGCAGATCGTGGCACAAAATGAACCGGGTGGGGCAGGGAAGCAGGAGCATGAGAATCTGCTGCCGCTCTATATTACCTGGGATGGTTCCACATGGCATGTGACAGATCAGTCGGGCTTACCTCCTCCCTCTCTCCCCGATTACACCACAAACCCGCTTTGCATGGCGGCACAGGCCGCCTGGATAGACAATCCATCCAATCCCCCCACCTTGCATTCGACGACGTTCAATGGACAGGACGCCTCGACGAATAATTTCCAGTATCGTGCAGGCGCTAACGCTGTCAATGGCTGCCTGATTTCAGTCGCGCTTCGCAACTTGAATGGTACTCCCATCCCATCCGCCCCGATGGCATACCTGCTCTATCGCTGCGGGGTACTGCTAGCAGTCAACGAGGCCACGCACCGCTATTGGCCCAACCTGCCAGTTGCTGACGCTTATGAGCAGGGCATCGCCCGGCAGTTGGGCGCGCCATAGCCCCATTGCTACCCTGACTGCTGATGTCATATACTGAGGCGTAGTCAATCTCACGCGAACAGAATGCAGCATTCAGCATGAACGAAGCGCCAGAACAACCCGATACTACAGCTATGCCTGCACAGGCTGATCCCATGGCCGCGCCGAGTATGGGCGAGCGCTTGCTGCCCTATTTCTTTGCCGGCATGGAAGCGTGCTGCATGGCTGTGCTGTTGATCGGACTCGCAGATGTTCTCTTTCTGGGCGCGGGCGCGCCTCTGCTCCCGCTCTGGGCCATCTTTGTTGTGATCGTTGGAGCGTGCTGGTGTGAGCGATTCTGGCAATACGGCAGGCAGAGATTGCCCAGTGGCTGGATAAGCGGCGTCTGCTTCCTGAGCGTTGCCGTCGTTTTCGCGGCGCTGGCCGTGCCCTGGTTGATCAGCCTTGACGCTATCCACGCGATCGCCGCCTTCATGCTGTTTGTTTTTCTTTGCTATCGTGGATTTCGTATAGCCGAACGCGAGATCGATCCTGCTCATGCCTCGCGCACGCTGGTCCGCGGCCTGGTTGCGCTGCTGGTCGCTATCTTCTTACAACTTATCGGCCCAGCGACAGGCGCGACGCCGTATCTCTATGGCGACCTCTTCCTGTTGCTTTTCGTGCTAATCTTTCTCTTCCTGCTGCTGCTGGCGCGCTCGCTTTCCCACCTCGCTTTTGTGCGACTGGGGCATCGCTCTGTGCAGGATGATGAAGGGAGCAGCGTCCGCTCGCAAGAACGCGCTGTGATACGGATGGTCGTCGTTCTCAGCCTATGCTTCCTGATCGTCGCGCTCGCCAGCGCCGGTCTTGCCAGCCCCGGCTTTCTGGCGCACATGCAGCAGTTCGTTGCTGCTGGATACCTCTGGGGAACACACGCTTTCGCCACCGTGGTTGCGATTATCCTCAGTCCCATTTTCTGGCTGCTCAATGCTCTCCATTTTAAACCGCCGGCGGCAGGAGTATCACAGACTATCCAGCCATGTCGCCAAAGTACTCCTCATCTTCCTGGCGGCCCGTCTTCACGCGCTTCATCTAGCTGCACTCCTCATCCTCCTGGCAGTCTGCCTTCACGCGCATCATCTGCGGCCAGTTCGGTCTTTACGATCCCTCTGGTTATTGAGATCATCTTGCTCATCGCGCTCGTTCTCCTGGTGACGGCGCTCTTTGTCTGGCTCGCACAGCGTGTACTCAGGCGGCGCGTGCGGCAACCGGCGGAGCAGCGCGAGAGCATCTGGTCCTGGTCGCTTTTCTGGTCGCGCGTGAAGGCGTTCAGGCTGGCCCTGTTTGCTCGCTTGCGTCTGCGTCGGAAAAGTAGCAGTGAGCAAGAGAATACTGGTGTAATCGCCCTGGCAGACGCGCCGCCCACGCTCTCCGTGCGCGACATTCGCGCCATCTATCATGCCCTGCTCAAGAAGGCGGCGCGGCAGGGCTATCCACGCCAGCGCGGCGAGACGCCTTTCGAGTTCGAGCAACGTTTAGAACAGCAACTTCCCACCGTGAAGCCGCAGCTCGAAACCATCACCGAAATCTACGTCGCGGCCCGCTACGGCGGCTACCAGCCAGGCGAAACCGATATTGGGCGCGTGCGCGAACTCTGGTCGCAATTGGAGCATGATTGGCAGGCGTGACCGCCAAAACGCCTCAAAATTTTCTTGCGTATCCCGCGTCTTTGTGCTATACTTGCAAGTTAGCAGGAGGGAAGTGCCTTTCGTATAGCAGGTGATTATCGCGTTGTTTATAATCACAGAAGAACATTACACACGCTCTCTGATCAGCGACAGCCCTGGTGTCCCTCCAGGCAGCATATAGGGTCAGGTCTCGTTTGGGAACCCTGGCGCTGACACGAGGAGAGCGGAGGACTAACTAAGGGAGGATTTGTTTTTTGGCTAACGTTATCTCAATGAAACAATTGTTAGAAGCAGGAGTCCATTTCGGGCATCAGACCCGGCGCTGGAATCCCAAGATGCGCCCCTACATTTTCATGGAGCGCAACGGCATCCATATCATCGACTTGCAGCAGACGGTCTATCGCCTGAATGAAGCGTACCGCTTTATCGAGCAACTCGCGGCGCGGGGCGAGACCATTCTGTTCGTCGGCACCAAGAAGCAAGCGCAGGAAGCGGTTGAAGAAGAGGCCAAACGCTGCGGCATGTACTTCGTCAACCAGCGTTGGCTTGGCGGGATGCTCACCAACTTCAAGACGATCCAGGGCCGCGTGCGTTATCTGCGCGATCTGGAATCTCGCCGCGAACATGGCGATTTTGAGCGGCTGCCGAAGAAAGAAGCGCAACATTTGCAGGATGACGCGGCTCGCCTGGAGCGCATCCTTGGCGGCATCAAGGATATGAATCGCCTGCCGGGTGCGTTGTTTGTCATCGACTCGAACAAAGAGCATACCGCGCTGCTCGAGGCGCGCCGCCTGGAAATCCCCATCATTTCCCTGGCCGATACCAACTGCGACCCGGATGAGATGGATTTTCCCATTCCGGCCAATGATGACGCGATCCGCGCCGTGCGTCTGCTCTGTACCAAGATCGCCGATGCCGTGATCGAAGGCCGCCGCGAGCTTGAGGCACGCCAGAAGGATGCCGAGCCAGAGGAGCAAGTAGTTGAGATTGAGATGCCGGAGATAGCCTCGGCATCGACTGAGGCTCCAGCTCCGGCAGCGCCATCTGAGCCAGCCGCGGCAGCGTCTGAGCCAACCGAGGCTACGGCGACAACGGTATCAGAAGAAACTCCTGCTGAACCAGAGCTGGTTGCCAGAGAATCATAACACGAACAAAAGCTGACTGCCTGCTCTCCGCGTCGCGGAAACAAGGCAGCCGATCATGGTTGTTGATCACGCTGGCGACGATCACAACATGAAGCTAGCCGTTTCAGCGGTCGGCGGGAGGTGCGGAGTTGTTTTGCCTGGTAAGATATACATTCAGGTGAGACCCTCCCGCCTCCCGCCTTTTCCTGCATAATCCCTTGTCGCTAGCGGTATCCTGTGGACACGAATGCACATTTGTCAAGCACTCGGATACCCAAAAAATGGTCAGAGGTGATTGTACCCTGAGTACGATCTATGTAAAATACAACAATAGGAGACAGAACATCATGAACTATTCTGCGGCGGATGTCAAAAAGCTGCGCGAGGAGACGGGCGCGACCTTCGCGGATTGCAAGAACGCGCTGGCCGAGGGCGAAAACTGGGCCGCTGCGCTCAAATTTCTCGACGCCAGGCGCGACAAGAAAGCCGAGAAGATGATCGTCGCCAATCGAGAGACGAAACAGGGCGGCGTTTTCTCGTATGTTCACCACAATCATAACGTTGGCGTGCTGCTGGAACTGAATTGCAGCACCGACTTTGTGGCGCGCAGCGAGGCATTCCAGAAGCTTGCCAGCGAACTGTCCTTGCAGATCGCCGGCCTGGCTCCAACGTATGTCACTATCGAGGATGTGCCAGCGGAAACCGTGGAGCAGGCGCGCAAAACGATCCTGGAAGATACGGCGGTCGAGCGCGTCCCAGAGCATAAGCGCGACGAATTTGTCGATGGCAAGCTCAAGAAGATGTTCGGCGAGCAGGTTTTGATGATGCAGCCCTGGGTAAAGGATGAAGCTATCGTCGTGGGCGATCTCGTCCGCAAAGTGATCGCCGAAACTGGCGAGAACATTGTGGT